>Ga0326728_10003849_pt1 | contig 45598 bp, 26 predicted proteins | sample MB3enrmetagenome_FD_207602 | JGI IMG/M metagenome (GOLD analysis project Ga0326728, IMG submission 207602) | Lab enriched peat soil microbial communities from McLean, Ithaca, NY, United States - MB31MN | ecosystem: Environmental > Terrestrial > Soil > Wetlands > Peat | place: USA: New York...
TCCCAAGACCTGAGCCCGGAGCGGAGCCCTCTCCGTCTGAAGGAAAAATCCCAACTGGAAGAGAATAACCCATCTCAGCTTCGGCTTTCTGGGGCGTGACCAGGGTGATTGGCCGGTTAAACGTAGATTTCAAATCGTTTCCCATTTGCCATTTGAATTTTGAATTTCTTTTCCGACCACGCTACGTCCCATTTCCGATGTTGAAGAACGTCAGGTAAGGCTCCCGCTTCGCTTGGCCCAGGAGCAGCAGCGCCAATTCCCGGGCATGATAGTCGCCCCACATGGAAGATTCTCCGCAGGGTATTTTCCGGCCGGGTGGGACGTGATCCCAGCCGCGCGGACGGTGATACACGGAGTGAAGGATCAACCCCTGGTGCTGGGGACGAGTTGAAAGATAAGGCTCCTCAAACAGTGTGTTGGCGATGGTGAGGGCGGCCTGCCGATAGTGTGTTCCCTGGTCGGGGTTTTCGGGTCGGCCTTGAAGATAAGTTCCCAAGCGCCAGAGTCCCTGCCCGGCAATCGCTGCCGCTGAACTATCCACCGGCTCGAAGTCATTGAACGGCTCGCCCGGCTTATTTCCCCAGTCACCTAGTTTGCTAAGTTGCGGCGCCCCCGTATCCCAATAGGGAATGCCGTCTTGCGCAGCTTGCTCGAGGTAGTAGTCACAGGTTGCTTGGGCGGCCCCGCGCATCATTCCTTCAACCTTTTCGCGCCCGCCGAACGGATCTAGCTCCTGCTCGGAAAGCGTCTGGAGGAATTCCAGTTCTTCGGCGTACCCGCACATGATCCAAGCCAACGCGCGCGTCCAAGTGGTGAAAGGAGAATATCCCTGCTGGGTTGAAGGGCAGCGATACCCCCCGTCGTTAATGTTGAAAATCGATTCGTGCGCCACCCGCCCGCGCACATCGTACACGTCCCGTCCTTCCCCGTAATAAACGGAATACTCCGCCGTAACCCCGGCGTGATGAACAAGCCGCTCGAGCAGCGAGATGCGCCAGTCGTTCTCCCCCATCAATACGTGTCCCAGGCGGTGTGCGAGGGCGAGCGAACGCAGCGACCGGATAGTATCCGCAAAGAGTGAGTGGGGACCGTTGAAAGAATAGATGTATCCGCGACCGTCACGGATAAGCGACCAACGCGCCGCCTGCACCGCCCCGCTCACCTTCAGAGCCAGCGCGCAGGTGCGCCGATCGGCCGCGCTCGCCGCGAGCTTGCCTTCATTGGCCAGGCGAAGAAGGTTCCCATAAGTGCTGACAATATTAAACCCGTGGTCGTGTACTCCCGTGTGGGTGAGGTGAGGCGCCATACGCTCCAGCGTGTTACGCCGTCCGTACTCCAGGAACCACTCCTCACCGGTGGCGTCATACTGAAGGAGCGCCGAACCGTACATGAAGCCTTGTGTCCAATCCGTCCATTCGCGCGCCGCGTAGATGCCCTCGACCGTGCAGACCGGCGACCCTCGCGAAGGGTCAAAGGCCCTTTCAATCGCCCGGATCTTTCCAGCAGAGATCTCGAAAAGGCGTTCGACTCGTGGCCTCAGTTTTTCCGGAGTAAGTTCTGTGTCGATGCGGATCATTCGTTGTGGTCTCCTCTGCGTGACCCCCTCACCCGGCCCGCCCCAGCTGAAGAAGACGCCGGCTGCGGGCCACCCTCTCCCCCAAGGGGGAGGCGGGAAGAAAAATCGAGTCAACTCCCCTCACCTCCTTGGGGGAGAGGGGTTGGGGTGAGGGGGTGCATCGGCCGAACACGAACAACCATCCCTTGACAAGACCCTACAGCCGCCGGATGTGGAATCCCCCATCCACATTGATGACCTCACCAGTAGAAAAGGGGAAGCGATCCTCCGCGATGGCCGCCACTGCGCGGCCCACGTCCTCCGGCATTCCCCACCGCGCCAGGGGCGTCAGGCCCTCAGAAATCATGGCATCGTACTTCTCTTTAACGGGGCTCGTCATATCCGTCAGCACAATTCCAGGCCGAATCTCGTAGACGTTGATCCCGTACTCCGCCAGTCGCGCAGCGAAGAGTTGCGTCATCATGGAGAGCGCAGCTTTGCTCATGCAGTAGTCGCCGCGGTTAACGCTCGGGGCATAGGCGGAGACGGAGGAGATGTTAACTATCTTAGGCTTGGCGCTTTTCTGCGGCCTTTGATTCAATCCGGCAAGCCAGAAATTCGCCACTGCCTGAGTCAGGAAATAAGGGCCGCGCACGTTAATGTTCATCAGTCGATCGAAACTCTCTTCGCCGGCTTCCAGAAGATCGACGCGCGCGATGGGGGCCACGCCGGCGTTGTTTACCAGCAGATCGATCCAGCCGAAGCGTTCCTGGACAGCCCTCAACAGGCTGGCGCGATCCTGCCCCTTCGAGATATCCGCTTGAAACACTTCAAAGGTGGATTCCGCTTCCTTGGGCGCTGCGTTCAGGCAGAGCCGCTTGCACTCCAGGGCCGCCTCCTGGTGTCGGGGGTGGGTGGGGGATTCCATATCCGCCGACTCTGAGTAGTTGATGGCGATACTGAAACCGAGGCGCGCCAGCTCAATCGCAATGCCGCGCCCGATTCCGCGGGAAGCGCCGGTGATGAGAGCAACTTGCGGAGTGGTGGCCATTTGCTTAGTTGTCAGGTGTCGGGTGTGAGGTGTCGGGCGTCAGGTTGGATTTTATGGCGCCCCTGCCACCTGGCACCTGATACCCGGCACCTGCCTTTCTTGCTTGCAATTGCTTCGCCTCCGGTCTTTCATTATAGAAGGAATCAAGCGGATAACATCCTGAGGCAAGCCCCTGGCGCGGGGCATTGGTGCAGTCGCTGAATGTGCGGCAGATTCTCTTTCGCTCCAGCCGGCCTTTTTCAAGCACATCAGCCGGGAATTCCGGATAGGCCAGCATCATTCGCCCCAGGCCCACGAAATCTGTCCACCCAGCCCGCAAGGCCGCCTGCGCGAAGTGCGGGAGATAGTCCTGAAAATACGTCGCACCCGAAGAAACGAAAACCAAGCCGGGTGCAGACGCCTTCAGTTCTGCGGTCGCTGCCCACAACCGAGCCGCCCCCGCGAGGGGGTCTTCGGGAGGCAAATAGGCGTCGCAGGGCGGGAACAAGGCGGGCCGTTGCAAATGTGGGGAGTAATAAGGGCTGCCGGCGCTGATGTTCACCAATCGTACATTCAGGGAACGAAGAAGACCGAGCAGGCGTTTCGCCTCCGCAAGGTCGGGGCGAACCGGGTTTTGGACATCCACGCCAAAGCCCCAGGTATACGGTAGTTCCCCGGGCGCTTCCATTGGCACACCCCGGCTGGTTTGAGCGTCCGCTACGAACGGAATGGAGTCGTAAGCGCTCAGCCGGATGCCGATTTCGAGCGCGGGCGCGGAGGCCCGGACCACGCCCACCAGTTCCCGCAAGAACCGGGTGCGATTCTCGAATGAGCCCCCATACGGCCCGGGACGATGGTGCGCGCTCAAGAACTCGTGCCCAAGGTAGCCGTGGCAATGCTTTAAGTCCACAAAATCGAAGCCGCTGTCCTGAGCCAAGCGCGCGGCCCGGCCAAAAGCCTCCACGATTCGGCCTACCTCGGCATCCGACACCGGCGTGGCGCTGGCGCAGGCCGGATATCTTGCCTCCAGAACCGGATGATGGTAGGCAATAATCGGCTCCAACCGTGTTTCCTCATGCGGGCGGCTGAAGCGTCCAGAGTGGGTAAGCTGAAGGCCGATGACAAGGTCCCGGGTCTCGCCGAAGCGCTCGAGGTGAGCCTCGACCATCTGGCGGCGCAGGTGGGCCAGGGCGGGGGCGGTGCGCTCGTTCAGAAGCAACTGATGCGGGTTGGCGCGCGCCTCGGGAAGCACTGCCACTGCTTCTCCTCCCCAAATCAGCTTGGCGCCGCTCCGGGCGAACCGCATCCAGCGCCGGCGAGTCAAGTCGGATGGTGTTCCGTCCGGCTGGGCGTCCCAGCCCTCCATGGGCTGCACGGCGAAGCGGTTTCCTACCCGGCGGCATCCCTTATGCCAAGGTAGTTGGAAGGGCGCGGCGAGCGGTGAATCCGGAGCTGGGAGGATAGCTTCGTCAAATGGAAGCGTCCATCCCAACCGCTCGAGATGAGCCGCCAATTGAGCCGCCGTGCGGAAACTCGCTACGCGGCGGTAAGGAAGTTCGGCCATGCAGGTTAGATCATAACACGGAGGCAGATAGCAGAAGGCAGAAAGCAGAAGGCAGAAGACGGAAAGCAGAAGGCATGCCGCCTGCCTAGCTGTCCATCTGCCCATCTGCCCATTGCCCACGGAAATCTCTGCGCCAACATTCTGCATCAATAGTGGAGATAGTCTTCCCAAAGTCGAAGCGATTTGTGGAACTTTTCAAAGGTGCGAGGGGAACTCCGGATGGGGAAGTCGCGAGAGGGATAGTTTATCTGGCAGAAATCCCTTAGAATTATGACATGCTTTAGGTGGGTTATTGGAGGCAGCATGAGAAACCGACGGTCAATATGGGTGCTAGTGGCTTTAATATGCACACTTCTTTTTTCATTCGCTTCGATAGCTAAAGGGCAACAAGCAGCCGCTGTCCCGGCGCGAGTTACACAACCGGTGAACCTGGAGAACCTTGTCACGCTGCGGGGGAACACCCACCCGCTGGCGCGCCCCGAATATGACCAGGGCGCCGCGCCCGATAGCCTTCCCACGGAACGCATACTCCTCGTCTTGCAGCGCTCTGCTCAGCAGGAAACCGCTTTGCGGAAGCTGCTGGATCAGCAGCAGGTGAAATCCTCGCCCAATTATCACATGTGGCTCACGCCCGAGCAGTTTGGGGAGCAATTCGGTCCCGCCGATGCGGATATTCAGGCGGTGACGGATTGGCTCACGTCACAAGGCTTTCAGGTCAGCCATGTGGCAGCCGGCCGCACCGTCATTGAGTTTTCCGGCACGGCGGGACAGGTGCGGCAAGCCCTCCATACGGAGATCCACAAATACGTGGTGCACGGCGAGGAGCACTGGGCCAATGCGAGCGATCCCCAGATTCCTGCGGCTTTGGCGCCCGTAGTGGCCGGTTTCGCCTCGCTCAATAACTTCCCGAGGAAGCCAATGTACCGCCTCCTGGGCACTTTTTCGCGTTCAAAGGCGACCGGCAAGGTGCAGCCGCTGTTCACCTATCCTGTCGCTTGTCCTCCTCCCAACGCTAGTGAGACTTGCTACCTTCTTGCCGTCGGCCCGGGGGATTTTGCCACTATTTACAACCTTTCCCCACTCTATAGCGCAGGCACCAACGGCACGGGGCAGACGGTCGCTATTGTTGCCGAGACGAACATCAACCTTCAGGATGTGGCGGACTTTCGCTCCATGTTCGGCTTGCCGGCCAACGCCCCGAACATAATCCTGAACGGGCCCGACCCTGGGATAATCCCGCCCACGGTCACAGGAGACGAGACTGAATCCGACCTCGATGTCGAGTGGGCCGGCGCGGTCGCGCCCTCCGCCACGATTGACCTTGTTGTCTCTGAGTCCACCGAGGTTACTGACGGCGTCGATCTCTCTGCCCTCTACATTATTGACAATAACCTTGCACCTATCATGAGTGAGAGCTACGGTGACTGCGAGGCTGCCCTGGGGGCCGGCACCAATGCCTTCTACAGCAATGTATGGGAGCAAGGGGCTGCGGAGGGCATTACGATACTCGAGGCCGCAGGCGACAACGGTTCCGCCGCATGTGATGTCTACGGCCCGAGCCAAGATGACATTGCGGCCTTGTTCGGCTTGGCCGTCGAGGGGAACGCTTCGACGCCCTTCAACGTCGCGGTCGGCGGGACGGACTTTAACGACTCCAGCAGCTTTTCGACGTATTGGTCCACGACCAACAATTCCACCACGCAAGCCTCCGCCAAATCTTACATTCCTGAAATGACATGGAATGATACTTGCGCGAGCGCCGGATCACTCAGTGGCTGCACGAGTGTATCGGCGGCGGGGTCAGACCTTGTCGGTGGAGGCGGTGGGCAAAGCAACTGTATCACTTATACTGGTACGTTCGCCCCCCTCAGTTACTCCTGCACGGGAGCTTATGCCAAACCTACCTGGCAAACCGGAACCGGCGTGCCAGCCGACGGCGTCCGCGACGTACCGGATGTTTCTCTTTTCGCCGGTAACGGCGCGAATGGTAGCTTCTACGTTTTCTGCGAAATTGACGCCAACGACGTGTCAGCAGGCGCCAGCGCTACCTCTTGCGATTTGAACGCTCCTTATTTGGACTTCATGGGCGCCGGAGGAACGTCTGCGTCAGCGCAAGCCTTCGGCGGTATCATGGCGCTGGTCAACCAGAAGTACGGCCGGCAGGGCAATGCGAATTACGTCCTGTACCCATTGGCAGCGGAGAGTGGCGCGAGCTGCGAGTCGGATGCGACTATGGCTCCTACCGCCAATGGTTCTTCGTGCATCTTCTATGACATTCAAACCGGTAACAACTCCGTGGCTTGCGTGCTCGGCTACCCGAACTGCAACAGCTCATCGGTGACTAGCGAGTACGGTATCCTGGTCAATCCCAGTAACGATCTTCAAGCAGCTTGGGTCACAACCCCAGGCTATGACCTTGCCACCGGGCTCGGCACCGTCAACGTGGCGAATTTGGTGGCCAAGTGGCCTTCGGCCAGCTTCACGGTCACTACGACCACGCTCACCATAACGCCGCCCTCGGGGTACAATCTAACCAACATCCCGCATGGCCAACCGGTAACTGTCACTGTGGATGTCACTCCGACCACTGCCACCGGCGATGTCTCACTGTTAGGGGGACCAAGCGGCTACAACGCCTCTTGCGCTTCGAGCCCGTGCAATCTTGGCATCAGTCTTACCACTCCTACTCCCCCCACCTTGTCGAACGGCGCGCTTTCGGGCACGACCAACATGCTGCCTGGCGGGACCTATGGCGTGACCGCGCGTTACGCCGGTGATGGAGCCCACGCGGCAAGCGAATCTTCCCCTGTCCAAGTCACCGTGACCGCGGAAAACAGCAAGACGTTTCTCCAAGTAGTCAGCGAGGATTGCAATGGGAATCTGACTTACAGCACTACGGGAACTTTCACCTACGGGAACAGCATTGATTGTTCCGGCGTTTATTACAGCCAATACTGGTTACGCATGGACGTGACAAACAGCAACGGCAGCCTTAGTGCTACCGGCCCCGGAGGCATCGCTGGCGCGTGCTATAGCAGTTCCACCGGTGTTCCCACCTATCAATGTCCTACTGGGCAAGTGACGGTGACCCTCAATGGATCCACGATGCCATCCACAGTTGACGTGGGCGCGCCCTCGGATAACACCCCTGGCACCTACACCTTGAACAGCCAAGGTAATGCCGAAGATGAATTCATCCAACTTCCCGTAGGGACGAGTACGCTTGCTGCGGCCTACGAGCCCCATCCCATCCCACCCAACAACAGCTATAACCCGAGTAATACATCCGGCAACGATTCAATTACCATCAATCTGGCCAGCAGCACCACCACAGTTTCAGGTCTGAATCCCGCTCCCTACGGTGCCAACGAGACTCTGACAGCAACTGTGGCCACCGCCAGCTTCGGCCTCGCCCCCACCGGTACCGTGACGTTCTACAACGGAAGCAATCTAATCGGCGGCGTACCGACATATGCCCCCACCCCCGGTTCGTACGTTGGACTCGCCTCGTTAACGGCGGCCCTTACCACAACTTTCACGGCTAACGCCAGCATCACGGCGAAATACAGCGGTGATGTAAATTACGCGGCTTCGACATCGCCGGTGTTCTCGCTCACTGTCTCGAGCCAAGCCGACTTCAGCCTGACCGCAAGTCCAACTAGCTTCTCTGTCACCCCCGGCGAGACAGGGCTTACCGTGATCTCGGCGAGTCCCGCGGGCGGCTTCACCGGCACAGTCACCCTGACTTGTGCGATCCCCTCGGCCATGTCTTATACCACGTGCACTCTGACTCCGGGTTCCTTTACGGTATCAAGTACGTCCTCCGGTTCCTCTAATCTAGATGTGGCCACCACCGCTCCATCGACTGCCTTGCACCGGTTTAATGGTCCACGCTGGTTCATCCCCAGCGCGGGAGCTCTATTGGCCGCTATCTTCCTGCTGCTTATCCCGGGAAGGAAACGCCGGTTGAAGCTGGCCTTCGGCTCGCTCGTTTTGGCCTTGCTGGCCGCAGGCTTCGTCGCCTGCGGAGGGGGAAGCAGCACCACGACTACTGGCAGCAGTGGCACGCCCACGGGGACCTACACGGTCACAGTAACAGGCACCAGCGGCAACCTCACCCAATCCGTGAACGTTGTAGTGTCGGTTTTGTAAACCCTGGGAGTCGAGGAGTCGAAGAGTCCAGCAGTCGGTAGCGCAGACTTCGTGCTCCCGCGACGGCTGGTGAAAGCGCCGTCGCGGGACACTCTCTCCCCTTGGGAGTCTGTGTGATAGCCCTGCCTACACTGTCATTCCGAGCGGAGCGAGGAATCTCGCTCTGAGTATTTTCAAGGCAGTGCAAGATTCCTCGTCGCCTGCGGCTCCTCGGAATGACACGCAAACCAGGGTTATCACACAGACCCCTTGGGAGAGGGCAGGCCCACGTTGGTTACTGCCTGCGGCCTTACCACTACAGGGGCACGCCTTTCATCGAATACGAACTGAGCACGCGGACGTAGTTGGCGCGCTGGAAGGCGGACGGGTCGGCCACGGCGCGCTGGCTCATACTGCCCTGCATCTGACGGATGGACTGGTACTCGTGTTCTTCCATCCAGGCAAGCATATCGTTGCGCAGCGTGGCGAGGTAGCCGATGCCGTTGCGAAGCAGCGCAGAGGTTATAGCCACCACGCGCGCTCCAGCCATCATCGCTTTCAAAACGTCCGCGGCGGTATGCACGCCGCCCGTGACGGCGAGGTCGGCCTTGATATGCCCATACAGAATGGCAACCCAGTTCAACCGCAGGAGCAATTCGTGCGATGTGCTGAGCAGGAGGTTAGGCACCACCTCCAGGTTCTCGATATCGAAGTCCGGCTGGTAAAAGCGGTTGAAGAGAACCAGGGCGTTGGCCCCAGCCTGGTCCAGGCGCTTGGCCATGTTCGGGAGCGAGCTGAAGTAGGCGCTCACCTTGACGGCCACCGGAATGCGCAGACTGGACTTCACCGTGGCCACGAGGTCGTAATAGAGCCTTTCGACCTCATCGGCTGTCTCCTGCGTGCTGGTGGGAATGTAGTAGATGTTCAGCTCGAGGGCATCCGCGCCGGCATCCTGAATCTTCCTGGCGTATTCCGTCCAGCCGCCGATAGACGAGCCATTGAGGCTGGCGATGATGGGAACGCCAACCGCCGCCTTGGCGCGCCGGACGTGCTCGCAGTAGCCTTCCGGGCCGAGGTTGTATCCCGTCAAATCGGGGAAATAGGTGAGTGATTCGGCGAAGCTTTCCGTGCCTTGTTGAAGGAAATGGTCGAGCACGGAGCTTTCGATATTGATTTGTTCCTCAAAGAGGGAGGGCAAGACGATTGCCGCTGCGCCACTATCCTCCATGCGGCGAATATTGCCGAGTTCCTCCGAGAGCGGCGATGCCGAAACGACCAGGGGGTTCTTTAAATTGATCCCGAGATAGGTAGTGGAAAGATCGATCATGAATTCATCTCCTTCGTGAGCGCTCAAGTCGGCAAGCCGCAGGCCATCCAACGCAGGGGTCGCCGCTACTTCGCCCCGCCATTCATCGGCATGGCGGCCATGTTTTGATAAACTCGCCAGCGGTTGCGGACGTCCTCCTCCTCAAGTTGCAGCAAAAGCTTGGCAGCATCGGGATCGCTAATCTTCAACATGGTATAACGTGTTTCGTTATAAATGTACTTATCAAGGGGCAGCGTGGGGGGCTTGGAATCAAGCTGCAATGGGTTCTTGCCCAGCTTGGCCAAGTCCGGATTATAGCGATAAAGAATCCAGTAACTCGACTGGACGGCAGCCTTCTGCTGCTCCAGGCCATAAGCCAAATCGTAGCCATGAGCGATGCAATGCGAGTAAGCGATGATCAGTGAGGGACCATCATAGGCCTCCGCCTCAAGGAAGGCCTTGAGGGTTTGCATGTCGCTCGAGCCCATGGCAACGGCCGCGACGTAGACGTTGCCATAACACATGGCCATCATGCCCAGGTCTTTCTTGGGCCTGCGTTTCCCGTCCGCGGCGAACTTGGCCACGGCGCCGCGCGGCGTGGCCTTGGACATCTGCCCGCCCGTGTTCGAGTAGACTTCGGTGTCGAGCACCAGGAGGTTCACGTTGCGGCCGGAAGACAGGACCTGATCGAGGCCGCCGTAGCCGATGTCGTAAGCCCAGCCATCCCCGCCCACAATCCAGACGCTCTTCTTGACCAAGACGTCCGCCAGGCTGGCGAGGTCGCGGGCCTCCGCGGTCTTGAGTCCGCTGAGTTTGGCCTTGAGCGCCTTAACGCGCTCGCGCTGCTCCCGGATGCCGGACTCGGTGGACTGGTCGGCGGCCAGTAGATCATGGACAAGCACGTCGCCCAGGCTGGACGACAGGCGGGTCAGCAACTCGCGTGCATACTCGGTTTGCTTGTCGACCGCCAGCCGCAGCCCCAATCCGAACTCGGCGTTGTCTTCGAACAAAGAGTTGATCCACGCCGGGCCACGCCCGTCCGAGTTCTGCGCGTAGGGGGTGGTGGGCAGGTTGCCGCCGTAAATGGACGAGCAGCCGGTGGCGTTGCACATCAGGGCGCGATCGCCGAAGAGTTGACTCATCAGCTTGATGTAAGGCGTCTCGCCACAGCCCGCGCAGGCCCCGGAGAATTCAAACAGCGGCTGCAACAACTGCACGTCCTTCACCTGCCCCAGGCTGAGGGTGCGCCGGTCGGCTTCCGGCAGGCTCAGGAAGAAGTTCCAGTTGTCACGTTCAGCTTCCCGGAGCGGCGGTTGAGACGCCATGTTGATGGCTTTGTGCTTTGCCTCGCTCTTGCTCTTTACCGGACAGACCTGCACGCACAGGGTGCAGCCGGTGCAATCTTCCGGAGCCACCTGGAGCGTGTACTTCAGTTCCTTGAATTCCTTCCAGCGCGCCGCAGCAGATTTGAACGTAGGGGGCGCGTCCTTCAGAAGCGCGGGATCGTAGACCTTGGCGCGAACCACGGCATGGGGGCAGACCAAAATGCACTTGCCGCACTGGATGCAGATTTCTTCATCCCATACCGGAATCTCCAGCGCGATATTACGTTTCTCCCACTGGGCGGTGGCGCTGGGGAATGTGCCATCGTTCGGCATGGCGCTTACCGGCAGGTCGTCGCCTTCGCCGGAGATGATCTTGGCCAAAACCTTTTGCACAAACTCCGGGGCTTCTTCCGGCACGGGCCGTCTCAGATCAAAGGCGCTGGAAACGCGATCCGGCACCTTGACCTCGTACAAGTGGCTGAGAGCCTGGTCCACGGCAGCGAAATTCTTCTGCACGATGGCTTCGCCTCGCTTGCCGTAAGTCTTCTCGATGGAGTGCTTGATGGCCTGAATTGCCTCCTCGCGCGGAAGAATGCCGCTGATGGCAAAGAAACAGGTTTGCATCACGGTATTGATGCGGCCGCCCATGCCGGCCTCGCGCGCCACCTTGACGGCGTCGATCACAAAGAAGCGCAGTTGCTTCTTGATGATCTCTTCTTGCGCGGTCCGGGGGAGATTGTCCCAGACCTCTTCCGGGCCGAAGGGGCTATTGAGCAAGAACGTTGCTCCAGGTTGCGCGGCCTTTAACATGTCGAGCCGCTCGAGGAAGCTGAACTGGTGGCAGGCCACAAAGTTGGCCTTGGAAATCAAATAAGTGGAATGAATGGGCTTGGGGCCAAAGCGCAAGTGAGAAATAGTGACAGCTCCGGACTTCTTCGAGTCGTAGACGAAGTAACCTTGAGCGTAGTTGTTAGTGTCCTCGCCAATGATCTTGACGGAGTTCTTATTGGCGCCGACTGTGCCATCCGCCCCCAGGCCGTAGAACATGGCGCGAACCGTCTTGGGATCTTCGGTCGAAAACGTCGGATCATACTCAAGGCTGGTGTGGGTCACGTCGTCCTCGATGCCGACTGTGAAGTGGTTGCGCGGGTTTTCCTTGCGCATCTCGTCAAAAATCGCCTTGACCATGGCGGGCGTGAACTCCTTCGAGGAGAGCCCGTAGCGTCCCCCAATGATCCGCGGGTGAGCCTTGAACGGTGCCTTGCCTGTGGCAATGCCCTCGCTCACGGCCGTCGTCACGTCGGTGTAGAGTGGCTCGCCTAGGCTGCCAGGCTCTTTGGTGCGGTCGACCGTGGCCAGGGCCTTCACTGTGGCAGGGAGTGAATTGACGAAGTGCTCGAGCGAGAAAGGACGGTACAAGCGCACTTTCAACACACCCACCTTCTCTCCGAGCGCAGTGAGGTGTTCGACGGTTTCCTGAGCCGCTTCGGCGCCCGAGCCCATAAGGATCACCACTCGCTCCGCATCTGGCGCGCCTACGTAATCGAACAGGTGATAGGAGCGCCCCACCAGGCGCCCGAATCTGTCCATCTCTTGCTGGACAATGGCCGGGCAGGCCAGATAGAAGGGGTTCACGGTCTCGCGCTCCTGGAAGAATACGTCGGGATTCTGCGCGGTGCCGCGGATGAAAGGATGATCCGGGGACAAGGCGCGTTTCCGATGCGCCTGGACGAGTTCTTCGTCAATCATGGCGAGTATATCTTCGTCGGATAATTGTTCCACCTTATCCACTTCGTGGGAGGTGCGGAATCCGTCGAAGAAGTGCAGGAAAGGCACACGCGCGCGCAGGCTGGCGGCCGTCGCAATCAGCGCGAAATCCATCACCTCCTGCACGGAGTTCGAGGCGATCAAAGCAAAGCCCGTCTGGCGGGTCGCCATCACGTCGCCGTGGTCTCCAAAGATGGAGAGCGCATGAGTAGCCAGGGTCCTGGCTGAGACGTGGAAAACTGTGGGAGTAAGTTCCCCAGCGATTTTGTACATGCTGGGAATCATCAACAGCAGGCCTTGCGAGGCCGTAAAGGTGGTGGAGAGAGAACCGGCTTGCAGCGCTCCATGGAGAGTTGCGGCGGCTCCGCCTTCGCTTTGCATCTCGACCACGCGGGGTATGGTGCCCCAGAGGTTCGTCTTATTCTCCGCCGACCATTGGTCCGCCCACTCGCCCATGGGGGAAGAGGGTGTGATGGGGTAAATGGCGATAACCTCGTTGACCCGGAAGGCCGCGTAGGCCGCCGCTTCATTGCCGTCTATGGTTACCTTGCTTCTAATCATTGCGTTGCTCCATTCAGTTCTGAAAAGAACATGTAATTGTTAGCAATCTTACTTCCAGCGCGGCAGTGCTTTTTTCTGTAGGGGCGACCCTTGTGGCCGCCCACGGGCAACCATCCGTCAGCCGACGGATTACCCCTACAACATCAGGCCGCACGCACACCTCCTCGGCTTGCGAGGTCCCTCCCAACTTGCAATGCCATTGAAACATCCTCGCGGCGCTCCACGCGGAGTGAGGCGAGCACAGCATCCCAGGCCGCGCTAGGGAGGACGGGTTGCATACTGAGCCAGAAAGCAATCGCCGCGAGTGCGGCCCGCTTGGGCGTCGCGTCACGCCGGAAAGGTTGGCGAATCATCCGGCCTGTGGGATTCGAGATCTCGATTTCTGCATCGAGGAGCAGAAGCGTGCTTGGCTTCAATTGGGCCAATGTCCCATTAGCCTGGAGCTCATTCCATCCGTCCTGGCTTACAGCGATTACCACGTCGACGGTTTCCATCCCGGTGTAATCAATGGGCTGTGAGCTCAAGCAAATCTCCGAAAGCGAAAATCCGGAGCCCTGGGTCACGGGATTGTCGTTCTTTTGAGTACTGTAAAGCGCCACGTTCAAGGCTGCACGGCACAGGAGAGCGGCGGAAGATTGCACTCTTTCGCCTGCCGTGCCTGCAATCACAATGTGCAGCTTCTTAGCGCCTTGAATCTGGGATCTTGAATCTTGCATCTTGCGTCTTGAATCCCCCTGGAGGGAGTCAGAGCGAGATTCCTCGCGACTCCCCTCCGTAGCGGGAGGGCGGGGTTGGGGATGGGTGGCCACGACAACGTGTTGGGTAGCTACCCCTGACTCCTCCTTATTAAGGAGGGGAATCATTTTCGATTCAATGTCGCGGCGATAGAGCTGGCTGAACGTGGGGCGCTGCCCATCATCTTCCAGGCGCCCGATCGGGTACCCCTGCCGCGCGACGACCTCTCGGAGGACGTTACCAGTGGACTCCCGCTTTCGCGGCAATGACGATCCTTCGGTTTTGAGTTGTGACCGCGCTTCGGATTTGAGGCCGCCGTAGCTCGTGCAAATCTCCAGAATCTCAATCAGAGCAAATCCAGGAAAAGCGATCGCGTCAGCTATGACGTCGCCAAGGTCCATGTCCGTGGCGAACTGGCGGGCCAGAAACCCGGCATGCGCCGTGCGAAGGAGCGCAAGCAGATCGAGCGGCGGTATGCTGTTTCCTCCCGGCGTTGTGGAGGTAATCCAGTTAAGCGGCGTGAAGGCCGACTGCTGGCCTCCCGTCATCCCAAACAGGAAGTTGTTATGAACGAGCACAGTGATGTCCACATTCAATTGCGCCGCATGAACCAAGTGCAGCAAGCCGATCATGGCCCCGCCATCACCAATCATGACGATGGGCTTCAGGCCGGTGGCGGGGAGCACGGCTTCCGCCAGGGCCATGCCTGTGGCCATGGCGGTCGACCGGCCGTGAGTGGTGTGGACAGTGTGTAAGTAAGGGAAGAGAGAATCTGCCAGGCCTACGCAGCCGATGTCTGTGGTGAGCACCACCGAACGAGGTGGGAGACTAAGCCTTTCCAGCGCGCGGCTCAGTTGGCGGACCACAAGGGCGTGGCCACATCCCCGGCAGTAGGGGAGCTTTGCGTCGCTGGCGAGGTAGGTGACGTTTCCCATCACACCCCCGCCTTCCTTGGTGGGGGTGGTTCGTCGGTTCGGCTGTCGCTCATGCTTCGACTTTGCTCAGCGTCCCTGAGCAACGTCGAAGGGCGAACCGTCCTTCCCGTTGACTGGGCCGAGGGCCAGTCGCCTCGCGGGATTGTGCCTCCCGCCCTTCGGATGGCGCGAACTATCTCACCCGGTGAAATCATGCTGCCAATCTTGTTGATCCCCAAGAGACGCTTGCCTGTCAGGAAAGGCGCGAGAACAGAGCGGTACTGTCCGGTAAGATTTTCCTCGGCGACGAAGATAGTGCGGATTCCAGCCGCAGCCCAATGGAGCGCCTCCGCCGGCACTGGAAAGAGTGTTTGAACCTGCAAGAAGGAGATGGGGAAGCCCTCTTCGCGCAGCTTGCGGACCGCTTCACGAGCGGCGCGCGCCGTGATTCCATAACTGAGAAGCAGACAGGAAGCATCCGGGTCCAGCTCGGGGCGGACCAAAGCCATTTCTGCGGCATGCGCTTCGATCTTGCGCTGCAAGTGGACAAGCATCTCGACGACCACGGGCGAAACCTTCCTGAGTCGTCCCAGGCGATCGTGAGCCGACCCCGTCGCCGTCACCTTGACTCCACATCCCACCGGAGCAAAGCCCGGCACTTCTTCAGCCCTCGAAATGTCGTAGGCCGCGACGGAGGCTCTGGCGTCACTCCAGGTTCGCTCGACCGGGGCTAGCTTGGCCAGGGCGGCTTCTTCAACCGGCTCGGTGGTCATTCCCACTTCTTTATCAGAAAGCAGCACGACCGGCGACCGCAGGCGCTCAGACCAGTTGAATGCCTGCTGCGTAAGTTCGTAACATTCGACAGCATTGCTCGGAGCGAAAACCGGTATGGTGTAGCCACCCGAGGTAGAGAATTCAGTGAGGAATATGTCTCCCTGCGCTCCCTGGGTTGCCCCTCCCGTGCTCGGACCAAGCCTTTGAACTAGCGCGATCACCACCGGCGTTTCGGTCATTAGCGCGTATTGAACGGTCTCTGACATCAGGGCCCAGCCGGGGCCGGAAGTCGCCGTCATGGCCTTCAGGCCGCGCAGGCTCGCTCCTACACAGTAGCAAAGCGAGGATATTTCGTCCGGGGCGGAGAGCGCCAAGCCACCGTGCGCAACGAGTTCACGCATCATGACTTCATAGATTTCCGAGGCGGGAGTTATGGGGTAGCCGGCAAAGAAACGGCAACCCGCAGCCAGCGCGCCTTCAGCCACCATTCGATTTCCGGAGCAAAGCCTGAGCGACATCCGTATCGATCCTCATTCAGATGGAGCAACACTAGGGCCAAGAGTCGGTTTCGCAGTCAGAGCCTAAGTCATTTGTTTGTAACATGCTATGACGACCTTCACCTCGCTTCAAGTTTCCTCCGACCACCCGAGTGCCAGAATACACGCCGGTGCGTGGAAATCCCCCATACTTTCAGCATTGCATTGGCGTGCGTGAAGGAGCCATTTGGCCTTACGTTCCCCTCCGTGGGAAGGAGGAAAAGGGAGTGCTTGGCCGGCCAACTTGACTCCATGCCGGCCACTGCCTACCCCTTCCGCCGAGGAAGTAAGTCATTCTGACGTGAGCTTTGCCTGGGGTCTGCCAACATGCGGTGGGAATACTATTCTCAGGCCACGTGTCGACTCGCTTGCGTGCTTTCGCATTTAAGTCCTTTGTTTTTAGTCTGAAAGGGCCGATTCTTCTACGGGGTTGGAGGCTATGAGTCTGTGCGAAAACCTCGCGGGAGGACGTAATCGATCCATGTCAGGACCCCCTCACCCGTTTCCGTTGGCTGACGGACTGGTGAATGCGCCGCCGCGTGGCACTCTCTCCCGCAAGGGGAAGAGGGGTGTGTTTTCACATAGGTTCTATTGCCATGCGCCCGGCGGCGTTGCGGGGCTCACAGGGTTGGCAGATGGCGCCGCGGGTTCCCCTTGCCTCTCCGGTCCGCCCTCTGGTGGAGGTGGCAGGAATTCTTCGGGCCGGATCGGTTTTCGCGGTATCATCTCGTCCCGCATGGCGGCGTTGTAAACGAAGCAAGCCATAATCACCGCGGCCTGCTTCAGATCGTCGGGCCGGATATGCTCGTAGACGTCCTGGTTCGAGTGGTGAGTAATCGTGCCGTAGTCCATCGGATCTTGGATGAACTGAAACGCCGGGATGCCTACCGCGTCGAAGGAGACATGGTCCGTGGAGCCGGTGTTGCGCATGGTCAGCGTGGTCATACCGAGGTCGCGGAACGGTTCCATCCATTTCTGAAAGATGGGCGCGACTAGCGCATTGCCCTGGAGGTACACGCCGCGAATCTTTCCGGTGCCATTGTCCAGATTGAAGTACACCGAGACCAACTTCTGTTCCAGCTTCAACTGCAAGGGTCCGGTGGGCCGGCGCATGAACGAGGGAACGTTCTCATCCCTGGGAGTGGGCGGTTCCGGATGCCCTCCAAAATGCTCTTTCACGTATCCGCGCGAGCCCAGGATTCCCTCTTCTTCACCCGACCATAGGGCGACGCGAATGGTGCGTCGGGGCTGGACGTTCAGCTTCTTCAGCAGGCGGACGGCCTCCATTGCCACGGCTACTCCAGCGCCATTGTCAGTGGCGCCCTCGCCGGCGTGCCAAGAATCCATGTGCCCGCCAAGCATCACCAGTTGGTCTCTGAGCTTGGGATCGACGCCAGGAATTTCCGCAAGAGTGTCATAGGCCTTGTCGTCATCATCATAGAACTTCGCTTCCACATTAACTTCCACTTCTACCGGCACTTTCTTGGCCAGCAGGCGCGCCATGCGGCCGTAGTGCTCGACTGAGAGCGTGACGCGCGGAAAAGCGATGGTCTTGCCCTTGTCGTAGCTTCCGCCGGATTGAACGAAGATAATGCCGTCCTGGCCGGGCTGCCGGGTGATATCCAGCACGGCCGCCACATGCTCATCGGTGAGGAACTTTTCCAACTCCCGCTGGAACTGGAAGCGCTGCATGAACTGCTGCCGCATGGCGGGGTTGCCGGGACCGCCGGGGCCCCCAGCGGGAATCTGGTACTCTGCGATTTTCGCCAAGTCAGAGTCGTCGTCGCGTCGGAAGAGCGGCTTGTCGCTGAGTTCGGGGATCCTCGCATCGCCGATGAGCACGATCTTGCCGGCCAGCTTGCCCTTGTATTTCTCGAGGTCTGCGGACGTTGAGGCCACTAGTTGCGTCAGCTCGCCCCGGATCGGGCCATTTGTTCCCGGCGTCCAGGCCTCGGGCAGAGCCAGGAATTGCATGATGTCGGGCGAGAGCATGCGAACTTCGCAAAATTGGTAGGCCCAGCCCCGGCCGAAGGTGCCCCAGGGCTCGAGGCGGGCATTAGCGAGTCCCCATTTCGTGAGCTGGTCGCGCGCCCAATCGTTGGCTTTCTTCATATTGGGCGAACCTGTCAGGCGAGGACCGATGTCGTCGGTGAGGTAGCTCATAATATCCATCACCTCGCCATGTCCGAATTCCTCCTCCCGCAAGCGCGTGATGAACTCGAGGTCCGGGATGTCCGGCTTCGGAGCGGCGGGCACCGCCGCCTCGCTAGGAGGTGGCTCTTTTGGTTTCTTCGCCCCATTGAGATTGCCGGCGAAAAGTAGAATTGAAGCCGCTGCCAGTGCCGCGACCTCTATACAATAGGTTCGAAATCGACTCTTCATCGGATCAGTTGCGCCTCCACGCCAAAAAATCGCCCCTGAGAGTACCCGACCGAGCCAAGAGATGCAAGCACGAACGACAGCCTGCGCAGCGAATCAACTTGGTTGGGCGGGATGGGGAAGTTGGGCTATGTCCTGTCACGCTTAGCTTTTTGCAATCATAACCCCAGCATCCATCGGCGCGGGGTCTTGGTGGCGAGTAGCAAATGGCGTACAATCTTCTCAGTGGGCAGGTGGTCAATTTACAGACGCCCAATACTTGCACAACTCGGAGCAGCCCATGTCAAACCGCCCTTCGTTTGGTGAGATTCATCTTGATGTGACTGCTGGTCGTGAGCAGTCACGGGTCAGGCCGGAACCAGAAACTCCTTTTCGAATCGCTATTCTGGGGGATTTCAGTGGCCGCGCGAATCGTGGTTTGTCTGAAAGCGGAGACGCCCTCGCCAGCCGCCGTCCTCGCCAGATTGATCGCGACAACTTCGATTCCGTGCTCGCCAAGATAGCGCCTCGGCTTGAACTGGCGCCTGGGGGAGAGGACGGCTTCCGCATCTCATTGCGGTTTGCTGACTTGGAGGATTTTCATCCTGACAGGGTTTTTGAGCGGGTCGAGATATTCCGGAAGTTGCGGGAGACGCGGCAAAAACTCAGTGATTCGGCGACCTTCGCCAAGACGGCATCGGAGCTGGGTCTAGTGACGAAACCGCCCTCAAGTGAGAAGTCTCCTCAAGCGGTTGCGCGCCAAGTTTCCCCCGCAGATATACGGAGCGTGGTTTCGGGAAATCTTCTGGACGAGATGGTCGAGGCAACTGAAGGCAGGGCTGAAGAGCATCCACCCAAGCGCACCGATGAATGGGCCGCTTTGTTGAAAGAGATTGTTGCCCCCCACGTCGTGGCCAAAGCGGATCCTCTCCAGGCAAAGTTAGTCGCACTGATCGATAAAGCCACGAGCGCCCAGATGGCGGCTCTGTTGCACGCTCCCGACTTCCAAGCTCTTGAAGCTGCATGGCGGGCCGTTTTCTTTTTGGTTCGGCGGGTCGAAACGGATTCGCGGCTCAAGTTGTTCCTGTTTGACATCTCGAAACAAGAGCTTGCTGCGGACCTGCGGGCAGGCGTCGATTTGAGCTCGACGGGAATTCACCAATTGCTCGTTCAGCAGACCGTCGGCACGCCCGGCGCGGAACCCTGGAGTGTGATTGCGGGAAACTTCACTTTCGGGCCTACCTGGGAAGATGTCGAATTGCTTGCTCGGATTGCTAAAGTGGCCGCAAGCGCTGGAGCGCCCTTCGTGGCCGGCGCGAGTCCGCGCTTTTTGGGCTGCGACTCTGCCGTGGACCTGCCGGACGTGCGGCCAGGGAAAACTCAGATGAGCGCAGAGACTACGGCCTCCTGGCAATCCCTGAGGGGTTCGCCTGAAGCTCGCTTCGTGGGTTTGACCCTGCCTCGTTTTCTATTGCGCCTACCCTATGGAAGGGACACCGAACCCGTTGAGCTCTTTCAGTTCGAAGAGATTCTCGATCCCTCCGCCCATGAGAATTACCTATGGGGCAATACCGCTTTTGCTTGCGTTTTGCTGCTGGCGGAGTCCTTCGCAGAGCAGGGTTGGGAACTGCGCCCCGGAACGCTTTCGGAAATAAGCGGGCTGCCCGTCTACGTCTACGCGGTGGAAGGTGAGCCCAGAACCTTGCCTTGCGCCGAGGTTTTGTTGACAGAAACAGCGGCGGGGAAAATGATGGAGGAAGGTTTCATGCCGCTTGCCTCGTTGAAAGATCAGCCGGCGGTCCGGTTGGTGCGATTTCAGTCAATAGCTGACCCTGTTAGCGCCTTGGCAGGACGCTGGGAATCTTGAGACGTGGGCCAATAGGCGGGCTTTGCCAGGTTCAATTGTGGATGGCGCTCTCACAGGCTTCGCAAAACCAATGCAAATGGCAAATGGCAAAACTCAAATAGTCCTTCATTTTTAATTTGCCGTTTGAAATCACCTTTCAGCGGGACCGGGGCGACCGGGCCTTAACAAAGCATGAACCAGCACCCTATGGCAAAACCCGAATTGACCCCTTATGACGAAGTCGCGTACCCGACGTTCCCCATTTCCTTTACTCATCCTGACTGCCTGGCAACTATAGCAATGCACTTCGGCATGCGGCCGGCGCCCGTAGAGCGCTGCCGCGTGCTCGAGTTGGGTTGTTCCAATGGGGTCAACTTATTATCCATGGCCATCACTCTGCCAGAAAGTGAGTTTGTGGGGGTAGATTCGGCGGGTATACCCATTGCCCGCGGAAAGGCCGTGGTGGAGGCCCTGGGCCTGAAAAATCTCGCTCTCCGACACCTTGATTTACTAGAGATGGCCCCGGACTATGGCAGGTTCGATTACATCATCGCGCATGGTCTCTACTCGTGGGTCCCCTCGGCGGTTCGCGACCAAATCCTGGCCATCTGCAAAGCGAGCCTGCAACCGCAGGGAATTGCCTATGTCAGCTACAACACATTTCCTGGCGGTTATTCACGGTTGATGGTTCGGGAGATGATGCTGTTCCACAATCGGGATTTCCGTGACCCCCAGCAGCAAGCCCAGCAGGGTATGACCTTGCTTAAACTGCTGGCAAATTCGCGCGCCCGACCTGACATCTATACAAAAACGCTCCAGGACGAGTTCGAGCGAATATCCAAGCGGTCACATGAAGCTCTTTACCATGACGAGCTGGAGGAAGATTTCCAGCCCGTCTACTTTCATCAATTCATGGAGCACGCTCAACGCCATCAACTCCAGTTTCTGGGGGAGGCCGACTTTTGCGAAATGCATCCCAGTAATCTGGCCCCGCAGGCCAAAGAAGTGCTCGATAAGATTTCTGGGGACATCACCTTGAGGGAACAGTACATGGACTTCATGTGCGGCCGGGCTTTCCGGAAAACGCTTTTGTGCCACAACGATGTGCCACTCGACCGCTCGGGGAAATCCGTTTCAGTCAGGTCACTTTACGTTTCGTCTTTAATGCGGCCGAATTCACCGGCTCCGGATTATTCTCCGGGGGCGGAAGAGACCTTTCGTAGTGGCCGTGGAGCGGAACTTACCACAGCCAACCCATTGGGGCGCGCGGTGTTATGGTATCTGTCCGAGTCATATCCAGGGCGAATTCCTTTTGCGAAGCTGGCGAGCGAAGCCGAGTGCCGAGCGCGCGAGAGGCTGGCCTTTGTTCCAAAACCCGATCAGGACCCTGCCTCCGAACTTGCAGATTTTGTGTGGGCCATGTATTCGGCGGGACTGCTCGATCTGCACGTACACGTTCCGCCTTTCACGACCAGGGTTAGCGAAAGGCCTGTGGCGAGCCCCCTGGCTCGATTGGAGGCTCGTGGAGGTGACGTCGTGACGACACTGCACCACCGCAGCTTGGCTTTAGGAGATTCGGTGCAAAGAGGATTGGTGATGCTCATGGACGGCACGCGCGATCACGATGCTTTGCGCAAAGACCTTCTGGAGCTTTTCAAGTCCGGGATCCTGACCTTGCAGGAGGGCGACAAGCCGGTCGCTGACATGGAGACAATGGAGAAAAGGATTGCCGCCGAGACCGAGAACGTGTTGGGAGGGCTGGCGCAGGCGGCAGTCCTGATGAAGTGAGTTTTGGAGTGCGGCCCGCTGCGGCGGGCTGCCGCTTTCTATTAGGCCAGCTTGCTGCGTTTCCGATCGGTGGACTACTCCGCCCACTTTTTGGGTTGACAAACGGCTGCGAGTTGGTAACAATAGGGTCGTTCAGGAGTTAACCCAAAGAATAACTGAATTCTGACACAAGGGGTGTCCCATGCCACAGAGCGTCCAAAAGAAGTTGGAGAGGGTGCGTCCGCCGCGTGTCCATGTTACCTACGACGTGGAAACCGGTGGCGCCATAGAAATCAAGGAGCTCCCATTCGTGATGGGGGTTCTGGGTGATTTTTCGGGCCAGCCCGTCGAGGCTCTGCCGCGGTTGAAAGACCGGAGGTTCGTCGAAATAAACCCGGATAATTTTGACGGCGTGTTGGAGAGCATGAAACCTCACCTGGCATTCTCAGTGGAAAACAAGCTCAGCGAGGATCCCGATGCGGGGCAATTGAAGGTGAGTCTCGATTTCAAGAGTATGGATGACTTCGCGCCGGAGAACGTGGCCAAGCAGGTGAAACCTTTGCGCGAACTGCTCGATCTCCGCACCCGCCTCAACGATCTCAAGGGTGCGTTGCAAACCAACGAAAAGCTGGATGAAGTTCTGTTAGAAGCCGTGAGTAACACGGAGAAGTTAAATAAGCTGAGGGCGGAACTGGGCGGTAAGAAGGAAGGGAAAGAAAAGGAGGGATCCAATGGCTAATCAAGAAATGGCCAAGGCGCCTACGACAGCAAAGGAGCAGGTGGCGGAAAAGGGATTGCTGGATCAGATTGTTGAGGAGGGGAAGGTAGGAACAGACGCGGCCACCCGAGAGCGGGGCAAAAGCCTGGTGAAGGAGTTCATTAACCAGGTGCTCGAAGGGGAGGTCAGCATCTCGAAAGATACTGAGGCGATGATTAACGCCCGAGTCGCGCAGATTGACCACCTGATTTCCATTCAGCTCAACGAAATATTGCACCAACCCCAATTTCAAAAACTGGAAGCGAGCTGGCGTGGCCTGAAGTACCTTCTCAGTCAGAGCGAGACCAGCGTTATGCTGAAGATCCGCGTCATGAACGTGTCGAAGAAAGAACTTCTGCGCGATCTCCAGCGGGCTCCTGAATTCGATCAGAGTGCCTTGTTCAAGAAGATATACGAAGAAGAGTTCGGGGTTTTCGGCGGGGAACCCTTCGCCGCCATGATCGGAGACTACGAGTTCAGCAAGCATCCGGAGGACCTGGAGCTGCTGGAGAAGGTCTCTAACGTTGCGGGGGCGGCGCACGCGCCCTTCCTGACGGCGGCTTCCTCACAGCTCATGAATATGGATAGTTTTACCCAGTTGGATCAGCCGCGGGACATCGCCAAGATTTTTGATACCACCGAGTACGCCAAGTGGAAAGGTTTCCGCCAGGGCGAAGATTCCCGTTATGTAGGGCTTTGCGTGCCGCACGTCTTGATGCGTCTTCCTTATGGGCGGGATACGGCGCCCGTGGATGCGTTCAGCTACGAAGAGGGTGTGGATGGTACCGATCACACGAAGTACCTCTGGGGCAACGCCGCCTACGCTATGGGAACGCGCTTGACGAACGCCTTCGCCCTCTATGGCTGGTGCGCTGCCATTCGCGGAGTGGAAGGGGGAGGTCTGGTGGAAGGGCTGCCCGCGCATACGTTCCGAACGGACGAAGGGGACGTGGCGTTGAAGTGCCCCACGGAAATCGCTATTACGGACCGCCGAGAGAAGGAGCTGGCAGACCAAGGGCTGATCCCCTTGGTGCACTGCAAGGGTACTGACAAGGCTGCGTTCTTCAGCGTACAGTCGGCCAATAAGCCCAAGTTGTACGACACCGATGCGGCCAATGCCAATGCCCGACTCTCCGCGCAGTTGCCTTATATCATGGCCACTTGCAGGTTCGCTCATTACCTAAAGGCCATGATGCGGGATAAGATTGGCAGCTTCACTTCCCGGGACGAAATTCAGAAGTTCCTTAACCGTTGGATTTCACAATATGTAACCACAGACGACACGGCAACCCAGTCCACGAAGGCGAAGTACCCGTTGCGGGACGCGCGCGTCGATGTGGAAGAGGTGAAGGGCAAGCCGGGCGTGTACCGCGCTGTGGCCTTCCTTCGCCCGCACTTCCAACTCGATGAGCTTACGGTTTCGCTGCGCTTGGTCGCCTCATTGCCGCAGCCTGCGAACAAGTAACAGCTCGGGGGCGGGCTTGAAGCGTGAGCCCGCCTCGTATTCATTTGAGAATCTTAATCCTACGAGGAGAAGAATATGGCGATTGAATACCATCTGGATATCAAGAACATCAAGGGCGAGAGCGCATCGACGAAGCACAAAGAGCAAATTGAACTCATGTCCTGGAGTTGGGGGGCAAGCAACCCGACCACCATCGTGGGCGAAGGTATGAGCGCGGGAAAAGTTTCGATGTCGGACCTCAGCTTTACAAAGCGAGTCGACAAGTCGAGTCCCAAGCTCTTGGAGCTTTTAGTCACGGGCAATCACGCGACTGAAGCAACCCTTTTTTGCAGCAAGCAGACGGGCGGGAAGACTCCTGAGGACTTCCTCACCATCAAGTTGAAGGAAGTCTTCGTTTCGAGCTTCCAGGTCGGCGGCTCGTCGGGTGAAGATGTTGGCACGGAAAGCATATCGATTACTTACGGTGCGATCGATTACGATTACAAGCTGCAACAGGCGGATGGAAAGTTGGTGTCGGCAGGGGACGTTGAATACGATCTCAGGAAGCGGGAGCAAACGAAGTAGGCCGATGGCTGGGCGCGTGTTGCGCTGACTCCGCAAGGCACGGTCGGCGCTACAGCAAAATGCTGACCCCGCGAGGCAGGGTCAGCGCCACAACACAATGGAAAACGCACATCACCTCTTTCAAGCCGGAAGACTCAAAGAGGCGGTGGAGGCGTTAGGCACGGAGGTGCGAAACAATCCTTCGGACGCCAGACGCCGTACCTTCCTCTTTGAATTGCTCTGCTTTTCGGGAGAATACGACCGAGCAGAGAAACAACTGGACCTGCTGGCCGAAGCCGGTCCCAACAGCGAAATGGGGGCACTGCTTTACCGCAGCGCCCTTCAGGCTGAAAGGACGCGCCAGGAGCTCTTTCAGAAGAAAGAATACCCGAAGCCTTCAGGGGGAACAACCTCCGCCGCGGGAACCGTCACCGGCACACTAAACGGGAAGCCCTTCCAGACGATTGCGGATGGCGACCCGCGAATTGGACCCCGCCTGGAAGTCTATGCCGGTGGAAACTATCTCTGGATCAATTTTGAACATTTGTCTTCCGTCCGAATCGAACCACCACGCCGGCTGCGCGACCTGCTTTGGACTCCTGCCGTAGTTCGGGCGGGGCCCGCTTTAAAGGGCACCGAGCTGGGCGAGGTCTTGTTGCCGGTCTTGTCCCCATTCGCTTGGCAGCATCCTAATGAGGCCGTTCGGCTGGGGCGGATGACGGTTTGGGAAGAAGACGAATCGGGCGCGGCGCTGCCTATGGGCCAGAAAATGTTGTTGGTGGACGGCGCGGAATTTCCACTTCTCGAAGTCCGACAACTGGAGTTTGCTTCCGCTCCAGAGAAGCCGGCGTCGTAGGGGTATCCCGTTCCCTTGTCCCTGATTCCTCTCCCGAGTGGAGCTAGGGGTGAGGGCAGCACAGGGGCTGAACCTACGACTTAGTGGTAGAATTCAGGTAGGCGCACGCAATGGCGTGCGGTATGGGCACCAGGCGGTGCCTCTAAAAACTTAAATAGCCCTCAGGTCAACATGCCTCTTCCAGATACCCTGCTCAATCCGATATCAGGTGAAAATCCCAGTGGGGAGGACCTGCGCTACGCCCCCGTCTACGATCAGATCAAAGAAGCCCGCCGCGAAGAAGAAGAATTTGAGCAAGGTGAGTGGAAAACTGAGATCAAGAAAGCGGACTACCCTCTGGTGATTAAGCTCACTTCCGAAGCCATTACCAGCAAAAGTAAAGATCTACAGATCGCGGCATGGCTTACGGATGCATTGCTGCGGACGGAAGGGTTTGCTGGTCTGAAGCAGGGCTTGGACCTGCTGCACGGCCTTGTGGGGACTTTCTGGGATAGCCTGTACCCCCAACTCGAAGACGGCGACGCGGAGTTGAGGGCGGGGCCCCTCGATTGGGTCGGCTCAAACCTGGTTCTCCCTCTCAGGATGGCTCCCCTTAACAAGGCGAGACATGGATGGCTCGATTACACCGAATCAAGAAAGATTGGCTACCAAGAACAAGCCGACACCGACGAGAAGAAAGAGGCTCGGAAAAACGCCCTCGAGGCGGGGAAGGTCTCGCCAGAGGACTTTGATAAGTCCTTCAGCGAAACACCCAAGATTTTCTACGTTAGTGCTGAGGCTACCCTCGACGGTTGTACGACATCACTCCAGGCTCTTGATACTCTTTGCCGGGAGAAGTTTGGCGATGTTGCACCCAGCTTCACGGAATTGAAGAAGGGGCTGGAGACTGTCCGGCACAGCGTTCATCTGCTCCTTCAGAAAAAGAGGGAGACGGAGCCGGATGCGGTTGAAGCGGCAGCCGAGCCGGGGGCGCCCGAGGCCGCAGAGGGTGCAGGGGCCGAAGGAGCGGCCGCGGGAGGGGCTGGGCGAGGCGCCGCGGGGCCAGCAGGAATTGTGATCCCACTGGCAGACAAGGAGCCTGCTGCACGCCGGGAGGCGATCGCCAGTCTGTCTCGCGCCGCCGCGGCTCTGCGGAAGCTTGATCCGTTCAGTCCGGCGCCTTACCTGATGATGAGGGGGTTACGCTGGGGTGAGCTTCGTGCCGCCTTCCATAACTCCGATATGACCTTGCTGGAAGGCCCGCCCACTATGCTTCGGCAGCACATCAAGAAACTGGCGATTGAGGGAAAGTGGGAGGAACTGTTGGAGGCGGCTGAAAACGCCATGTCGCTTCCGTGCAGCCGAGGCTGGCTGGATATGCAGCGCTTCGTTGTGGATGCCTGCGTGGGGCTGGGAAGCAAGTACGAGGCGATTGCCGTTGCTATCCGTTCGGAGCTGAAAGCGCTCCTGCGCGATCTGCCACAACTCCTGGAGACCACCTTGCTCGATGACACTCCTGCTGCGAATAGTGAGACTCAGGCGTGGCTGAAAGAACTGCTGGTCGAGCCCATCACGCCCACACCGGAGGCTGCTCCTTCGGAAGGTCGCGTATTGGAGGATCACTCAGCCCCGGGATGGCACCGAAAGTTCGTCGACAGTTACGACTTGGCCCGGCAGGCGCTGCGCGACGGACAGACGGAAAAGGCCCTCGACCTGATGCGCCGTGAGGTGGAACGGCAACTTTCGGGAAGAGGCCAGTTTTTGCGCAAGCTCCAACTTGTTGACGTCTGCATTGCTGCCGGGAAGAGCCAAATTGCTCAGCCCATGCTTGACGATTTGGCAGCCGTTATTGAGAACAACCACCTGGAAGACTGGGAGGACCGGGAAATCGTAGCCAAGGCACTGGTGATGATTCTGAAGAACAGCCAAAGGGTACAAGCGGACGAAGCGGAAAGGTTCAGGCTTTTTCAAAAGGTTGTCCGCCTTGATCCCGTGCAGGCTATTTCCTGTATTGAAGCCTGATGCCGACAACACAAAGGGAAGGCCCAGTTACCTTGTCGCTGGTTGATCGACTAGTCGATCTGGAGCCGGAACGCAAGCTCGAGCCTCCCCTCACGAGAGCTCAGTCCGTGCGTGAGTTGAAGGCCGCGTTACGGCGCGACCTGGAATGGTTACTCAATAGCCGGCGGACAATCGAAGAATCCCCGGCGTCTCTCAAGGAGGTGGGACGCTCCGTTTATAATTACGGGCTGCCGGACGTTGCGAGCTTGTACCTACGATCATCCAAAGACCAGGCATACCTGCTCGAGTCGATCAAGACGGCGATCGAGGTCTTTGAACCCCGGCTGCTGAACGTCAAGGTGACGCTGGAATCGGCGGCCGAGGATAAGCGCGTGATTCGCTTCGCCATCGAAGGGTTGTTGCGCATGGATCCTGCACCAGAGCAAGTATTCTTCGATACCGTGCTGGAACCGACGAGCGGGCAATACCAGGTCAAGGGTTCGTAGCATGCGCGATGATCTTCTGGAATACTACGAGAGCGAACTGACCTTCCTCAGGCAGATGGGGGCGGAGTTTGCCGAAAAGCATCCCAAAATTGCCGCCCGCCTACAATTGGATGCCAACCGCTGTGACGATCCGCACGTCGAGAGACTGCTAGAGGGCTTCGCTTTCCTTGCTGCACGCGTTCACCTGAAGATCGATGATGAGTTTCCCCAGATCACGGAGGGGCTGCTCAGCGTTCTCTATCCTCATTTCCTTCGCCCCATCCCTGCCATGACGGTGACGGAGTTCCATCTGGATCCGGCGCAGGGTAAGCTCACCACAAGCTTGAGAATTCCCCGTGGCTCGGTGCTCTATTCACGGCCTGTCGAGGGAGTGCCCTGCAAATTCCGCACCTGCTACGAAGTGAACCTCTGGCCTTTAGAGATTGCCGAGGCGAGGTGGCTGACGCCCGATAAGCTGAATCCGCCCCTGCGCGCCCCGGAGGCGGTCGCGGGCCTACGGGTAGAACTTCGCTGTTTTTCCGACGTCACCTTCGACAAACTCCAAGTCCCTTCGCTGCGCTTCTTCCTGTATGGTGAGGGGGACATCGTTCATATTCTCTACGAATTGCTCTCCAACAATTGCACCCAAATCGTGCTCCGGGATCCTGAGAACAGCCGCAAACCTTCCATCACCTTGCCCGCCACCGCCTTGCGGCCCATGGGGTTCTCCGAAGAAGAATCCATGCTGCCGTACCCCCGCAGATCCTTTGTGGGCTACCGGCTTCTTCAGGAGTACTTTTCGCTGCCGGAGAAATTCTTCTTTTTTGAGCTCTCGGGGCTGGAGGCGCTGGCGCGAGGCGGTCTGGGCGGCCGCGCCGAACTGATATTTCTCGTCGCACCATTTGAAGCTAGCCACCGGCAACAACGATTGGAAGTCGGGGTCAATGCCAAGACCATCCGCCTGGGATGCTCGCCGGTGATCAATCTGTTTCCGCAAACGGCTGAGCCCATCCTGCTGACCCGAAGCCGCTCGGAGTATCCTATCGTGCCGGATGCGCGGCGAAGAAATGCTACGGAGGTCTTTTCGATCGACGAAGTCCTGAGTACGAATCCCAAGACTCATGAGGTCACCTATTACGAGCCTTTCTATGCCTACCGGCATCGGACTTCAAGGAGCAAGAGTCAAACCTTTTGGCACACCACGCGCCGGCCCTCGCGGCGCAAAGGCGATGAAGGCTCGGAAGTTTACTTGCACCTGGTGAACCTCGCCTCGCGCGCTTCCCTGCCTGAGGCCGAGACCATCACGGTGCGCTGCACCTGCACCAATCGCGACATCCTGGCGCGCTTGCCCTTCGGAAACGAAAGTGGCGATTTCGAGATCGAAGGAATCGGAGCGATCAAGGGGGTAGTGGCGCTGCGCAAACCCACCGCAACCCTTCGGCCCCCCATGGGGAGGGGTGCGCTTTGGCGGCTCATTTCCCATTTGGCCTTGAACTACCTTTCCATCGTGGAAGAGGGCAAGGAGGCGCTGCAGGAAATCCTCCGCCTGTACAACTTTTCAGATTCTGCGGACCTTGAAAAACAAGTCGCGGGAATCGTGAGGTTGGATAGCCGGCGTCACTTTGCGCGCATCATCTCGGAAAACGCCATATCGTTCGCCCGGGGGACGCGTGTTGAGATGGAGTTCGACGAAGATGAGTTCGCCGGTGGAGGAGTGTTCTTGTTTACTACCGTGCTTGATCGTTTTCTGGCGTTGTACGCCTCGCTCAACAGCTTCAGCCAGCTTGTTGTCAAGACGCGCCAGCGGAGAGAGGTGTTGAAAGAATGGCCACCACGAGCCGGCCAAGCGATCCTGATGTAGCCAAGTCGGCCCTCGAGGAGCGGCTCCGTAGCGAGCCTTACCTCTTCGAGTTTTTCCAAGCCGTGCGCCTGCTCGAACGCTTCCTCCCGGGCAAGGTCGAGGTGGGCAAGTTTGCTCCACCCTCGGAGGAAGTGGCCCGCTTCCGGGCGCATTCGACACTGGTCTTTCCGGCCAGCGAGATTCAGGCTTTGACCCGGCCGGCGAAGGGCCCCCTCGAGATGAAGGTCAACTTCATGGGGTTGACTGGCCCGGAAGGCGTGCTGCCGCTCGCTTACACGGTTTTCTTAATTGAAAGGGCGCGGGCGGGCGATACGGCGGCTGCGGATTTCTTCGACCTTTTTAATCACCGGATCATCTCCCTTTTCTTTCAGGCCTGGGAAAAATACCGTTTCTGGATTGCCTATGAGCGTGGTGAACGTGACCAGTTTTCGTATCATTTGCTGGATTTGATTGGTCTCGGAACCGCAGGCCTTCAGGACAGGCAGTCGGTGCCCGATGACTCTCTGCTTTTTTATTCGGGTCTGCTGGCGCAGCATCCGCGATCGGCGGCGGCGCTGGAACAGATTTTGAGTGATTACTTCGACGTCCCCGTCGAAGTGGAACAGTTCGCAGGCGGCTGGTACCGGCTCGATAGGAGCGACCAGTGCAGCTTCCAAGGTCGAGAGAGCTACTCTGAGCAGTTGGGAGTTGGCGCGGTGGTGGGTGACGAGGTGTGGGATCAGAGTGCGCGGGTGCGCATAAAGATCGGGCCCTTATCGCTGGCCCAGTACGTGGAATTCTTGCCCACAGGTTCGGCTTTCGAGCCGTTAAGGGCACTGACACGCTTCTTTTCCAATGACGAGTTCGATTTTGAAGCTCAGCTTATCCTGAAGCGCGATGAAGTCCCGCGCTGCGAACTTGGGGGCGACGAGGAATCCGCCCCAAAACTGGGCTGGACTACCTGGGGCCGAACTAAAGATATGAATCGAGATGTGGCGGACACGATACTGCAGCTATGGGAGGAATAATAGCGGGTCCGTGTCAAAGCCTCAGGAGGGGTGCATTCCCGAAGCGGCTCTGCCAACTGTATGTCGGTGGGGAAGGAGATTCAAATGGCAATAAACCTTAAATCGCTAATTGGGAAGCTCAATGACCTAACTCGGAACGCTCTAGAATCTGCCGCCGGGTTGTGCTTGTCCCGGACGCACTACGACATCGAGGTCGAGCATTATTTGCTCAAGCTTCTGGACCAGCCGGGAGGTGACTTTGCCCGCATCACCAGCCATTTCGGCGTGGACAAGTCGCGGCTCTCGGCTGAACTGACCCGCAGCCTGGACAAGCTCAAGACCGGCAACGCCCGGACCCCAGCCCTCAGCCCATCCGTGGTGAAAATGATGACCGAGGCATGGACCACCGGGTCGATCGATTACAATGCCGGGCAGGTCCGGACAGGTTTCACTATCCTCGCGCTGACCGGCAACGACGACCTGCGCAGGCTGAGCCGTGAGATAAGCAGGGAGTTTCAGAAAGTTGACGGCGACGTTCTCCGCAAGGACTTCCTCTCGATTGTGGAAAGCTCGGCAGAACAAATGGCGGCAAGTGTGGCGGCGCCGGCGGGCGCTCCCGGCAGGCCACAGGCCGCAGGCGCCGGCAAGACCGCTAATCTCGACCAGTTTACTATCAATCTCACCGAGAATGCCAAGGCCGGCAAAATCGATCCGGTGCTCGGACGAGATATGGAAATTCGCCAGATCATCGACATCCTGATGCGCCGCCGCCAAAACAATCCCATTCTCACCGGCGAGGCCGGGGTGGGAAAGACTGCGGTGGTGGAAGGTTTCGCCCTGCGGGTAGCCAAAGGTGATGTGCCGCCACCGCTTCGGAATGTAACGGTTCGTTCCCTCGATCTGGCCCTATTGCAGGCGGGGGCCGGCATCAAGGGTGAATTTGAGAACCGGCTGAAAGGCCTGATCGAGGAAGTCAAGGCGTCGCCGATTCCGATCATCCTCTTCATCGATGAGGCGCACACCATGATTGGGGCAGGTGGCCAAGCCGGCCAGAACGACGCGGCAAACCTGCTTAAGCCCGCCCTGGCCCGCGGCGAACTGAGGACGATCGCTGCCACAACCTGGTCCGAGTACAAGAAGTATTTTGAAAAGGATGCGGCGCTGGCGCGGCGCTTCCAGGTGGTCAAAGTGGAAGAGCCCATTGAAACACAATGTGCGGTCATGTTGCGGGGAATAATCCCCGCCTTGGAAAAACACCACAAGGTCCGCATCCTTGACGAAGGCTTGGCCGCCGCCGTCAAGTTTTCGCACCGCTACCTAGCAGGCCGTCAGCTTCCCGATAAGGCGGTGAGTGTACTCGATACCGCTTGCGCGCGCTCGGCGCTCGGCCAGAGCGCCACACCTCCCGCCATCGAGGATGCCACACGCCGATTGGACGATTTGGAAGTCCAGCAGCGGATTCTCGAACGCGAACGCGCGTTGGGGGCGAACCACACGGAACGCCTGGAACAAATCGCAAAACAGAGAGTAGAGGTTGAGGCGGTCCTGAAAGCGCTTCGTGAGAGGTGGAGTAAAGAACACGAACTGGTCTCGAAGATCCGGGATTTGCGCGCCCAGGTCGAGGCGGCGGTTGCTGGCGACGGCCACGGGGCGGCGGCGGAAAAACCTGCGCCGCAGGGCGCTGCTCCCGCTTCCCCAAGCGCTTCGGCCAACCCTTCGGGTGGGGCTGCCGCTCCTGCTCCCGCAGCCACGGCCACGAACCCTGCGGCTGGGACTGCCCCCGCAGCCTCTGCCGCAGAGCCTGCCCCGCATCCTGACCCTGAGGCTTTACGAGCGGAACTCGCCAAACTGGACGCGGAATTGGCGGCCTTGCAAGGCGAAACACCGATGATGAGAGTGGCAGTGGACAGCCAAATCGTGAGTGAGGTGATCTCCGCGTGGACGGGAATTCCAGTGGGCAAGATGCTCAAAGATGAGATCTCGACCGTCTTGACGCTCAGTTCTCACCTCGAAAAACGGGTGATCGGCCAAACCCGCGCCCTGGATATCATCGGTCAGCGCATTCAAACCTCGCGGGCCAGTTTGGATGATCCGAATCGACCCATCGGGGTGTTCATGCTGATTGGACCCAGCGGCGTGGGTAAGACGGAAACCGCACTCGCCCTGGCGGACCTGCTTTACGGCGGAGAACACAACCTGATCACCATTAATATGTCCGAGTTTCAGGAGCCTCATACCGTTTCGACTTTAAAAGGCTCCCCACCAGGATATGTCGGCTATGGTGAAGGTGGGGTGCTGACGGAGGCGGTCCGCCGCCGCCCCTATTCCGTGGTTCTGCTGGATGAAGTCGAGAAGGCGCACCCCGATGTTCTCGAGCTCTTCTACCAGGTGTTCGACAAGGGCATGATGGAGGATGGCGAGGGCCGCGAAATCGACTTCAAGAATACCATTATCATTCTTACCACCAATGCCTTGACGGACCGCATGATGAAGCTCTGCGCCGATCCGGAAACCACGCCTGGCCCCGAGGCTCTGGTGAAGGCGCTGAAGCCGGAGCTGAACAAGGTCTTCAAACCCGCATTTTTGGGACGCATGGTGATTATCCCCTACTACCCGATTCGCGATGAATCGTTGAAACAGATCGTGGTGCTAAAGCTGGGGAAGATCCAGCGGCGCATGATGGAAAACCATAAAATTGAGCTTAGCTATGAGCCGTGTTTGGTGGATGCGGTGGCCGCCCGCTGCACTGAGGTCGAGAGCGGAGCGCGCAATGTGGACAATATTCTCACGAACACGTTGCTCCCCGATATTTCTCGCCAGTTGTTGGGACGCATGTCGGAAGGTGAGAAGATAAGCGCCTTGCGCGTAAGCGTGGGCGCGGATGGCGCGTTTGTATATCAATAGTCGAGGAGTCGAAAGTCCAGAGTCGAGAGGTCGAGGAGTCGAGAGTCGGGAAGCCGAAAGTCGAGAGCTGAGGATCGAAATGCGCCAGGCCTGGCTTTCCGGGAGATGCGAAAACGCAGTTCATAACTGGGCCGGCGCGCCTTGACTCCGGACTCTCGACTCCTCGACTTCTCGACTAACAGACAGGGAGCGAGTCCATGGGCACTTACACTCAAGAAGGTGGGCTGTTTAAGATCGACACTCCTTTGGGGAAGGATGTTTTGTTGCTCCGCGGTTTCCAGGGCAGCGAAGGGATTTCGCGCCTTTTCAGGTTCCAGCTCGACCTCCTTTCCGAGAACAACTCGATTTCATTTCCAGATATCATTGGCAAGAATGTGACTATCTCTCTGAAACAACCTGACGGTTCCTATCGCTATCTTAACGGCATCATCAGCCGCTTCGCGCAGCAGGCAACGGAAGAACGCTTTACCGCGTACACTGCCGAAATGGTGCCTTGGCTGTGGCTTTTGACCCGCGACGCGGATTGCCGCGGTTTCATCAACAAGACCGTCCCGGACATCATTACCCAAGTCTTTACCGACCTCGGCTGCAACGACTTCTCGAATTCATTGCAAAGTTCTTACGAGCCGCGGGATTACTGCGTGCAATACCGGGAATCGAGTTTCAATTTCGTTTCCCGATTGATGGAGCAATGCGGCATTTTCTACTTTTTCAAGCATGAGGAGGGGAAACACACACTTGTGCTGGCGGACTCTCCAACCATCCACAGTCCTTGTCCGGGCCAAAGCACCATTCGCTATGCCACGTTTTCAGGGGGACCTCAGAAAGACGTCATAACCGGGTGGCAAATCGAACAGGAGCTGCGCGCGGGAAAATACTCCCAGCAGGATTACAATTTCGAAACACGAGGCACCAATTTAACGTCCCTCGAGCCCAGCGTTATTGACGTTGGAGGAAACAGCAAATTCGAGATCTATGATTACCCGGGAGATCATTTGACCAAGGATAGTGGACAGTCCCTGGCGAAGATTCGCATGCAGGAAGTTGAAGCCGGACACCTTGTTGCCCGGGGAACGAGCCACTGCCGTATGCTTATCAGCGGGCACAAATTCACCCTGGAAGACCACCCTCGCCAGGACATGAATACCGATTACGTCCTGACGGAAATACAACACACTGCTGTGACAGACGCCTACCCCTCGACGCGAGCCGCCGAGGGGGAGTCATACTCGAATTCCTTCACCTGCATTCCTCTTTCAGTTCCGTTCCGCCCTGCGCGTGTGACCGTGCGGCCCCACGTCCACAGCCTCGCATCCGCCATCGTCATCGGCGGGGGTGACGGGACCATCAACACGGATGAATTTGGCCGGATTCAGGTTATGTTCCCCTGGGACCAGTACCGGTACGGCACGGGCACGGCTTGGTGCCGCGTCTCGCAGGTTTGGGCAGGGAAGAACTGGGGATCGATATTTCTTCCCCGAGTTGGTCAGGAGGTCTGGATCGATTTCGAGGAGGGCGATCCCGACCATCCTATTATCGTCGGTGGGGTGTACAACGCTCAAAGCATGCCGCCCTGCCCCCTGCCCGACAAGCAAAACATCAGCGGGTTCCGGTCCAAAAGCACCCCCGGAGGCGGAGATCACGACTCCAATGTTCTGACCTTCGACGATACGATGGGCTCCGAGGTTTTCTATATGCGCGCCCAAAAGGACATGGCCGTGCGGGTGGAAAACAACGACGACCTCCGGGTGCTTAATAACCAGACTATTGCCATCACCAGCGATCGCACGGAGACTATTCAAAAAGGCAACGACAGCATCACTCTCCAGCAGGGCAATCGTTCCATAAAGATCAGCATGGGAAGCCAAACCACCGAGGCTATGCAGTCCATCACGCTCAAGGTGGGCCAAAACAGCATCGTAATTGACCAGACCGGTGTCACCATTCAGGGCATCATGGTCACCATCGAAGGTCAGACCATGACCCAGGTGAAAGGGGACGGTATGCTGATATTGAAGGGTGGGCTGGTAACGATTAATTAGCGTTTTCACCCCAACTGGCACAGGCACGCTTGCCTGTGGCGCCTTTCCCGAACGGTGACAGCGCGGCGACAAGAGGGCCTGTGCCAATCGGGCGAGAGTGAGCTTGAGCCGCGCGGGGAGGAATTGGGAACCATGGCAAATGCGCAACCAGGAGCAAAATCCGCCCTCAACTTAAGAGACCTATGTGAGCGAGCCAAGCTGGAAGAGGGCGCCAAGGCATTGCTGAAAGACGAACATACTCCGCGGCAGTTTCTGGAGTTGCTGGTCGGAAAACAGCTTTTCCTGGACGCCATTCGTTTCCTCGCCTTCTTCCTTCCTAAACGGGAGGCGGTGGGGTGGGGTTGCCTTTGCGTGCGCCACAGCCTTGGCACGGAAGAGGCTTCCAAGATTTCGGAAACCCAGGTGGCGGCGGAGAGATGGGTCTCGAGCCCGGATGAGGGAAACCGCCAAGCAGCTAAGGCTGCGGTTGATCGCGAAGGACCGGATAGTCCTTCCGGGTTGCTGGCGCTGGCGGCCCATCTCAGCGGTGGGAGCATAGTGCCGGCGAATCTCGAGCCCATCCCTCCCCCGGATCACGTCACACCGCAGCTTGTGGCTGGCGCGGTGATGATTTCTGCGGTCAAGAACCAGCCGGAGAAGGCGGCGGAAAAGCATCGCGCCTTTCTGCAAAAGGGCATCGGCTTGATGGACAGAGTTAAGCCCAGTCCGAAGCCGGCCTGAGGCGCATCTCAGAGTGGGCCCGCCCTCTTCCGAGGCGTTTGCGCGGAAACCCAGTCCCCAGCCCCTTTGGGGGAGAGGGTGGCTCGCAGCTGGCGCTTTCTTCAGCCGGGGTGGGCCGGGTGAGGGGGTCAATTCCGTGGCGAGGGCGGATGCGACAGCCTCGAAGCTACTTCACCGTGGAATGGGAGGTAAACAATGGGAATGCCTGCTGCCAGAGCAACTGATATGCACGTGTGCCCGATGGTGACGGGAATTGTGCCTCACGTGGGTGGCCCCATCATTCCACCTTGCTGCCCAACCGTCCTTACCGGGAGCTTGTTTCAAGCCCGCGTGACGGACATGGCGACTTGCGTGGGCCCGCCTGACATGATCGCACTCGGGTCGTTCACCGTTTTGGTGGGTAGTCTGCCCGCCGCCCGTATGGGTGACATGACGGCTCACGGGGGCACCATTGTGCTAGGCCTTCCAACTGTCCTCATTGGGTAGGCATTACGAGCTGGCCCTTTCCCCACATGCTGGCCTCTGTTTCTACCCGATTTTTCGGCACATATCCTTGTTCCCGACTCCAAAAGGTGATAGCATCTTGAAATCGGGTTGGGATAACAAGAGACGGCGGACATGTGTGGTCCCCTGCATTGGTGCGGGAACGTGAGGGGCGCCTGATCTCAAGAGTTCGAATTCATTTTGCGGCGGACAGAAAAAGCGGGAATAGGGGAGCACTTTCCTGGCCATGGGATCCGGGAATGCATGCCCGGATCTCTACAAATCCCCAATCCTTCTCGGGAGGGTAGAAAATGAGAAAGGTTTTTGGAATCACTTTTCTGATGTTAGCGCTAGTGCCGGCCGGCTGGGCGCAGGACAAGAAGCTCGTGGCAGTTTTGGATTTTGACTATGGCACGGTGCGTTCGGCGGTGCAGGCGTACTTTGGCACCGACCAGGACGTGGGTAAAGGCATTTCTCTCCTCCTGGAACAGAAGCTTGTTCAGGACGGCAAATATCGGGTGATCGACCGCAACTCCATGGATAAGATCCTTAAGGAACAGAATTTCTCCAACAGCGACCGCGTCGATCCTACATCTGCCGCCAAAATCGGCCGCATTTTGGGCGTGAGTGCCGTCATTACCGGCAGCATCACTCAGTTTGGCCGCGACGATAAGCACCAGGGGGTGGGCGGTGGAGGCTATGGGCTCGGGAAGTTTGGCCTCGGCGGAGTCGGCAGGAATGAGTCCAAAGCAGTGGTGAATGTGACCGCCAAGCTGATCGATATCAACACGGCTGAAATTCTGGCCGTAGCCACGGGCAGCGGAGAATCAAAGCGCGGCGGATTTAAGCTCGGCGGCGGCGGAGGAGGCTGGAGCGGAGGGGGAGGCGGGCAGGTCGACATGGGCAGCAGCAATTTTGCCAACACCATCCTCGGCGAAGCGGTGAATGCCTCGGTCGCCAGCTTGGGCCAGCAACTTGACGACAAAGCTGACTCGCTGCCCACCGTGAAAGTCGTGGTCTCGGGTTTGGTTGCGGATGTCACCGGTAATACCCTTATTCTGAATGTGGGAAGCAAGGCGGGGGTGAAGGTTGGCGATCACCTCGGCGTTTTCAGGCAAGGGCGTCAAATTAAGGACCCAGCGACTGGAAAGGTGCTGAAGACCATCGTGACCAAGGTCGGAGACGTGACCATCACCGAAGTTGAAGATACTTCTTCGACGGGGACATTTACGGGAGAACCACCTAAGGTGGGCGACGCGGTGCGGAATTCTCAATAACGGGATTTGGTCGCCAGTTGTAGCGGCACCCCTTGGGGCGCCCTGGTGACGAATTCTCAATGACTGAATTTGCTCTCAGTCCCTGTCATTCTGAGCGCAGCGAAGAATCCCCGCAGTTGGTGTTCCTTCCCGATGGCTCATCACCCAACTGCCGAGATACGTCGCGGAGTTTACCTTGAGGGAAGCGAACGGGCTCAGCATGACAGTGGCCTGGCAGCGGAGGTTCATCGCGGGAGGCAGCCATGGGTTTTCAAATCGGGGACAAGGTTGGCGACTATGAGATCATCGGTGTATTAGGCGCCGGCGGCATGGGTAGGGTATACAAGGTCAAGAATCTGATCTCCGACCGGGTCGACGCCATGAAAGTTCTGCTGCCGGACCTTGCCAACGAGCCTGACCTCGCTGACCGCTTTGTTCGTGAAATCAAGGTGCTGGCAAGTTTGAATCATCCCAATATTGCCGGGCTGCACACCGCTTTTCGCTTGGGAAATCAACTCCTGATGATCATGGAGTTCGTGCAAGGCACCACGCTCGAGGAGAAACTGAAGAACGGGCCGTTTCCCGTGCATGATGCGATCGACTATGCCTCTCAGGTGCTCTCAGCCCTCGGCTATGCGCACACGCAGGGGGTGATTCATCGCGACATCAAGCCCGCCAACATGATGCTGACCGTCGAGAACGTGGTTAAGCTGATGGATTTCGGGATCGCCAAGTCGAAGACGGATCGTAAGCTGACCATGACCGGCACCACTATGGGTTCACTTTACTACATGCCCCCCGAGCAGGTTCAGGGCTTGGCCCTTGACGCCCGATCCGATCTCTATTCCTTTGGCGTCTCGCTCTATGAAATGGTGACGGGTTCCCGCCCGTTCAAAGGCCAAAGTGATTACGATCTGATGGTGGCTCAGTTGCAGAAAGCTCCTTTGCCCCCCATTGATATTCAACCCGAATTGCCCAAGGCGTTGAATGACATCATTATGACTGCGCTCGAGAAGGACCCGGCGAGGCGCTTCCAATCGGCGGAGGCCTTCCGTTTTGCCTTGCAGAGTGTGCGGAGTGGCCTTACGACCTTGCCGGTTGCATCTGCAGGGGCCGTTGCTCCAGGCTTGGCTGGACAGCCGGCCACGCTGGGTGCGGCGCCTTCCGCAACCGCGGTCCTAGGCGCGCCCCCGGCGCCTGCCTCCGGCCCGCAACGCCAGCCTGCTGCTCCATTCCAGGCTTCCGCGCCGCCGATTCAACCTCCAGTAATTCCGCCTCTGCCAGCCTCCTCCAGGAGCTATCGAGGCCTATACATGACCTTAGGGGCACTGGTGGCGATTGTCGTGATCGTGCTGGGGGCGTTGCAGTTGCCGCGCCTGTTCAAGACAAAGGCTGGAGGAACCGGGCAAGCTACGCAGCAAACCGCTTCCACGGCGATGAACCCGACCACTCCTCCTACCCAACCGACAAACGCAGGCGAGAGCCAGCAACAGTCTTCGCCAGCCGTCTCCGCACTAGCGCCTCCACCGCAGACGGTGCCGGTACAGAGTGGGACAGCACCGAGCCAGCCAGGTGAGATAGCCCAGCCCCCGGAAGGATCAAGCAACCCCATAATGCAAGCCCCTGCTTCGAGTGGCATTAAGAAGCGAGAGGCGAGAGATGCTCGTGGTCCCACAAAGGCTTCCAATGAACAGACGAATCAGGTGGCTGGAGCTGCAGCACAGGCGCCTGGGGAAGCAGCAGCTCCAACCAGCCAGCCCAGCCCGACCGGCCAAACCACTCAAGCTGTAAGCAGCGACGCCTCTGCGGCCAAAGAACTCGAGGAACTGGAAGACCGTATGACGCCTCTCGAGGGGCGCGCCAGTGCCCTTAAGGACAGCGTCGAACACCTTCGCCAACAACAGGAACGCGCTGGCTTTTCACTTCGCCACGACATTTCAGCTTCTGAGAGCAGTATGGAAATGTATATGGGGAAAGCTGAGGCAGCGCTGAATTCTCGAAACCCTCAGGCCGCCAAGAAGTATATGGACCTGGCGGAGCGAGAGATTGAAAACCTGGAAAAGTTCTTTGGAAGATAGAGGCGAGTTGGAGTGCTAGGGCAGGCCTTACCGGTACAACTTGTAGTGGCGGCGCTCGTGGCCGCGCTGGGGCAACCACAAAGGGTACCCGCTGGGGGATTTTTGCACCCCTCCTCATTGATGGGGCTCCGCTTGACAGCCTTCACGCCTTTCCCTGGAGGCTTGCTTCTGCCAGCCATTTGAGATAATCTCGGGACACAAAAGCAGCAGTACCCGGGCTGACAGGCCGCGCTCCAAGGCCCGCCGCGGTGGCAAGGCAGACTAAGACCGAGAAGGTGACCTCAAATGGACGCTCCGACGATTCTTAAAGGACGATATCAGATCAAGGAGATTCTGGGCCGGGGAGGAATGGGGGTAGTCTACAAGGCCTTCGATTCTGTCTTGCGGCGTGAGGTCGCCATCAAGACCCTGCTGGACGTCTCCGATCCGGCGGCGCTGCAACTCTTCCACCGTGAATACGAAGTTCTGGCGCACATCAATCATCCCAACATCGTTGAAATCATTGACATTGGCGAGTTTGAATTCGAGGGCGCCGCCAAACCCTACTTCATCATGCCCTTGCTGCCGGGAATGTCATTGGGGCAGTTGATCAAGACCGCTAGCCATCTCTTGACCGTCGAACGCACTGTCGACATCATCTCGCAGACTTGCCGCGGCCTCCACGCCGCCCACGAAAAGGGCCTCGTTCACCGCGACATCAAGCCGACCAATATCATCGTCTTGGAAGATGACTCGGTGAAGATCATTGACTTCGGCATGGCCCATGTGGCGGACAGTCGCTCGCGCACCGGCCTGAAGGGCACCTTGCTTTACATGTCTCCGGAACAAGTCGAGATGAAGCCTGCTTCCCCCTTAACCGACATCTTCGCGCTGGGCGTGGTGGCCTTCGAGACCCTGACTCGCCGCCGCCCCTTCGAAGGTTCAACTGAGCGCGACATTGTCCAGGCAATTCTGCATTTCATTCCGCCGCCCGCCTCTGATCTCAACCCCATGGTCAACCCCACAGTAGCCAGGGTCATCCATAAGGCCATGGCGAAACAGCCCTACCACCGTTTTTCCACTGCGCGTGATTTCGCCGACACCTTGCAGCGGGCTATGCGCAATGAACCCATCGAGATTTTTGACTCGGCAAAAATCCGGCCGCGGCTGGAACGCGCCACCAAGGCTTTCGAACAGGCGGACTACCAATTTGCCGCTGAGATTCTGGGAGAGCTCGAGGCGGAAGGTCATATCGACCATGACATGACTGTGCTTCGTCTCAAAGTCGATCAGGCCTTGCGCCAAAAACGGATTCAGCAACTTTTGGAAAGTGCCAAAACACGTATGGAAGGGCAGGAGTACCCGCTGGCCTTGCAGAAGGTGCAGGAGGCCTTGGAGTTGGATGCCACCCACGCCGGCGCGCTGAGCCTAAAGAACGAAATCGAGGAAAAGAGGAGTGCGGGTAAAATCGAGGATTGGCTTAGCTTGGCCCGCCAGCACCTGACCAACCATGCTTATGCTCACGCCCGGGAAGCCCTTCAGAATGCTTTGCAATTGAAGCCGAAGGACAGCCGGGTGGGACAACTCCGGAACGAAGTCGATTGGCAGGAGCAGGAGTACCAGCGTGTCCACGCTGAAAAACACCAGCTTTACCAAGGGGCGGTCGAGGCCTGGAGCCGCGGCGAAGTAAGCGCGGCGCTCAGCAAGCTGCAGAAGGTGATGGAGTTGGACGAAAAAGCTCCGGATAGCTCGGCGCCGGAAAGGGCGGCCTCTTACCGCTCGCTTTACAACCAGGTCCGCTCCGAGCATGATGCCATGAACAGCGCCTACGCGGAGGCCAGAAAACTCGTCGCGGAAGGCAAGTTCTCTGCCGGCCTCGCCGTTTGTGATGAATACCTCGCCAAGTACCCGGGGCACGCCCTGTTTCAGGCCGTGAAGTTTGACATCGAGGAGAAGCAACGCCAGGAACTCTCCGCTCGCATTGCCGAGATCGACCGCCGCGTCGAGGCGGAACCGAACCTCGACAAGCGTGTGGACATCCTCAAAGAAGCCCTCGAACTCCATCCCCAAGAGCCCCACTTCGAGCGCGCCCTCCGCCTGACGCGCGAAAAGCGCGATCTGGTTAACTCCATTGTCGCCAAGGCCCGCCTGCACGAGGAGCGCGGGCAGTTCACCGATGCCTTGGCTCAGTGGGAAATCTTGCGGACCATTTACAGTCAGTATCCGGGGTTGAACTTCGAGATCGATCGCCTGGGCAAGCGGCGCGAGCAACAGGCTCGCGTGGAGGCCAAGGCGCATTGGGTGAAGCAGATTGACCAACAGATGGGCAGCGGGGACTACGATCGGTCCCTGAGTTCGCTGCGCCAGGCAGAGGGAGAATTCCCCGCCGATGCCGAGTTGGCTGAACTGGAAAAGTTGATCCAGCAGGGCAAGGATCGCGTGGCGGAGGCCCAGCGCTCCCTTGCGGCGGGCCAGGAGATGCTGGCCGCAGGGCGCTTCCAGGAAGGGCTTGAGGTTTTGCGCAAAGCTCATCTTCAGGATGAGCGCAATCCCGCCTTGCAACAAGCGCTTGTGGATGCGCTGGTGGAACGCGCTCGGACCCTTCTGGAGACTGACTGGCGCGCTGCCGAGCCTCTGATTCAAGAAGCTCTCGAACTCGATCCGAGCCACAGCCTTGCCAAGAGTCTCCGTACACTTACTCAGGACCGTAAGCGGGAGGAGTTCATTCAACTTTGCGTCACCCAGGCGCGGCGCGCCCAGGCTCAGGGGGACATCGGTGGGGCCCTCGCGCAGGTCCAGGAAGCGCTGACTTCCTCGCCTACGGATCCCCGCCTCTCGCAACTTTACACCACCTTGGCCAAGGACTTCGAGGAAACGCACCACCGCCAAGCCCGCCACCACGACCTCGAAGAACTCCACCGCCTTGACAACCAAGCCCAAGCCGCTTCCGAACCCGCTCTACTCAGAACCCTGGCGGGAAAAATGCTCACGCTCTCCGCACCTTACAAGGGCGATGCTGATTTCGAATCCGCCGTCGCCAGTGCCTCTCGCCGTGTTTCCACCCGGATTGAGGCTCTTGAGTCCATGAAGCCCGTCACCGCCGCCCGGCTTGCAGGCGCTCCTCCAACGGTGAGTTCTGTGGCGCAGGGGGTTCCCGAAGCGCCAACTGCCGCCGCGCTTCCGCCCTCCGTCCCCGAGATGGAGATGCTCCCAGGCGAGCCTGTGCCCGAGCAACCTGTGCCTCCGCTTCTGGAACCCGAGGCCCAACAGGAGTTGGAAGCCCGCCCTCCGGCAGGGAAGAAGATTGTCTGGATTGCGGCTGGAGTAACCGTGTTGGTTGTTATCGCGGCGGCTCTTCTTGTGCCCCCCTGGCTCGCGAAACGTCGGGCTGCTAAAGAGGCGGCGCGCGCCGCGGCGCTCGCTGCTGCGGCCGCCGCCACGGCAACTCCGGCGCCTCCGCCTCCGCAATTGGCGGAACTAAGGGTTACCACGGACCTGGAAAAGGGGAAAGTTACACTTGATGGGAACGAAGTGGGCTCGCTGGAAGGAGGGCAATTCAGCCTGGACAACCTTGCCGAGGGCCAGCATTCGCTGGAGATAAGCGACGGAACCTCTCAAGTGAAGATTTCTCTTTCGAGCTCCCACGACTCGATGCCCATCGTTCAGGGCCCCCTCGAAACGAAAAACTTGAAGGCGATTGTTATTACTAACGGTTCCCAGCAGGGTCAGGTGTTATCGAGCGGTTACGGCTCCATGCCGGCTTCGATGGACGGTAATCAGATCGGCAGCCTCGGCTCCGCCCCATTGGCGCTTTCGAGTCTACTGCCCGGAACTCACGATTTGGATGTGGGCTCAGGGAAGGATGAAAGGAAAATCAGTTTTCAGGTGACCACGGCGCCGGCACTGACGGCTTTCCTGAGCGCTGATCGGAATGTCGGCAATCTGCTGGTGGTGACGGGTGAGGACGGCGCAACGGTTCTCTTGAACGGCAAAGCATACCCGCGCGCCACGAAGCACGGCCAGCTTGTAATCGCCAACCTGACGCCGAAGCGCTACACGGTCTCGGTGGCCAAGAACGGGTTCGAGGCACCCGCTTCTCAAGGTGTTGATATTCTGAAGGGGCAGGGGGCGAAACTGGTCTTTGTGCTTCAAGCCGCACCTACCGTGGCGTCACTGGTTATTGCCGGCGCCACGCCTTCAGCGGTAGTCCTCCTTGATGGGAGCCATCTGGGTACCGTTCAACAAGACGGTACCTTTAGCGCTTCCAATATCAAACCCGGGCCGCACACCATTGGACTGCGAAAGCACCAGTTCAAGCCCAGAGACCTGCAAAGGCAATTCGTGGCGGGGGAGAGTGTCCGCTTGAATGCGAATGAAGTTGCCCTGGAAAACGCCGCCCCGGCAGCCCCGGCCTTGGCCCCTCCTAAGCTTATTGTCCAGACAGTTCCAGGGGCACAGGTCACGCTGGACGGTCAGCCGGTGGGCCAAGTGGGTTCCAACGGCCTTCTGGAAGTCTTTCCGGCGCCTGCCGGTCAGCATACTCTCCAGGTCGTGGCTAAGCCGTACAGCAACTTCACGGAAAAGGTCACGCTTTCCCCGGGCGGCAGCACCACCATCGTTGCGAGTCTGTTGGCTTCTATGGCCGTCGAGCACAAACACGTGGTCGGAGGTTGCAACGGGACTCTCTTCGTCGGGGAAGGCAGAATTCAATACCGGGCGAGTAGCGGCGGGGACTCGTTTGACTTCCCCCTAACCTCGGTTAAGAAGACAGGCCCAGCAGATTCCGGGAAGGGGTTCTTCGTCGAGATCGCGGGCGCCAAGCGCTATACCTTCCACGCTCCCGCAGCGGCGCAAGACTTGCAGATCATTCAGAACGCTCTGCGCAAGTAGTGAGCGCGTAGCGGCGCCGGCTGGCGCATCTATGAAGGGGGCGGCGGGCGTCAAGGGTTTTTTGTTTTTTTTCTTCTGCCCGAGATGAAAACCCGTCGTCGGGCGGTGGAAATGTGGAAAACCCGCGGTTTGTGCGGGTTTTCC
>Ga0326728_10003850_pt1 | contig 45574 bp, 39 predicted proteins | sample MB3enrmetagenome_FD_207602 | JGI IMG/M metagenome (GOLD analysis project Ga0326728, IMG submission 207602) | Lab enriched peat soil microbial communities from McLean, Ithaca, NY, United States - MB31MN | ecosystem: Environmental > Terrestrial > Soil > Wetlands > Peat | place: USA: New York...
CGATATCCCCATTATACAATCATGAGCCTGCTGCCCGACCCAACGTTTTCCGGAAAAGTCCGGGTCAAGAGCTGACAATTCCGGAAAAAGATCGATCGGGCAGCGAAACATTTTGAAAAAAATCCGGTGGGGTTGGCAAACTTTTCAAAAACTATCTGGTGAAGGTTCGTGAAGATTTCTGAAAAAGTCCGGCACAGCAGCTGAAAATAAAAAAATAAAATAATCGAAAAAGATCAATTGCCAACGCATCAGAAGGTAATTTTCCCTAATCCTTCGTGGTAGTATCAGACTGTTTTTCTCTTTTACCCCGGTTTTTATTTTGATAATCTATGGAGGATCCTTCGGAATTTTCGTGGTCATATACCATGCATGGAAACCCAGTAACAGGTAAACCGGCAACAGCACAACATAAGAGTTGGTATCTCCTTCCATTTTGAGAATATAGACCGTTGCCAGCTCATCGAACGAGAATATCAGGGTCCCCCACCATTTACCGAGATACGCATACCCTGTTCCCGGCAGGAGGAAATTGAGAAATCCCGCAATCCACGGGTTTTTCATATTCTGTGGCCGTTTGGAAAGTCCCCGTGGCAGATAGGGAAGGGAAATCCCGCACTTTGGCGCTGCAAGAACGGTGTTCCACCTGACCTCCCGGTTATCGTCACCAAGAGATTGCATAAGCGCGGGAATTGCGTCCTTATCTCCAGTAGATCCGAGAAGTTCAATTACTTTCATCCGGACAGTACTGTCGCGATCGCGGAGGAGTCCTGCGAGGGCTGGTATGGCGGGCTTCCCGATATTCCTGACCGCCATCCATTCCTGCATACCGGCAAAATAATATGCACGTTCGGTTGAATCCTGCGGTTTCCAGCCAAGCTTGGTCAGAGCGATCGAGGCCCCGAACCGAACGTATTTATCCGGATCCCTCAGCGCTTCGCAGAGAGGTTTAATTGCCGCTTCGTCGCCGATTTCTCCCAGTGCAATTGCTGCCTGCCATCGCACTTCACTGTTCTCATCACGGAGAGTACCGATAAGCGGCTGGATGGAACGCGGACTTTCGATCTCGGACAATGCCCCGATGATGCCCAGTTTTACCGTTTTGTTCTTTGTCTTTAGTGCCCGGATCAATCTGTCGATTGCACCCGGACCAAGCGTTCCAAGAGCTTTTGCCGCCTGCATCTGTATATCGGCATCGTGGTATCGCAGTGCCCTGATAAGCCCGGGAATATCTTTTTTTTGTGCCATTGCAGCGATATCGGGTTTTCTGGATCGGAAAAATGCGAAGATAGACATCGTGGAGCACCTCACATATCCGGCATTCGTTTTACCATGTAGTAGGTCTGGACTGCAAATACTGCGGTGAAGGGATAGGTGTACATGTAGGGAAACAGCACATCCCAGTTCAGCTGGATGATTATTATGACACCCACATAGCACAGGAAAACCAGAATCCCCCACCATTTGCCGATGTAACTATACCCCGAGCCAAAGAAAAAGAGATTCAGGACCGCTGCCCCGAAAGCACTGGGGATTGTTCTTGGCCGGTCGGCGAGGATCACAGGTATGCGATCAGTATCAACTCCACACCGTTTGCACGCAAATACCGCTTTCCACCTGACTCCGGGATCCCGGTCCAAAAGCGCCCTTTCACAGGCTTTCTTTGCATCCGGGCCGCCGATTTCCCCGAGTAACTCTACAATTTTGGTCCGGGTCACCGGATTTGGGTCTTTGTTGATATCGATGAGGGGGCGTACTGCTGCAGACCGCAGTTTCCGCACTGCCGGCCAGTCCTGTAATGCAATAAGGGCATATGCCCTGCTGGTTTCATCGGAAGGAGTCCAGTTGAGCATTTCCAAGGATTTTATCGCACCGTACCGTACATACCGGTCACCATCTTTGAGGGCTTCCTCAAGGGCCGGTATCGCACGCGGGTCTCCAATCTGACCCAATGCAATGGAAGCAGCCCACCGGACTTCATCATCCGTATCATCCTTGAGTTTCCGTATCAGGTTGTCCACCGATCGCGGACTTTTTATCCCGCCTAACGCATCGATAGCGCCGAGCCGGACATTTACCTTCGGAAAATCGAGAAGCCTGAGGAGCGGATCACAGGCAGGTTCCCCCATATTTCCCAGGGCATCAGCTGCACGCCACTGGATGTCGGAGTTCCCATGGTCAAGCAACCGGATAAGCCCCCGGATGTCATGAGATTTTTTAAGGTCGTCGATATTTACCATCAATAGTTCCTCCCTGTCGCCTTGTCACAACCGTCTCTTCCACCATCCAAAGTATGCAATCCCCGTGGGAAATGCATTATCCCCCATGAGCACCTCAGGATTGTGCAGGATGGGGTCTCTGATCCATCTGGGCATCCCCGAATTTGTGGCCATAGCGGATTTCGAAACCCCAACGTAGATCGCATTCATGTTTACCTTCCGCTCTGCAGCGGTCGCCCCGGAAGTGACGAGGCCGAAGAGTAATGTTCCGTTTGGTGGATCCCCCGGAAGATCATATGCCCAAACCTCATCTCCAGTCAATTAATCCCATATTCATTTACGGTCGGGGAATGGTGACCATTGTCCGGGTGATCTCACAGCCGTAGTATTTGTAATGCCGGTGGATTTTGTGGTTACTGCAGCAGCGGTTGTTGTAGTGGTGAGAGCAGATCCGCTGGAATTATGGGATCCCATCCCACCCGTCTTTGGCAGGATACCAGCACCTGCGAATACAGAGATGAGAATGATAACAATAACACCCGCCACAAAAATAATCTTCTTTTTGTTTTTCGGTTTTTTTGGCGATAGTGGAACTGTGGCAGGCATGGATGATGGCACGAGCAGGGTGGGTGGCAGGTCTATTGGAGAGAAGAGACTTGGCATCCATCGCTTCTTTGCCGGGAGTGAATCTGAGGGAAGTGCTGCGACTGCCGGGTGTTCCAGGCCGACGGGTGGTGCGGAGAATTGAACGGAAGGTGGAGGGTGTGAAACTTCCGGTATGGGCAGGGTTGTGCGTAGGGGACCGCGGGGGAGATGAATAGAAGATTTCCCGGTGAGCGGTTCTATGATTTTGATATCATAATTGAGCGGGTGCTCCTCCGGTGCTGTTGATACAGGTATAGAGTGAGCTGGTGCTGAAACCGGTCCCCGCTGAACAGTCCCTCCCGGACATATAATCCGCGTGCCACACGTGTTGCAGAAACCGGACCCCTCCGGTACCTTCGTACCGCACCGGGAACAATAGGTGCCGAATATCGTTTCCGGTCCTGATGCGGGGGCCTGTGCAGGAGCCTGCCAGGATTCCGGGGGGTTTTTCACGATCTTTTTTACCGGTGGGGAAAACCCGGCCGGTCGTGCAGGTAGAACCGGAGATCTGACTGTTGCGGAAGAATATGGTGTGACCTTATTCCGTCCTGTCGGCGTGCTCTGGTCGCCCGGGATAACCTTGCGGATCACGGGCTCAAACGAAGGGGTGAGATGGGCCCGGATCTGCCGGACCCATGCATCTCTCTCCCTGATCCGGTTTTCCCCTCCTCTGCGGGAGAAGGTCAGCACCATCTGCCGCGTACCGCTGGTCTTGGTGATGACGCCCAGTGTTATGACAACCTCCCGGATCTCATTTTCCCCTGGTTCAATGGACTGGATAGTGGCAAGCGGGATCTCTTTGGGCGGCAGGATATTTTTTAACCTGTCAACGAGGATGACTCGTTTGTTGGTGAGGATGGCCTCAAACGAAAACGATTTTACATGGACATTCGGTGTTCGTATGAGTATCTGTTCGTCACCCTGTAACTCTGGATCGGCCATACTACCCTGCCCTCTCTCTATTCCCTCAACAGGCTTCCGGATAAGCACTGTATTTCGTGAGATTTTTTTGGTTCCCCGCTATTTACCATCGATAATCACCCATGCCATACCGTTACAGCCGTCGTTTCCACCATCCGAAGTACGCGAACACGACAAAGATCGCTGCAATCGGGACGAGCAGGACCGGGTTTTTCAGGATAATCCCGAGAGCCCAGCTGTACATCCCTTCGTTTGTGACCATGGACGATCTCGAAATCCCTGCATAGGTCTCGTTCGGGTGTTCCGTCTCCTCGGCGGCATACGCCTCTGCCGTGACCAGACCGAAGAGTGACGTGCCATTCGGAGAGTACCCGCGGAAGATCATATTGCTCTGGTCGTCAAGGCCCTCGTATACGGTGTCGAGCAGTTCCGGCTTTCCGGTCTCGTCGCTGATATGGGTGATCCTCACCGCATCCTTCCCGCCGTTCTGGTTCACCCAGGATGCCGGTACGGTGAACGTTACGTTCGCGGGGCCGGTGGTGAGGTTGACCTTTTGCACGTCAAAAGTATAGGCAACGGTATTTAGGTGGAGATCGTTACTGCCGAGAATATCCTGGAACTGGTTGAGGGTCTGCGTGCTCACGTTCCCCGGAATCGTAACATTGATAGTGACCCGCTGGACGAGTTGTGGCAGGACGGCCTGAACTGAACTGGAAACATTGCCAAACGCCAGCGTTGCGTTCAGCGGGTCAGTCTTTAACTCTGCATGTGTGACCTGGCCCGTGACGATCCCATTGGCAATCGTGAAATGATGTCCCCAGAAGGTGAGGATCACATCAGGCGGGTCCACGGTAACGTATTCTTCGCCATCCGGCGCCACTCCTTGCGATACGGTTTCACCGGACGCCTCTGCAGAGGATACATCAATGCTGAGTGTACCCTGTCCGTTGGAATTATAGGACACTCCCACCCCCGTCGATAAACTCGCGGCTGCCGCCGGTGGCGCAACACCCTGGTTGGTTGCCGGGTTCGGCGGTGCGGCCGGTGGTGCTGCAGGCTGAGGAGCTGCAGCAGGTTGTGCCACCGGGGCGGGCGCCGAACCCCCACCCCCTCCTGAGTAGGCAAAGGTCGTCTCTACCGGGTTGGGGGTTGCGGTAATAACCGGTGTGACGCCTCCCCCACCAGGAGTGACGGTTATATATCCCGGCTGAGTGAGGGTATCATTTCCAATAGCATTGGATACGGTGAGGTTAACGGTGAATGTGCCCGCAGATGCATACATATACACCGGGTTCTGTACCGTTGCATAGTCTCCGTCACCGAAACTCCAGTTCCACGATGTCGGTAAATTAGTTGAAGTGTCAGTAAACTGCACGGTAAGCGGCGCGTTGCCATTCGTTGCATTTGACGTGAATTGTGCGACAGGGGGTTGGCGTGGGAGAAGGATACCGGTGACCCTGACTGAGGCACTGCCATTTCCTGCGCCTGCCTGGACAACGAGCGAGAGCAATACAAACATGACGATGATGCTGCCTGTCATATGGTGCCTGTCCAGCGTCATTATGTCGAAGAACCCCCCGTTAGAGTGATTACCATCCGGTACTTGTGGCCCTCGGCAAGCCCCGTATCGGTCGCTGAAATCAGCTGGCTTATCCCGAGGATACCAGGCGTGGTGCCCGGGGATGTACCTGATGTGAGAGTCTGGTCTTCAACGGAGAGTGCGATGTATGGTCCGCCACCAAAACTGACATTGAGCGGGTTTTGAAGGTAGGCGCCTGAGGGAACATAGGAACTTCCATCATATTCCGCCATATGGCCTGCTGTGTCCGAGGGTTTTCCGCCGTCAAGTCCATCCACTGCATTTACCGACCAGCTGTCCATATTTGTCGTTATGTTCAGGCTGACTGAGCTCGTATCCTGGTTGAGCCCGGTAACAAGGTTCCAGTTGTTGAGGGAACCGTTCACGCTTATTTCAATATATGGGGTGGATTCCGCTATGGAAATATACCCGATCTGAGTGGCCGTATTGCTGCCGGAAGCATTCGTTACGGTGAGCGAGATATCGTACGTTCCGGGAGTGCTATAGACGTAACTTGCGTTGCTGGCGGCGATATCCGTAGTGTTGAACCAGGTGCCGTCACCGAAACTCCAGTTCCACATCAGGGGACTGAAAATATCTGATGTATCGTTGAACTGGACGGCCAGCGGGGCAGTGCCAAAGGTGATATTGGCAGTAAAGTCAGGGGCCGGTGCACCCAGTACGGTAATATATCCGGTTTGAATCTTGCTGTTGAATCCGCCGGCATTGTATGCCTGCAATGATACCGGATAAATCCCCGGTGCAGTATAGGTATGCGACGGGTTTTGTTCCGATGATCCGGTTGGCATGAACCGCCATACATCACTTTCGTAGCCCTGCATGAGCACGATGCTGCCGTCTGCCATCGCCACGCTGCATTGCCCTCCATCTCCCCGCCACTGGGCATTTGAATTTACCTCAGTCCACGTCACGCCCTCGTCCGTCGACCGCCACATGTCATTCAAATATCTGCCGCCATTGGAATAACTATAACCACCCATAAGGACGATACTACCGTCAGGCATCGCCACACTGCTGAAATCGGTTCGTGCCGACCACCCGGAGCTTGCGTTCTGCTCCGTCCATGTTGCGCCGTCATCCGTCGACCGCCACGTGTCATTCTTTGGGTTGCCGTCATAACCTCCCATGAGTACGATGCTGCCATCCGGCATTACCACGCTGCTTTGACCCGATCGTGCCGACCACCCGGCACTTGCGTTCATTAGTGTCCATGTTGCGCCATCATCGGTCGATCGCCAAACATCATTTAATAATACTACACCTGGGTTAGAACCCCCCATGAGTACGATGCTGCCATCCGGCATCGCTACGCTGCTTTGACCCGATCGTGCCGACCACCCGGCATTGGCGTTTACCTCAGTCCACGTAGTGCCGTCATCCGTCGACCGCCACACATCATTGTTGTTAAGGTTGCTATACCAGTCTGAACCGCCCATGAGCACGATACTATCATCCGGCATCGCCACCATGCTTTGACCCTGTCTGTTCGACCAGGGGGTTTGGTCATTTACCTCACTCCATGTTGCACCGTTATCTGTTGAGCGCAACACTCCGTTCCCCCAATTGTCCTGGGTCAATACGATACTGCCGTCTGGCATCGCCACACCCTCCAACGCACCAAGCCATCCCGTGCTCGTGTTTACTAGTGTCCAAGGCTCTGTATAATTCTCATCGCCGAAGAACCATGCCCAGCCGGTGGGGTTTTTGGTCGACTGGTCAGTAAATGAAACCGTGAGTGGGAGGGATCCAGAAGTCGGGGTGGCAACAAAACCGGCGATTGGCTTGGGTCCTGTAACGACAATATAACCCGTCCGGACCAACGGATTTGATGATCCTGCGGGATTAGTCGCGGTCAGGCTCACGGTAAAGTTTCCGGTAGATCCGTAGGTATGGACCGGGTTCTGGTCGGTTGACGTGGTTCCGTCACCAAAGTTCCAGATCCACGAAGCCGGAGAACTGGTTGAGGTATCGTTGAACTGGACGGTCAGCGGGGCCGTGCCAAAGGTAACATTGGCGGTAAAGTCTGGGGACGGTGGTCCTTGAACAGTAATATATCCGGGTATAATCGTGCTGTTGTATCCAAGGGAATTGGATACCTGAAGTGCAACCTGATAGGTTCCCTGCGAAGAGTAGATATGCGATGGATTCTGGCTGTATGATCCGGCGGGCTGGAGCTGCCACACATCATTATAATAATTGCTGCCGTCATAACCGCCCATCAGTATAATGCTGCCATCCGGCATCGCCAAGCTGCTCTGTCCGTATCGTCCCGACGATATTGCTCCGTAATTTACCTCATTCCATATTGCGCCATCCGAACCCGGTGGTGACTGCCACACATCATCCTCGGGGCTGCCATCATACCCGCCCATGAGGATAATGCTGCCATCCGGCATTACCCCACAACTCTGTCCGTATCTTCCCGACCAGGGGGCCCAGTTCACCCAACTCCATGTTGCGCCATCATTCCATGACTGCCACACATCATCCTCGGGGCTGCCATCATACCCGCCCATGAGGACGATGCTGCCATCCGGCATCACGACGCTGCTCTGTCCGTATCGTGCAGTCCAGTAACCCCCCCAGCTCACCTGCGTCCATGTTGCACCGTCATCCCATGACTGCCATACATCATCGTCCAATCCGTTACTGTCCTGGCCGCCCATGAGGACGATACTGCCATCCGGCATTATCACACAACTCTGTCCGTATCTTCCCGACCAGGGTGCCCCGTTATTTAATTCAGTCCATGTAGCACCATCATCCCATGACTGCCACACATCATTGTAATAGGTAGTGCCGTCATACCCGCCCATGAGGACGATGCTGCCATCCGGCATCACGACGCTGCTCTGTCCGTATCGTGGTGCCCACCCGGCACTCGTGTTCATCTCAGTCCACGTTGCACCATCATCCGGTGAGAGCCACACGTCATCCTTCAAGCTGCTGCCATCCGGGGTAGAATAACCCCCCATAAGGACGATGCTGCCATCCGGCATCACGACACTGCTCTGGTTGTAGCGTGGCGTCCATATGGGGGTATTCGTGCTCACCTGGTTCCACCCTTCATTATACGTCTCGTCGCCGAAGAACCACGCCCAGGTGCTGGGGATGCCTGTTGAGGTATCAGTGAACTGCACGGTCAGGGGGTTAAAACCTGATGTTGGGGTGGCAGTGAAACTGGCAGCCGGTGCTGCCTCTACCGGCGGTCCGGTTACCGTAATATATCCCGGTATGATCGTGCTGTTATATCCACCGGAATTGGATACCTGAAGTGCAACCTGATAAATTCCCGGTGTAGTGTAGGTATGTGATGAATCCTGGTTATATGATCCAGCGGGCCAGAGTTGCCACACGTCGTTTGTATCGCCATTGTCGCCCCAACCGCCCATGAGTACGATACTGCCGTCCGGCATCGCGACACTGCTGAATGTATCTCGTGCCGACCATCCGGCACTGGGGTTTATCTCAGTCCATGTGGCGCCGTCATCGGTGGACCGCCACACATCGTTCGTATCGCCATTCCAGTCATAACCGCCCATGAGTACGATACTGCCGTCCGGCATGACGACGCTGCTCTGTGCTACTCTTCCCGGCCACCCGGCACTGGGGGTTATCTCATTCCATGAAGCGCCATCATCCCATGACTGCCACACATCATTGTCAAAGTTGCCATTCCAGTCACACCCGCCCATGAGAACGATGCTGCCGTCCGGCATGACGACGCTGCTCTGGCCACATCGCCCGGACCAACCCGCATACGAATTCACTTCGTTCCATGAAGCGCCATCATCCCATGACTGCCACACATCATTGTCATAGTTGCCGTTCCAGTCATAACCGCCCATGAGGACGATGCTGCCATCCGGCATTACCACGCTGCTCTGACCATCACGTGCCGACCACCCGGCACTGGCATTTATCTCAATCCATGTAGCGCCATCATTCCATGACTGCCACACGTCGTTCGTATCGCCATTGTCGCCCTCACCGCCCATGAGTACGATACTGCCGTCCGGCATGACGACGCTGCTGAATGTATCTCGTACCGACCACCCTGCACTGGCGTTTATCTCATTCCATGAAGCGCCATCATCCCATGACTGCCACACATCGTTCGTATCGCCATTGTCACCCCAACCGCCCATGAGAACGATGCTGCCGTCCGGCATCACGACACTGCTCTGGCCATATCTTCCATTCCAGCCCGCATATGAATTCACCTCGTTCCAACCTTCATTATACGTCTCGTCACCAAAGAACCAGGCCCAGGTGCTGGGGCTGTTGGTCGACTGGTCGGTAAATGAGACCGTGAGCGGGAGGGGTCCAGAGGTCGGGGTGGCAGTGAAACCGGCAACCGGTGCTGACTCTGCTGGCGGTTCGGTTACCGTAATATATCCAGGTATCAGCGTGCTGTTATATCCCACGGAATTGGAAACCTGAAGTGCAACCTGATAGGTCCCCGGCGAATCGTAGTTATGCGAGGGATTCTGGCTGTATGATCCAGCAGGCCAGAGTTGCCATACATCATTCAGGTAGATGCCGTTCTCATCATCGCCTCCTATGATCTCGCCACCCATGAGGACGATACTGCCGTCCGGCATCGCGACACTGCTGAATGTATCTCGTGCCGACCATCCGGCACTGGGGTTTATCTCAGTCCATGTAGCGCCGTCATCGGTGGACCGCCACACGTCGTTCGTATCGCCATTTTCGCCTTCGCCCAAACCCTCGCCCTCACCGCCCATGAGGATGATACTGCCGTCCGGCATTATCACACAACTCTGGCCGTATCTTCCCGACCACCCGGCACCGGGGTTTATCTCAGTCCATGTAGCGCCATCATCCCATGACTGCCACACATCATTGTCAAAGTTGCCACTCTCGTCATAACCGCCCATGAGGACGATACTGCCGTCCGGCATCGCGACACTGCTGAATGTATCCCTTCCCGACCACCAGGCATTAGGGTTTATCTCAGTCCATGTAGCGCCATCATCCCATGACTGCCACACGTCGTTTGTATCGCCATTGTCGCCCCAACCGCCCATGAGAACGATGCTGCCGTCCGGCATCGCCACGCTGCTCTGTCCTTCTCTTCCCGACCACCCGGCACTGGAGTTTATCTCAGTCCATGTAGCGCCATCATCCCATGACTGCCACACGTCGTTCGTATCGCCATTGTCGCCCTCACCACCCATGAGTACGATACTGCCGTCCGGCATGACGACGCTACTCTGTCCTTCTCTTCCCGACCACCCGGCACTGGAGTTTATCTCAGTCCATGTAGCGCCATCATCCCATGACTGCCACACGTCGTTTGTATCGCCATTGTCGCCCCAACCGCCCATGAGAACGATGCTGCCGTCCGGCATCGCCACGCTGCTCTGGCCAGTTCTTCCATTCCAGCCCGCATATGAATTCACCTCGTTCCAACCTTCATTATACGTCTCGTCACCGAAGAACCAGGCCCAGGTGCTGGGGCTGCCTGTTGAGGTGTCGGTAAACGAGACCGATAAGGGGCGAAAACCGGAAGTGACATCGGAAGTGAAACTGGCGACCGGTGGCGGGTACACGTCAACATAGGAAGCACTCACCAGCGTGTTAGTACCCAGAGCATTAGTGGCCGTCAGGCTGACAGTATAGTACCCGGAATGGGCATAGGTGTGAATAGGGTTCTGGAGAGTTGAGAATGTACCATCTCCAAAGTCCCAGTTCCAGCTGGTCGGGACACCGGTTGAAGTGTCCTGGAACTGGACGGTGAGACCAGGGGCACCGGAGGTGACATTTGCGGAAAAACCTGCAACCGGAGGTGCAGAAATTGTTATGTAACCGGTTTTAAGGGTGCTGTTGTATCCCCCTGCATTGTATGCTTGCAGGGCAACCGGATAGATCCCCGGGGTGGCATAGGTATGTGACGGGCTCTGGATAGTTGATCCTGTGGGCGTAAGCTGCCATACGTCATTTGTTCCCCCGCCGCCTAGGATCACAATGCTGCCGTCCGGCATCGCCACGCTGCTCTGGCCGTATCGTGCCGGCCACCCGGCATTCGGTAACTCAGTCCACGTTGCGCCGTCATCTGTCGACCGCCACACGTCATTCATATTGCCGGAAGAGGTCCAACCGCCCATCAGTACGATGCTGCCATCTGGCATCGCCACACTGCTGAAATCGGTTCTTGCCGGCCACCCGGGACTCGTGTTCACCTCAGTCCATGTCGCGCCTTCATCTGTGGACCGCCATACGTCATTCAAATAGACGTTGTCCACTCCCTGACCGCCCATAAGCACAATGCTGCCGTCCGGCATTGCCACACTGCTTTCAGCCCATCTTATAGGCCACTCGGCATTCTCATTTACCTTGGTCCACGTTTTGCCATCATCCGTGGACCGCCACACGTCATTTGTTCCCATGCCGCCCATGAGGACAATACTGCCATCCGGCATCGCCACACTGCTAAACACCTCTCGTGGCGACCACCCGGGACTCGTGTTCACCTCAGTCCATGTCGCGCCTTCATCCGTGGACCGCCATACGTCATTCAACGGGGCACCGGAAGATGGGTTTTGGTCACCTCCCATGAGAACGATGCTGCCGTCCGGCATTACGACGCTGCTTTGTCCATAGCGTGGCGTCCACATGGAAGAACTGGAACTTGTATCCACCTGCGTCCAGGTTGCGCCGTCATCCTTCGACCGCCACACGTCATTATAATTGTTGTTGCTAGTACCGCCACCACCCATGAAGATAATGCTGCCGTCCGGCATTACGACGCTGCTTTGATAGGTTCTTGGCGCCCATCCGGCACTCGCGGTTTTCTGCGTCCACGGCTCTGTATAATTCTCGTCGCCGAAGAACCAGGCCCAGCCGGAGGGGCTGCCTGTTGAAGTATCAGAGAACTGTATGGTGAGCGGAACAGCGCCGGACGTGGGGGTGGCGGTGAAGCTGGCCGCCGGAGCAAGACATACGTTGATGTAGGAAGTTTTCACCAGTGTATCATTACCGAGAGCATTGGAGGCAGTAAGATTCACCGTATAAGTACCAAGGATGGCATAGGAATAGACCGGGTTCTGTGCGGTTGAGTAGTTACCATCCCCAAAGCTCCAGTTCCAGCTGGTCGGGTCACCGGTTGAAGTATCCTGGAACTGGACAGTGAGGGGCGGGGCGCCAAAGGTAACATTTGCTGAAAAGCCTGCAACCAGTGGTGGAGAAACCGTGATGTAACTGTCTTTCCGCGTGTTGCCGAACCCGACGGCATTGAACGCCTGGAGTGCTACCTGGTAGCTCCCCGGGGTGGCATACGTGTGGGAAGGGTTCTGCGCCGATGATCCGGCGGGCTGAAGCCGCCAGACATCGTTATGATACGAGCTGCCGTCATATCCACCCATGAACACGATACTGCCGTCCGGCATCGCCACGCTGCCGACGCCATATCTTCCCATCCATCCGGCATTCGGCAACTCAGTCCACGTCGCGCCGTCATCCTTCGACCGCCATACATCATTCAGAGAATCGCCATAGGAGTCACGACCTCCCATCAGCACGATACTCCCATCCGGCATTGCCACGCTGCCCTGGCCGTATCGTGCCGACCACCCTGCACTTGCGTTCACCTCAGTCCACGTCACGCCCTCATCTGTCGATTTCCATACATCATTCAATGGGGCACCGGAACCCCCGCTGGTGTGACCGCCCATGAGTACGATGCTGCCATCTGGCATCACCACGACGTTGAAGCCAGCTCGTGCCGGCCACCCGGCACTTGTATTTACCTCAGTCCATGTAGTGCCCTCATCCTTCGATTGCCAAACATCGTTAAAAAAGTTGGAACCGCTGCTTTGACCTCCCATGAGAACGATGCTGCCATCCGGCATTGCCACACTTCGAAGGCTGTATCGTCCCGGCCACCCGGCATTCGTATTTACCTCTGACCACGTCGCACCGTCGTCAGAAGATCGCCACACGTCGTTCAAAGGTCCATTACTAACACTATTACCACCCATGAGAACGATGCTGCCGTCCGGCATCGTCACACTGCTGAGATCGGATCTTCCCACCCACCCGGGATTTGCATTCTGCTCTGTCCACGAAGCACCCTCATCCGTTGACCGCCACACGTCATTATAAAAGGTATTGCTATTACCACCCATGAGAACGATGCTGCCGTCCGGCATCACAACGCTGCTCTGGAAATCTCGTCCCGGCCACCCTGCACCTGTGGTCATTTCTGTCCACGGTTCCGTGTAATTCTCATCACCAAAAAACCAAGCCCAGCCGGTGGGATTATTCAGGGACAAATCGGTGAACTGTACCTTCAGCGGGGCTAAACCGGCCATGGGGGTGCCGTTGAAATCTACGCTGGGTGTTGGACCTGTAACGATAATGTAATTTGTCCGGACCGATGTATTCGATCCAAAGGTACCGGTTGCATTCAGGCTGACCGTGAACGTGCCAGTCGAGGGGTAGGTATAGACCGGGTTCTGGACAGTGCTGAAGTTTCCGTTACCGAACGACCAGTTCCACGCTGTCGGAGAACCGGTTGAGGTATCGGTAAACTGGACAGCGAGCGGGGCTGAACCAATAGTCTGGTTTGCGGAAAATGAGGCGCCCGGACCTGTTCCATAGGTAAACTGGTCGGCTGGCGATGTCGCGGATGTTCCATCGGGATTGGTGACAGTGATATGAACGGGGGCAGCTGCCTCAGCAGGGCTGATCGCATTGATCGAAGTATCACTGTTTACCGTAAAAGAGGTTGCCGATGTGCTGCCAAAGATTACTGCAGAAACTCCGGTAAACCCTGACCCGGTGATGGTTACATTGGTAGCTCCGGAAACCGGCCCCAGCGCAGGTGAGATGTTCGTGACGGCCGGCAATGTTATCTTGAGCGGAGAAAACATCTCGATCCGGTCATTATAGGTATCAGCGACATAAACATAACCACTGGTATTCACTGCTACGCCATAAGGAGTGGAAAATTGTCCGTTGCCCGAACCTGAGGTACCCCATTGAGTGATATATGCGCCAGATGGCGTAAACACCTGGATCCGGTTATTTCCTCCCGTATCAGTAACGTAGATATCATCATTTGAGTCCACTGCAATACCGCAAGGTCCATTGAATTGTCCGATGCCCGAACCTGAAGTACCCCATTGAGTGATATACATGCCAGATGGCGTAAACACCTGAACGCGGTAATTAGAGTTATCAGCGACATAGACATAGCCGCTTGAATTCACTGTTATTCCCCAAGGAGAATAGAATTCTCCGTTGCCCGAACCTGAGGTACCCCATTGAGTGATATATGCGCCAGATGGTGTAAACACCTGGATCCTGTCATTGTTGGTATCAGTGACATAGACATAGCCGCTGGCATTCACCACTATCCCTTGAGGTGATGAGAAATTGCCATTACCCAAACCGCTGGAACCCCATTGCCCTGCATATGTTCCATATGATGTGAACATCTGAATCCGGTTGTTTGCGGAATCAGCGACATAGACATAGCCGCTTGAATTCATTGCTATGCCATCGGGGCCATTAAACTGGCCGGTTCCCGTACCATAGGATCCCCACTGCATGAGGTAGTTGTCATCCGGTGAGAACATCTGGACCCGGCGATTGAGTTTATCTACCACATAGATGTAGTCGCTCGCGTTTACAGCTATGCCTTCAGGATAATCGAACAGACCATTGCCAGAACCTGCCGATCCCCACTGCGCCACATAGGCCGGGGTGGCCCCTCCTGCACTTACCGGCGCCCCGATACCCGCCGCCAAAGCCACGATACCTACAATACACAATATAAAAACGATCCTGCACTGCGATTTACCCGCCAGGCAAAGAGAATATCGGGACTGTGTATCCTGCATGCTGAAACCTTACGTGCCTCTGGATGTTGGGTGTGGTTTTCTCATTTTCTCGCGGTGGCAAATCATCACCGGGTCGAATCGGGAATCGTGCATGTTCGTGGATATGAGTGCCGGATCCCACCTTGTGCGACTATATCAAATACCTCCCGGCTGCTGCCGGGTTCTGTTGGCACCGTGAAAGGCCGTCCGGTTACCGTTCTGGAGGGGGTGTGCCCTATGGTACGCTGCCATCCACTGCATCGCAGCCGTTAGATTGCCCGATGCTAAATCAGCCTGTGCCTGGCTTATGTCCACGCCCTGCTGGCCAAGAGTGGTAAGAGCAGTCTGGAGACTGGCAGCCGCCAGGGTGCTGTTGTATGCGTGCTCACGGGGGCTGTCCAGCGCAAGACCCGGGTTGGCATTATGATAGGCCATCAGCCACTGTGTCGCGTCGCTCACTTTACCAGCGGCAAGATCCGTCTTTCCCTGGCTGACGTCCGCACCCTGCTGGCCAAGGTTGTTAAAGACGGCATTGAGTCGGGCAACCACCTCCTGAGTAATATCAAAGGTAAACATTCGTGGGCCGTTCAGCGCAAGACCCGGGTGGTCCTTATGAAATGCAACCAGCCATTTTGTTGCGTCATTCACGTTACCCGCAGCAAGATCCGCCATACCCGGGCTTACATCCGCACCCTGCCGGGCGAGATTGGTAAAAACGGTCTGGAGACGGGCTGACACTTCCTGCGTTATGTTTGGAGCACCCGAAGGTGATGCAAGAGGAGCCGCACTGGCCGGGCTCACGAGGAATCCTATCAACAATACCATTATCATTATCAGGGCAACTGCTCTGTAACCTCTCTTATTTAGTATCATTCTGGTATTCTCCGTATGGACAGGTATTGGCCACTTACTCAATTTCGTTGTGATGGTTTTCCTTGAACGTCTTGTTTAGCCACAATTGTAACAGTCTCGTTACTCCACCGGGTCAGCGTGGTATCCGTGCGCTGCAAGAACGGTGATCACTGAGGCCACCCATTCCTCATCCTCGCCATGCGCCAGATCGTTAATATGGGCGAGGATGTGGCTGTCGTGCCCGTGGGCGGCCGGGGCACCGGAGGCGTGAGCGTGTTCTGCCGGGGCGTGATGGTTGTTGAACGGGTGGGGCAGGTGGGCGATCTTCTCGTTCCAGATGGCAGCCAGGATCTCATCATGGGTCCTGAGCTCGTTGATCCCGATCACCTTTCCCCGCATCTCGCCATCCGGCTGGTGGTGGATAAGCATCCGGTAGCACTCGAACTCCCGGCAGATATTTGGCCGGGTCGGGTAGATCGCGCAGGCAAACCCTTTCCCCTCCGGGTTCTTCCGCATGAAGATGCACCCCTTACGGGAAGAACCGGTTTTTTTCGGATCGGAGTCTGCAAACTCTTCATCAATTTCATCGGCAAACTCAGGCTGCACATGGACAGGAAAGATCTCGCCCGTGATACCGTACCGGCAGTAGTAATCTTTTTCCGTGAGCTGCCGTTCAATTTTTATGAATTCGCCAAAACTTACGCAGCACTTCCCGCACCAGTCGCAATCAAACTTCGCCATGATCACTGACCTCAAGCCCGGTCAATCGGATGCCGATCTCCGCCGTCATGACATGCCGGAAGGTACTGTCACAGAGGCGGAATAATCCATCAGTCCCCCCATATCAGGATAAGGATACTCAAGCGGCTTTCCGGAGAGTACTATGTACAGCGTAACGACAGATGATCGGCTCTTTTCCGGTAATTGACCTTTTGATCAGTACAATTTAAAGACTATGCAAACAACCGTTGCATGGCAAAACAGAACCGACATATTTTTTCCGTTCAGGAGAGGTTGTGGTTTTCCTGTATCGATCTCCTGCAGCACCAGAAAAATCGGAACACCGCAGCAAATAACTCATATCCGTCAGTGAAATCCCGGTCCACAGGATTGTTGAAACGGGCCGGGTGGTGCGAGGGGTCCGGAGTCTGGCGGAAGTGGTATCCGACCGGGGCAATGCTTTTTAGGGGGGGCATCATTTGAATAAATTAATATAATTATGTTAACTTTTCTGGTGATATGGGCTTTTGCATGGCAACGTGTTAGTGCATATTTCTATTAATACAATCGAAAAAAGGATTTGACAGCTAAAGGTGTGTACGAAGCATGAAAAAGTATTTGCTAATCCTAGTTATTGCACTGGCAGTGATCCTTGCAGTCCCGATGATGGTGTCGGCACAAAGTGCAAGCACGGTTACAGTCGATGGAACTCTTGGCACTGTTATTAATGTTGACGTCAGCACCCCAACCTTGACTTTCCCTGCCGATACCTTTGTAGCTGGTAGTACATCACAAGCAGGTCCAGTAACTGTTACTGCCAGCGCTAACACGCCATGGACTGTAACTGCTCAGGACAATGATTACTATTCTCCTTATTATAGTGATTCTGGTTATATGGTAGCGGAACAGGTAGCTGGAGCGACTTATAGTCCACTTTCAAATCCAATCAAAATGTGTACCCAAATGACCGTGACCCCCTTTTCATGGAATAACCAAACTATAGAATCTCCTGTGTCCAATTTCTTGACCGGTGGTGTTACGACGATTGGTACACAAGATGTTTATTTCACACAAGCTATAACATCAAATGATGAGTCAGGTATATACTATATTGAGACTGAGTTTATTGGTTCCAGCACTGTGTCGCCGCCGTGATACGAGTTCAAGGAAACAATTGTGCTGAAAAATATTTCAGCACTTTTTTCATTCAGGAAGGGTTTCTTTTATTAGGTTCCCTTGGGAGATTGTTTTGTATGTCATCAGGTAATCTAACAAAGATCCGGTTTCCGATTCTTGTATTTGTGTTCTTTTGTGTCGCTGCCTGTGCCATCCAGCCCGCCGCTGCGATAAAAGTGGAAGGCTCGAGGATCGTTCTCGATGTCGTACCCGGTACAACCTATACTTTCCCGATGGCGATATCCATCGCCCCGACCGACGCCGCTGCCGATTATGCGGTTGATGTGCTCGGGTTCGGGCAGTCTTTGGTGGGGGGCTCATATACCCCGCTTTCCGCAGCAGCAGATACCAGTCCCTATTCCGCCCGGCCATTCATAACCGTGCCTTCACCAGTCATCGATCTTGCACCCGGACAGCGGACAGCATTCAATGCCACCATCAGCGTGCCCCTGAATGTCGGTGAGGGGGGACGGTACGCACTCATCTACATTCACCCTTCTATGACAGGAAGCGGGCAGGCCTCCATTGCGACCGCCATTATCGTGCCGGTGGCGCTCACCATCCAGAACTCAAAACTCACCGAGACCGGGTCCATCACCAATGTCAGTGTCGGCACTATCGTGGCAGGACAACCAATCAAGGTCTCGACCACGCTTGAAAATACCGGCAACTATTATTATCGTGGGTTAGTAAACCAGGTGACCATGACTGATGCTTCAGGAAATGTCGTGGGAACGGCAGCATCTGCTCCCACAACTCAGTCTCTGATCCCCGGCAATTCGGTCAGGCTGGATGCGCCGTTCAGTACTCCTCTGGAGGTCGGTACCTATACGGTCAAATCCGAAATGCTGCTGAACAGTACCGTCCTTGACAGCAATTCCACCAGCATAACGGTTAATGAAGCCTACATCCCGCCGTTCCAGACTGCGAATGTCACGATCTCTCCCAACAGCCCGGCAACCCTCAGCGTGCCCGGCGGGATAATTAGTATCAGCTTCCCGCAGGGGTCGGTACTTGCAGCAACCACGGTAACCGTGAGCCCGTATACCGGGACACTGCCGGCTCTTCCTGCCGGCGCAACCGCCGGCTCAACGGGGTTTTCCGTTGACGGGCTCAACGGTCTTCTTGCAAATGACGCGACGATCACCGTCAAGTACAGCCAGGCGGATCTCACTGCTGCAGGTAACGATGCATCGAAGCTCGTGCTCGGGCGGTACGATAGTAATGCGTGGACGCTGCTGCCCACTACCGTTGATACAAATGCGATGACGCTCACTGCGTCTACCAACCGGTTCAGTACATGGGCGGTGATCGCGGCGCAGTCTTCATCCGGTGCTGAAGCGGCGCCGGCCGGGTCTGCGAGAAGTTCAGGAACAGGTAAATCGGGATTTATGGGGCTTGGTCTTGGGTTGGATCCCCTTCTGATTATTGGGGCAATCGGGTTCGTCATTATAGCAACCGGAATAAAAAGAAAATAATTATTTTTCAGGATTGTATTTTTTTTAAAACCGGTACCTCTCCATCCCGGTCACCGGAAGCGCATCATGTCGGATGTGGAGTCACCTGCACAGGTATCTTATTATCAGGATGTTCTGTTCGCATATCTTTGGTTTTTTCCGTGGGGGCAGGATGCATGTCCTTCTTCACATAGACCGTAACGATCATTCTTTCTCATGAGCCTTCGGGCTCTCCAGCCCATTCTGCGCAACGATTTTCCTGTTATCATGAACCATCTGCCTTGTTGTTTTCCCGGGTATATGACTTTCAGCTGGCAATTTCGTGCATTGTCACCATGAACAAACCCCGTTTCAGCAACAATTACGCACCGTAATTTTTCCCGGAGATTCCCGGGAATCCTGGTTTTATGGTGAGAGCACAAAGGGAACTCTTAAGAAAAACCAGACGTGAATATTTCAAAATCCCGGAATATGCTCTGTACCCCCGGTATGCCCGGCCTCAAAGGTATTTGTATTAAAAAAATTCCTCAGATCTGGTAATATAAATATGCAAACAAGCGTTGCCGTGCAAACCCGGCCAAAAGACATTACCGTCGTACTGGTCAGACAGGTCACCTGCCGGAAAAACACTGAATCTCTGCGTAAAGTCTTTTGTTTTTATTTAGCCCCGTAAATTGATGTTGAAAAATCCCTGGTGCTGGATACGGTTCATCGATGATGGCCAACCGGAATGGTGCAATTCCCTGTCAGGAAGGGGAACCAGCAGATCAATCCAAAAAATTTAATATATATTATGTATGACTGTTAACTTTCCATGACACAAAGTTCGCTTGATCAATCAAAAATAGATGCAATCAAGCAGGAGCTCAAATGGCACCCGGGTGGGATGACCATCTCTGCGCTTTCCTATAAGATGATGATGAACCGGAACTTTCTGGCAAAATATCTCGACCTCCTTCTCAGATCCGGCGATGTTACGGTAACGATCGCAGGGACTTCCAAGGTGTACTCTCTTTCCCGGCGGGTTCCGGTGAATCAACTCCTTAATTTTGTTTCGGATTCTGTCATCGTGCTGGACAGCGATCTTAAGATCGTCTCTCTCAATAAAAACCTGCTCGAACTTCTGGGTGAAAAGAGGGATTCGCTTATTGGCAAAAAACTCAATGCCAGCGGTAATTCGTTCCTGGGAGGTCTTGACGTTTCCCGGTTCCGGAACAATGACAGTTCTTTCACAGATTTAGTCATCGATATCACCGGTTTGATCAATAATACAACGTGCAGCTTCCGGATAAAATCCGTCCCGGTTGTTTTTGATGACGGGAACAAGGGACTTGCCCTGATCCTGAAGGATATTATGCACCAAATCCAGTCCCGACCCCTGCAGGAAATATCCGGGGCCGGTTACCAGGGTATTGTTGAAGACCAGACCGAATTCATTATCCGCTTCCTGCCGGATGGGACACTCACGTTTGTCAACAATTCCTTGTGCCACTACCTGAGAATGGAGGTGCATGAGATTCTCGGACGTTCATTTTTCTCCCGGCTCTTTGATGAGGACCGGGAGCAGGTACAGATGAGCCTGCGCGGGCTGAACCGGGAAAACCCGGCACGTTCTGTAGAACTCCGTGTAAAAGGTCCTGCCGGTGTTCCCCGCTGGCACCGGTGGACAAATTTTGCATATTCCCTTGATGACAAAAAAGGGAATATCCGCGAATATATGGGGGTTGGCCGGGATATAACGGATTCCTACCATGTCGAAAAAAAATTTAACCGGTTTATCGCAGATCAGGAATTTCTCTACTGGCATGCATGGGAGTTGACCAACCTTGCTGCTGATGCCGATATCTATATGACTATCGGTAAGGCGATTAAGGAACTCATCCCTGACGCGATGATCTCGGTAAACACGTTTGATTCCTTATTGCCTTCTGAAATTACCCTTTTAACGATCCGCTGTTTCCTTGGGGAAAAGGAACGGCAGGTTTTTTCACAGACTATTGGGAGAAATATTGTCGGTTGGAACATAGGTTGTCCCAATGAGGATGCACGGTCGCACGCCATGTCCTGCCTGTTGACAGGAAAACTTGTGAAAGTTCCCGGGAACCTGTATATCACGATGATGTGGAGTATTCCCCAGAGGGACTGTGAGAAGATGGAAAAAATATTTAATCTGGGGGAGACGTATGTTCTCGGGCTCATTTGCGGGTCGATGCTTTTTGGGAATATTCTGATACATCTCAAAAAAGGCGACGTGCTGGATCGTCCCATGCTCATTGAAACGTATGCCCGGCAGGCTGTGCTGGCACTGAAATCCAGGCATGCAGAACAGGAACTCACGGAGCGAAGTAAAATTCAGGACTACGAGATTCCTCTGTCTGACAGAGAGCGGGAGTTTAACATAGATAGCGAAAAAGATGGCGGGACCGTTTCAAAAAATTCCTCGTGATTGAAAACAAGTGATCAATACCCTGTACAAACGGCTTTGGAGAAATCTTCAGCTGCTGAGTGGGACATTTTCCTGGAAAAAGTTCAACACAGCAGCGAAAAATTTTCGAAAAAAACGGGCCCCGACCGGGTAATTCCGGAAAATAATGTTCCGTGAAAGGAACCCCATGATGAACGAGCAGGAGCCGGTACCCGGAAATCCCCCGGATTATTCCCCGGGCAAACAATTCCGCACGATTAATCATCGGTTTTCCCAATCCGGGTCTTTCTACCGCAAGATATAAAGGAACGGGGTGCATAATCACGAACTAAGACAGGAGGACCACAAACACCGGAGAAACAGTTACCGTGTAAAGGCAGTTTGTACCGCAGGCGAAATTGGGTAGGAAAAGGTGATCAAAGTTCATCCATCCGCATGTATACCTGCCCGCTGGATCGGTGTTGACCTCAACACGACCGGCCACGCGGCAGTCGCCGCCGACCCGGACAGCGGGAAAATCCTGAAACTAGGGAAAAACGTACACTATGTCCGCAGCAGCTCCATTAAAAACTGCACGAAACTCTACAAGGAAGGAAAACTCTGGAAACTAAAAAAAGTAAAGAGTCGTGAGCGCAGGGCGTTCAAGGCAGCATTGAATAAAATCTCCCGGCAGATCGTATCCTTCGCGGAATCGCTCGGTTCGGGTATCAAGTTTGAAAAGCTCTTCTCCAGCCGTTACTCGCACTCCCATGATGCTGCGGGTTTTATCGAGTTCTCGTTTGGGAACGGATCATTCTTCTCGCTCCAGCGGCTGGTGGAAAAGATGGCATTAAAGCGGGGTATCCCTGTCATCTACGTGAACCCGGCCTATACTTCCAAACGATGCAGCCGGTGCGGGAATATCGGGCGGCGTAGCAGGAAACGGTTCGAATGCCCGCACTGCGGGTTTGTCGCACATGCGGATGTGAATGCCGCCTTCAACATAGCGCTTTCCTCCCGCAGGTCTGCCATAATGAATAGTTGCGAGGAAGTGCAGGAGGATCAGGTCAGACTTACCAGAAAAGAGGTGCACCGGCAGACCCGGGAAGAAATCTTTGCGGTGCACTCCGGCATCATGGGAATTGCAGATACGGCTCCTTGCGAAAACCTGCTTGCGGTGCTGGAATAATGTTCACCCGCATCGTCCTTTTTTCCCGCGATACTAACGACGGAAAGCTCCGGATAAACAGGGGAAATAGAGAAAAGATTTCCCCATCCAGATGAAAAGATCTCTCTATGACAGAACATAAGGGACGGCTCTACAATTTCGCGTTATTCAAGCAGCGGTACACACGGGGGAGCTCGTGGACCCAGATCCTGCTCAACTTTGGGATTATCACGGCAAACGCCAAGCTCTTCGAAGACTTCTTCTATATCCACCTGGGGCTCACCCTGCCCATGGTCATTGCCCTTGCCGTACCCTGCTATATCCTCATCTGTTATATCATCGGCCACTACGACGAGAAGATTGGGTTCTGGCAGATCGAGAACAATATGAGCTACCGCTACACGCCGTATTCAGAGGAGATGCTCACCAGTATCCGGGAAATAAAAAAGAAACTGGACAAAGAATCCTGAGCTCCCCAAATACGTTCTCCGGCCTGTACACCAGATTCGGCCGGGAAAATTCTTTCACCACAGGACATCCCTTTTTCAATGGCTTTTTCCGGGCCCGATCCCATCCGGGGCTTTTCCTCATAGTGATGGCATTTCATGGTCCATGAATCAGGGGGGAAGAGGGAACCGGCCGATTTGCTTATAATCCACCTCCTTCATACAATTCAGGAAGACCTCTGTCGTACGATGCGGGCATAGCAGAGGCAGCAAAACATTTTGCGTGGTGCTGCCGGCTATCTGAGTATAGTGCCTTTAACAACGTCTGTATGGCAGGAGCTGACGACTGCCTGCGAGGAAGGGAATGCAGCTGACCGGAGAATCCATCAGAAAAATTGCCGCGCTCCAGAGGAATGAGATCACCGAACATCTCATCTATGAAAGAATCGCAAAGGTGACGCCGGACACCCGCAACCGCGAGGTTCTGATCCGGATTGCCGGGGAAGAGGTCCAGCACTATAACATCTGGAAACAGTATACGGGCCGGGATTTCGCCCCCGATCGTATCCGGGTCTGGTACTACTACCTCATCGCCCGCCTGCTCGGGATGACCTTTGCGATCAAGCTGATGGAGGGTGTGGAGCAGGGGGCGCAGATCGGTGATCCGGTGCTCCTTGCCGCTATCCCTGAGCTGCCATCTATGCTTGCAAACGAAGCCCGGCATGAGCGTGAGCTTATTGCCCTGATTGATGAAGAACGGTTGAAGTATGTCGGGTCCGTCGTGCTTGGCCTTAACGATGCACTCGTAGAGTTCACCGGCACGCTCGCAGGCCTGACGTTTGCAATACAGGATTCCCGCATCATCGCGGTGGCCGGCCTGATAACCGGGGTTGCCGCGTCGCTCTCTATGGCAGCCTCCGAGTATCTCTCGCAGCGATCCGACGAAACGACCGGCACCAGCCCGAAAAAGGCTGCATTCTATACCGGCATGACCTATATCGTGACCGTTGCCCTGCTGATCCTGCCGTTCCTTCTCCTCGCAAACCCGTATGTCGCGCTTGTCTTTACCCTTGTAGGAGCAGTCCTCGTCATCTTTGTCTTCACGTTCTACATATCGGTCGCCAAGGATCTTCCTTTCTGGAAACGTTTTGCCGAGATGGCCGCCATCAGCCTCGGGATCGCGGCAGTCTCCTTTGTCATCGGTATTCTGATACGTGTCCTGCTTAACGTGAACGTTTAAGGGAAGATCACCTTCCCCCCTACGCTTTTTCACCCGATTGCTGCCTTATTTTAACGAAATTTCCGCGTGTATATCCCTCGCAACATGTATGGAGCGGATGACTGAAGGGAAAGAGATGGCCTTTTTACCGATCACAACATTTATGAAATCATACCATCTCCCGCACCCGCCGTATTTCTATGAAACATCCTGCATTCCCTCATATTGCACTCACTATCAGGGTAAAGATCCTGATCCTCTTCCTGGCCCTTTCCCTCGTAGCTCTCGCCCTCACCGGCTATTTTGCGTTCTCGGCAATCACCAATGTCGGGTCATATGCCCAGGGGAGCAGCGAGGCACTGGGTAAAGGTGTCGTCAACGACAGTTCCACTGCCCTTCTCTCCCTGGGAGAGGAGTACCTTGTCCGCATATCTGCTGACCAGGCAAATTTCACGGATGCACTTTTTGAAGATACTGATGCCGAGATGGATATCCTTGATGCCCAGACTGCCGAGCTCCAGCGCAACTTCCCAGTTATTCCCCTGACCCCGGTCTACCCGGCGACTGACCCCCCCTCCAATCCACAGGCCGGAGCGGTACTCTTTTTTGCGCCCGGGGCAACGGCGACCCCGGGATCGGATGAAGCTCGCACCCTTGCAGGACTTGCTGATGAGATCAAAGCGATATATACTTCCGATGGGGATCTGACCAGTGTGTACGTTGCCACCGATTCGGGAATGATGCTCTTCTACCCTGGAGAAGGTAACTTCCCCTCAAAATATGATCCAAGAGTCCGCCAGTGGTTTATGGAGGCAGAAGCAGAAAAGGATATTATCTGGTCAGATGCCCCGTATGTCGATGCGGACAACCATGGTCTGGTCATGACCTGTTCAGAGGCTGTTACCAGCCCTGATTATGGTACCTGGGTTATCGCCACCGATGTTTCAACAACAACCATCAATGAGAATTTCATCGGTAAGTCTCTTGGTGAAAATGCGTACGCCGTGCTCATCAACAAGGATGGGGATGTTATCAGCCGTCCCGGTCAGTCGGTCGGCAACGTAACCTGGGATGAGCCGTTTAACAAGGAGAATGCTTTTTCGAACAATGCCTCCGATCTCCATGCTGTTGCCACAAATATGACTGCCGGAATGACCGGCATAGGGAAAGTCCGGTTCAACGGTACGGAGATGTACGTTGCCTATGCGCCGGTCAGATCGATGAACTGGAGCCTTGCGATCTCTCTGCCGGTCAGCCAGATCACGCAGCCGGTCCAGGAGTTCACCGGGAAGATCGAAGGCGCAACCCGGGATACCGGGACACACATCACGGCTCAGACAGACTGGCTCAAGGAGGTCTTTGCAATCCTGTTCGTGGCAATTCTGCTTTTCGTGCTTCTTGTATCGGTCGTGCTGAGCCGGGTGATCACCCGCCCGGTTCAGCAGCTTAAAGAAGGAGCTGAAGCACTCGGAGAGGGGGACCTGGATTTCCGGGTGGAGATACGGTCCGGGGACGAGTTTGAGGATCTTGGCAGTTCGTTCAATGCAATGGCCGAAGCGCTCAGAGTGAACATTGACAATCTCAGAAGGACGACCGCGGAGAAGGAGCGGTACTCAAAGGAACTGGAGATTGCACGGTCAATCCAGACAAGCTTCCTTCCTGAACGGATGCCGGAGATCCCGGGTTATGATATCTCTGCCGTGATGATCCCGGCCATGGAAGTGGGCGGGGACTTTTATGATATCATCCCGGCCGCAGAGGGAAAATGTGTTTTTGTGATCGCCGATGTCTCCGGCAAGGGCGTAAGCGCGGCACTCTTCATGGCGATGTCCCGGACGCTTCTTCGTGCCGGTCTTGAGGGAGCGTCCGATCTTGAAAAAGCACTCAGTACTGCGAACCGCATGATCTCCCGGAATGCACCGTCAAGCATGTTTGTCACGGTGTTTTCTGCGGTTCTTGACCCCGTAAGGCTGACGCTTGCCTGTACAAATGCCGGTCACAATCCCCCCCTCGTGGTTCAGGGGGACAGCGGAGAAGCGGTATTTTTGCAGGAGCGCGGGGTCGCGATGGGCGTCCTCCCGGACATGGAGGGTACCCCAGAAAACGTTCATCTCAAGCCCGGGGACCTGTTTATCATGTATACAGACGGGGTAACGGAAGCCTTCGATGCCCGGTATGCCGCGTTCGGGGAAGACCGGCTGGTCCGCGTCGCTCAAGAATACCGCACCCTCTCTGCCGGGGAGGTCCGGGATCGGATTATTGCAGCGATCCGGGAGTTTACCGGCTCTGTTCCCCAGTCGGATGATATTACACTCGTGGTGATCCGGGTACTGCCCCGGACCGGATCCGGATAGACCTGGGCATCCCGTGTCGTATTATTACGGCTATGTCCTTCAGGGATGTATATTGTTATCAGGGCTGGCAGAGGAGTTCGGCGACCTTCAATTTTGGTACAAAAAAATTTGATTCCCACGTCCTCCTGTGCGCCAGAGCCAAGGGAAAAATTCCCCGCTGCTGTTTGCACAAGGCCATGAGACAGTTCTGCTTACTCTTCTGGCGCGGAGGATTCATCTTCCTCTTCAGTGGCCGGCGTGGTCCAGACCTTCCAGCAGAACCCGGCAATACATCCCCCGACAAAGATAACCAGCAGAATGGCACTGATGATATTTTCAGCAAAATCCACCCCGACCGGTATGTTCATGCCCATCATGTTGTTAAACATCCCGATAAACAGAGCCACTATTAAAAACAGGATGAATCCTACAATGAGACCCAGGAATACTGCAGCTGCAAGCCGTAAAATACTGGGCGTGGTGGTTTTTTCGCTCATAAAATGCATGGTAAACGTGTCGATATAAATCCTTGTAATAATTCCCCCCCGGTGGAAATATATCCTGATTGGAATACCGCCCGGGAAGGCTCATATTTATATCACGGTATGAGTAAAATCCTTATCACAGGGACGCCATGAAAAAAAATATCTTTTATCTGATGATTGGATTTGTCGCGCTTGCCCTTTTTGCAATCTTCTGGTATTCAGTGGAAAACTTCACTTCGGTTCTCTTTATGATTGCATTTGTGATCGGCGTTGTGCTTCTTTACCTGATATATCGCAGGGTTGACGATTTTATCGAGGATGAACGGAGTGCAAGGATCACCGAAAAGGCGGCAACAAGGACACTTCAGGTTTTCTGGGTGTGTTTCTGTGCTTTTTCAATAATGGCGGTGATGAACCTCCTCTATATGCCCCGCTTTTCCCGCGAATTCTGGTTGGATCGCCGGTCCCAACCTGTGCCCCTGGAACTCATGTCGCTGAAAACGATTGGATATGTTCAGTTGGGGTTTCTCTGTCTGATGATCTTCCTGTATGTCGGGTTCAGGTTCTATTATGCCAGAAAGTTCGGGGAATGGGAGTCCGATGAAGAATAAGATCAAGGTATACCGGGCGATGCAGGATCTCACTCAGGAAGATCTTGCAAAAGCAATTGGTGTGACCCGTCAGACTATTCTTGCCATAGAGAAAGGGAAGTATGTTCCCTCTCTGGATCTTGCCTTCAGGATTTCACGACATTTTAAGGTGAACATCGAAGAGGTGTTCTCCTATGAAGAGGGTGTGCAGACCGTGGATATAGACTGATGATGCAAAAGATTGCCGGATTCCCGCCCGCCATCTCTTTTTAGTCTAAGGAACAGGGCAGTTTTTTGTATGGTCATGAAGAACAATAGTGGTGGATAACCTGCAAATCGTCCATTCCCTCTAACGCGTTACCAGTCGCTTCTTTTCTGATCCCTTGTGAAGGATGAGCTGAACACGCCCGGGCTTTTCCGTGTATATGACCGGTTTGTAGTTATCTTTATGACAGATACTTCCGGTGTCAGGAAGGAGAGACCGTATTAGCTGACTAATACTAAAGTATATATTACAAAATGTCTAATTTAAATTACATTGTTATTTTGCGGGGGATTCGCTTTCCCCTACAGAATCATCTTCGCTGGTTTGATCATGAAGGCCCCGGTAATTTACTATGTTGCGCTTGTCGTATTCTGCATCGTGACGCTGTCAGTCGGCACCGTCAACCATCTTATATAACCACTTCCTTTTGCGCGTCTTCCTGTAAAATCTTCGGATATTGGATAGGCTATGTATTTTGTTATCCCTGACTTTGATTCCAGCCGTTTGTTCTTTGAGAAATCTATTTATATCGTGCAGTATCAATTAAATAACAATAAGTAAAATATAAGTTACATTACAGGTTCGTTTATGTCTGGAAATGGCACAATCTTAAATGTACACATGGTATAATTTTGGGTGTGCCTTTCCGCGATCACGTATGTTTCTGTTATGAGAAAAAACTGGAGTGATTATGAAGATCTATACTGCTTTCATTGGAATACTGATGATTTGTCTGATGGTGGGCGCTGCGAGTGCAGGCTCACCAAGCTCAACAAGTTCGACAAGTTCCAGTAGTTCTTCCGGAACAAGTTCTGTAAGCGCATCAACGACAGTATCTGCCGAAGAGGCCCTGTCACAGGTCTATGTGAGTTCCGTTACGGTTGACCCCCAGGAATTCTATCCCGGGGATCAGGGATTAATTACCGTTCAGCTGATTAACGCAGGTACCCAGGATGTTGCATTTTACCATGCAGACATTCTCAACTCCCAGAATATCTATATCCCGGATGAGAGTCAGAATCCCTACCAGGTGATGACCTATCTTGGACCTGGTACGACAACGACCTATACTTTCAAAGTAACCTCAAAATATTCGGAGGGAATATACTCCCCTGTTTTCAGCATTGCTTCCCGTGACAGCGGGAGTATCATCTATCCCATCCAGATTCAGGTTGCTTCAACCCCGATCCAGGAAGTCATTTCCCAGAGACCGGATAATTTCGCTCTTGACAATACCGATACGGTTAATCTGACCATCACCAACCCCCGCATAGGTGCTATCAGCGATGTTGAAATAACACCTTCAGGTACTGGTTTTGGCATCTCCCCGCTCCAGTCCTTTATTGCATCTATTCCCGGCGGCACTTCGGTGAATGTGCCTTTTGCTGTCACCCCGTACCAGGATGGATCAAATGTGACCTTCACCATCCAGTACAGCAATGGGCAGAACATCCAGAACCCGCATTCGGATACGGTTGTACTTCCCCTCAATATTGGTACAAGCAAAACTGCAGCATCCACCGTCGTAAACGATCTGGCGCTTACCGTGTCGGACGGGGCATACCAGCTGACCGGCGATGTAACCAACACGGGGATCACGGATGCAAACGGGATGGTTGTGTCTGTTGGAGCACCGGCAACGCCTGTTGAACCCTATTCCAGTTATGCCGTTGGTTCCCTTACATCCAATGACTTCTCCAGTTTCACGCTCACCTTTACCAGTGCGGACCTGTCGGCAATACCGATACAAACCACATGGAAGGATGACAATGGTAATACGTTGAGTTCCGCGCAGACATTCGATCTGCGGTCTCTTGCAAGTGCGCTGGAAGCCGGCACGCGAAGCGGTGGTTATGGAGGATCCAGTTCTGGTATCACAGGAGCGACCGGAGTGACTGCCGGTTCAGCAGGAGGTTACGCAGGAGCGCCGCGTGGCGGAGGGCTCCTTGGCTTTGGAGGCGGACGTGGCGGTGGCCTCTCTGCATTCTACCCGGTCATTATCGGTGCCATCGTTCTTATTGTGGTAATTGTACTCTACGTCAAGAGGAAATGGATCCTTGCAAAATTCAGGAAACAGTGATCTGGTGATCATCCATGAGCGATATGCCACTTATCCGGCTTACTGATGTCACAAAGACGTACCATCTGGAGAGTGGTGACTTTACCGCTCTCGATCACGTATCTCTTGATATTGCAGAGAATGAATTCGTGGCAATCATGGGACCATCCGGTTCGGGCAAATCAACAATGATGAACCAGCTGGGCATTCTCGATGTCCCGACATCAGGGGAACTCTATATCGCCGGCGAAAATGTGGCAAAGATGTCAAGCCTCGAACGGACCCATATGCGCCGGGATATCATCGGGTACGTCTTCCAGAAATTTTACCTGATCCCCCTCCTTTCCGCATACGAGAACGTCGAGTACCCGCTCATCCTCAAGTACAAAAAGCGGGACACGACAGGACGGGCTGCCGAGTATCTCCGTGCAGTGGGCATCGATCCCGATATGGGAGCCCACCGTCCTAACCAGCTTTCCGGGGGGCAGCAGCAGCGCGTAGCCATTGCACGGGCCCTGGTCAACGATCCAAAAATTCTCCTCTGCGATGAGCCGACCGGGAATCTCGACAGCAAGACCGGTCTCCAGATCATGGAGATCCTCTGCGATCTGCACCGGAAGGGAAAGACAGTTATCATCGTGACGCATGACCCGAAGATCGCGGAGTACGCCCAGCGGACAATCCGGCTTGCAGACGGGAGGGTCGTGGCATCATGAAGGATATCTTCTTTGATCTCTCGGTCAGGAGTGTCAGGTTGAATTTCCTGCGCTCGCTTCTCGCTTCTATAGGGATTGTGATCGGGGTTGTTGCTATCTCATCCATGGGGATGCTGGGAACCAACATGCAGCTCTCGGTAAAGGACCAGCTCTCAGCAAATGTTAATACGGTAATGCTCACCTCCGATGTGGTGAAAATTGGCACCGGTCTGGGAGCCGTTTCTTCGAATACTATTGATTCGAGCACACTCAACGATATCAAAGGGTCTGCAGGACAGAATGACGTGGTTCCAATCCACCATACGAGTACGCAGTTTTCTATCGGGGACCAGAATGGTCGTGGATCGATCTACGGGCTTAATCCCACTGACGTCCCCAAATTCCTCACGATAGCGGAGGGATCAAATATCCGTGGCAGTGATGTGCTTGTCGGTGCAACCATCGCCAGCAACTTCAACCTTGTTCCCGGAGATACGATAAAAATCGGGCAGAACTGTGCAACCATCTCTCGACCGGTTGTCAGGGTTGCCGGTATTCTTGCGGCACGGGGCATTGCGGCCGACGGTGTCAATGTGGATAATGGAATGGTTGTTGACGATACCTGGTATACGGATTACTTCGGTGGCCTGGATCAGTACGATCAGGTCAACGTGATCGTGCAGGATGTCGATACCATCAACCAGACCGAAGCCGCAATCAACGCGAAGGTCAACCGGAACTCGGATGTGGTGCGGATATCCGATGCCAGTTCCCGGTTGTCCACCATCACGAGCACGCTCGGTACGATCACGACCTTTATCATGGCAATCGGCGGTATATCGCTTGTCGTTGCTGCCGTGAGCATCTTCAACGTCATGATGATGTCGGTGAAGGAACGGGTGCAGGAGATCGGTATTTTGCTCTCGATCGGGACGGAGAAAGGCGAAGTGCGCCGGATGTTCCTGTACGAGGCGCTCATACTGGGCCTCATCGGTGCAGTGGTGGGCGGAATCATGAGTTTTGTCATCGGGTACTCGGTCGTGAACGCTATGATCGGCAGCACGCAGTACTTCTTCCAGCCGGCAAGCCTGATCTACATACCGTATGGTATGATCATCGGCGTGGTAGTCTGCGTGGTATCCGGTATGTATCCCGCATGGGCTGCTTCGAACATGGACCCGATCGATGCACTGCGGAGTGAGTAAACCCCCCCATATCATTTTTTCGGGGTTTGCGGGTGAATTGGTCTCGCATCAAGTTTTTTTGTTTTTGAGATCATTTATTCAGGGGTTCACTGATAAGGCGACATTCCTCCACCAGTAATATTTATTCTCGATAGTGTCAAAGTGGTGTTCTCTTAATCTGATGGACAAAATCCGGGTCGCACAAGGCAAATAAAATTTCCTTAAAGGGATCTGGCTTTCCCATCTCACGGGATATTGTGATATACACAGATGCCTGCTGTTTTTCGTACTTATAGAGATAGGATTAGTTTTATCTCGTGATCCACACTACCGGGAAGAACACATAGGGTACCCAGTTATCTGTGGGGCATCCCGGGCCCTCATATGAACAAGCCAAAATCTGATCCCTTTCCCGGTTTTTCTGTTCAGCCTGTTGTCACCTGTGACCAGATAAAGTTCCAGATGATCGATGCGCCGTACCGGCAGATCACAGAGGTTCCCGAGTACCTGTTTAGTGACATACGGCCGGATGACCTCGTTCTCGATGTCGGGGCAAATATCGGTGCATTCTGCCTTCGGGCTGCCCGGTTTTCACCGCATGTGACCGCTGTTGAACCGGTGACAGCTGATCTTCTGGAAGAAAATGTCCGGCTCAACCACGCAGACGTGAGGATTATCCGGGGGGCACTTGGGACCGGTAAGCCGGCAGAAATATTCTGGGACGGGTACCGGCTTTTGTCCCCGACCTACACGCTTGGTAAACTGATCGGAATGGCCGGGGGTTGCGATTTCCTGAAATGCGACTGTGAAGGTGCAGAATGGCTGATTCAGCCCCGCGATCTCGATGGGATCCGGAGGATCGAAATGGAACTGCACATTCCTCCCATAAGCGCACCTCCCAATCCTGCGCTGCTGGATTATATCTGGGATAAGTACACGTTCTCTCTCGATCGTTCACCGGTATATTCCCCCTTTGGCGTGATGGGAATCCTGCATGCGACACTGAAGTGATACAACAGGATTGACCAGGTTTATCGATAAAAAACAGGTTATAATTATGAGAGATCTCCCGAGGCAGGTGATGGATCCTTCTCTGCCTGAATGCAGCCAGCTGCATTCGAGGTCTTCTTGACCGGTTGTACAGGGCTTTGTCCGCGAGAGAGCTGCCGGTATAATGAGAATTGCCCCGGGATACCCGGGACAAATTAAAAAAGCAGGAAATGACCCGTACTCTCAATCTTCAATCTGGATCGTGGTGAGTTTCACCGATTCGACCCCTTTCTGGGACATCAGTCGTTCGGCAAGTGCCTTGAGCTGTGTACCGTCCCCGTGCACAAGGATCACTTCAAGACACCTGTTATGGGTTACATGGGAGTGGAGGGATGCCTTGATGATCTCGTGGTAGTCGTGCTGGACATCGGTGATAGTGGTGAGAAGTCCACGCTGGTCGTGATCGTAGACCATTGTAATGACACCTTCGCGTTCCCCTTTGACATCGGCCATCCATTTGTAATAGGTGATATAGGTACGGATAGCGTCACGGATGCCTTCCGACCGGGAGGAATATCCTCTGGCATTGATAATTTCATCAAACCGGTCGAGCAGGTTTTTGGGAAGCGAGATCCCTATGCGGGAAAGATCGTTTTCGAGGGTCATAACATCAGCCATGAGAATATCATAGCTGCTTGCTTTTTAAGGTTTTGAAAAATCCCATGATTTGGTAATACTTCGTAACATCTAAAAGACAGCACGATTCGTGATCTCTCCCCGTGTACCCGCATGGGGGTCAGATCATCCGATCCGGGGATATTTCATAGATATACATCACCGCAAGTTTATCCTTTTTAATTAATTTTTTTTAAAATAAATTTTTTTAAACAAACATATATGGTTGGGCGTTCTATCCTGAAATGATCAACATGGGTTCAGCACACGATATAATGCAGACCTTTGCATACAAAGAGATCCGTGCACATTTCAGGGATTATGATGGCTGGGGGTGCCGGCAGGTTCAGTTGCCTATTGTACACGATATGACCTGTATCCTTTCCCGGGATGTACGGGGCAGGAAAGAGGTGGTGGCTCTTGCGGTCTCCTATGACGAAGAACCCTCGATGCTCCCGCTCGAGACACTGGCAGCAAGCCTGAAGGGAAAAGATCTCAAAGGACAGTATCTTGTCGTACCGAAGGCGGCAAACGTTTCAGCCATCCCGCAATCAGCAAAAGTCCACTTCATGGAATCATTCGGGTTTATGGATGGGAAACTGGTCTGGCTTACCAGAAAGAAGAACGCGAAGCAGTACCCGCATTCTGAAGCGCCGGTAAAGACAGGAACTCCAGTTTCGGTTTGTGAAATCCATATGGCATGAAACGGGATAGTTCCGGAAAAAAAGACATTTCTAACAGTTTTTCCTTGCGGGTATCTTTAAGGAAACTACCGGCTGCTTAATCCCGGAAAAGATGTTCGTCTTTTTCCGCATGTTCCGGAAATTCCTTTTGATTACCCATTAAAATTTCATTCGGGTGATATCCGGGATCAAAACGTTTCAGTCGCATCAATGATTGCAAAAAAATTACCACCGGACTGTGCTTTTCCCGGCATATACTGACACCGGGCCGCAATGGAGGATAATGCGACGATGCTCATGAGTTGATGCATGGTCGTACGCGCGGTTGACCGGTGTCATGGATTATTTCCTGATAAAACAAAATCTGCCATTTCAAGCAAGATTTTTGATGTTTCTTCCTTTTATCTGTGTTTGTGTGCATGTGTCCACTTGGTGCGTGCTTTTTCCCAAAGGGACAATATTCAAATTGGTTATTTGGTATTATAATTCTTTTCTTTTAACTTTTAATTTAGATTAAATAAAAATAGTTAATAAATGTGCCCAAACACTCGAAAAGAGGTGGAGGACAGACAGATCTGACCGGCATGATAACCGATGCGGGAGTGCTTTCAGCTGTTGTGGGCGTAAAAGTGTATGATGATGGGATACGGTAACGCCTGTGATAGCAATCGTATCTTCCCACTCTTTGACGAATACCCGGTTCCCAAACACTCGCACGATGAATCCGTTCCCCGGGTATTTTCAGTACCCAAAGAATGGCACATATTAAACCGGGTGCGTATGTCCAGGGTCCTGAAATCCTCGTTTTAAAAAGGGAGTTTAATCGACAGCGATCATCACTTCGCTTGACTTGATCACGGCATATGCCAGCTTACCCACGGCAAGCCCGAGCGATGCAACTGATTTCTTAGTGATAATAGACGTGATCTCCTGCCCTCCCGGAAGCTCGATGACAACTTCTGAGTTGACGCTTCCGGGTGTGATCGCTTTTACCGTGCCTTTCAGAATATTCCTTGCACTGATCTTCATGGTTCTCACCACAGGGAACTGGTGAGGGTAAGTATAATTACTTTACGATACGCCCAACAAAGTACCGGGGTGCTCACTGGAACAGTCAGGAACCCTGTCAAAAGATAGGCTTCATATCCAGGGTCCCGGCCCACGCGGATACCCGGCTTTTTTCCCCAAGAAACGTGAAATACGGTTAAATAAAATGGCACGGATTATTTTTTACATTCACACGAATACCTGTAATCTTTTCGCTACTATTGTGTTATCTGATCAAACATAATCGTAAATACCAATGCTTTTTAACTACTGGATATCACTATATATTATAATCGTAACACCATTCGGTGTTCAGTCCCCGACCAGTTCCTGCTTTTTAGGAACGTTGGGCTGTCGGACAGGAAATCCCATGATACCAGATTGGATGCAGAAGATCGAAATAGGCCCCTGTTCCTGCTGCACGGTAAGTATCGGCAAAAAAAAGGGTTTTGTCCAGAAGGCGATCTCAGACCTCTTTACGTTTTTGGAGGAATGCATGGTAAATGACGCCATCGCCCAGCGCAAAGGCCTGCTGCAGAGCCTTGACCCCCGGGTGAAAGTGGTCTCGATGATTCTCCTTATCTTCGCCGTGGCTATGACCCACGACATCCGGCTCCTTGCAATCGTCTATGTGCTGACATTAATTTGTGCATACCTGAGTAAGGTCGAAATAGGTTTCTTCCTTAAGCGCGTCTGGGTGTTCATCCCGATCTTTTCCGGAATCATCATGATCCCGATCCTCTTCAACGTTTTTACACCCGGCGATGCGCTGGTCACCGTTGCAACCCTGGGGCCGAACGCGCACCTTGGCCCGTTTGCGCTGCCGTCGGTCATTACCATTACAGTCCAGGGAACGATGGTTGCGTTGACCTTCGTATTGCGCGTGGCTACCTGCGTCTCATCGGCAGTTCTCCTGTTTCTCACGACACCCCGGGACCTGATCTTCAAATCTCTTCGCTCGCTCAAGGTGCCAAAGGTCTATGTCCTCACGATGGACATGTGCTACCGGTATATTTTCCTTTTTGCCGATACCGTCAGGGGTTTTTACACGGCAAAGAAGAGCAGGTCCATCAAATCTTTACCTCTGATCGAGGAACAGAAATGGGTGGGAAATCGTATCGGCTATACCCTTGTAAAAGCACTCAGCATGAGCGAGAAGGTGCACCAGGCCATGATATCGCGGGGATTCACAGGGGATATCAAGATTCTGCACCGCTATTCCATACACCAGCGGGATTACGTTGCGTGCGTGAGTGTGTTTGCGCTCAGCATATTCCTGATACTTGTATCACAGAACCTGGTAAAAATTTAGAGAGTATATCCGAGGCACACCATGGAGACAATATTCGATCTGCGCGATGTATCCTATACGTACATAAAACGCTTTGATGCACTCAAGAATGTGACGCTTTCATTCAAAGCCGGGGAGCAGACCGCGATCCTCGGTGCCAACGGGAGCGGCAAATCTACGCTCCTTTCGATCCTGAATGCATTGACGTACCCGACTTCAGGTGAATTTTCTGCATTTGGAATGCCCATAAAAGAAGAGATATTCGATACGCTCGAAGACAACGAATATGCCCGGTTCTTCAGGAAAAAAGTGGGTTTCCTGTTCCAGAACCCGGACATCCAGCTCTTCTCTTCAACCGTTTTTGACGAGATTGCCTTTGGTCCGCTCCAGCTCGACCTGCCTCCCGATGAAGTACAGAAAAGGACAGAAGAGGTTATCGCGATGCTGGAGATCGAAAACCTCCGGACCCGGGCGCCCCACATGCTGAGCGGCGGCGAGAAAAAGAAGGTCTGTATCGCATCTATCCTGTCCACAAATCCCGATGTTCTCCTCCTTGACGAACCTACCGGTGGTCTTGACCCACGCAGCCAGATCTGGCTGATTGAGGTTCTTCAGGATCTTGCGAAGGCCGGGAAAACGATTATTACGGCCACGCATGACCTTGACATTGTCGAACAGATCAGCACCCGTGCCATTGTGGTCGGGGAAGACCATACGATACATGTTGATTGCGACTGTGCAAGTGTGCTGGGCAATCTTGATCTGCTGATGGCAGCAAACCTCATCCACCGGCATATGCACCGGCACGGCAAACTCCTCCACGAGCACCTTCATGCCCACTCGCAGGAACACGATCATGAGCACGGCTCTTCGGTAGTTGAGTAGTTCAGTACCGCACCACAAGCACGTTTTCACCGGACCCCATAATATCGAAATTCCTGTGGTTCCTGCCGACGAACGGATGAGCTCCCCCCTCACCCAATCCGGGCCCGAATTGAGCCCGGATCCCCCTTTCCGGATCCAAATGGAGCCCTATACGGGCTCCGTTTAAAAATAACCACAAATCGGGTTTATTTCGGCAATCGGGCGAAATAAAACGTTCACGTATTGGCCCTTTTTTGGCCGATCCTGATACCGGATGGGTTTCTCTCTGATCCCGGAAAAAGAGGCCGCTGTAGGGCTTCTGTGGGCCGTTTATGGGCACTATATGGGGCTCAAATTGGGATTATTTTTGAGAACAAGCACCAATATGCGGTTAGAATGTCCCCCCTCCCGGAAGATTGGGGACAGAAAATCCCAAACTATGTTAGAATACCTGTGATCGGAGAACCAGTCATGGTCGATCTTTGTTTTGTATCGGAGTTGTGTTATCTCCAGACTTGATACAGTTATCCTCATTGTCCACATAAGATAGATACACCTCAATTTTTCTCTCTCCTTTTTTGACAGACTTTTTCTCATAATGGTTGTAGCAGTCGTGTGTATTTTTACTTATTCATACAAAATTGAAAATTTTTTATACTTACATACTCAACAGTAATATGGTGATGAAACCATAGGACATCACTAGGAAATCGCCTCATAACCTCTTTGTTCAGAATTGCATGTCTCCTCACATCCTCATTTCAATATTCTTCTTTTTTAACCAAATGAAACTGATGTCAAAAAATTGTTCTCATACTTTATCAAACAATATTAAAAATATTTATTACTCTCCTCAGCTAAACGGTAACCGGGGTGACGATACCTGCGAAACATCCGTATCCACCCGGATATTCTCTCTAAAACGGATGGTGTCGCTTGTATTATTATCATCCCGATCTCCGGATATAACCAGAATCCACCATGTAAGGGGGAGTTGAAGAATCAGATGGTTGACACCACAAAGAAAAAGAGCACACCACAAACGAACTCAAAGAAACCTGAACCAACAAAGAGCAAAGCAGGATCTAGTACAGCACCAACATCCAAAAAGTAAGCATTTTTATAAATCCTTTTCTCTTAGGGGCAAACCGGGGCAGCCCGGTCAGCCCCCATGAGTTGGTATTAGTGACATTATTCTTTGAGAAAGCATTCGCACGTTTATCTCATCCCCAGCTTTTGAACACCATTACGATCCTTGAGATCGCATTCGTCAGATTTGCAGCAACTTTGTGGCCGCATGTGAACTGTATGGCAGTACCAATCTCACCATGCGCCATGCCATCCTGTAAGTGTTAATATGACACCCTTTCATCGGGTACCGTGATCGCAGCGGCAATCTGGATCGCGCTCACCTGCCAAATCCTCAGCAACCCCCCTGCTCGGCCTTGTGATTGCCGTTGTGATCCTGATCTCATCCATTGATCCTCAATGAAGAGTTCCGGATACTGCACCAGTTAGCCCCAAAGGACATGGCGTTTATGGATGCGATAGTAGCAATGGAATCCGTGAAGATCGGGCATTCGAAACTGGAATTCGAATGCCGGGAATGCAGTGACTGTCGGATGATCCGGGAATCACGGGATTGATCTGCCACGGTCTTACCGAATAACAAGCGGATCAAGTGCTCTCCCTTGGCAAATATAACTTAAAAATTTACATATTTTTTGCTACAAAAATAAAAATATTTATTAACAAGGCCGTCCCACGTTCTCTGCGGAGATGTCCCTTAACTTGAAGGAAGTCTCCTCACTCTTCGACAAGATATCGCCATAGGCTGTGCTGTTTGTCAGCCCAAAAAAACTAGGATCATTGGGGAATGATCCCGGAAAACAGCAGACAGGTGATTAAAATGAAACAAACACTGTATGATGGCAGCCGGAAGACAACCGTTAATACGAGGTATGACGAATGTCTTTACCTCGCATCGCGGCCGGTCCCTGGTGCATCGGACGCAAAAGTAACAGGAAAAGATCTCTACATGCATCAGAGCGTAACTGATCAGGACAAGAGGATCATGTACTATCTCCATCTTTGGTCCAACAGCAGGACAGTCAAAGAAAAAATTCTGCCGCTTTCGCCATCTATGGCAGACCGGTTTTTAAAAAGCAGGGGGCTTGACTGCAATCTCTTCCCGAAAAACGATCCCGTGGCCAGGCTTTACGCGTGGGGGTACGGGATCGCAGAAGAGTTCTGATTTTTATCATGATCACAGATGATGATCTTTCCCGGATTGGGATATCCCTTCCAAAGAACTTGCTCGACCAGTTTGACGAAATCATCAATGCCCGGGGCTACTCTTCGCGGTCGGAAGGTATCCGTGATGCAATCCGCACGTACATTACCTATTATCAATGGATGGCCGAGGTCAAGGGTGAACGTAAAGGGATCATTACCATTGTGTATAATCTGGACCAGCGCGGTCTGCTTGAAACCATTACTGAGATCCAGCACGATCACAGCAGTATTATTAAAACATCGCTCCATTCCGCTGTATCCAATACTCGCAGCCTCGAAGTGATCCTGGTACATGGAGAGGGGTCAGAGATCAAGTCATTTGCCGAAAAACTAATGTCGCAAAAAGGAGTGGAGTCGGTCAAACTTACTACAATTCGGCTGGATATGTGAAAACCAATGCAGGGATTTTTTACCGGGTTATGTCGTCCCGTGCGAGTTTTTTTGGCAGCCAAAAAAAATTCAAAAGCAGAACACGCCGTTAACAACGAAGCCCGGGGCAGGCCGGTAGCGGCGTTCCCCGGACTTGTCGATGAAGGAGAATATGGATCTATTTTTTGTGTGCTGGCGTAGCAGTAGGTTCAGTTTTGTTCTTTTTTGGATCACCTTTCTTTGTATCAGGCTTTGTGGTCACCGGTTTTTTTGTGTTTTCAACCATCTGGCTTATCAACTCCCAAATCTGAAGGTTCCGATTCCTTAATCGGGATGATAATTTATTGAGCGGGGCATCCATCAGTGTTTTTTCGGGTGGATAGAGTGAATGTCGCGCCGGTATCATCACCCCTTTGTCCAATTGACGGTGAGGGTAATAAAAATTATCTATTTTGTATGAATTCATATTATTTCTATTTTTACCTGTTGTGATCCAGATGAAAAGAGAAATCTAGAGTATTGATGAAAAATGTATTTTGAATGATCAAATTTAACGATATACATTTGCAATGCCCTCTAGGACTATCCTTCGCTTTTTTATTGAACGTTTCTCAAATAAAAATTATGATTTTCGTATGAAAGAGTAAATAAACTTACATCCTTCATATGGTGCCACATATATCATGATACAGATAGGTGATGAGGTGATGCGGGCCACCGATTGGGATCAACGCAAACCGGCCATCATTGCACTCTTATCAGCACTCGTGGCCACGCTAATGCTCATCCCCACCGCAGGGGCGCTTTCGGCCGAGTACCAGATATTCCCCAACGGTACGGCGTACTCCGCGGCAATAGAAATCACGGACGCCACCCAGTACCAATTTACCGATACCGGCCTTCTGGGAGAGAGCATCCCCATAACGGTCGGCGGGGTGCAGCTTTCCGGGAACTGCTCGCCATGCCGGTTCAACTGGAGCACTTCATGGAAAGGGCCCTCCACAATTACGTTTGGGGAGGGGGACTATAACATCAGTATGAGATCATGGTTTTCCTCAGCATCCTGGTTCCCCACAATCACGTTTGCCGAGGGGAACTATACCATTTCGTACGTCGGACCGATCCAGGACTACCACCTGCAGAGGACGTTCGACAAACCCTATGACATCAATGTGACGTTCCCGGCGGAGCTCGACGTGCGGGATCCCCTCCTCGCGGGACTAAGTTACGGTGCCAATGTCACCCGGTATTCCAACAACACGACGCTCGTCCGGTGGAACAGCACGATGTCGTTCGATCTGCGTTTCTATGATCAGAACCACGAAACGCTTCTCTTCATGTTCGGGGTGTTCTGGTTTGCTATAGCCTTTATCTTGCTGGTGCCGTTTATCCTGAAATGGAAGAAATTCAAATGATTTTCTTTGTGATTGCTTATTTATGGCACGTTCTTAAACATTGATTCCTTCAGATCCTCAATCCGGGAAAATTGTGCGCTTGTGAGTGCGATCTCTTTTGGATCCAGTGGCCGGCAGGGTGTGTTTATACTATACGCCAATCATATCAAGGACGATGCGTATTGTCATAGGAATGGACTTTGTGACCTCATCAGATAGGCCGATTGTCATTTCGGGATAGGTGACTGATCCGGGCTGGCAACCGATGATAGTGACATCGATCGTTTCCCCGATTTGCCGAAGCGATTTCACGATGCCTCCGACATGGGCATCCCTGATACTGCCCTCGGGCTTATCCCCGATTCGCAGCATAGTGATCGAGCCGGGCTTCGCACCGAAATCCGCGATATCGATAATGATAAGCTTCCGTGTCACCCCCGGATCAAGAAGGGTAAAAATAAACTGGGGGCCGCAGAGCCCGGCGTCAACGGCTTTCACATTGTCGGGAAGCGTGAATTTTATAAGTTCTTCTGCGACCGCAGGACCAAACCCGTCATCGGCAAACAGGGGGTTTCCGCATCCTGCAATCACAATCTCGGGATAGAGTATACCAAGGTTACATTCATAAGCAGTCATATTCGTGAAAAATTCCCAGTTGAATGCATGAAAATGCACCGAAAGAGTCCATCGGTGATCAGGACGTTGGATCTTTTCCCTGCAGTTTCCTTGTTATAGGAGTTTTTGTAAAAATCGTTACAGTGCATCTCTTAAAGAAAAGAATCCAATAGGATTTTTATATCTATTGGCATTCCTCTCCTGTTTTGATTGTAATATTACTTTTTCAGTCCTTTCAGTAGCACTTCGCACTCTTTCAATCTTGCTTCTGACTCATGTAACTTGGCATGTGCTTCATGTACATTAGCTTCTGAGTCGTGTAATTTGGCATGAGCCTCTTTTATGTTTTCTTGTGCTACTTTTAATTTAGCTTCCGCTTGCTGGTTTGCCGTTTCTTTCTGTTCCATGTTTTTCAACGCTCCCTTTTACTGATTCTGATTCCAGGATCGGGATGATAATAAATAGTGCGGTCCCCTTCGCAGCGCAGATGTCTGGGTGTACTCACACGAAAACCATGCCGGTGTCATCACCCCAGCCACTAATTGGCTGAAGATGGTATTAAATATATTTTATTTCGTGTGAATTTGTATTATTAAATATTTTTCTTTTGGCTATTGTTAGTAAAAAGGGAGGATAAAAAATTAAGAGGACATGCAATTCTGAACAACGAGAATTATGAGGCGATCTTGTGGCGATGTCTTTTTCTGTCACCACCATAAACCTGTTTGGTGTATTAGTATAAAGAATTTTCAATTTAGTATGATAAAATAAGATAATTTCTCTATGAGATCCCGGTTCCCTGAAATGAGAGGATAACCCCAAAATCTAAAATGCAGTGTATCTTTACCCTTTATGCAATCCAACCTGTTCTGTCGCTTATGCGGCTGGAGACCAATACTTCACATTGTTAAAATTATCAAATAAACTGCTAATGCAACAGTACCTCATCTATCTCCATAAACCCGGGATGCCGGAATTCTCCCTCCATCCCCGTAATTATCCCGATCATCTGCTGCACCGTCACCGGATCTACGACCCCGGGCGAGCACGAGCGATGCCATCGCCACAAACATCACCCGGAACACGTTCCGGATATGGTCGTTTTTCCTGTCCTATACCTCATCCACTCACAGTCAATCCGGGTTCATTTTGACCCCCGATTACCCCCCACTCGCCCAAAAAGAAGCACGTATCGGGCTCCGTTTACAAATAACCCCAAATAAGGCTTCTTTTTGAAAACGGACGAAATAAAACGGTCACAATAATGCGGTTCTTTTGGCAGATCTCATGGGGAATTGCCATTTGGACGATCCGTAAAACAGAGGCTGCCAGAACGCGAATATGAGCCGTTAAAGGGCATTATATGGGGTTCAATTTGGGCTTATTTTTACAAATGAAGGAAGTAATGGGCACGGAATCCCGGGCCGTGGAATCGGACGGTTTTACGGGCTTTTCCAAAATCTGCAAAAGAGGTCATGGGATCCGTTTCTTGCGCACAACAGATGCGAACCGCTCCCGGTTTACGCACGTCTCTCCGAATCTTCAGGCAGCGCGCGTGGTAATCAGAAAAATTTTTCCCGGGGAGATCAATAATGCCGGAATGTGTGGGTAGCAGCAACGATACAAATAGGATTTATACCCGGTGGCAGCGCTTAATTAAGCCCACCATCCATAGAGTTGGCCGAGTCTGTACAGAATGGTGACGGACAGGCAGAACCCGATAATGGCAATATAAACCCAGTTCTGGTTATTATGTATCCACACCTCGATCGATTGGAGTCGGGATAGAAAAGTCCCGACTGCTGTCTGTTTTTTTTTCTTTGACATGGGTACTCTTGTTTTAGGTAATCAGGAATCCATCAACCCTTTGATTCCGGCAGGCTCTGTGAAATCATCCACACAGAATTTCTCGGCTAAAGAATCATACCCTATTTTATTAAATCCTTCTTTCGACTGGAGATGAATGTATACGAAAAAAATGTAGGTTTTAGTTCAGTGCCTGCGCACGACAAGGAGCGCGACCGCACCGAGACCAATGAGGGCAACCAGTGCACCAAACCCGGGCTGTGTCGGGGTCTTGGTGGGGGCTACCGTGGTCGGCGGGACGATGGTGGTTGGCATCGTGGTCGGGGCTGCTGTTACGTTTGCAACCATTGTCGGGGTTGCGGTCGGGGCAGATGCCTCGAGAACGTTGAACAGTGCAGTGCCGGTTGCGGTTGGGCCACCCTGAGCTGTGGCTGTGACAAGGTACTCGTCGGGTTTGAACGCGGATGCATCAACATCGAACGAGAGCGCGTTCAGGCCGTTGGTACCCTGGGTAACCTGCACGGTTCCTGATGCGCCGCTGAACTCACCGCTCTGGGTCTTGTCAATCGGCTGGAATGATGATGAATAGACGGTGAAGAGAACGTTGTCACCGACGGCGAGGTTGGTCGTTGCAGTGATGGTGAACTTGTCACCGACATTGTGATCGCCAACCGGGTTTACGGTGATGACCGGCGTCTCAACGAGCATCTGGAGCTTGGTGTAGGTATCATCTACATTCGGGCTGCTGATGGCCTGAACCAGTGCCTCTGCTGCATTGGAACCCTGCAGGCTTCCGGGACCGGTGAGGTTAAAGTCCCAGACTTTTCCTCCATTATTTCCTTCATAGGTGTAGACGGCCGATGGGCCCATGGTCGCAGTATTCTGCGGCGCCCAGTTTGCATTCACATCGAATATGCCATTCTCCATGGGGTGCTGGACGATGACGAAGTACTGGCCTGGATCTAGGTTCTGGGTATTTTCAACCCCGGTGATATCATACGAGAACGATCCATCTGAATCTACAGACTGCGGGACGACCGCTGCGAAGTTCTTACCGAGGATCCAGATCTGGACGCCAAGCGCGGGCTGGCCCTCTGCCGTGCCGGTAATGTATAAATCGTCACCCTGTGCCACTGTGGACTGGGAAGCAGTCGCGCTGACAAACGGCGCTTTGATGATAATGGAAACCGTGCCATATGCTACGTTCTGGAGACTGTTCGCGTCTTCAGGACCGCTGACAGCATAGACCGTGTAGGTACCTG
>Ga0326728_10003852_pt1 | contig 45561 bp, 42 predicted proteins | sample MB3enrmetagenome_FD_207602 | JGI IMG/M metagenome (GOLD analysis project Ga0326728, IMG submission 207602) | Lab enriched peat soil microbial communities from McLean, Ithaca, NY, United States - MB31MN | ecosystem: Environmental > Terrestrial > Soil > Wetlands > Peat | place: USA: New York...
GAAAGAGGCTGCTTAGGGGGGATACTGAGATATGGACCGAACTCAGAAAATTGATTGTGGGACAAATGGTGAGGTCATTTTTACAGGAGCCACTATAAAATTTCAACTGAAAGAGGGATTGACTCGGTTCGCCACTCTGGAGTAACATTGTGTTGTAGTAATCCTACTATGGCCCAAAAGATCCTGAATCGCAACAAGATCGGCATCTGCATTAAGGAGATCGAAGTAGCTATCCATTTCCAATTCTCTTGAATATATACCTTCACTTTTGCGTCTCAAAACCCATTCATCCCTTCTTAATGGGTATCAAGTCCATCATCGAATCATATATTCCCACCCAAGGTGTTAGAGCTTAATAATGAAAGGTCTTATGCTGATGCGAGTGTACTAAATCAGGAACACGGCGTCAATGAGAGTCGAGAGAATCGAGAGGGCCGTTACCTCCACAATTTATCCTAACATTGGGTCTCTGACCGGGGAGACTATGGAATCGAGGTTTCGTAATCCATTTTCACCCTCATATATCTCTCCAAAATGCGTTTATTAACCCTATCGGAGGGCTTTTTAAACATCTTTTCCCGCTGGGCCATAAAGAACTTATTTGTCCTTTGATGCGAAGGGCCTTGAAACACAAAATTTACGTCTAAGGAAATAATCTTGTACTGCCGATAACCTATAGAAAAATTATTGATCAGGTAATTTTGGAGAATCGTCAGGCGGGGACGGGTGGGCAGATTAGGGGGAGAGGGAGAGAATGTAATATCTAATGACCTATGGTCATTCTTTGCCAAGTATGATATAAATTTTGATACTGAATTGAAGGAGGAAATTATGAAAATTCAATACAAAGGATTTATCAGAGAAAAGATACAAAGGAATCCAGTGACTATTAGTCCCGACACATCCTTTTATGAAGCTCGGAACCTAATCCATGAGAAGGGTGTCCGACATTTACCGGTGGTAGATAAGAATAATAGACTGGTCGGAATCGTGACAGACCGTGATATCCGGGAGGCTGCACCTTCCGATGCTACCCTGCTCAGCATCCAAGAACTTAACTATCTTTTAGAAAAGCTCAAAGTTTCGAGCTTTATGACACCAAAGGAAAAATTGGTCACGATTACTCCTGACACAATCATTGAGGAAGCAGTCCAACTGATGCATGACAATAAAATCGGGTGTCTCCCTGTTTTAGAGAGGGATAAACTATATGGGATCTTTACAGAAACGGATGCTTTAAATCATCTTGTGGATGTATTTGGTTTCAAGCAGAAAGGCACCCGGTTAACTATCGCCCTTGAGGATAAGCCCGGTGCGATGCTTGAGGTGTTTGAAATTTTCAAAAAACACAAAGTGAATGTTACCAGTTTGGTATCCCCCTCTTTTATGGCCGAAGGGAAAAGGGTTGCTGCCATCCGGATTAGAACAGAAAAATACGAGCCTATTGTAAAAGATTTAGAAAAAGCCGGCTATACGGTGTTGTCCACAGGCAAATGGCCTTCCGTATAGGGGACAATTATTTTTCTCTGATTCTCAGCGGGTTGGCAGTTCAAATCTGTCCGTATATCAAGATCGTACCATTGTCAGAATCATTTTGAATCTCGTTATCGCTTTCAATGCGTGTGGATCATTGGCTGGCATTATCACCATTTCACCCCTCTTCAAGCGAAACGGTTTGCCCGAAATAACAACTTCTGCTTCACCGTCAAGAAGATAGACCAGGGCATCAAATGGTGCGGTATGTTCGCTCAGCCCTTGTCCTTCATCAAAAGCGAAAAAGGTTACTGTCCCTGTCTTCTTGTCAATGATCGTTCGACTCACAATAGAACCTTTTTGATAATCCGCCAAATCAATTAACCTTATTGCTTGTATCCCAGCTTTTTCCATGTCCCCCTTCTCCTTCTCTCATTTTTCAATCTCTTTTAAAATCTTCTTCCCGTATTCCTGACATCTCTTTTCAACCTCTTTGTCACTTTCACCATCCACCCTCAGGATGCCCTCAACCACTTTCATCCCGTGGTGAAATCCCAAAGCGATCTCAAGCATCTTCAGACAATCTTTACCATCTCTACTTGTTCCAGCAGATGTGAAGATACCTGCCACTTTTCCCCTCAATTTACCGCCACCGTAATGAACGATGGATTCATCAATCACCTTCTTTACCTGCCATGTCACGTTGGAAAAATAGGTAGGTGAGCCAAGAACGATACCGTCATATTTTGGGAGAAGAGAAATATCAAACTTCCCAACATCTTCTAACGTGACACTCATGGGAGTTGACTTCATAGCCTCGACTATCGCTTTCGCCATCTTCTTTGTGTTCCCACTCCCACTATAGTAAAGCACCAAAACCTTTTTTGAAGCCATTTTTCACCTCCAAAAATCTTGTTTTTGGATTCAATCTATTCAATCAGCAACGAGGTGTCAATGAGTATCAAAAAATTCAGGGAAAATCTTTCAATTTCTGCTTATCAATTAGGTTGAATGGGCTTTGCTCGGGTATCTTGTCCAATAACTCCCTGAGAACTGGTCGTAGATAGATCTGATCGAGATCGAAATGCTTCAATGCTGTCGCCAAGGTCTTAATCCTATCCATCGTTGTTGCCTTTGAATTGATTATTAATACATACTCCCCTCTTAATAGGCACAGACCTCCTACTACATTGACTAAATCTTCATCTTGTTTTATGGGTTCACGGCGGATTTGTACGCCAAAGCTTTTAATTAATTCCTCAAGCTGGTCTATGATCCAATTCTCATCCATGCTGGGAGTTTCCTTAATAAATTAACTGCCAACGGACAACTTTCGTCTCAATTGAAGAGTACTGATTTCTAAATAGGGTGTCAATGAGAATTGGGATGGGTTAAGCAGCGTCCTTAATAACAAAACATTTTACAAAAAAACATTAAACCTTACAGATTGGAGACTGGGAAAGTATCCTTTCCCATGGGTCGGAGGCCGGCCGTGGACTCACATATTTCTTAATTCTTACTTTTCCGGTTTCTTGCCGGAAGGCGAAACAGGTGGCACTGGAGCGCCCAATGTCGGTGGTGGAGCTGCATTTGGTTTTGGCGGCACCACTTTCATCCAACCACCTGGGCATTCTTTGACGTAGGGGTAGTAACCCTCTGGGTTCTGACAGAAGTACCAATAAGAAGGTTGCTGTTGTCCCGATTCTGCCGGAGGGGTAACCCCTTGTGGAGGCACCGGCGGTTCCCCATAGCCCCCATAGTAATAGGGATCGTAATAGGGGTAGGAGTAAGGATAGTAGTAGGGATAATAAGGGTAGTCCCACCAGTAAGGATAACCCCACCAGCCATAGCCACCCCAGTAGCCACGACCGCCCCAACCCCAATGACCGCCGCCTCGATGTTGTGCCACGACAGCAGAGCTAAAAGCAAAAACCATTACCAACACTAATAACAGGCACAAAAGAGTTTTCATTTTACTCCTCCTTTTCTTAATAATATATCACCTTTAACCGGATTTTTCACGCACTTAGGCTATGGGTATCATTTTCAGCTTGGCTCGCAGTTGTCGTCTGGTTTTCAACTGTGCACCCACGGTCGTTGTGGAATTACTCGATGGGTCTTGGGGAGTGTTGCCCACAAGGTTTTAACCCAAACTGAAACACCTGTCCTTCTCGTACATCTAAAGAGATAACAGCTTCCACATGAGGATAATGATGAAATAAATTTGAATAATCCAAAAACGTGATGGGCTTAAAAGATGAAATTATATCTTCGGTGAGTAGATTGATCCTGGTGACAGTCTGGTGACGGTATTTTTGAGGGTTTGTAAACTATAACCCATTTAAATCATTAATAAATAATGGTGGAGGCGGCGGGAATCGAACCCGCGTCCGAGAACCTTCCGACAAAGCATCTACATACATAGCCTATGTTCTAAATTCGCCCTTCCAAACTCCCACAGGCAGGATTCCAGAAGGACTAGCTTATGGAGATTCGCCCCTCACCCTATAAGCGTCGGGGAGGAACTATCCTGTTTTTCTGACATCCCTTTCCACCCCACAGGAAGGGACGGGAGGGACGCTAGCCGCCCTTAGGCAGCCAGGGCATAATCGTAGTTGTTTGCGATTATGTTTAATCCCATTTGTTTTACGAGCCAATGGGACCTCGGCATGCAGCCCTGACGTCAACGATCCCCGTCGAACCCTTTTCGCCCCCTTTCCATCTCGCGTTCCATGGTTTTCTTCTTGAGAGTCTCCCTCTTGTCAAAGCGCTTCTTTCCCTTTGCGAGGGCGAGGTCGACCTTCACCTTTCCGTCAACAAAATAGAGCTTGAGCGGGACCAGCGTGTACCCCCTCTGCTCCACTTTGCCGATGAGGCGTTTGATCTCCTTTTTGTGAAGCAGGAGTTTCCTTGTCCTCAACGGGTCGTGATTCAATCGGTTGGCTTGGGGATAAAGACTGATATGAGCATCGACAAGGAAGACCTCGCTCTTTTTGATATCCCCGTAGCTATCCCCCAGGTTCACCTTTCCCTCTCGAAGGGATTTGACCTCGGACCCGAGCAGGGAGACCCCGGCTTGGACCGTCTCTTCGACAAAGTAGTTATGAAACGCCTTTCTGTTCTGACAAATCAACTTTTCGCCCATCTCTTTTACATTTTACCCAAAAAGGGATTATAAATCAATGAGCTTACGATGGAGGGGAAGGGACACGGTGACGCTGAGACTCGGAGAAAATTTAGTTCTCACCACGTCACACTATCGTGATATCAGCAAGTTTTTAAACACGAACGGGGAGTTCGATGAGGAAGGTCGTGCCTCTGGGTTTGTTGTCCCGTACCCGAATATATCCACGGTGATCGGAGATGATCGCGTTGACAATGGCCAGCCCTAATCCCGTCCCGGTTTTTTTCGTGGAGAAATAGGGCTCGAACAATCTCTCCTTATCTTCATCGGGAATCCCGCAACCGTCGTCGCTCACCTCAAGGCGGACTGTCTGCAGTTGGGGATTGTAACTCGTCTGAATTCTGATCTTCCCCCCGTTTTCGATGGCGGCAAGACTATTTTTGATCAAATTGATCATCACCCGCTTCATCTGATCCCGATCGATGTTGAGGACGGGAAGATCGTTGGGATTGAATTCAAATTGGACTTGTTTTTGGGATCCCTGAAAGAGAGCAAGCGTCTCCTCAATGATCTCATTGAGATGATTGGGAGTAGGTTGGGAAGCGGGCATCCGAGCAAAGTTCGAGAATTCATTCACCATCCCTTTCAATTCTTCCACCTGTTTCACAATCGTTCGAGTGCACTCATCAAAGACCGCCCCATCGGGTTGAAGTTTTTCCAGGTATCGTTTCCTCAGCCTCTGAGCAGAAAGTTGGATAGGGGTCAACGGATTTTTGATCTCATGGGCAATCCGGCGGGCCACCTCCCTCCAGGCTGCCATCCTCTGGGCTTTGATCAACTGGGTGAGGTCATCGAAAACAGCCACGATCCCGAGCGACTTTCCCTCTTCATCTTTCAGGGTTGTCAGATTGATCAACAAGGATAACGATTTTCCCTCCAAGTTCACAACGACTTGTCTCTCAATGGAATCTTTCCGGGAAGATTTGAGCTCGTCCAGCAGTCGCTCAATCTGTCCCACATACTCCCTCGGCAATACCCCGGAGAAATCTTTCTCTAGGACGGCTTCTGCTTTGATCTCCAACATCTGCTCCCCGGACGTATTGATCGTGCTCACCTTTCCCTTTTCGTTAATGGAGATCACTCCGGCGGCCACATTTTTCAGGACGATCTCCATATATTTCTTCCGCTGTTCCAGCTCAGAACGGCTCACCTGGAGGTCCCCCGTCATCTGATTGAAGGACTGGACAAGCATGCCAATTTCATCGGCCGCCTTCATCTGAATTCGGAAATTGAGATCTCCTGAGGCGATTCGAGAGGTGGCCTCTGCTAGGTCTTTGATGGGAACCGTAATATCCTTGGCCAAATGGAAACCAAACCAGGTCGCCGAGAAGACGATGAGAAGGGTCACCATTAACAGAGCCATCATGTAGCTAAATTTGATCGGCTTTTTCAAAATCTTCAACTGCTTATATTCCACAAAGGCTTGTGAGATCTCTCGCATCTTAACCGTCAGACTTTTCGGGATAAAATGCGATGCCACGATGATGCCTATGACCTCTCCTTCTCCCGAAGCGTTGAAAATAGGGGCGATGCCAGTAATCATCTCTCCCTCCCCCACAGAAAGAATCCTGGAAACCTCTTTCCCCGAAAGCCCTGCCTCTAACAAATCCCTCGGAAGTTGGAGAGAAACAGGCCTGATCGTGGGATCCTCTGCCCCAATCACACTCTCCTCTCCCTTCAACAATATCCCGAGGGTGCTGAGATAATATTCTTTTCTTTTGGCTTCGAGCTGTTCCCTCAAAAATTCCCTTTCCCTCGATCCCTTGGAAACACCCTGTTCGGAGAGGGACCTGCCGACCTGCTGAGCGGCGGCGACCGCATCGTTGGCAAAATCTCGATAATAGGTCTGAGCCACTTCTAAGGACCCTTGCAGGGACTGCTCCACCTGGGCGCTGAACCAATGTTCCACGCTATTGGTGATAAAGCCCACGGCTACTAAGAAGAGAAGGATGGTTGGAACGAGGGAAAGGCTGACAAAAGCCGCCACCAATTTGGTTCTGAGCCTGGCTCCCAGGACTTTCCGTTTCCGCTCAAAAATCAGTTTTACGAGATTCCGGATCACCAAAAAGATCAGCAGAAGGATCAGAATAATATTAATATTGATTAGGCTGAAAATGATGATATTGTTGGGGACCGGGATTTTCCCCCCGATTTGGGGAAATTTCATCTCGATGGTTGTCAAGACGAGAATGAGGACGGAGATGATCCCAATGATGATCAGCTCATTGCGTCGTCTTCTTGCCTCAGGTGAAAGCGTTTTCTTCATCGATTAGCTTTCTTCATCCCCCGTCTCCCTTTCAAGACCGTGTCGCAATAGTAAAAATCGGTCCCAAACAAGGCGGGAGAGACGGTCGAGTGGAAAAGTCTTAGACCTGCCTGCGCGAAGTCCCGCCTTGCGGGACGAAGGCAGGGCGGCAACCTTTCATACGTGAGATTAAGACGTCCCATATCCTTGAGATAGCTCCATTTTCCACAGGCATCGATTAACCATTCCTAAAAGGCTGCATTCTAAAATTTTGGCCGGAACGTGCCCCGTCCCGCCAAGAGCGGGATAGGGGGGTCAAGGAGCATAATATGAAGGAAAATTCCTTTCCCGGAAGCCTCGCCCTGTGGGCGGGGAGCTTCAAACCCGACTGCCTATTCCGTCAATGCCGCCATTACGACACATCTCTTCACAAAGTAGGCGGGCAAACATTTCAAGGCACAAAAAAGAGAAGGCATGAGATAGAAAAAAAGAAGGCGGTCGAAGGGAACCATAAGCCGAGTTCTGTCGTCCCGCTCCTGCTTTTCAGCAGGAATCAGGAGGATGGCCATTTATCTAGGACCCTGGTTGCCCAAGGCCTCAAGCGACCTAACCCGCCCCGTTTTTCCCCCGCCAGGGGCGGAGGGAAATTCGAATGGGCTCTTCTTTCCCTTGCGGGAACGGGGCCTATTTGGTCTTGCTCCGGGTGGGGTTTACCGAACTACCCCGATCACTCAGGGTACTGGTGAGCCCTTACCTCACCTTTTCACCCTTATCCCGACTTTCGTCGGGACGGTATCTTTTCTGTGGCACTTTCCTTATTCCCGAACCCTGCCTTGCAGAATTCGGGGACAGTCCGTGTTACGGACCACCCTGCCCTGTGGAGCTCGGACTTTCCTCCCCTTCTGATTTCCTGCTTCGCACGATCTCAGGAGGAGCGACCATCTGTTCCCCTTCGACCCCCCTCCTTTCTTGAGATTTCTGAAAGCACGTCGAAATCTGTGCAATCATTTTTGGGAATCTGCGCAATTAAGAGAGTTTACCGCTGTTTTCTTTAGCTCTCTTCCTTTCTCCCTCGCCATCCTCCTCTCGATGGCCTGATTTGCCAAACGGTCCGCCTCTTTATTCTCTTCCCTCGGGATGGATTGAATCTCAAAGGATGAAAATCTTTTTAAACTCTGAACCACTCTTTTGTGGAGGGCCTTTAAACCCAAATCTTTCACGCGATAGGCACCCTTGATTTGTCTTTCCACTAATTCTGAATCCGTGAAGATTTGAATGCTTTCACCCTCCAGTCGTTCTGCCTCCCTCAGCCCTAAAAGCAGGGCCCAGTATTCCGCTTCGTTATTGGTCTTGTGACCGAGATAACGGCTCACCTCAGAGATTTTCATCCCCTCTCCATTTGCGATCAGAATTCCTGCCCCTGCCCTCCCGGGATTTCCTTTGGAGGCCCCATCAATATAAATGATCAATCGACCTTCAGGCCCCGGGGGTTTCATTTTCTATCTCGATCTCCATCCCAATAGAGGATCCGGTTGCAGTGGGGGCATCGAATGAGGGCATTGTTTTTTTGAACTTCGATGAACATTTGAGGGGGAACGTGTACAAAACAGCCCTGGCAAGTCTCATTCTTCACACTGACCACACCCACCCCCTGCCTCTTTTCCTTCAGGGTAGTATACAGCTTAACCAGTTTGGATTCGATCTGTTTAGAAAGGACCTCCCTTCGTTCCACCTGTTCGTTCCAGGCCTTCTCGCCAAGGACCATCTTTTCCTGAAGTTTTTTTCGCTCCCCTTCAATCTTTTCCAGCGTGCCCCCCATTTCCTTTTCCCTTTTAGAGAGATCCTTCTTGAGGTCATCGATTTCGTCCATCACCTGGAGGATCTCCTCTTCCATCCGGCTGTTCGCTTCCTTGAGGACATCGATTTCGGTGAGCAGGGCCTGATATTCTTTGTTGGTCTTCACCTCAGACATCCTTCCTTCTGCCCGCTTGATTTTCTCCTGCTCTGCGTTGAGATGCCCTTCTTTCTGCCTTCGCGTCTTCTCTAACGATTCGACCTTTTCCCTCTCCTTCTGAATCCTCTCCTTCTCGATCTTCTGTCTTTCATCCAGTTTTTTGATCTCCCTGGGATACCGGTCCTTTTCCTCCTTGATGCCCTTCAGTTCAAGATCAATTTTTTGAAGCTCCCAAAGCAAATTTAATTGGTCCTTCAACCGTTGCCTCCTATCCGTCACATTTTTCAGCAATCAAGTGTAAGAAACGGTTTGAAACCGTTCCCTACACCGTTCCCCTCGCGTTCTTCCCAAACAAAAAGAGTGCACCCCTTTCGTGCACTCTTTTTGTCCCGTCCAGGCTCACGGAGCGTCCTTTCTTTTATCCCGAAAGAGTGCATAAGCCGTTCCTCTCTTTCCTGGTGGGCCCACCTGGGTTCGAACCAGGGGCCTACCGGTTATGAGCCGGTGGCTCTTCCAGCTGAGCTATGGGCCCATCCTTATTATATGCCATCCCTCAAGGGTGTCAACCCCACATTGAGTTTGGAGTTTTGAGTTCGGGTTTCAGAGTGTAGAAATTAAATACTCCGAACTAAGTTCCTCCGTACTTACTACGTCTCAAGGAAGCTTTTCAACCTTCTCGCCCGGCTAGGATGTCGTAATTTCCTTAATGCCTTTGCTTCGATCTGTCGGATTCTTTCCCGGGTGACATCAAAATCCTGTCCCACCTCTTCCAGCGTATGATCGTATTTTTCTCCAATTCCAAACCGCATCCTCAAAACCTTCTCCTCTCGTGGGGTGAGGCTCGCCAGGACCTTTCGAGTCTGTTCCGATAAATTGGCGCTGATCACAGCCTCCTGGGGGGAAATGACGGCTTTGTCTTCGATGAAATCCCCTAAGTGGCTATCTTCTTCCTCACCGATGGGGGTTTCAAGGGAGATCGGTTCTTTGGCAATCTTCAGCACCTTTCTCACCTTGTCCAAAGCCATATCCATCTTCTCGGCAATTTCTTCGGGAGTCGGCTCTCTCCCCATCTCCTGGACGAGGAATCTCGTGGTCCGGATCAATTTATTGATCGTCTCGATCATATGAACGGGGATCCGGATGGTCCGCGCCTGATCGGCAATGGCTCGTGTGATGGCCTGGCGGATCCACCATGTCGCATAGGTACTGAATTTATAACCTCGTTGGTATTCAAATTTATCCACCGCCTTCATCAACCCGATATTCCCCTCCTGAATGAGGTCTAAGAATTGAAGCCCGCGATTGATATATTTTTTGGCAATGGAGACGACCAGCCTCAGATTCGCCTTCACCAGTTCACTCTTAGCCTCCCTGGCTTTGGTCTCCCCTTCCAGGATGGCTTTCACCGCGGCGGCCAACTTGCCAGCGGTCAACCCACATTCTGTTTCCATCTTATGGATCTTCTTTTGGACATTCACGACCGATCGGGAAATCTCCCGGAGATCCGCTTTGCTCAATGCTCGTGTTCTCAGAAGTGTCTTCTCACTCACACTTTTTGCCTTCAACTTTTTCAGATAGGTCCGCGCCTCCTCGACAGAAATCCCCCGTCGATCTTCGATCTTCTTGATTTCAGCCTCCCCTTTCTCCACGCGGTTCAGCATCTGTTTCATCTTTTGAACGACCCTATTAATTTGAGTGTCTCTCAGATTCATCTGGTTGAATAATTCCAGGATCTCTTCTTGCTTCTTTTTAATCTCCGTTTGTCTTTTTTTAGCTCCCTTCTCTTTTCTCTTCATCCCCTTTTGTTTCTTCTTCTTAACCTTTTTCTGAACCTTCCTGTTCAACACGGCCTTGCCTCTCAGGAGCCTCCGAATCTCTTCGCTTTTTCGCTTAATCTTTTCGATGAGCTCCAGAATCTTTTTCTTCTCGATCTGTTCTTCCTCAAAGCTGGTCTCCTCCTCATCGATTTCGTTGGTCACTTCTCGGATCTCCACCTTGCCGGCCTTAATCAGGGTGCCCAGATTGATGACCTCTTTAACCGCCATGGGGCAGTTCAAGACAACGCTCAGCACTTCTCTTTTACCGCTCTCAATCCTCTTGGCAATCTCCACTTCCCCTTCTCGGGTGAGAAGAGAGACAGATCCCATCTCACGGAGATACATCCGGACGGGGTCCGTGGCCTTGCCAAAGGTCTCCATTTCCAATTCATCGCCTTCCTCTTCTTCCTTCTCTACGGCCTTTTCTTCCTCCACTTTCAACCCCTGGAGATCCTCCACCACGTCGATGTCCATTTCATCGAACATCATGAGGACGTCATCGATTTGATCAGAGGAGACGATATCGTTCGGAGGGAGTCCACTCGCCTCATCCGGAAAGGTCAGAAATCCCTTCTCTCCCTCCAAATCAATCAATTGTTCAACTTCTTTGATTTTTCCTCCCTTCGCCATGGACTTCTCTCCTACCCCTTCCGAAAACCATCTTTTTGAAGGTCTTTCTCCCTCTTCGCCAGTTCCTGGTGCTCCTTCAAAAGAGGGACGAGTCTTCTTCCCTCTTGCTCCTTCTCCGCCTCTTTAATCCTCTTGAGCAACTCGCCTTTTTCCCTCTTCAACCTCCTTTCACGAATCTTTTGAATACAGTCCTGCAAGATCTTTCCTCGATCTCCACCCTCCAGCCCACTTTCTTGAAACGCAAATTCACACAACCTCCCTTTGAGCGTTTCCTCGAAACTGGCTAAGGCCTCGGGCAGATCAAGCCGTCCTTTTCTCTGATAAAGATCTTCCAGAACCTCGGCGATTTTTTGCAAACCCGGGCTCTCAAACTCCTTCAGGACGCCCTCTTTTGAAATGGTGGGAATGACTTCAGGATAGTGAACCATGAGGCGGATCACCATTTCTTCTGACTTTGGAAAAGTCGTTTCCACGGATGGTTTTGCTAAGTTCTCTCCTCCCTTGGATGGCTCCTTGGCCGAGGGCCGGAGAATTTCATACAAAAAAGATTCTTTGACATCCAGCCTCTCTGCTAAAGCCTTCGTATAGAAATCTCTTCGAATCCTGTCCGGGATTTTACTGAGGAGGGCCACTCCCTCTTTGGCTATCCTCACTTTGCCGTCGACAGATCTCACATCATACGTCTTCGTCAGCCGTTCAAAAAAGAAATCAATGAGCGGAACAGCCTGCTCCACCCTTTTCGCGAAGTCTTCCAAATTTCCTTTTCTCAGAAACCCATCTGGGTCTTCCCCGCTCGGGAGGACAACCGTCTTTGCCGCCACTTCCTCTTCTAAGAAAAGGGGAAGAGAACGAAGGGCTGCCTGCACGCCTGCCTGGTCAGCATCAAAGAGGGTGATTAAGTTTCTGGTATATCGCTTCAGGGTTCGAATGTGTTGCGGGGTCAGCGCCGTGCCCAAAGTGGCCACACTGTGCCTCCATCCAAACTGGTGGAGGGTCAGCAGATCAAAATAGCCTTCGACCACGATCGCACAATCCTTCTCCGTCGCATAACGCTTGGCCACCTGGAGCCCGTAGAGGACCTCTCCTTTATGATAAATACTTGATTCCGGGGAATTGAGATATTTGGGTTCTCCCTCTTTGATCATCCTTCCCCCGAATCCGACAATCCGTTGATGAAGGTCGAGGATGGGAAAAAGGATCCGGCTTCGAAAGGCATCGTACCATCCCTCTCTCTTCTTGGGAAAGATCAAGCCCAGTTCGCGGGCCAGGTCGAGAGAAGCCTTTTTCTCGCGCAAATGCTCGACCAACCCGTCCCAACGGCCAGAAGAATATCCCAACCCATGTTCCGCAACGACCTCCTGGCTGATCCTCCTTTGAGATAAGTACCTTCTGCCCTCCTCCCCCTCTCGCCGCTTGGTCAGGAGATCACGGAAATATTCCGATGCGATCTGGTTGATCTCAAAGAGGCTCTCCCTCTTGGCCATTTCCTTCTTTTGGGATGCGGAAAGCTCGCGGGTGGGAAGGCTCACCCCATAGCGCTTTGCCAGTTCCTCCACCGCCTGTGGAAAAGAAAAATGCCCCGCCTTCATCAGAAACGCGAAGACATCCCCCCCCTCCCCGCAGCCGAAGCAGTGAAAAATCTGTTTCTCCTCATTGACCATAAAGGAGGGTGTCTTTTCGGAATGGAACGGGCAGAGCCCCCTATGGTTCCTTCCGGTCTTCTTAAGGGTCACATAATCCGAGACCACTTCCAGAATGCTGGAGCGATCCCGAATTTCTGAAACCTTTTCGTCGGATAGGAGTCCCGTAGCCAAGCGAGTCACCTCAATTCAACGATCGTGATCCCACGACCTCCCTTCAGTGTCTCCCCGGAAGAAAAACTCTTAACCGCCCCATGCCCGCCCAGGTATTGACCGATGGCGTTTCGCAACCTCCCAGAGCCCACCCCATGGATGATTCGGACTTTCTCCAATCCATGGAGAAGGGCTTGATCGATAAATTTGTCAACCTTGGAAAGGGCATCCTCCACGGTCAGGCCGATGACGTTCAACTCAGAAGAGGGCTCCTCGCTTGCCCCTTTTAAAAAGGGCCGGTCTTCCTGAATCCTTGTCTCCTCCTTCTCTTCGCCATCCTCCGCCTGAACGATCTCGGACAGAGGAGCTTTCACCCTGGCTTTATCCGTCAGCACCTCGGCTCGGTTCAACGGTTTGACAAGGCTCATCAAGATCCCATCGCTCCGGAGGCTCTCAATTCTAACACGTTCCCCGACCTTCAAGCCACCCGGACCCACAGAACCTCCTTTTCTCTTGACGGACGGAAATGATTTTTCCTTGATCTCCTGGAGCTCTCTACTGCGAAGACGGAGATGGGATTTCTCCTCTTTCCTGCTGCGCACCCATTCCTTCAACTCCTCTTCAACCTTCTGAACCGCCCTCCGTGCCTTCTCCTCAGCCCTGGCATAAATCTCCAGTCTCTTCTCCTTGATTGTCCCCAGTATCTTTTTGAGCCTCTGACCTTCCAGCTCAGCCTCCTCCTTTATCTTGGAGGCCTGCAGCTTTTCTCGTTCTGCCTCCCTCCTCATTCTCTCCAGGGTCTCTAAAGCACGGACGATCTCCTCGCCGCTTCCATCCTGATGGACACGGGCTGCTTCGAGCACCTTTTCGGAGATCCCCAACTTCTCGGCGATCAAGAAGGCATTGCTCAACCCTGAGGATCCATAGACGAGTGTATACTTGGGTTCCAGAGTCTCCTCATCGAACTCAACCGCTACATTTTCTACATCCGGGTGAAGGTATCCATAGGCCTTGAGCCGATCAAAGTGCGTGGTGACCACCACCGAAGCTCCTCTGTCCCGGAATCGATCCAAAAAACCCATGGCCAAGGCGCATCCCTCCTGGGCATGGGTTCCCACTCCTAGCTCATCGAGAAGGACGAGGGAATGGGGTCCTGCCTTTTCCAAGATTTGATTCACTCGGAGGAGATGGCTGGAGAAAGTGCTCAGATTCTCCTCAATATTCTGTTCGTCGCCGATCACCGCAAAGACGTCCTGAAAGATCCTAACCTGACTTCCTTCTGCGACAGGAATGGGCAGACCGGATTGAATCATTAGGGTGAGAAGCCCCAATGTCTTCAAGGCCACTGTCTTCCCGCCTGCGTTCGCCCCGCTCACAATGAGGACCCTCTTCCCATGTCCCATCCGGACGTGGATGGGAACCACCTGATCTTCGCGTTGAAGCAAGAGGAGAGGATTTCGAGCCTCTCTCACCTCAATCCTGCCCTCTTCGTTCAAGGGAGGCGAAACCGCCTTTAAGCGCGAGGAGAGCTTTGCCATCGCATAGAGGAGGTCCAGTTCTCCTAAAATCTCAAAGTCGGCCCACAGGTTTCGCCTTTCCTCTCGGACCTTGTCCGAAAGACCTGCCAGAATTCGATATTCCTCCTCCTTCTCCTCTCCGGTGAGGACGTTGATCTCATTGTTAAGACCGACGGCCTGAAGGGGCTCGAAGAAAAAAGTCATCCGGCTTTGCGATTGGTCATGGATAATCCCCTCTAACCGATTTTTGAAATCGGATTTGATGAGAAGAACATAACGCCCATTTCTTAGAGTGATGAACTGTTCCTGGAAGATGGGCTGAAGCGTTTCTCGATGGAGGAGGGATTCGAGCACTCCCTTCGCTTTTTCTCTGACCTCGCCCAACCGGTGGCGGAGATCGAGGAGGGCCGGACTGGCTCGGTCGAGAATCTCACCCTTCGTATTGATCGCCTGTAGGATCTCTTTCTCCAGTGCCTTTTGGTAAGAAAGTTTGGAGATTTTCTCCTGAAGATGAGGGGCCTTAACAGGCTCCAGCTTTTGGAAAAATCGCCGGAGCCCCTTGCACAATACGATTTGATAATAAAGATCCAATAATTCCCGGACATCGAGGACGGATCCATCGATTTCCAATTTATCTAAAATCCCCTCAATATCTTTCACCCCTGTGAGAGGAATGTCGCCCTCTGTTTCCAAGACGTTCTTAAGCTCCATCACGTCTGTCAGTCTGGACTGGATCAAAGAAAGGTTTTTGGAAGGTCTCAAGGCTTCACAACGCTTTCGACCCAAGGGGGAAATGGAATACTCTTTCAGGATATCCAATAAATGGTAGAACTCTAAGAACTTGAGGGAACGATCATCCATAAAGCGTAAAAAAAGGAATTAGGTTACCTATCAGGAGGAGGAATTCAAGGGGAAAGCCTTTCTTTCACCAGTTGATTGATCAGTCTTCCGTCCGCTTTCCCTCCAATTTTTGGCATGACGGATTTCATCACTTTTCCTATGTCCTTTGGGGACGAAGCTTGAGTCTCTTGAATACTTTGGTCGATGATCCTTACAATCTCTTCCTGGCTGAGGGGTTGGGGTAGAAAGGATTTTAGTATTTCTATCTCCTTCTTTTCCTTCTCCACCAGGTCCACACGTCCGCCCGCTTGAAATTGTTCAACAGACTCCTCACCCTTTCTCACCATGACTTGGATTACCTTGACGACGTCTTCGTCCTCCAATCTCTTTCTCAGTTCAATCTCCTTATTTTTTAAGGCCGAACGAATCATCCGGATGGTGGAAAGTCGCAATTTATCGTTGGACTTCATCGCTTGTTTCATTTCCTCGACCAGTCTCTCTTCTAAACTCATCCTTTAACCCCTCTCCATGATTTTTCTCATTCTTTTCATTGCCCTTTTCTTGGCAGCCAACGCTTTCTTCTTTCGTTTGATGCTCGGCTTTTCATAGTGCTCCCTTCTTCGAATCTCTGACAATATACCCGTTTTTTCTACCTGTTTTTTAAAACGCCTGAGCGCGTTTTCAAAAGATTCGTTTTCCTTTATTTTAATCCCTGGCATCCATCTTTCCCCTCCTTCCGCGAATTATTTTAAGCTAATAATTATATTATTTCACACAGTAAAGTCAAATGTTTTGAGGCTTTTCTTGCGTCAGTAGCCTCCCGATATTCATCGGGATGGATTCCGCCCTCAATAAATGAGAGCGCTACCATTATTATAAAGAATCCTCCTCTCCCGTAACTGTAGCATTACTTTTTTCTTCTTGACAAAAGACTTCTCGTCCATTAATGTTGCAATTTATATAATATTCTTCCTATTTCTTCCACGTTACAAATAGAATGAAAGATATTGAAAGAGAAAGAGGCATGATCAGGGCTGCTGCTGAAAAGACGGCCCAGAGGATTGTTCAGCCCAGGGCGGCCAAGATCGATGCCTCCGGAGAATTTCCTTGGGACTTGGTAGAGGCCCTTGGCAAACAAGGCTACCTCTCCCTTCTCCTCCCTGAATCCTACGGGGGAACCGATGGGGACGTGACCTCCTTCTGCATTGTCGTTGAAGAGTTTGCAAAGGTTTGCGGTTCCTCCTCCCTTCTCATCCTTTCCCAGGGGCTCGGGACGTTGCCCATTCTATTAGGAGGGAATCCGTCCCAAAAAGATATCTACTTCACGGAGATTTCCGAGAAGAACCGGCTCGCCGCCTTTGCGCTGAGGGAACCGGAAGGAGAACTGGAACCTGCCTCTATCAAGACGATAGCCGAGAAGCAAGGGAACAGCTACCTTATCAACGGGCGAAAAGGCTTCGTGACGCATGGGAGTCTGGCCAAATTTTACTCCATCTTCGCAGCGACCCAACCAGAACGCGGAGCCGAAGGAATTTCTGTTTTCGTCGTGGAAGAGGGGACCCCCGGCCTACTTTTCGGGAAGAAGGAGGAGAAGATCGGGATGAAGGGTTCGGTAACGGCGGATGTGATCTTTGAAGACTGTCGGGTATCTCAAGAAAATCGCCTCGGAGACGAAGGAGAGGGCTGGAAGATCGCGAGGGATACGATTAACATGGCGAGACCGGTCATCGGGGCGCAGGCTGTGGGCATTGCCCAGGGAGCCCTTGACTTCGCCGTGCGTTATGCCAATGAGCGGACCCAATTCGGCAAACCCATCTCCTCCTTTCAAGCAATTCAATTCATGATCTCCGATATGGCCACTCGCGTGGAAGCCGCTCGGGCCTTAGTGTATAAGGCCGCCTCTCAGATTGACGGAAAACGCAAGGGCACAGAAAAACTCTCGGCCATCTCGAAATACTTCGCCTCCGAAATCGCCATGAAGGTGACCACGGATGCCGTCCAGATTCTCGGCGGTTATGGGTACATGAAAGAGTATCCTGTGGAACGGATGATGCGGGATGCCAAGGTCACCCAGATTTATGAAGAAGCCAACCAGATTCAGCGCTGGGTGGTGGCCCAAGAATTACTAAAAGGCTGACCCCTTTGAGGCCGACATGAGCGGCCCCTTTCGTCTTCCTCTCATTCCCATCTTCATCGTCTACACCCTTGGAATCTATGTCGGCCATTTCGACCTTCCTCTCCTTCCTCAAGGATGAATGTTCCTTCTCACACTGCTGTGCGTTTGGACCCTCCTGCTCGCCATCAAAAGAGCCCACATGGGCACTTGGATGGCCTTCTCCATTTTCTTCCTCCTCGGAATTTTTTCAATCCAGCTTTATTTTCGTCCACCACACTCGCCCTTCCACATCTCCCATTTCACGGGCCTGGAAAGGATCTCCTTGGAGGGAATTATCGATCGTCCGCCAGAGTATTCCCGGGGAAGAACCCAATTGTTCATTCGGTCGCAAAAGGTCATTCTGTCGAACCGCCACTTCCCCGCGGACGGTCTTCTCCTGATCTTTCTTAAAGAGGAGGAGCACTCACTTCGAGTGGGGGATCGCCTCCGGCTTTCTTGCAGACTTTATCCACCCCGTGGGTTTCATAACCCAGCTGGATTTTCCTATGAACGTCACCTTGCCTTTGAGCGGATCTACACCGTTGGATTTCTATCCGAGAAGAAAGGATGGGTCAAGCTGGGGGAGGGATTTAAGAACCCTGTTATCTTACGGGTGGAGCGCTGGCGGGATCGCATCCGGGATTTCTTAGATAGGGAAACGAATCCTCCAGCTTCGAGTATTTTCAAAGCCCTTGTTTTGGGTGAACAGGGTGAGATTCCGGAAGAGATAAAAGAATGGTTCATCGTCACCGGGACAGCCCATCTTCTGGCCATTTCCGGGGATCAATTCGGAATCGTGGCTTTCCTTTCTTTCTCTCTGCTGATCTGGATTTTAAAGCGATCCGAGTTTCTCCTCCTCTCCGTTCCCGTTAGAAAGTGGGCTGCCGGCCTGACGATCCCCTGCATCATCCTCTATGCCTTCATCGCGGGCGGAGGGATTTCGGTCGTCCGATCGGCCATCATGGTGATCACCTTCCTCGTTTCCATCTTGCTTAACCGGGAGAGAAACCTGCTGCACACCCTCGCCCTGGCCGCCTTTCTCATCCTCCTCTTCTCACCTCCTTCCCTTTTCGATGTCTCCTTCCAGCTTTCTTTCCTGGCTGTCCTTTCGATCCTTTATCTGGTACCACGCATCCTTCAAGAGTTTAGGCAGGAGGAAATTTCCGCCCTTCTGAGAACCTCTTGGAAGAAGCATATCATGAGATATATCATGCTCTCCCTTCTCGTCACAGCGGTGGCCATCATCGGGACTGCGCCTTTTGTTGCCTTTCACTTCAACCGTTTTGCCCCTATTGGATTCTTCACGAACCTCTTCATCGTCCCTTGGGTGGGCTTTTTGATCGTTCCTTTAAGTCTCTCCGCTTCCATTTTCTCTTTCTTCTTCACCCCCTTGGCCACGTTCCTGATCAACGTCAACAGTTTCGTCACCATGGCGCTTCTTAGAGTATTGGCCTCCCTTGCCTCTCTTCCATTTGCTTCACTCTTTGTCTCGACGCCAACGCCTTTTGAAATCCTCCTTTTCTACCTTCTCCTTTTCCTATCCGTACATGTTAAGAAACGAAAAGCGGCGCGGTATCTTTTTTTGGGGATCTGCGTCGTATCTGCTCTCGATTTGGCATTCTGGAACTTGAGAGATTCCTTCCAGAAAGATCTCAAGCTGAGTTTTATAGATGTCGGTCAGGGAGATTCCATTCTGATTGAATTCCCGCAAGGGAAGCGGATGCTCGTCGACGGAGGAGGCCTTTATGACGATCGTTTCGATACCGGAAAGAATGTCATCGCCCCCTTTCTATGGAGCAGCAAGATACGGAGGATCGACACCCTCGTCCTCACCCATCCTGACCCAGACCATTTGAAAGGGTTAAACTTCATTGCCTCAGAGTTTTCCATTGGCCAATTCTGGGATAATGGTTTTCAGACAGAATCAGAGTCCTATCTCCAGTTGAGGAAAACTCTTAACGAGAAGAAAATCAGGATCCAGTCCCTTAACGAAGAAACGCCCCCTCAAACCGTCAATGGGGTTGAGATTTCTGTCCTAAACCCGCCGATGCGGAGGGTAACCCAAAAGAGGACCCATGATCCTCGGGATGTGAACAACGCCTCCCTGGTCATGAAGCTTCGATTCAAAAATGTGTCTGTCCTTCTGACAGGGGATATTGGAAAAGAAGCAGAGGAGCGAATGCTGAGAAGAGATTATCCCCTCAGATCGGATATATTGAAAATCCCCCATCACGGAAGTGCTACCTCGAGCTCGATGCTTTTTCTGGAAAGGGTGAAGCCGACCTATGCCATTCTCAGTGTGGGCGAAGGGAATATTGGAAGACTCCCCCATCCGGAAGCGTTGCGGAGATATCAGCAATTGGGCGCCGTCCTGTATCGAACCGACGTACAGGGTGCCATCACCGTTGTTACAGACGGTGAAGCTATCCAAATCAAGACGTTTTCGAACGCCGCCCCCTTCCCATCCCTTCCCCTCAAGGGGGGAGAGCAAGGGTGGGGGTGCCTACGTTGAATATCAAGAGTTTCGTAATTAAGTTTACGGTAAAAAGGAGGGATTGAATCTTCATGGATAAAAAGAAAATTATCTTACGGGGATTGTTCTGCTCATCGGGCTGATGATGGCGGGTTGTGCAATATATGACCGCGGTTTTTATGATTATCCCTATTACTACTACAACCATGATTACGGATATCCCTACTACAGTCACCCTCATGAGTTTGGCGAGCGTCATGATTTCGGCGAACTTCATGAAGGGGGTGAACATCACCACGATCGGGAATAATAGCCCCTTCGTCTAACACGGTGATACTCTCCCTCCTGTCGGCTTAGCCTAGCGGGATGAACGTTGGCCCGTGCCATTATCGGATGTACCGATAAACTACCGGTTGTTTACACCCCTCAGGACCCTCCGTAACCAACTGTAACTTTACTTCCCTCAACAATGACAGGCACATTTCGAACGCCCTTGGAGTGCTTTAGCATTTCCTCCAGCTTTACGCCGTCTGCTTGCACGTCGTAATATGTCGCATTTTTGCCGTAGGCTGACCTAGCCTTCTCCGTATGGGGTCAACCCGCCTTCCCGTAAATAATAACTTTCTCCTGCATAAAACCTCCTTTCTTTTCCGGATTTCTTTAACAACTAATCACAATTATCTGAAATTCCCCCCCCCACTTTTCCCCTCTCCCCACTGGGGAGAGGGTCGGGTGAGAGGTGAAATCAGGCACATGGAAAGAGAATTGCTGCGCCTGTATTAATATCGAATTCGAAATCTTTAGTCAAGCCTGAAACCCAAAAGAGTTGTTTGCTTGACAAATCCGACGTGTTTTGATAAACTTTAAATAAGATGAATCGATGCTGTGTGACGGGAGAAGTTGAACTCTTTGTGAAAGGAGGGAGGCAAAGGAACTTAGGAGGTGATACCATGCGAAAAACAGTACCAATAGCTTTATTAGCAATCGGTTTCTTAATGATTCCTTTTTTAATTCATGCAGAGGTTTATAAATGGATCGATGATAAAGGAACCATCCATTTCACCGATGATTATTCCAATGTACCGGAGAAGTACCTTCCCTCCGCTGAGGTTCAAGGGTTTCCGAAAGAGAGCTCTGCTCCAATCTCCAAGGAGAAAGCAGCTCCTGTTGTTGCTCCAAAGAGCTCTGGATCTCCGGAGCTGGAAACGCCGCGATTGTTCAGCGGTTTGATCAGCGGAGTGGATGACTCCGCGAGGTCTATTGTTGTTACGGGTGATGGGAAGGAGATGGTTTTCACCGTCTCTGAGGATACCATCATAAGAACCGATAGTGGAAAGAACCTATCTTTTAGCGACCTAAAAAATGACAGGCCAGTCACAATTGAATATATGGAAAAGGGCGGCGAACTTCAGGTACAGAGCGTTACAGTTAGCATTTTACAAGCCGGTGCCACAAATGCTGTCAGTACACTGACGTCAGGCGGATCCTCACCTCCAGTCTCACCTCAAGCAATTCAGCCAGGCGGAGACTCACCTCCAGTCTCAAACCAGGCAATTCAGCCAGGCGGATCCTCACCTCCGGTCTCAACTCAGGCAATTCAGCCAGGCGGATCCTCACCTCCGGTCTCAACTCAAGCATTTCAGCCAGGCGGAGACTCACTTCCAGTCTCAACTAAAGTAATTCAACAACCATCTAAAAAGTAATGTTTTGCTTTGGTTTTTGATAAATCCTCCTACCGGCAGGCAGGAATAGGCCAATGAATAGGTCGGTGTTTTTCAATTGCAGGCAAGATTGGGAAAACAATAATTCAATCCATTGACGGCAGTAAAGGAACCTTTAGAGCATCTTTAAACGCAGCTTGGCCCTGCCATTCGCCTACTTTTCTCGCAACAGAGGATTCAAAGCTTTCGGTTCGGTGTGAACATCCGTCCCCTTCCCCAATCCCCCTGTCCAGTAAAGGCCCAGGTAACCTATCGTATTTCTCCCGCCCGCAAAACTGTGGCCCCCGGAAAAGAGGAGTTGGAAGTTCGGCGTGATTTTGAAGAAGCCACCGAGATTGAGTACCGCGAAGGAACGGATATCGTCGCTGCTCTTCCCCTGGGCGAAAATCTCTCCGCCCAGGGTTAGCCGCTCTCTTAAGTCGCGTTGAAGGAGCCAACCGCCAAACCAGTAGTTTTGCTGCCTGGGGGCCGGGTTGATGACATAGCCCGCTCCGCCGTAAGTGGTCCATGCTCCCCAGCTCTTCTGCAGCCACAGTGGCAACCTCCACCATGCCTGGCCATTCCCCAAGCCACGGGAAGCGTCCCCTGTTGGGATCTCGATCATCGGGTAAATACCAACCATTGGCCAATGGTCTGTTTCTTGAATAAAACGATATTTTACTCCAAACTCAATATCCCCCAATCCATAAGCGCTGGGGGCGTCTGCGGAAGAGGCATAGGCCATCGGTATGATTATATGCACTTGCAGGTTGGGGAGCGCCCCCAGATTGAATTCCAACGCCGGACCCATAAGGTCGGTCTGCTTACGCATAGCATCGACGATGGAAAATAGGTAGGCCTCCCAGTGCTTGAATTCTACAGGTTCCGGATCGTCAGTTAGAAAAGGAGGTCCTGCGAATGAAGTCCCTGCTAAAGCCAGGACCAGCCAGAGAAGGAATATGGGGAAGAGTAAGGTCCGGAGGCTCCGCATACTGCCCGTTTCATGCAACAATAAGGATTCAGAAAATAAAGTTACTGGAATAACATGAATAGATAAATAGGGTGAATTTTGTATTTTCTAATAAATTGTTGCGTATATCAGGGGGCGACGTTTACGAAGGATGTTCCTTGATTTAGCCATCCCATTCCTTTTAAGATATGAATAATGAAAGGATTTTTTAATCAACTTCTCCGGATCGATCTCTCCAAGAAAAAGTCGACAGTCGAGCCCATTCCTGAATCCATTCTTCGATCCTATCTAGGTGGAAAGGGCTTAGGGTCTTACCTTCTCCTTAAAGAAAATCCACCCCGTATCGATCCCTTTTCACCCCAAAATCGTTTGATCATTACTTTAGGTCCCTTGGCGGATACTCCTTTCTATGGCTCCAGCCGTTACGCCTTCTTCACCAAATCTCCTCAGACCGGGATCTATTGTGAATCCTATTCCGGAGGGAAGATTACTCTTGCCCTTAGCCGGACTGGATATGACGCCATCATTATTGAAGGGAGGTCGAATCATCCCGTCTTTCTCGAGATCAACGATAAAGAGGTCCTTTTCCATTCCGCCTCGAGCCTCTGGGGAAAAGCGACCTACGAGGCAGAAGAGGCCATTCTCAAGAAGGTCGGCAAAGACTCTGGGGCTTTGGTCATTGGGCCAGCGGGTGAGAATTTGGTCAAATTTGCGGTGATCGAGAGTGAACACGGGCGTTCTCTCGGAAGAGCAGGAATCGGGGCGGTGATGGGATCAAAGAGGTTGAAAGGAATCGCCTTCCACGGAAAGAAGCGGCGGGAGATCGCTGATCCCCCTTCTCTGAAAGGATTGTCTCAGGAGTTCAAAGAGCGCGTCAAAGACAATCAGATCGTCTACATGTATAGAAGATATGGAACTCCCATGCTCGTTTCCATAATGAACACCATTGGCGCCTTCCCCACCCAATATTGGTCCAAAGGGACATTGGAAGGCTGGGAAGGAATCAGCGCGGAAAGCCTAATGGAACGCTGTCAGGTGAGTTCGATTGCCTGTCCTCATTGCTTCATGGCCTGCGGAAAAATCTCCGAAGTGAAACAAGGCAGGCATCAAGGTCTTCGTATCATGGGGCCTGAGTATGAAACCATCTATGCCTTTGGTGGACTTTGCATGGTGGGCTCCATTGAGGAGATCATCTACCTCAATGACTTATGCGACCGTCTGGGAATGGATACCATTACAGCGGGGAATTTGGCAGCTTTTGCCATCGAGGCATCAAAGAGAAAGAAGATCAAAGAAAATCTCCAATACGGGGACGTGGATGGCATTGGAAAGACCTTGACAAAAATAGCCTATCGGAGAGGGATGGGGCGCATCTTGTCGGAGGGAGTCCGCCATGCTGCAAAGGTTTGGGGGATGGAAGAGACGGCGATCCATGTGAAAGGCTTGGAGCCTGCGGGGTTTGATCCGAGGGTGCTGAAGGGAATGGGACTTGCTTATGCCACGTCGGATCGAGGGGCCTGTCATCTCAGGGCGACCTTTTATAAGTCTGAACTCTCCGGCCAGATTGACCCTGATCAAGTTAAGGGGAAAGCCAGGCTTTTCGTCGATTATGAGGACAAGATGACCCTTTTCGATGCCCTGATCCTCTGCCGCTTTTATCGGGATCTAATCACCTGGGAGGATCTTCAAGAGATTATTAAATCTACTTGTAACCTTCCCCTTAAGAAGAAAGAACTGAAAGCCACGGCCTCCAGGATCATCAATCTCGCCCGAGCTTTCAATCAGAGAGAAGGGGTGACCCAAAAAGAGGACAAATTACCTCGCCGATTCTTTCGAGAAGTCCTCCAAGAAACGGGGAAGACCATTCAGCCCCAGGACATGGAGGTCATGCTGAAGGAATATTACGCATTGAGAGGATGGGCTCGATAAAGAGGAAGTCCAAACAGCTGTTCGTCATCGGGCGGGAGAATAAGCGTAGGCATAAATCCTAATCGTGTCGAGGAAAGATTCTTTACTCTCCATGCTTAAGAGTGATAAACTTTGAAAGGAAGGGGCATGGTTTTGAGAAGTTTAAAGGCAAAGATCCTTCTCATCGTCATCATCGCCGTCGTAGTGATTGAAGGAGTGTTCCTCACCCTCAACATCCGCGCTCTCTCCCGTCAAATCCTCGTCAAAACTGAAGAAGAGGCTTTCAATCTCAGTGAAACCATTCGTTTGAGCATTCGCAATGCCATGATTTTAAACCGAAGAGATGAATATCAGAGGATCATTGATGATGTCGCCCAGAGAAAGGGTATTGTTGAAGTAAGAATTTTCAATAAACAAGGACAAATCACGGTCTCCTCTGATAGCACCAAGGTTGGGACAGTCGTCGACAAGAAAGCCGAGGCCTGTTTTGGATGCCACCGGGAGGATGAGGCGAAAGTCCTTCTTCCTTCGGATAGCAAAACCCGGATTTACCACATAGAAAAGCAGAGCCTTCTGGGTTTGATCAATCCCATTTATAATGAACCTTCCTGTTATCCTTGCCATCCCAAAACTTTGAACGTCCTGGGCGTACTCGACACCACAATTAGCCTCGAAGCTTTCGAAAAAGAAAGGACTCAAATCTACGACCGGATGATGATCTCAGGAGTGGTTAGTGTCATCCTCTTGAGCTTATTGCTAAGTCTTCTTCTCACACGGGTAGTGAATCGCCCCATCGATAAACTCTTAGCCGCCACAAAGGAAGTGGCTCATGGGAATCTAGATCAGATGGTGGGCATTCAATCTCACGATGAATTAGGGGAGCTTTCTAACTCCTTCAACAACATGATTTCGGAACTAAAACGGTCCCGTGATGCCATCGAAGAATGGACGCAGACCCTTGAGCATCGCGTTCAGGAAAGAACTCAGGAGCTCCAGCAGGTGCAGGATCAACTCGTTCGTGCGGGCAAAATGGCTGCTCTCGGTGAGCTGGCAGCCGGGGTCGCTCACGAGATCAATAACCCACTCACCGGGGTCCTTACCTTCAGCTCCCTAATACTTAAAAAGGTCGACGAAAGCCACCCCTGGAAAAAGGACTTAGAGAACATCGTCCAGCAGACGACCCGATGCCGGAACATTGTGAGAGGACTGTTGGACTTCGCCCGTCAAAGAAAACCCGACAAAAAAGAGTGGGATGTCCACACCCTCATCGACCGAACCGTCACCCTTGTTGAAAACCAAGCTCGCTTCCAAAATATCAAAATTGTCAAAGAATTTAAAACCAGTATTCCTATGCTATTCCTGGACGGAGATCAAATTCAGCAGGTTTTTATGAACATCATCATTAACGCTGCCGATGCCATGGCAGGGGACGGAGGGACCCTTACCATCAAGACAAACATGAAAGACGGAATGGCAGAGGTCTCTTTCATCGATTCAGGGTGTGGGATTACGAAAGAACACCTCTCCAAGCTCTTTGAGCCTTTCTTCACCACAAAGGAAACGGGCAAAGGAACGGGGTTAGGGTTGGCGATCAGCTACGGAATTATCCAAAGCCACGGCGGAGATATTGAAGTGGAAAGCAAGGTGGGAAAGGGATCCACGTTCCGGATCAAACTCCCCATAGAAAAACAGAATGGGGAGTCCGAGAGATCGGAAGAAGGGGACAAAGGAAGAAAAGGTTAACCCAGCACATGCACCGTCGGCGTCTATGGCTGACGGAATTCTGTCTATTTTATGTTCCTCACAAATTCGGCCAGCCGATTCTCAGCATCCTCCTCCTTTCCATAACCTACCACCCCCAGAAGATAAAACCCTTTCTGAACGACGACGACCTTGCCCTGATAGGGGTCTTCTCCTTTCAACGCCCTGGTCTTAGATTCGATGATACTTCCTGAAGAAGGCCTTCCTTTCTTAGAGAGCTCCTCTTTATAAATCCTTAGCGCGGTCATCGCCTCCTGAGAATCTTCAAAAATAGCCAGGAAAAGTTTACATTCTTTGTGTTTAGCCTCAGCCTTATCCTCAGCTTTTTCTGTATAGGTTCCTTCGAAGCCTCTTTTTAAGAATTGATGTCCTAAAAGGCCTTCAGGAAAGTATTGAATAGAGCCTGGTTGGAGTCCATTCTTGGGAAAGTAGCTGATCTCTTTAGGAGAAGGTGAGGTATCGACGATCCTTGAGGCAATTCTCTTTGCCCATTCTTCTAATGCCGAGGGACTCGATTCGGTAGCATAGAGCAAGACAAAATACTTTCCTTTGTAAAAGAGAGCGGAGCGATCATCAAGATAGGAGTCCAACCCAAATCCTCCGGGACGATCCTCATTTCTAAACCTTGAAAATATCCCAAAGGCCTGAAGCACATTCCCCATATCGTAGATGTCCAATTCGATCTGATTTTCACGGCTCTTCTTGCTTTGGTAGATTCCAAAGACCGATTTTTGAAATCCATACTTAAAATAGAGCTCGGCCTGACCATCAATATGTTTAAAGAGGGTCTTCTTAGTATAGGTTTGAGGGCCTTCCAGCAGTGCCCATCCGTCCGGTATATCTTTCTTTGGAAGAAGGGATTCCAATGGGACTGCCCTGGACGACGCTTCGAACCACACAAATATCGCCAATAAAATAGAAAGAATTATCAATTTTCGATGAGCCATCACTTTATCCCTCCAAATATTAACTCCGAACGATGAACTCTTGTGCCATCTTGATCTGTACCCGAACATCTAACCCCCTTCTACAGATAATGGAGCAGGATGGGCACTCTGAACAATGTTGAATGTCCTGTCTCGTAATCATTTGTAATGATTCTCTCAGTAGAGAATCATTCTCATATCCATCGTGATACATCACCAGCTTTAATAGATCGCCATGAGGCACCCCATAAGGGCATTCCCCAGTGCAATCTCCACACATCGTACAGATTCTTCCATGAAGGAAAGATTGATACTGTTTCAGTGCATCTAAATCCCCTTTTGAGAGGGAAATCCCCATGACAGCAGCACACTCCTCGATCTGTTCAATCGTCGTCACCCCCGGGACCGCGCAGGATACATTCTGATCTATCAACACATATTTGAGTGCAGCCTGGTGAGGGTTGAGGCCTCCTATCTTCTCCTTCTTATATCCCCCTGCCTGAGTCTTCATCGCCACAATGCCCATGCCTGATTTGGCTGCCAAGGCCACAGCCTCTTTCAAACCCTTTGAATGGGTGAAATTATAAGAGACCAGAGCGACATCATGAAAATTCGATTTCGCCGCTGCCCCCAACAGGGAAGCCATACGGCTGTGTGCGGAAAATCCCGTGAAGCGGACCTTCCCTTCCTTTTTCATCTTCGACATGAATTCAAAGAGGTTTCGGTCGGAGACTTCCTCGGGGGTACGAAGGTTATGCCAGACTAAAACGTCAATATAATCCGTCCTCAGCCGTCGAAGGCTCCTCTCCACAGAGGCTCGCATCTTCCCTTCATCATGAACGTGAACCTTCGTCTGGATGAAGACTCTCGTGCGCTTTCCCTCGAAGGCTTTGCCCACCATTTCTTCATTATGGCCATGCATATAGCAGTCCGCCGTGTCGTAGAAATTGATTCCGAGATCAAAGGCTCGAAGCAGCACAGCGGGGTCGCTACAATTCATCACCCCCATGCTAACAACTGTTACCTTGAGCCCCGTCTTTCCGAGTGTCCGATATTCCGGGCTTGGAGTCTTCTCGCCTTTCCTTAAAGATGAGCTCACCTTCAGAATATTCGGAGCGGCCATCCCTAAAAAGGTAGATGAGATGGTTTTGATAAATCTCCTTCGGCCCATCATTTCAGAAAACATCTACACCCCGTTAAAGGAAACCAGTTTTGTTTTCCATTATCGCTCTAGATAGCCCTTTTTTCAATGAGGATACTTTGATATTTCCAAATTCTGACGGGGCCACAAAAGATTGATAGATACTCTGGAATCTATTTTGGGCAAGAATCTCATCTTTCGATTGAAAGTACTTCTCAGAGAGCAAATGGCTGATAAAAAAATTGAAGAGCAAACCACTCTTCGGATGAAGGACAGTGTCCCCAAATGTTACGAAATCAGAGAAAAAGGTGGGTGTCCCTATTTTCCAAATGATCAATATTTTTCAAATGGCAACAGCGAAGCATCTTAGCTGAGGTTGATTTGATAGGTATCCTTTTTATCGTAGGCCTGAGGACTGTATTCGATGACAAACGTGTCTTCCAATCCGTAGAAGAGGTGACCGCAATAGGGGTTGACTCTTATCTTATCTCCTTTTTGAAGAACCTTTTCTTCCCTTTCAAGAGTGTCCATATCGAGGAACGACGCTTTTATCTTTCCTTGAAAGACATAGAAGATTTCTTCCTTCTTTTCATGGTAATGGCTCCCCCTTGAGAATCCTTTTCTGATCTCAAAAGCGGCTAAATGGTGCATCGCCTCCTGATAGGCAACCTGAACGAACTCGCCTCTCTCCTCCTCCCATCTTTTTGCTCCCGGGATTTCTTTTGTGTTGGGCAGGCTTTCAATCGTCACTTTATTCATAGTACCCTCGCGTCTCGTCTAACTCAATTCACCTGAAGACCACAACCACCGCTTATCCCTTTTCCGTCAAGATTCTATACCGTCATTCATCTCCTCTGGACTTTGATTCTTCGGGAATGATGGTAAGATTCAACTTCTCAGTGTATCGTATGACCATCAGCGTCGTTTTCACTCCCACCTTCTCTTCCGTCAATATCCTGTGCAGATCGTCGATGCCAGAAATGGGCTGGTTATCAAAACCGACAATGATATCCCCCTCAGCAAGACCGGCTCTCTGTGCCGGGCTCTTCTCTTCTATGGATACCACCAGGATGCCGCTTTCAACGGGCAAGCGATAGAATCGCACAATGCGGCGGAGCAGCGGGACATTCTGGCCTCCCAGCCCAATATAGCTTCGTCTTATCCTACCCTCTTTAATGAGTCTCCCCGCGACAAATTTGGCTGTGTTGATCCCGATGGCAAAGCAGATCCCTTGTGCAGCAAGAATCATGGCCGTATTGACGCCGACGACATCTCCCCGAGACGTAACAAGGGGTCCTCCGGAATTTCCCGGATTCAGGGCAGCGTCTGTTTGGATGATGTTGTCTATCAATCGGCCCGATATAGACCTGAGGGAACGTCCCAATGCACTGACGACTCCCGAGGTCACGGTGCACTGAAAACCGTAGGGGTTGCCAATGGCAATGACCAATTGTCCCACCCGAATTTCCTCGGAGTCACCTAAGGTTGTGGCCAGGAAATTTGACCCGTTGATCCTAACCACAGCCAGATCGGTATCCGGGTCTTCCCCTACCATGTCTCCTTCGAAACGGCGCCCATCCGGCAGGGTCACCATAATCTTATCAGCGTGATGCACGACGTGACTGTTGGTCAATATGAAGCCATCCGGCGTGAAGATAAAACCTGACCCCGTGCCCCGCAACTCTTCGGGCTGACGGTAACGAGTGCCCTGTTTTCCCCGCGGATTCGTCCGGACGTCCAGATTCACTACCGATGGACTCACCCTCTCCGCAGCATTGATGACTGCCCGCGAATAGGCGTCCAGAAGATCATCATCTGGGGGGTGGACGGCATCAAGACTTCGGGCCTCTCCTCCCCTGGCTGAATCATTTGACAATAGTCGAAGGACCTTTTTGGCCATTTCCACATCTCCTCTTTTGAACTTCCTCTATTTCTCGTTCTCGGATTAATCTAATCATTCGAAGCCATTTTTTCAAACTGATCCCCCCTTCGTGGATAGGTCCGAAGATAGACCTTGAGTCGATCCAGTCCCCTCCCGCCAGGGGAGGGGAGGGATAAGACAACTTATTGAATATGTATCTATTTTCAATTATGATGCGTTATATAAAGAGGGAATATTATGAAAAAATATACTGACAAGCACGCTCGTTCTGGAATTGATATCGCTCTTCCAAAACTCGAATGTTTCAAAAATCAGTTCAAAAATTATGAGATCACGGTTTCCATTCCAGAGTTCACCTCTGTCTGCCCTCGGACAGGGCTGCCCGATTTTGGAACGGTCACGATCCGCTATATTCCTGACAAATGGTGCATGGAATTGAAATCCTTGAAGACGTACATACAAGCCTACCGTAACCTGGGGATTTTTTATGAAAATGCAGTGAACCGAATCCTCAGGGATTTCGTCAGAGCCTCCAAACCCATGCAAGCAGTGGTCACAGGTGAATTTAACGTCCGGGGAGGGATGAAGAGTGTGGTCGAGGCCTCCTACCCTCCGAAGTGCCGCTTGAAGAAAGGTTAACCTGACAGTTGTCTAAGGGACCGCCATCATAAAGTTTTGGAGACGCACTCACGTGCCGATTTAATCCAACGTTAAGGCAAACGATGACAGGAGCTAAGAAGGTTCTTTTTCTCTGCACAGGAAACTCCGTCCGGAGTCAGATGGCGGAGGGTTTGTTAAATGCCCTCGGCTCCGGACAGTGGAAGGCTCAGAGCGCAGGGGTCATCTCATCCTATGTCCATCCCCTTGCCATTCAAGTCATGCAAGAAATAGGAATAGATATCTCCAAGAAAACCTCAAAATCCATGGATCAGTTCATCAAACAAAGATTTGATTATGTGATCACCCTTTGCGATGACGCGGCCAAAGTCTGTCCAAGTTTCGGCGACCAAGGTAAAAGACTCCGCTGGCCCTTTGAAGACCCTGCGGCTGCCGTAGGAACCACTGAAGAAAGATTAGCGGTATTTCGAAGGATCAGAGACGGGATCAAAAAAAAGATCGAAGCATTCCTAAACCCTGAATCTTCCGAACCGATCGATCCGTTTGCTTCATTTCAATTCTAAGCTCCCGCCTTTCTCATCAGCCTTTCCCAGGCCCTTTCCACATTTTCTTGAAGCACATCGATTTCCGAATTGGTCAGGTGGCTGAAGCGGCCTTGAAGCTTCAAATATTCTTTTACGGGAATGGCATGAGGTTCTTCTCGAATCGTGTAGGATATCCCATTCTCGATCTCATAAAGAGGGAAGACCCTTGACCGAACCGCAAGTCTTGAAATCTTGATGGTGAGCTCTGAAGGGATTTTCCAACCCGGAGAGCAGGGAGACAGCAGATGGATGAATCGGGTCCCCCGGATGCTCCTCGCCTTTTCCACTTTTCTTAACAAATCTTCCGGATACGCAATCGTCGCTGTCGCTGCATAAGGGATCTGATGATCGGCCATGATGGCCATGATGTCTTTCTTCGGATTTTCTTTGGGCTTTGTGACCGGAGTGGTCGTGGTCCAAGCGAACAAGGGTGTGGCAGAGCTCCGTTGCGTGCCGGTATTCATGTAACCTTCATTGTCGTTACAGATATAAATAAAGTCTTCGTTCCGCTCGGCCGCGCCCGATAAAGCCTGAATCCCGATATCAAAGGTCGCTCCGTCCCCTGCCCAAACCGCGACCACGGTCTCGTGATCACCCCGAATATCTAACGCCGCTCTCACACCCGAAGCAGTCGCTCCACCCGTGACAAAACCGGCATGAACCACTGGAATTCGAATACTGGAATAAGGCCAAAACCCCGGGATGATGGACCAGCAAGAGGCAGGGAAGATCATGACGGTCTTTTCTCCGAGGGCCTTAAGGACAAGGCGCATGCTGACCGCCGCGCCGCATCCAGCACAGGCAAGATGGCCATGACCAAGGTTTTCACTGGAGGGTATTTCCATTTTTTTCATCTAAGGTTCCTGCCTTATTGTTCTCTTTATCCCTGTCTATTGCTTACTGCTCACTGTTCACTATTCATTTCTTCAGTCCTAACCACAAAATCTCTTCTTCGGGTCGCGCATGGTCCGTGGTGTATTGGATCGCTTCTTCGATCAGTTCCGGAGTAATATCCCTTCCGCCCAATCCTGAAACGAACCCAAAGATCTCAGGCCTCTTCTCTTTCGAATAGAGGGAAGCCCTCAATTCTTGTGCAAAGATGCCCCCCACGCCCGCCGAAAGATTTCTATCGATGACCGCCACCTTCTTGGCTCCTTTGATTTCCTTGTAAATTTCTTCAACGGGGAAAGGCCGGAATCTCTTAATCTTCAATCCGGCGACATCATATCCTTTCCCAATCAGTTTCTCGACGACGATCCTTGAGGTCCCTGTGACCGTGCCAGAGGTCATCAGCACAATTTCTGCCTCCTCTTTTCCATATCGTTCTATCGCACCATAACCGCGATTGAACCGGGATCTGAACTCGTCATCCACCTTTTTGGCGATCTCCGGAACCTGCTCCATCGCCTTTTGAATCTTGTATCGAAATTCCAAAAAATGGTCGGGCGTGGCGATTGTAGAAAAGGCCATGGGCTCCTGAGTATCGATGGTATACCCCGGGCAGTAAGGCGGCAAGAATGCATCCACCTCTTCTGCGGTGGGGATCTCTACAGGCTCGGAGGTATGCGAGAGGACATAGGCATCGAGGACGACCATCACAGGAAGCTTGACCGATTCTGCAATGCGATAGGCCTGGAGGACGGTATCGAGGACTTCTTGATTATGTTCGCAGTAGAGTTGAACCCATCCGGTATCCCGTTGAGAAAGGGAGTCACTCTGATCGCTCCAGATATTCCACGGCGGAGCAATGGCCCGATTGACGTTCACCAACACAATAGGAAGGCGGGCACCAGAGGCCCAATGGAGCATCTCATGCATATAAGCTAATCCATGAGACGAGGTTGCTGTGAAGCATCTCACTCCACCGGTGGAAGCACCAATCAAAGCAGCCATGGCAGAATGCTCCGACTCCACCTTCAAGAAGACCGTCTTTGTGCGGCCGCTTGCCGTGAGCTCGGATAGTTCTTCAACGATCGTTGTCTGCGGGGTGATGGGATAGGCGGAGATGACATCCACACGGCTCAGGATCACACCATAGGCCACCGCCTGATTTCCCGTGATGACCTTTTTCATCTCGCCTCCTCTTTCAAGGAAATAACTCCTCGGGGACATTCCGAAAAGCAGATCCCACAACCCTTACAAAAATCGTAATCCACCTGATGGGAAAGAACGCCGTTAGCTTTGATGATGGAGGCATCAGGGCAGAAAACATAACAGTTCTCGCATCCAACGCAGGTCCCGCAGCTGAAACATCTTTCCGCCTCATCCAAGGCAACGCCCTCTGTGAAGCCGGAAGTTACTTCTTCAAACCCTTTGATCCTTTTTTTGATTGAGCCTCTGATTTCCCTTTGCCTTCTTGAAGGCTCAAAGTAGTCCGTATTCAATTCGTCGGACATGACAACATGGGGATTCATCAGCCTCTCTTGCGGATGGAGATATCTGAACATTGAGATCGATGGACCTTCTCCTATAAGAATTTGACGGAGTACCTCTTCTGAATTTTTGCCGTTCAAATAACAATCGATCGCCAGGGCAGCTTTTTTGCCCGAACCAATCGCGTGGGCCACAGTGCGTTGGTTCGAAGCCAGATCTCCCCCTGCAAAGATTCCTTTGATGCCTGTGCTTCCATCTCTTTGTGTGAGAATAATTCCTTCTCTCTTCTCCAATCCTTTTGGAAGAAAGGAGAACTCAATTTCTTCCCCTGCTGCAATGATCACATTGTCCGCTTCGAAGAAAAAATTGGAATTTGCGATGGGGACAGGCCTTCTCCGACCGCTCTCATCCTTTTCTCCCAGCTCCATTCGCAGGCACTCAAGACGCTGAAAGCTATCTTTTTGTTGGATGCGGATGGGATTAACCAGATATCTTATCTTCACCCCTTCTTCAAGGGCTTCCTCCATCTCTTCCTCAAAGGCAGGCATCTCCTCCTTTGAACGGCGATAAAGAATAGTCGCTTTTTCCCCCAATCGGATGACGGATCGGGCCACATCGATGGCCGTATTTCCCCCGCCGATAACCGCAATCTTGTCGCCTAATTTTACTTTCTTGCCAAGGTTAATCTTTTTCAAGAGATCAAGACCGCTAAAGACCCCTTTTCTCTTCTCGCCGGGAATATGAAGGTCTCTACCTCGATGGGTACCTGTAGCAAGGAAGATGGCTTGATAATTTTTTAAACCGTCTAAATTTAAATCTTCACCAAACGGCATTCCTGTCCGAATCTCCACTCCTAATGCCGCAATATTTGAAATTTCCCTATCCAACACATCCTTAGGCAATCGGTAGGACGGAATTCCTGTCCTTAACATACCGCCTGCTAAAGAGGAGGATTCAAAGACAGTCGCTTCGTAATCAAGCTTTGCCAGGTGATAGGCACAACTCAAACCAGCAGGCCCAGACCCAATTACCGCAATCTTGCCCTTCCTTGCCCCCGGTGCCTTTTTTAACTTCTTATCCAGGCTTGAAGCAAAATCTGAGACGAACCTCTCCAGGGCGTGGATGGCAATCGGTTCATCGTACTCCCGGCGATTACATTTCGACTCGCAGGGATGAAAGCAGACTCTGCCACAGACTCCTGGAAATGGATTCTCATTTTGAATTAGATTCCAGGCCCCTTCAAAATCTCCTTCCGTGATCTTCTGGATAAGCGCAACGATATCGTTCCCCACCGGACAAGCGGCGCTGCAAGGCGATGTCTTATCTTCATAAAAAGGACGCTGTGCCCTCCACGCCCCGGTGTTATTCCAATCCATGTTTCCTAAGGAAACGGAAATCATCGGCATTTCAGAGGCACCTTTGAAAACAAACTGTTTTGTCATTTCGACTGTCCTGCCCCCTCAAATATCTTAAAACCTTACCTCTTGGTACGCTTCTCTTGCGGCCTGTGCGTTCTCGTCTTTCTTTCCTGAGAGCTCTTCGCGAATGGCCAACGCAATGGAATCGATTCCTACAAGCCCCGTCACCTTTGAAAACGCTCCCAAAATAGCCGTATTGATAATAGGACTCGTTCGTGAACCTAAGCCGTTCCGGATGGCTATGGACGTGGCATCGACAGTGGCCGTCCGAAACCCTTTTAGATCACCAAACACCTCAGGAGGCTGGTGTGAATTGATGAGAATCCATCCGTTCTGTTTTAGGCCCGCTGTCACATCCACTGCTCCGATCAGCGTCGGATCAAGAACAATGACATGATCCGGTTCATAAATATTGACCCTCAGATGAATGGGTTCCCGGTCCACCCTCAAGAAGGCCATGACCGGTGCCCCTCGTCTTTCAACTCCAAAGGCTGGAAATGACTGGACGTAGAGAGTTTCGTGGAAAAAGGCCACGGCAAGCACCTTGGATGCCACTACTGCTCCCTGACCACCTCTTCCATGAAATCGAATTTCAATCATTTTCTTTAACCGACGTGCCCTTGTCCGTGATCCGTGTCCGTAACCTCAGTTTCAGAAATCCATTTGAAAACAATTATAAAATTTGGCCGCATAGATTAAAAGTCAACTTTCTGCATTTGGTCTCTCAAGGGTTTGAGATGGCACGTCTCATTCATCAGCGATAGAATGTAGTTCCCTTTCCTGTATTGAATCAGGTTGATGGCCGTCGTATCTTGAGTGATTTGCCAGAAATGGGAGTTGTCCAGGTTGAGGATGGCACAAATCAAGACTTTGCAGATGACCCGATGAGAGACGAGGACAAGGGTCTTTCCAGGATGGCTTCGGATCACCTCTTCCAGTGCAGCCATGGCTCTCACTCTCACATCATCTAAACCTTCTCCACCCGGCAGCCTGACAAGATGGGGCGTTTCCACCCACTGGCGGTATGTCTCCTTGTCATTCTCCCGAATCTCTTGATGCGGACGTCCTTCCCACTTTCCAAAGCTGATATCGATGATTCCTGGAAGGGGTTGAACCTTCAGGTCGTTAAATTGGGCAATCTTCTGGGCCGTCTGCAATGCCCTTGACAGAGGGCTCGAGTAAATAGCACCAATTTCCATTCCCTTGAAATATTCGCCTACCAACTCTGCCTGCTTCAGACCGGTCTCATCGAGGGGGACATCTGTTCTTCCCCGAAAGATCTCCTCCTTATTCCACGCCGTTTGTCCATGACGCACAAGGTAGATGGAAGTCATACGACCAGATTATTACCCATACAGAAGAAATTCTCAAAGGAAAGTTCTTAGCAGATTACGACAATGCTCAATATCAGACAGGTGATTATGATTGAGCACGGAAAGATACCTATAAGATCCAGAGCCCAGGTTATCCAGTGTGCCCAGAATTTTTCAGAGCCCTCGGTAAAACTAAGGGAAGATGAATAAGAGGTACTTGCTGAAGTCAACGACCCAACTTTTTGACCAAGTATGCATGAATTGAATTAGTAATCATTAGCGTCCTTCTTCTTGCGGGGCTGACGCTCGAATGGATAAGGGAAACACTCCTATGTCTTGTGGTCGATTATTCCGTGGTCGATTATCCTTGACAGACTATTTCCTTTGTTGTACATTCAACCCATCCCAAAGGAAGTTCTTATCCTTAAGCTGCCCCAATGGCATTCTCGTCGTCCTCACCAAGGAGCGCCACAAATGTCTCGACTGCCCAATCGACACCGCCTGCTACCTATCGTGTTGCTGATCCCCGTGTCGCTGATGCTTTGGATTGCCATTGCCAGCGCGGCGGATCCTGCGCGACCAGACAAAGCCCCGACGTGGCTCTACGAGGCCGAGACGTACGGCTTGTGGTACTCGGATCTGGCTTCCGAGGAGGAAATCCGCGCTTACCGAGCTTTCTCGTTCATTGACTGGGGGCAGCCGTGCTCCAATCAGAAATGGGTCAAGGAGTTCCATAATTCCGGCATCCGCTCGATTGCTTACGTTTCCTTCTATAAGGCGCCAGCGATCCCCAACGTGGAGGACCGGCGCCGATGGGAGGGCGGTTCGCCCGGCGTCGAGGAATGCAAGCGGAACCCCTTCTGGCGAGCGGTAGATTTATCGAACCATCCCGATTGGAGGCTGATCGGCGAGAACGGCGAGGTCAAACGTCCCCTTAACAACCCAACGTATGCGCCCGGCTGGAGTCAGGTTTGTACGAATGTTGAAGGCTATTCCGAGGCGGTTCTGCGAGGCGTGCGCGGAATTATGGACCTGGGCTTTGATGGGTTGTTCATCGACAATGTGCATCCTGAGGTCTGTTTTGGGCCGGAACACGGCAAGCACAAACACGTTCATGCTGATAAGAACAACCCAGAGACTTACAAGATGCTTCTCGCCGAAGTGCGCCGCTTGGTGAAGAGCTACGGCAACGACAAAGTATGTGTGCTGAATTCCGGGGATTTACGCCAGGAATATGCCGAATACTCGGACGGATTGATGTGGGAGTCATACATCTTTGGGGGTGCCCAGCGTAGACAAGATTGGGAGCAGGTGAGGAAAGCGGCGGACGACTGGCGGCAATACGTGGATCGCGGCAAGGCAGTTCTTGCCTTGAGCTATGTTAGGGGCGAAAACGAAGAGCAACGCAAGGAAAATGCTTTCTTTGCGTATGCCTGCGCGAAGCTGCCGGGTTTTCTCTGGTCGCACTATGACGAGTTGAACCAGGTGCGGATCGGCAGGCCCATCGATGAAATCCGATCGGCAAACGGAGTCCACTACAGGATCTACGAGAAGGGCGTCGTGGCCGTGAACCCGGACCGCGAGGCGCAAACGGTGGAGATCCCACTGAACACGAAGGACGCCGCATTCGTCGACGTCTTCACGGGGAAAACGCTGAAGGCCGAGAACGGTTGCTTAAAGATTGCCGTTCCGCCCAATGCCGGCCGCGTGTATCGTTCCGGGTAAGCCGCGCAGGGTCAACACACTCCGCCGCACCGAACATTGCAAGAGCCAGCTTAAAGTGGGAGTGCTGATCATGCTCATCAGATCAACAATTTACATAGCAGGTGAAAGCGCAAAAAAAATCAATATTCAGTTGTCAAAGAGCAAAGCAGGGTCAGAAATGGCCCTGCTTTTTCTATTTCTTTGGCATTCGTAAGAGACCCCTATTGAATTGTCCAACACCTCAATTAATTTCCAAGTTCTCAATATCTTGAAAATGATGTTAATATAAAAAAGTATAATGTTTATACCACTCAATTTTTTAGGTGAAGATGAACGATGAAAAAATTCAAGATTACCCTTTTAGTTTTAATTTTTTTTATGCGTCGGAATTTTGATTGGTGGTTATTTGTTTTCTCAGTCACAACCCAGGTCTTTTTTGGCAATAAATCGTTGCGACAGTTGTTTGACTCATGAAGATTTACTGGGCCTGCTTGCCTCTATCCAAATTCAGAAAGTTTCTGGTCTGATGCCTTTCAAAGTTTTTGAAACTGATAAAACAGTTGTTGTTAAGCTCCCATTTTCCTCGTATCGAATTCATTACGTTATCATTCCAAAGAAAGACATCAAGAATATTGGAGAGATTTCTGAAGCAGACGCACAATATTTGACTGATGCTTTTTTGTTGCGAGATGGATTATCGAGCGAGAGAAGTTATCGAAGTATCGCTTCTACACAAACGGTGCAGGTTCTCAGGATGTTACTTATTTGCATTTCCATTTAGTCGCCGAAAAAAAACACAATGGCTCTGCCTTTTTATGCGCGTTTCAACCAGAAATCGTTAATACTCCGAACTATCTTAGGGTGAAGACTCGTGAAATGTCTACAGTGGAATTGGATCAGAGATCCTATGCTTGTTAAGCGGCTCGCGGGGCTCCGATCAGTGATTTGAGCCCGTTTTCTTGATCCAATTTTCTCAATAAGACCTATGGAAAAAATTGTGCCTTCAACAACCAACTCTGATGTAAAACGATTCGACAGGTGGGCAGCAACCTACGATCAATCGGTCCTGCAAAGATTGTATTTTATACCAATTCACTCCACAATGCTTGATCTTCTTGTGCGAGAAGGATCAAAAGATGCGCCGAGTTGTATTATTGATGTGGGCTGCGGAACGGGTCGCCTCTTGCGAGCCACTTCTGCCCGTTGGCCGGAGGCGCAGTTACTTGGCGTCGATCCTGCCGAAAAGATGGTTGCAGAAGCCACTCGGCTTAATCCAAATGCCATTTTTAGACTTGCACCGGCTGAGTCACTTCCATTTTCTGACCAAACCGCCGATATTGTTTTAAGCAGCTTATCGTTCCATCATTGGGCCAACCAAGAAAAAGGCCTCCAAGAGATTGTCAGGGTACTTCGTCCCGGAGGATTTTTCTGTCTAGCCGATCATAATGTGATATTGCTTGCCAAACTGTTTGGTGAGAGGGTCAAGAGCCGTGAGCAGATTCGAGCGCTAATGATAAGTGCCGGTCTCACCGTTCGGCAGCAGCAAAGGTTGGGAATGCGATTCGTTCTTATCACTTTGGCTCAAAAATGATCGTCCAGTGAAAAGGTTAATTATCCGAAAAATCGGTATCGCTTGTATCGGAGATAATGTTCGGCGATGAAATTCAGTGGCTTCTTCGCCTTTTGAAAGTCCTCATGAAGAGCCCAGAAGACCTCGGACAAGTCGAGTTCTCTGGCTGACGGATGTTCTGCGGCCAATTTGTAGAATTTTCGGCCTTCCTTTTCATAATCCTCAAGACTCATCCTTACCTTTCCCCGGAATTGCGGTCTCAGTTGCCCTGAGAAAGGATAGCGGTGATCGTATTCCGCATAATCCGGAAATATCCCGATGATGAAAAGACAGATGTCCGCAATTCTCTTATAAAACCCGAGCCTGTACGTATCTTCCACTGTTTCACATAATTCTATCAGGCTGAGCATATCCAGATCATTGACTCTTATCTTATCAAAGATGTGCTCTCCCACTTGGATAGAAAACGCATACGTCTCAATTCGGGTAAAGGATGAAAGCATGTCCGCTAAGTAGTCCAAGAGAGATTCCTTGGCTAAGAATTCCACCACGTCCTTTGTATCGAACACCGGAATTTTCGTCGTGCCGGCTTTTTCTATGGTATAGCTTACTCCCTTGAGATCTCTTGCTACTTTTCTGAGAAGAACCTCAAAGAAAAGAGCGGGCGAGATCTTCAAGAACGCCTCCTCCTCATTGACCAGCCTCCTGAAAACCTTTTCATCATCGATAAATGTATTCCTGAACCCCTCGTCCTCCTTGACGATCTGCTTAAGCTTTAGCTTGTCGATCACGCCCGGCGAGACGGTCTCAACGAGGAAATCCAGATCTTTGTCAGATAGCCTCAAGCTTCGAAATTTTGATGGGGACATTTAATTTTGCACCTCTTCACGAAATAATTTGTCTCCTCTAGTTTTAAACCTTTAATGCTTTCCCAGCAACTTGCGGGTGAGCTTCCAGATTTCCAAAAGGTATTATACACAGGGACACTAATCACGCCAGAGCTTGTCATTCCCGCCCCGTATCAAGTACCGGGTAAACTCCGGCGAAAATCCGGAAAAACACTGGATTCCGGATCAAGTCCGGAATGACAAACGTAATTAAGGCTTATGTCGTCATGTATAAAATCTTACGCCGGGAAGCAATCCCTCTTTCTAACTCTCGTTGATATAGATCTTCACCTCGGAACTACCGCTCAAGAAAAAGCTCCTGGGTCTCGGGAAGTGATCTATCCAGAATGTTAAGAAATTTTAATCCAATTTTAATCCTTCTGTAATACTTTTTTTGATAAGCTATTTAGCCAGGGATTTCTTTCATTCTACTAAATCAGCCTGATTAGCCAAGCATAACCACCGGGAATTTTAAAGATGAACAGAAGATTTAAAAGGATACAGATTATTCCAGTTATCGCAATTTCTCTCTTTATTCTGGCACTTCCCGCTTGCCTCCATTGTGCCCAGCCGTCGCAAACAAAATTCGTTTCTTCTGATCTCAGCTTTGAGAATCCGGACCAAAAAGAGGGGCTACCTGATAATGAGAAGGAATTGAAGGGAAATGGACCAAGTACCCTGTTCATTATGTTCCTCTTGGGCGCCATTCCCTTCAAGCAGTCCTCCTATTTGTTTTCCCAAGTACTTTCTCTCCGTCAAAGAATCGTCGTTCTTCGTTGTTGAGAAGACACGGTTGCCGCATTTCCTCACTAACCTTCATCGATTGCAATTTGGTCATCTGGCAGTGGTTCAGCTGGCTCACAAGAAGGGCGTTCATTTCAGAAGCAAATACTCATTAGTTAAGAGGATGCCAAAATGCGTCGGAGATAAGGAGAAAAATATGCTGATTTATGTTTGGAATCTGTCCCCCATTGTATCAGAGGAGTTTTTTCGCCAGACGTTCGAAGTTTTCGGTCAGGTGAGCTTTGCCATAATTTCATCAACAAACCTTAAGGACACAGAAAATGGTCAGTTACAAAGATTTGCGTTTGTAGAAATGCCTGACCAGGCTGAGGCGCGAGTGGCAATCAGTAACCTTAACAGGAAGGCCCTGCTTGGCCGGCGGATAATTCTCTATGGATCATCCGAAAATTGATCAGAAAGGTTGACTTATGAAACTGTGGCCGAAAGGGGATAAAAGGAGGAACCACCATGAAAACAAGAGATGGGGATACAGTGAGAAATCTCTTCAATGGCAAATACTATAAGGTTAAAAGAATTATGAAAGGCATGGCTGTCCTTCAATCGGAGGATGGCCAAAGCCAAATTTTAACGGAGGTTGAGAATTTAAACTTATTTTATAAGAAAATGGAGAGTATTAGAGTATGAATCGGGGCGTTATGATCTCTTTTCGCCACAGCTTTTTTCTTTTTGATTAAGAATGACCATAGATTGATGAAGTCTGGTATACTGCTCCCAAGGCTCTTCATGGGATTGAAAATCCTTTGGGAAGCCATAAAGCTGATTTTGGGTTGCCAACTTCCGGCTGCAATGCCTAGAACCAAGCTTCATGAGAGAACAGAAGGGCGACTTTTCAGGATGACCCCTTGCCACGCCTTCTCGAAGAAACAGTCCAGGACCTTTCTCGAACTCTCCATCCTTGAAATGGATATCCTTCCCCCAGAATCCTTTCTCAGGCCGAAGAAAGACCTTTCTTTTTTGAGCAACAAAAGTAAATCGACCCAAGTCATAGCCTCATCCTTAACTTTATCTTCTGTCTCAGGCTTAACCTTTTTTTCTAACACTCGATAGAGTCCTTTCCACGTCAATCCCTCTTCTAATTCTTTTCCGTCCATCTTCCCTTTGATAAAATTAATGACTCTTGCCAGACGAAAAAGCGTGACCAGATCGATACGATTAAATTCTTTCGTTTCAATGGGAAAGGCGCTTGAACGCCACTGGCATCGGTGGGGAGGTAGAAGGTCGCCTCGCTTACATCTCTCAAAAAGGGGAGTCCCGGGTGTAGGGTAATAGATGCTGGGGCCGATGAGGACCTTCTTCCCCATCAGATAGATCAGGGTGTCCACCATCTCTTCGATGGTCTGGCCAGGCATTCCAAGGATGGCATAGGCAACCACGCTAAGGCCAGCCCTTTCCGCCTCTTTCAGAATCTCATCGAACTCAGCCTTTGCCTTGGGTCTTCCCATCCTCTCTTTCGTCGTGGGATCTGTGCTCACATAGGACAGGTTGATTGTTTTAAACCCCGCCCTTTTCATTAACCCAAGAAGCTCTCCATTCAGAGAAGCAAAAGAGACACCATTCATCGCAGAAAGTTCCATCTTCTCTTCTCCAAATGTTTCGATAATGAGATTCATTAATCGCTTCGCCCGCTTTTGATCAAAGGTGAAATTGTCGTCTTCAATATCAAACATCCCGATCCCGTATCGTTCTTTACACTCCGCCATCTCTTGAACAATTGCCTCTGGAGTTCGAGCCCTAAAAGAAGAGCCCATGACAAGATGAGCTGAGCAGTACGCGCACGCATGCGGGCAGCCCCTGCTGGTAATGATCATTGTGGATCGTTTCCTTCTCATCCGATATCGATCCAAATCGAGCAGTTCCCTTGCAGGATGAGGAACCGAATCCAAATCTTTTATAAAAGTTTGAGGAGGGTTAATCTGTATTCCCCCGTTTATTCGATATCCAATCCCATCGATCTTTCCAATATCCTCCACTTTTCCCTTCCTAATCTGCTCCAAAAGAACGGGAAATCGGCCCTCTCCTTCCCCCAAGATCACATAGTCAACAAAAGGGCTCCGTAGAACACCTTCAGGATCGCAGCTGACATGGGCTCCTCCCATCACGACGACCTTTTTTCTATCCCATTGCTTGATGATCCTGGCAATTTCCAGCGCCTCACCATGATACGGGGTAAAAGAAGAGGAGATTCCAAAAACATCGGCCTCCGAATCTTCAATCCTCATTCGGATCTCTTCCCATCCCATTCCGAAATGGTAATAACCAGAATAGAGTTTGATTGGACTTCGATCATTTAAAGGATAGAAATCTTTAAGATAGGAAAGTTCTGCGGGGATAGGAATCGACTTTCTCTTCTCTGTTTGACAGTCGAGGATCTCCACTTCGTGGCCGTGATTTCTTACCGAGGCAGCGAGATAGGCCAGCCCAATCGGCTGCGTCCGGATAGAGGTTCGATAGAAATCCTGAATCGGCGGTTGAAGGAGCAGGATTTTCATGGGTTTCGTCAATGAGCTAAAAAATTATATTGAACCAGGCGCTGATTGTCCACTTGTGGAATGGGTGATGATTCCTCTCACCCCCTCTCTCCCCGCCGGGGAGAGGGGGGTGAGTTGATTTCTTGCTGAATCGTGATCATATTTAGACTGAAAGATAACGGATTTTGACAAACAGGAGGTGGGTACCATGGTAACTGACCTTGTGTGCGGTTCAAGCATTGACGAGATGAATACAGGAGCGTCTTGCAATTACAAAAGGCAAACCTACTACTTTTGTGGAACGTCATGTAAAGACGAATTTACGAAGGCTCCGGCTAAGTTCCTTAAAAAAAGAGGCTAAATTTTAAACAAAAATATTTCAAATTTCTCCTCGCTCCATCCCTCTCCCTAGTGGGGAGAGGGGAAGGGTGAAGGGGTCAACGAAGGGATTTCAATGTCCGGTAGGTTCAATCAGCCTCAATCGGATCGTCATCACCCTCTCATAGTTCTCCCTGTCACAATATTCAAAACCGAGCTTCCTGTAAAGTTTGATGGCTATGAAATTTGTTACGCTGACTGTCAGCCAAACTGAGTCGAGCCCGAGCTGCTTGGACTTCTCCAAAGTCAACCGTGTGAGTTCTGTGCCGACCCCGAGATTTCTGTGGTCTTGATCGACAAAGATCACAAATTCACCCGACCTGCCCTCCCTATCGGGAATCAGCGCAGCGTGGCCTATAACGGTATGGCCTCTCCATGCGAGAAGATTTTCCCCTATTTCGAAAAGCTTCTTCACCCAGCTGTGGCAGATTTCGGGGTCTTCGGGTGGGAGGCCCTGGGAAGCAGGCTTAGGAGAGAACATGCGGTACATCTCACAAAGAGATGAAAGATCTTCGGCACAACTGATCCCTATGTTAAACGGTTTTCCAGACTTGTCAGTCCTGGTGATGCGCATGGGCTTCATAACGAAATGAATTTGAAAAGGGAATAGCTCTTCCCTAATTCTTCGCCCCTCTTGGTACATCGAATATACTTTAAAGCTTCGGAAAAGGCAATTTCTATTCAGAGTAATAGCGAGACATCATGATCTCTGGTTGCAGGATGAGATTCCTTTTCAAACTGAAATTCTGGAGATTTTTGGATCGGTATGAGGATTCCGGATTATCTCTTTCGGGCGGACGGTTTCTCGATGGGTGGGGAGATCATTCCATTTGGGGTCATCATAGAATCGATTTGCTCAATTATATGTCAAGCAGTGTATTCTGGTTTTTGTGCATGGTCCGTTAAGAAATTCTTCAAAACATCTCTATCCTCGCGGGAGATATCGATAAATCTCACTCCCGTCTGGTAATCCCACGCCCAGTCCTTCCTGAGTCGAACATCCATCCAAACCACCTGGGCGATCATCTCAATGATATTCGAATCAGCAGAAGAAGGAAAAAATAATTTCAATGTC
>Ga0326728_10003854_pt1 | contig 45557 bp, 40 predicted proteins | sample MB3enrmetagenome_FD_207602 | JGI IMG/M metagenome (GOLD analysis project Ga0326728, IMG submission 207602) | Lab enriched peat soil microbial communities from McLean, Ithaca, NY, United States - MB31MN | ecosystem: Environmental > Terrestrial > Soil > Wetlands > Peat | place: USA: New York...
CCAACGAGCCTCTGGAATGGCTGGCGATCGAATGGGCGATGGGGAATGGCTGTGTCGAATACGACATGGGCGGGATCGGAACGCTTGAACTTCCAAAGGAGGGTCATCCATTCTTTGGCATTTATAACTTCAAGCTCGGATTTGGGGCAAAGCTCCATCAGCTAACGGGATATTTCGACTTGGTGAATCATCCGGTTGCTTACTGTTTACATCGCCACTTGGAGACCAGCGGTAAATCCGCCGCGTACCGTGCCTTCAGAAAAATGCGCTCGCTCGGCGCTGCGGCGGCGATCGTTGACCTAATGAAGGCGGAGACAACAACTGTTCCCGGCAGACCGCGTCTTTGAGGTGCTGTCGGTCGACCCTGTATGAGGTGAGAACGGAACTTTCGTGAAGATATACCTTGGGATATTCCTCTTATTGTGGCTCGCGCCGGTCCTGCTCGCCGGCCAGACGCCGTCGCCCGAGCTCGATCAGTACGGCGGCTGCCGCGGTTTGAAAGTCCCTGGCGGCGCCACCGGATATTTCCGTTTGGCCCAAGTGGGAAAGCGTTGGATTTTTGCCACTCCGGAAGGCAACGCCTTCTGGCTGCGTTCCGTTTACAGCATCAGCAATTATGACGGCGGAGATATGCTGGAGCGCTCGCTCAAGCGCAAATACAACACTCCCTGGATTCCCTGGGAACCGTACATGGAACAGGCTGTGCGCCGTTTGCGCGCTTGGGGATTCAACGCCATCGGCGAGCACAGCAGCCACTATGCTTGGCCGGTGCCGGCTTACACCAGCAAGGGAAATCCGGAGCAAATGCCGTTCCTTCGCCTGATTCGTCCTTCGCGTTACAGCGTCGTGGGCGGCGAGGCGAAGGACATCATCGCCGGCCTTGACCCAAAAACCTATACCGGATGGCGCGGCAGCTTCCCCGACGTGTTTGCCCCGGCGTTTGCCGCTTTTGGCCAGATGACGGCAGGCGATGCCATAGATCATATGTTGCCTGTGCCCCTGGCCAAAACCCCTTGGCTGGTGGGCACCACTCTGGACGACGCCGACGAATTGTACGGCTTCGGCCCCGAACCCGACGCCGTTCCCGATCACTACCATTCGCATCTGGGGTGGATGGCCGCGGCCACCGCGCCCAGCCAGACGAGCAATCCGGAAGGCCACAAGCCTTATGCGGACACGCGGGTTTACACCAAGTATGCTTTCCGTGACTTTCTGCGCGAAAAGTACAACACTCTCGCGGCGCTGAATGCAGCCTGGGGATCGCACTATACCACGTGGGATTCCGACGGCGGCTGGCCTGCGGGCAAGGGCGTGCTTGACGAGAGCGGCAGGAACCCCTGGCTGGGACGCGATTTTGACCGCCTTTCCGATACGGCTCCGCCGGTCCGCAAAGACCTCGATGAGTTTCTGGAGCGCCTGGCGGACCGCTATTTTGCTACCTTGGCGGATGCGGTCCGCGCTTATACTCCACACCACCTGGTCTTTGGCCCTGCCGCAATTGCCGCCGGGGCGCGGCCTCAGGTTCTGCGCGCGGCGGCACGGCATCTGGATGCCATTCAGGTATGGGCGCTGCCGGGCCGTCCGGACCTGCTGGAGCGGGCATACTCAATTACCGGCAAGCCGTTGTTCGTGTGGACGACTTTCATGTCGCAAGCCGACTCTCCCCTGGCCGGCGCGCCCGGCTGGAAGGGCGGCTATGATTTTCCTTCGCAACAGGAACGCGGCCAAGCCTATGCCACGTACCTTCGGAGCCTGCTGAATTTTCGTTCTCCTGCGGATAGCGTGAATTTTGTCCTCGGTATCGACTGGTGGGCCTGGACGGACAAGATTGTGTTAGGGGAGAGGAACAACTTCGGACTCACGACCTACCACGACAATGCCTACGACGGCCGGGAAGCGCGGCGCGCCGCATCGCGCGATGCCGCCGGCAATCCCACGGGAGGCGAAATCAGGGATTACGGCAACTTTCTCGGCGCGGTAACCGAAGCCAACCAAGGCGTATGCGCCGCATTACGCCAGGAATGGAAGCCGAGGTAGTCGATGAAAGAGAAAGAGGCGGCAAGTTCCGTTTTCCTGCCGGCGGCGGCCGTATTCCTGATCGCGGGCGCCGCTTTCATCTTCTTGCGCAGCCCCAACTATTTCGCCGTGGACGGCGCCTTGCGGGCGCTCGAAGTCTACCAGAAACAGCGGCCCTTCCTGCATCCCAATAATCATCTGCTTTATCCGTTCAATCTTTACCTTTGGAGCACGCTGCTGCACGCTTTGCGTATCCGCCCCGGAAGCCCTCTGGGATTTCTCGCCATAGCGCAGTCTATGAACGCGATCGCGGCGGCCGCAAGTGCGGCCATGCTTTACGGCATCGCCTACCTGTCGAGCCGCAGCGCCCTGGCAGCGTCGCTCGCAGCCGGTGGATGGGGCGTCTCGCGCGCCGTCCTGGCGCATGCCACAAACTCCGCCGAGCCCATGGTGGGAGTCTTGTGGAGTATCGCGGCTGTGGCCCTGGCGCTTTACGGCATTGCGCGGCACTACCGTTGGACGGCGGCTGCCGCGGGACTGCTGCTGGCGCTGGCCATGGCCACTTATCAGACTACAGTTCTGCTGGGCGCGCCTATCTTCTTCCTTCTGTGCCAGTATCCCGCCTCCGGTCCCATGCCGGGAGCGAAGCATGCCGCGGCCTCGCCATCCCCCTGGAGACTCCTGAAATCGCGCTTGCCGGACGGGTTGTGGTTTCTCGCGGGTTTTACCGCCGGCATCCCTATCATCTACGGCCCCGCATACTATCTTTCCGGAACCAGAGGATTGGCGGAGATGTTCCACCGGTTTCTGCGGGTGGATGCCGCGCAGGTGTACGGTGGCGCCAGTGCCATGAAGGCTGCCGCCGTGCTGCCGGGATTGGCATACGCGTTGTTTCCCTGCCTGCCGCAACAGTGCGGATTTCGCTGCCTTGCCGCACCCGAATACCGCCTATGGATTCCGGTAGCGGCCGCGGCCGTATCAGCGGCCGCGGCCGCCTTGGCGGCGCTCCTGGTTCTGGCGCGGCGGGCCTGGCGAAAGATGACCGCGCGGGAACGCGCCGGCACCGTTGCTTGCGGCATTGCATTCCTGGCCACGGTGATTCCCTCGGTGGTCTGGATGCCGGCCTATGACAAGTTCTGGCTGCAGCCGCTCGCGTGCCTCTTCCTTGGAGCGGCCGTCGTACTCCCCGCCGCTTGGCGGACCGCCGGCGGCCCGCGCCGCCGCGCCCGCCTTCTGTTGTGGCTCGGTGGGGTTTTCATCGCGGTGCTTGCGCTCTCGAATCTGGCGGCGGCATGGAACGCCGCGAGGCAGCCTCCGCCTTCTCTCGCGGAAGCCCAAGAGGTGGCCCGGCTCACGGCAACGCGCGATCTGGTGGTAGGCGATTGGAACAGCGTTTTTCTGCTGTACGACAACCTCTGGGCCGCGCGCGGCAATGGATTCAACCTGCCCACGCAGGCGCTGCCGGGCGCGTCCTCTGCGGCCGCGCACTTGCAAGACGCCATACAAAACACCCGGAAAACCGGTGGAAGAATCTTTTTCCTGGGCTTGCTGGACTTGTCCGAAAGTGAGTGGAAACCGTTCCTGGGCGACCAGTTGAAGCTGCCGTATTCCGCAGTTGCCGAATACCGGCGTTGCTCGCAGGTAATCAGGTCATTTCCGGCGCAAGACCGCACGGTCACATTGCGGCAGTACACTCCGTGCGGCGGCGCCGGCGGCGGCAAGAAGGAGAGCGCCGAATGAATATTGGCCTCGTCACCGAAGCGTTGCCGTACCTGCCCTCGGCGGGCGGATTTCGCCTGTATGCCTCCAACCTGATGCGTTGCTGGTCGCAGCGGCATTCCATTCACCTGGTCTCGTTATTGCGCGAAGAAGATGAGGAACATCTGGACTGGGCGCGGCTTTATTGTGCTTCGATCCGTACCCTCCCGGTTCCCAAGAACGGCATGGCGGGCCGCATGGCCAATGCGGGCGCCAGTTATCTTCTGGGCAAGCTGGTGATGGGAAGTGCGCAAGTGGCGGCGCAGGTCGCCGCCAGCATGCGCGAAGGACAATGGGACGTGGTCCACGTGGAAGGGGCCGGCATGGGCGGGCTGATCAATACCAGCTTGTCACTGCCGTACGTGCTTGCCGTGCACGATTCCTGGACCCTGCGCTGCGGCGAGATGCTGAAATGCGCTCAGTCCTATGGAGAAAAACTGAAGTACAGGTGGTTCCAGTGGAGCGAGCCGCGCTACGAGCGTTTGCTCTATCCGCGATACGATGCGGTGACCGTGGTCGCGGAGCCGGACCTGATTGAGGTGCGTAGGGTCGTGCCCAACGCCGACGTCCGGCTTATTCCCTATGGCACAGACACCGAGTACTTTCACCCCATGCCGGTAGAGAAGGAAGACGCCGCGGTGGTCTTCCACGGTCACCTGGGATATCCGCCAAACATCGAGGCCGCTCTGGAATTCGCCAACACAATTCTGCCGCTGGTCCGGCGCCAGATCCCCGGTGTGGTCTTTCATTTGGTTGGCGCCAAGCCCGGCCCGAGGATACTGGAGTTGGGGGCGCAGCCCGGAATCAGAATCTCTGCCGATCTGCCCGACCTGCGTTCTGCCGTCTGCTCGGCGCGGGTTTATGTTTGTCCCATCCGCTATGGCACGGGTTTGAAAAGCAAAATGCTGGAAGCCATGGCCATGCGCCTGCCGATCGTGGGCTATCCCGGCGCAACCGTGGGGTTGAACTGTACTCCCGGCAAGCACGTTCTGGAAGCTCACACTCCTGAAGAGTTTGCGCGCCATACGATTGAGCTGCTGAAAGACCCGCAACGCGCGGAACAGCTCGCCGCCCAAGCGCGCCGGTTCGTGGAAGCGCACTTCAGTTGGCATGCCCGCGCCGAGGCGTACGAGCAGCTTTATCAGGAATTAATTCACCACCGTGCGCACCTGGCGTGATTCAAGGCCTTTACTGCGCTTACATTCCCATGTACATGACGTGAATAAATGCGCCGGTGTGAATGTTGTAGAGCAAATACCAGCCGGCGTGATCGGAATCTTCGTAAATGACAAAATCTTCGCCGCAACTCCAGCACCAGTCAGCCGCCAGAGGCCACTCCCACGCGGGGACATCGAAGAAGAAGCCGCCCGGCAGCCAGAAACGGTGCAGATTGAGATCAATGCGAACCACGTTGTAGCGGAACGAGGGACCGACATGCTCGAAGTGTCCGTGTTCAAACGGATGGGCCTGGCGGTAGCGCGGATCCATGGGGCGGTCGTGACCGTACCAATGGTCATTAGCGACATGCGGCGTATTGTTCATGCGTCCCGGAGCTTTACGCTCCACTTCCGGCATGGCGGTGGGCGGACGCTTCGCCGGCGCTGCGGGAACGTGTCCCTGGTTCGCGCGTGGCGCATTGTGTTCCGGCGCGGCCGGGCGCTGCATTTCTCCGCCGCGGGGCGCACCTGAACCATGCTCCTCTTCGGGGCGCTGGGCCAGCGCCGGCAGAGTCAAAACCCAAGCTACCACCACAACCAAAGCCACTCGCTTTTTCATGAATGCAATCCTCCTTCCCGATGCGGGTACATCGCTTACTTTACCACTTCTGCGCGGCCGGCCCCACGATCACTTCGCCGCCTTTCATAACGAAGACGACATGTTCGATAGCTGTCATTGCGTCTCCTTTTTGATCGTCCACTGCCGCACGAACTCCAAGGCCTCCGGCTTGGACGCGATCTGGCCTTCAAGTTGCGCATCCTCCACCGCGGCCAGAAGGTCGCGGAATAGGGGACCAGGCTTGAGGCCCAGGGCGATCAGATCGTCTCCGGTAAGCAAGGGGAGCGGCCGAATTTGCTCCGGCGGAGTCTCCGCAAGGCGCCGGCGAAGGTAGTCGTAGATGCCCAAATTGCCATGGCTGGCCAGGCAATCCAGGCGATGCAGGGCCAGGTGTTCGTCAAATTGCGGCAGGCGCAGGAAGCGCTTCAAGGTGGACTGCTTCATGCGCGGCGCGTCGGCAAAGCGCATGTGATTGGCCACCAACGCGAGAATTTGACTGGCGTCATCGTTGGACATGCGCAACCGCCGGCAGATGTCCCGCGCCATGGCCTCTCCCACTTCCACGTGGCCGTCAAACCGGATGCGGTCCGGAGCGATGCGGAATACCGGCGGCTTGCCCACATCGTGCAGCAGCGCCCCCCAAGCCAGAGTCCGGGAACAGGCGGGGGGCAACTGCTCGAGCAGGAGCAGGGTGTGGACCCATACGTCTCCTTCGGGATGGAACTGCGGCGGCTGCGCCACCCCTTTCATCTTCTCCACCTCCGGCAGGACGTGGGCCAGCAGGCCGGTGAGGTCGAGCCATTCGAAGGCGCGCCGCGCGCGGCCTTCGGTCAACATCTTGGTAAGTTCTTCGCGTACCCGCTCCCGGCTTACCGCCTGGATTTGCGGCGCCGCTTCGCGGATCGCCTCCAGCGTTCCCGGTTCTATCGTGTAATCAAAACGCGCGGCGAAACGTACGGCACGCAACAGCCGCAGCTTGTCCTCGCCAAAGCGCATCCGCGGATCGCCGATGGTGCGGATGACCTTGTCCAGCAAGTCCTGGCGGCCGCCGACAAAATCCAGCACGCGGTCCCCGGCAGGCTGGGGATCGAGCAGCAGGCCGTTGATGGTGAAGTCGCGGCGCCGCACGTCCTCTTCCGGATGCTTCGTGTAGCGGACCTCATGGGGATGGCGTCCATCGCGGTAGAGGCCGTCGCTGCGGAAGGTGGCGACTTCGACGGTCTGGTTCGCTTTGCCGGGCGCATCCGGAGCTTGCGATGCGGGTTTCACCGGCACCAGTACGACGCCAAACTGCGCGCCCACCGCCCACGTGCGGGGGAATAACTGCATCACCTCTTCCGGCGTGGCGTCTGTCGCCACGTCGTAGTCCGCGGGTTCCCGCTGCAGCAGCAGATCGCGCACGCAGCCTCCAACCAGGTATGCCTGGTGCCCACGCCCGCGCAAGGTGCGCACAATGTCCACGGCTTGCTCGCGAAGACTCATAAGTATCGTTTCACGTTCCCGCTTCCCCTTTGCCCATGCGGCCTGAAGACCCGGAAAAAGCTGGGGGCGCGGCCTTCAGCGCAGCGGCAGCGACGCCTCCGCCGAGAGTTCCGCCGCGGCAAAATCGCCGGCCAGGAATTTGGGGAAGGCCGCGGCCGCGATCATGGCGGCATTGTCCGTAGAAAGCGGCCGGGACGGAAAATAAACCGGCAGCCCCTCCTGTGCGGCGCGGCGCTTGAAGGTTTCCCGCAATTCGCGGTTCGCCGCCACTCCCCCGCTGATCAACAACGTGCTGACGCCATACTCCCGCGCCGCCGCCAGAGTCTTGCCCGCCAGGTCGTCCACCATCGCGCGCTGGAAACTGGCTACCAGGTCCAGGGTAGGCGGGTCGCACAGGGCCAGCACATCCCCGGTTTGGGGCGTAAGGAACGCCGCCAGCGCCTGCCGGCGCCGTTCGATGGCGGGCAGCAAGGCATGCGTTTCCACATAACGCACTACTGCCGTCTTGATGCCGCTGTAGGAAAAATCGAAATGCGGCTGCCGGGGCGCCGGGGACTCGTCGCCGCGCTGGCGATGCTTGATCTGCGCGGGCGAAAACTTCACCGCATCAGCCCGGCCATGCGGGGCCAGGGCATCAATGACCGGCCCTCCGGGATAGCCGAGCGCAAGCAGCTTTGCCACCTTATCGAAGGCTTCGCCCGCCGCATCGTCACGGGTATGTCCCACCATCTGATACGTCCAAGCCGGACCGTTTTGCTCCGCCAGGTAGAGATGAGTATGACCGCCGGAAACCACCAGCGTCATCAGGGGAAACGGGAGCTCATAATTGCCCTTTTGCCGCTCCTCCAGCAGGACTGCATGAATATGGCCCTCCAGATGGTTGACCGCGATCAGCGGTTTCTCCAAGGCATAGGCCAGAGCCTTGGCAAAGCTGATCCCCACCAGAAGGGCCCCCGCCAGTCCCGGTCCCTGGGTGACGGCCAAAGCGTCCAGCGCCGCGTAATCACGGCCGGCATCCGCCAGCGCCCGCCTTACCACCGGAACAATGGCCCGCAGATGCTCGCGCGAGGCGAGCTCCGGCACCACGCCGCTATACGGCTGGTGCGTGGCAATTTGCGACACCACGACGCTGGAAATCACTTCCTCGCCGGAACGCACTACCGCCGCCGCCGTCTCGTCGCAGGAGCTCTCGATCCCTAGAATGTAAGCCTCGCTCACAGTTCCATTCTAGACGCAGAGGTCACCCCGTCGAACGGACAGGACGCAAAGGCCACAGAGGCCAGGCTACCCCAAGGCTTCAATGGCCATTTCCAACTGCTGCTCGAGGTCGATGTCCTTGTAAATCACAGAATGGGCGCTGGTTTCCGGCTGGACCTCAAGGGCGCCGCGGCGGGCAGCCAACACCAGGATCGGTATAGCCGCGGTGCCGGGGCGGGCTTTCAGTTCTGAAATCAATTCCTGGCCGCTCATCACGGGCATTTGCAAATCGGTAATTACGACGGAGGGCAAGCTGCGGTTTACGATATCCAAGGCTTCGCGTCCATTCGTAGCAGATTCGACCTGAAACCCCCGCCGCTCCAGGAAGCGGCGGATGGTATGCCGGATCAGCATCGAGTCGTCCACCACCAGCGCAACGCGCGGCATGAATGTTCCTTCCCTCCCGCCAGCGAAAACCGCGCGGCTGGGGTCCCCGGACCTGGCAGGAGAAAGTATCCGGAACCAAGTACCCTATCAAAACCAGCCGTTCGCGGCAATCTGCTGGTGGGCGGCGCCAGAGTGCAAAGCTTTCCCTTTGTGCCCCGTTTCACCGGAGTGGTGAGGAGGAGGGAGGCGCCAGCGGCGGCCGCGGCGCTCAGGCTTCTTCTGAGGGAAGGCGCTCTTCTATGGCCATATCTTTGAACTCACTGGATTCGAAGACCTCGCCGCATTCGATGCATTCCACAAATTCGGAATCTTCGTCACGCGACACAACTTGTACACGAGGATGCTTACACTTAGTCATGGTAGTGCTCTGGGCTGGAGTGGGTGGCATTCCGGGCGGTGGCTTCAAAGTCATGGGAAACGCTAGCCGCCGCTCCTTACCGGCGGCAAATGCACGTTTGTGCGGTAATTGTAACTTTACTGTTGGCCCTGTCAACCGAAAACCGCGGCCAGACTCGCCATTTCCTCAAAACCAGGACGCTCTTAGGGTTTACTAATAAGTGAATACGGGAGCCTCGCGGCGTGCCCCTGACCGCCATCAGGCTCCTCAATATGCTACGGGGCGGCGTCAGAATACGGGTCTTGCAGGGGGCGCCGCCCAGCCGGGCGAAACCGGGGCAAAGCGCCGGGAACTTAGCGGACCTCTCGGGATAGCGGCTGCTCAGACGGGCTTCTCCTGATGCGCCGGGGACGGAGGCAGCCCGGCTATTTTGTCGAGCCTCATGGTTTCCACACAAACCCGGTTTCGGCCTTCGTTTTTTGCCTGGTAGAGGACGGCATCGGCGGCGTCAATCAAGCGGTTTTCATTTCCCAGCACACAGCTTTGCACGTTTACGGCGCCCACGCTGATGGTCACCTTTTCCGCCCGCCCGCCAAGCTCGGCCGGGGACTTGGCGATAAGGTCGCACATTCTCTCTCCGAGCTGGGTAATGTCGTACAAGTCGCAAGCGGGCGCGATAATCAGAAATTCGTCGCCGCCATAGCGGCCGACAATGTCATAGACGCGAACCGCGCAGCGCAAAAGGCGAGCCACGTGGCGCAGGACGTTATCTCCGGCGTGATGGCCGTAGGTGTCGTTGAGCCGCTTGAAATAGTCGATGTCTGCCAGCAACAAGCCCACCGCCCCCCCTTCGCGCTCGCAACGCGCCAGCACGGCGGTAAGCTGCTCGATGACGGCGCTCCGATTCCACAAGCCGGTGAGGGAATCATGGCTGGCTTGATAGCGGGCCGATGCCAAAGCGGAAAGCAGTTGTTCCTGGAGATTGACGATGCGTTTCCCAATCTCGATGCGGGCGCGCAGCTCGGCCGCCAGGATCGGTTTTACCAGATAGTCGTCGGCCCCGGCGCTGAGTCCTTCGAGAATATCTTTTCGCTCGCCGCGGGCCGTGGCCATAATGAGGTAGGTGTATCCGCGTTCGGAGTTGAGGCGTACCCGGCGGCAAACATCCAGCCCGCTGCAGCCCGGCATGGACCAATCCACAATGGCAATGCGCGGCGCTTCCGTAGGGTGCAAAAGGATCGCTACCGCTTCTTCGCCATCCCGAGCCACCGTTACCTGAAATCCCCAGGACTCCAGCAGCCCCTTCACCAGGGTGGACGCCACAACATCGTCGTCGGCAATAAGGACTTTCAGCACCTGACCCTCGCTACCCGCCGGATCCAAGACCACCTGCAAAACCAGCCCTGATATGGCGCACGGACGCGGCTCGTTTCCGCCCGCGGAGCATCGCCTTCATTGTCCCCGCATTGCACCCGCCGGCCTCCGCGGCTTTTCCGAGGCCGAAGAGAGTCAGTGCTTGACGCTGGCTTCCATCAGTCCCATACCTTGTACCACAGACCGGCTTACCTGAAAATCGGCAAAAATATGGAAAAACATTACTTTAGAGATTCTGAAGGATTCACCCCCCTCAATCCCGCGAATTCCTCCAGGAGGCCTGCCGAAGAAATCCCGGCGCGGGCAGGGGCACGAGTTGATTCGTGTCGTAAGTGCGTGTGGTCAAGGGGTGCGTAAGGTGAGGTGCCATCTTCCCCGCGGGGACGGCTCCATCATCAGGCCCGGCGGCTGCGGCTGCGATGGCAGCCTGCGCGGCGAAGGTATCGCGGTCACGAACGGTCTTGGCACGATGCTAAATTGCGCGGAAAAATGAGGCCGAAATCAATTAATTCTTCCTTATTTTTCAAGCCCCTGCCCGGCAAAAAAGCCGAAAAACGGCCCTTTTTTTCGGTTTTTTGGCTTTCGCCCCGATTTTAGCGGGTTCCCCGATTAAAGCCGTATGCACAATTGCCGATAGCCCCTAATAGCAAAGGGACTAAGGGGCCTTGAACTCGTTTGTTAAGGAAGGAGTAAGGCCTTGGAAAACAGAATAGTAAGATTCGCAGCAGTTGCAGTGTTCGGTATGCTGGCGGCCGGGTTCGCTTTCGCAAGCTCGACGGCCACGGCCACCTTCAGCGTGTCAGCGACAATTGGCAATAACTGTACGATCAGCGCCAATGCGCTGGCATTCGGAAGTTACGATCCGGTCTATACGAATACCTCCGGTAACCCGCTCGACGGGAGTACCACGTTAAGCGTCACCTGCACCAGTGGCGCCAGCACGACGGTAACCCTGGATCAGGGACTTCACCCGGCGGGCGGCTCCACCAATGCCATCCCGCTCCGGCAAATGAAAACGGGCAGCAGTTACCTGGCTTATTTCCTGTATCAGGATGGGGGATACGGCACCGTCTGGGGTAATACCGTGGGTAGCGGGCAGAGCTATTCCGGCACCGGAAACACCGACACGCTCACTGTCTATGGCCAGGTTACCGGGGGACAGAATGAGCCGTCGGGCACCTATACGGACACTGTGACTGCGACAATTACTTTCTAGTTAACACTGGCCGCATTTTAGGCCGGTGAATGGGTCCCTTTGAGAATGGAAGCGAAGCACAATGCAATTCGGCAACGCAAAAGGCCGGCGTATATCGCCAATCGCGCTTGGGTTAGCAGCGATGATATGGTGCCTGCCGGCCTTCTGCGGCACCTTCACCGTTAGCCCGGTAAGAATCAATCTCTCCTTCTCCCGTCCCAATTCTATTCTCCAGGTCGTCAACCGGAATGATGAGCCGGCAACCATTCAGGCGCATGTTGTGCTGTGGACCACCGACGGAGAAAAGGACGTTTATCAGGACACCGACGACGTAATGTTGAATCCGCCCATTGCCAGCTTGGGCGCGAAGCAAACCCAATTCATAAGGCTGGGACTGCGCTGGCCGAATGAGACGAAACAGGAACGTTCCTACCGCCTGGTGCTGGAAGAGGTTCCGCAACCCCTCAAACCGGGCTTCCAGGGCATTCGAACCCTGTTACGGCTGGTGATTCCCATTTTTGTGTCGCCTCGCGTGACCAGTTCTCCCCGGCTTTCCTGGGAAGCGGTGCGCACGGACGACGCCCACGTGAAATTAGTTGCCAAGAACCTGGGCAGCGCGCACATCCAGATCAAATCGGTTGATTTGGCCAGCGCCGACCAGCCCGCCGCTCACATCCGGAATTCTCAGCCCATATATCTGCTGCCGAATCAGCAGCGGGAATGGCTGGTCAACGACGACGCTATCCGTCTTGCCCGGCGGATTGCACTCGTCGCCACCACCGATGCCGGAGCCTTGCATGAAACGGTTGACGTTGGCCGTCCATAGGCGGCTATGGCCGGCGTTGATCCTCGCGCCTCTGGCGGTTGGTTTCGGGCAGACCACCTCCCCGGGCAATCCTTCCCGGCAGACGCAGGTTTGCGACAACGAAGGCGGAGATATTCATTGCTCAGCCTCGGGCAAGCGCCGGCCCCGGTCCGTGTGGCCGGCGGCCAGGGCCGCCTCTTCTGCGGCCGGCTACCAGCCGGTTCTCAAGGTACGTCCGCGGCCGGCCCAGTCTCTGGTTTGCAGCAATGAGTCGGGAGAGCTTGATTGCTCCGGCGAGGCCCGCGCCCCTGGAAGTATCCCGCCGCTGCATGCCGCCACGGCTGCGGCCAGTCCCCCTTCGGCCAAGCTCGCACCGGCAAGGGGAAGCGCTCCGCCGCCGGTCCAGTCACTGATATGCAGCAATGATTCGGGAGAACTGGATTGCTCCGCTAGCCGCTCCTTGCCGAAGGCGCCTGCGCCGCCGCGGCGGGCGGCGGCCTGGCCGGCCCTGGCGGCAGGCTCCAGGCAGAAGGCCTTTGCCAGCCAGGCTTTGCGGCCAATGCAATCCTTGATTTGCGAGAATGACTCCGGGGAACTGCATTGTTCCCCTGCGAGCCCAGCGTTCCGGTCTTCCCCCCAGATGGTGCGCCAAGCTGCGGCGCCGGTCACGCCCCAAAGCGAGGGTCCCGTATCGCCTCCGGTGGCGGTTACCGTCCGTGCGCCCGCCATATTGGCGTCCAGTCATCCGCGCGAGGTCTCGCTGGCCGTGAAGATCAATGGCCGGCCGGTGAGTGATTTTGCCCGTTTGCTCCAGATGGGAGACAACCGCTTCTACGCAGGCGGCGACTTGCTGCAACAGTGGCGGCTGCGGCTTCCCGCGGCGGATGCGTGGAGCGTCGGCGATCAAACCGTGTACCGGCTCGATGAGTTGCCGGGCCTCAGGGCATCGTTGAACCAGGCCGAGCAGGTGTTGTCTCTGGATGTTCCTGCGGCTGATTTTACCGGCAGCCAGTTCAACGGCATGTGGCGTGAGCCGCTTCCGGTGGACCACTCGTCGCCGGGACTGTTTCTGAACCATCAACTTCAATACACCTACACCCCACAGCAGTCCACTATGGCCGGCCTGTTCGAGGCCGGCTTCTTCAGTCCGCTGGGTGTGTTGACTTCCCGCTTCACCAGCCGTGATTTCTTATCTTCGCCAACCCCCCTTCGTCTGGACACGCAACTCACCCGCGAGTTCCCGGACGACCGGGCGGCGCTCACGGTGGGCGATGCCGTCAGTTCCAGCGGACCTTGGGCGCGCCAAGTCAACTATGCCGGGATACGCTGGGCCAGCGACTTTTCGACTCAGCCCTACTTCATGCCGATGGTGCTGCCCAGCCTGGCCGGATCGGCCGCGGAGCCTTCCACCGTGGATATCTATGTCAACGGCTTGCGCACCTACCGGCAGCAGATTGACGCGGGACCGTTCGCCATTCAAAACGTCCCCGTGATGACGGGCGAGGGCCAACTGCAGATGGTGGTGACCGATGTTATGGGAAGGCAGCAGGTCATCACCCAGTCCTACATCAATGCCCAGCAACTTCTTCGCTCCGGGGTCAATGAGTACACCTACGAGGCGGGCAGCCTGCGGAGCAATTTCGGCACAGCCAGCGCGGATTATGGCGCGGGATTTTTTGCCGGCTCCGAACGTCATGGGTTCAGCAACCGCTTGACCGTGGATGGCAGGCTGGAAGCGTCGTGGCAGCAGCAGACATTGGGTTTGGGCTTGGACTATGGCTGGCGCTCGCTGGGCGTGCTGAGCGGCGGCTTTGCCGCCAGCCATGGGACCCTCGGACCGGGCGGCTTGGCTTATTTGATGTTTCAGCACAGCTCCCGCATCTTTGGCTATTCGGGATCGGTGCAGGTCGCCAACAGCACCTTCGAGCAACTGGGAATGACTACCGGCGAGCGGGCCGCCAGACTTCTGGGCGAGTTCCAGGTGACCCGCAACTTCGGCCGGCGCGGCTCGGTATCCCTGGGATATCTGCGGCAGGAAAACCGCCCTTACGTGGATCTTGTTCAGCCCACCAGACCGGACTTCGCCGGCGTGAGCACGACCTTCAGTTTTCGCGTGGCCAACCGCGCTTACCTGACCGCCGGCACGAACCTCTCCTACAGCTTCAAAGATGCCAGTTCGGCCACGCTGAGCCTGGTGGTGCCGCTCGGCCCACGCACTACGATGCTGGCCAACAGCAGCCTTCAGCAGGGCGGCACGCCAGCCTCCACCTTCGAGTACTTGAAGCAGTTGCCCATAGGCAATGGCTACGGCTACGATCTGCGGACCGACGTCGATGATCATAGCCGGGTGGATGGCACCTTCATGGCGCAGAACAACGAGGGAACATACGAGCTGGAGACCGCCCAGCAGCAAGGGACCGGCATCAGCTCACGCTTTACCGAGACGGGAAGCCTGGTGTTCCTGCATGACCGGATCATGCCCGCGCAATGGCTGAATAACAGCTTTGCCGTGGTGGACGTGCCGGATACGCCCGGAGTCAAGGTGTACACCAACAACCAGTACATTGCCAGCACCAGCTACCGCGGCTTGGCCGTGGTGCCTAACCTGGTGCCTTACAACCAAAATACCGTTCGCCTCGATGACGAAGGCGTGCCGGTGGATCTGGGCATGGACTTCAGCGAAAAGAGCGTCGTGCCCATGTCGCGTAGCGGCGTTTTCTTGACCTTCAAAGCCACCCCGGTCAACGGGGCGCTCTTCAAGTTGGTCACCGAGAAAGGCCAACCTCTGCCGGTCGGCACCGAGGTCACGGTCAATGCCGCCCCCATGGTTTACTCCATTGCCTACCGGGGAGAAGTCTTCGTCTCGGAAGTATCATTTCCGGCCCATCTCCATGCCCGTTGGGGAGAACAGCGTTGCGAGGCCGTGGTCGCGGCCGCGCCCGGCAACAAGCCTCTGCCGCGCATTGGGCCGGTCACGTGCAAGGTGCGTCCATGACAAATCGCCGGCCATTTCTGCTTCTGCTCGCAGGGTTTACGCTGCTCACGGCGCAGGCCTTTGGGACTGCCACGTGTAGCATCAGTTCCAGCGGAGCCGCCTTCGGCAGCTATAACAGCATCGGTGGAACCAATGACAATGTAGTGGCGACTATCACGGTCACCTGTACCGGCAACATCGGAGACCCGGTAAACTCTTCCATAGCGCTCAGCCAAGGCGGCGCGAGCAGCTTTTCTCCGCGCATCATGACCGCGGGATCGCCCCAGTTGGACTATAACTTGTACCTCGACGCCTTACACACTACCGTATGGGGCGACGGCACCGGCGGTACTTCCACCGTTTCGGACAGCTACACTCTCTCCTCGTCTCCCAACCAACGGCAATACAACGTTTATGGAGTGATCGGCGGCGGGCAGAATACGGACCCCGCGGGCAGCTATACGGACACGCTGGTGGCTACGTTGACCTACTGAAGAATGGCCAGGCCGAGTCGAGAGGCGGCCTGGCAGCCTCTTCCTCATCGCCAATTGGAGGTTTCCCGGGGAAAACTGCCGCTTGCCGTGCTCCGCCGTAAGCTACACTAATGGGGTGAAGATCGGTGTCGATATCCGGCACATCACCGACTTCGGGGTCGGCACGTATATCCGCAACATTCTGCGCGGGCTGGTGCGCCTGGACCACAGGAACCGCTATTTTCTGATCGGAAACCCCGAACGCGCCCATGAAGTTGGCGACCTGCCGGAGACTTTTGTGCCTCTGGCCGTCCGGGCGCACCCCACCAGGTGGGGAGATGCCATGGAATTCCGCCGCGTGGTGCGCCAGGCCGGCTGCAATCTGGTCCACATGCCGCACCAGCTTTCCATGCCGCTTTTCCTTCCCTGCCCCTACGTGGTTACGGTGCACGACCTGCTCGACTACATGTATCGCGCCAGCAACGGCTCGGCCCTGCGCCGCACCTTGCACTTCCAGCTCACGAAACGAGTGCTCAACGGAGCAGCGCGGATCTTTGCCGTATCGAACTTCACCAAGAACGACGTGCAACGCCTCTTCCAAGTCCCTTCCGCCAAGATTGAAGTGGTTTATAACGCCATCGACGACCGCTTTCGCCAGGGCCATGCCGGCGCCGCCGACCGGGAATTTATCGCCGAGCGTTACCAGGTGAATTATCCCTTCCTGCTGTATGCCGGCCGCATCAGCCCGCCCAAGAACATCGGGCGCATCATTGAAGCTTTTTCGGCCTTGAAAGCCGAATTGCGCAAAGAAGACAAGTTTCCCGACCTGAAGCTGATCATTATCGGCGACGATCTTTCCAGCCATCCCGACCTGCGCCGGACCGTGATTCGCAGCGGTACGCAGAATGACGTGCGCTTCCTCGGGTTCGTGCCCATCGATGTCTTGCGCATCTTTTATGACGCGGCCAAAATCTTTGTTTTTCCATCACTGTACGAAGGTTTTGGCCTGCCCCCGCTCGAAGCCATGGCCCATGGCACGCCGGTGGTCACCTCCAACACATCCTCCTTGCCGGAAGTGGTGGGGAACGCTGCCGTGCTGGTAAACCCGGAAAACGTCTTTGACATCATGCGCGCGCTCCACCGCGTGCTGCTCGATCAGCCTTTGCGCGAACGGTTGAAACAGCGCGGTTACGAGCAGGCCGCGCGCTATTCCTGGGACGCTTCGGCGAAACGAATCCTGGAGGTTTACGAGGAAATCATGCGGGGCGCGTCCGCCGCACCGGCGTCTTCGGCGGAGCCGCCCGCCGCCTATGTGCCGCAGTAAACACAAAGCCCGCAGGCGGCGGGTGGGCGTTGGCGCTGGGCGGCTGCGAAACCCTCCGGCCACGGATTGACACAGATGACCGCGATTGCAGTAACGTAACCGTAATCGAAAAGGGGAACCCCGCTTGAACCCGGTGCCCGCCGCCAATCGCTCCTTGCGCTTCGTTAAGAGTGCGCTTTCCAGGCGGCGTGGTATGTGTATCCTGGGAATTGCTCTCTCCGCCGGCCTATTAGCGGCCCCGGATTCCGCCTGGGCGCAACACGTGTTTACCCCGGAGGAGCTGGCGGCAATCGCCAAAGACAATGCCCGGCATTTCGGAGACGATCCTGACCAAGCTCGGCCGCCGGCCAAGCTGAAGCCGGCGCTCAAGCCCAAATTTGTACGGCAGGCAATCCGCAAAGTGGCCGACTGGCAATTGGCGCGCTCCCAGCCTTATTTCGATCAGCTTTGGACGTCGGGCGCGCTCTATGCGGGCTTCCTGGCAGCCTCGCAAGCCACGGGAGACCCGAAATATAGGGACACCGTGCGGGCAATGGGAGAGCAGTTCCACTGGCAGCTCAGGACGCCGGCAGCAAATCCGGATAATCAATGTCTCGCTCAAGCCTACCTTGAACTCTATCGGCAAGAGCGGCAGCAGAAAATGCTCGCCGCGGTACAAGACGAGTTCGACGCGCTGGCCGCGTTGCCGCCCGACGCGGAGCACAATCCCTGGTGGTGGTGCGACACGCTGTTCATGGCGCCGCCGGCGTGGGCGCGGATGTACGCGGCAACGAATGACCGCAAGTATCTCGATTACCTGAATCGCGAGTGGTGGACGACTTCCGGCAAGCTTTACGACCAGCAGGAGCATCTCTACTTCCGGGACGCCGGCTTTTTTGCCCAGCGCGAGGCCAATGGGCGAAAGATGTTCTGGTCGCGCGGGAACGGCTGGGTCATGGCGGGCATGGTGCGCGTCCTGCAGTTCCTGCCGCGAGATTATCCCGATCGTCCCCGCTACCTCGCGCAGTTCCGGGATATGGCGGCGCGGGTGGCGGAGCTGCAGGGGCCGGATGGCCTTTGGCGCGCCGGCTTGCTCGATCCGGAATATTACGGCCTGCCGGAAAATTCGGGATCGGCGTTTTTCGTATATGCCTTGGCTTGGGGAATCAATGAGGGCATTCTGGACCGCCATGGATTTCAGCCCGTGGTGGCAAAAGCCTGGAAGGGCCTGCTCGCTCACATCTACGCCGATGGTCGGCTAGGGTGCATCCAGCAGACCGGCGATGCCCCATCGTTCTACAAACCAACCGCCAGCTACAACTATGGGGTGGGCGCTTTCCTCCTGGCCGGCTCCGAAGTGTTGCGGCTGGCGCAGGAAAACGTCTCACGCGTTACAAGAGCAGCATTTTGAAAATCGGGGGCCGCATGCACTACCTTCTCTTTTACGACGTCGCCAGCGATTACCTGGAAAAGCGCGCGCCTTTTCGCCGGGCGCATCTCGAGCATGTGCGCGCCGCATTCGAACGCGGCGACCTGGCCTTGGCGGGGGCGTTGACTGAGCCTGCCGATGGCGCGGTGCTGGTTTTTCGCACTTCCGCATCCGCCGCCGAAGCTTTTGCCAAGGCCGATCCCTACGTGGCAAACGGCGTGGTTACGAAATGGCTCATTCGCAAGTGGAACACCGTGATTGGCGATGGCACGGCTATGCCCCAGTTGTGAACCTTGAGTCCTAATGATGCTTCCGGCGTCTTCCGGGCATCCAACCCTCAGCAGGGTTAGGCGACTTGCTCCCATGGAGGAACGGGTATGAGACTGCCTCTACGTCCTTTGGGTTCGAGCGGACTGGAAATCACGGCCGTCGGTTTCGGCGCGTGGGCCATTGGCGGCGGGGGCTGGCATTACGGCTGGGGCCCCCAGGACGACGCGGCGTCGCTGGCCGCCATGCGTCATGCCATAGAACTCGGAATCAACTGGATCGACACGGCCCCGGTCTATGGTCTCGGCCACTCGGAGGAGCTGGTAGGCCGCCTGTTGCGGGATCTTCCCCGCCCGGAACGGCCGCTGGTCTTTACCAAGTGCGGCCTGCTTTGGGACGAGCGCGACCCGATGGCCGCCCCCCGCCGTTCCCTCAAGCCGGAATCCATCCGCCAGGAATGCGAAGCTTCCCTCCGCCGTTTAGGCGTGGAGCGCATTGATCTTTACCAGTTTCATAGGCCCGACGACACCGGGGTGCCGGTCGAGGACTCCTGGAGCGAGATGGTGCGGCTGATCGAGCAAGGCAAAGTGCGCGCGGCCGGGGTCTCCAATTTCGACGTGGTTTTGCTGGAGCGTTGCGCGGCCATCCGCCCGGTGGATTCTTTGCAGCCCCCGTTCTCCTTGATCCGGCGCGAGGCCGGCGAATGTGAAATCGCCTGGTGCGAGCAGCGCCATACCGGCGTGATTTGTTACAGCCCCATGCAATCAGGATTGCTGACCGATTCCTTCACTGCCGGCCGGATGGCGGCTTTGCCCGCCGACGACTGGCGCTGGCGGTCGCCGGAATTTCAGCCCGCCGCCCTGAGCCGGAATTTGGCGTTGCGCGATTCCCTGCGCGCCATTGCCAGGCGTCATCTGGTCAGCGTATCGGCGGTGGCGGTGGCTTGGACCCTGGCTTGGCCGGGAGTCACCGGCGCCATTGTCGGCGCGCGCTCGGCGCAGCAGGTGGACGGCTGGATTCAAGCGGCCAGTCTACGGCTTACGTCCGACGATCTGCGGGACATCGCGGCGGCCATCCAGCGCACCGGCGCGGGCACGGGGCCGGTCTATCCCGTGATCCGCCGCGCGGCCTGATCTTGCTGCAGAAGAGTTCTTGGTGCGGAAATGCGGCGTGCCTTTGTTACAATTTTGAGGCCATGTCGTTGCGCTTGTTCAACACCCTTTCCGCAAAGGTAGAGGACTTTGTTCCTTCGGAAGACGAACGGGTTCGCATGTACGTCTGCGGGCCTACGGTGTACGATTACGGCCACATCGGCAATTTCCGCACCTTTGTCGCGGTAGACATCCTGCGCCGCTTCCTCCGGCAATGCGGTTACCTGCTCAAGCACGTCATGAACATCACCGACGTGGACGACCGCATCATCGAAAACTCCGCGAAGCTGGGGCTGACCGTGCGCCAGTACACGGAGAAGTACACCAGCGCCTTCCTGGAGGATGCGGCCAGCCTGGGCATCCAGACTCCCGAGCATGTGGTCCGCGCCACCGACCACATCCCCGAGATGGCCCGCTTTATCCGCCGCCTCGCGGACAAGGACATCGCCTATCGCACCGAGGACGGCTCCTATTACTTCCGCATTGCCCGCTTCCCGGAATATGGAAAACTCTCCAAGAAGGATTTTTCCGGCATCATCGAAGGTGCGCGCGTCGATTCCGACCGCTTCGATAAGGAGGAGGCGCGCGATTTCGCTTTGTGGAAGGCGCCCAAACCCGGTGAAGCGTTCTGGGAAACGGAGATCGGGCCAGGACGTCCCGGATGGCACATCGAGTGCTCGGTGATGTCCACCGAATTCCTGGGCGAGACCTTCGACCTGCATGGCGGGGGCGAAGACCTGGCCTTCCCGCATCACGAGAACGAGATTGCGCAGGCCGAGGCGCTTACCGGCAAGACCTTTGCCCGTTTCTGGATGCACGTGCGCTTTCTGCTGGTGGAAGGCGAGAAGATGTCGAAGAGCCTGGGCAACTTCTATACCTTGCGCGACCTGGTTCTGAAAGGACACAAGCCTTCGTCCATTCGCTTCCTGCTGACTTCGGTGCCTTACCGCAAGCAGCTTAACTTCACCTTCGACGGCTTGACCCAGGCGGCCAGTTCGGTGGAACGCTTGCGCAATTTCAAGCGCCGGCTGGAGAGCGCGCGCTTGCCGGAAGGGGTGAACCCAACCGTAACGGCGATGGCCCGGAAGGCTATCGAGCGCATGCACGCCGGGTTATCCGACGATCTGAATACCGCCGAGGCGCTGGGCGCGATCTTTGACCTGGTCCGCGAAGCCAACGCTGCGGCCGATGCCGGCGAGGTCCGGCAGGGCGATACCGCGCCACTGCTGGAGGCCCTGGGCAAGTTCGACGAGATCTTCGACGTCCTAAGGGACCAGGACGCCGTCAAGATGAGCAGCACCATTGCCTGGGCAGACGCCGAAGGCAAGCCCGTAGCGCCCGAAGCCCGCGAATTGGCTAAAGCCGCCGGCCTCTCCGACGGCGAGATCGCCCGCCTGCTCGACGAGATGCAAGCGGCGCGCAAGACCCGGGATTTTGCGCGCTCCGACGCGATTCGCGGGCAATTGAACGCGGCGGGTATTGTAGTCGAAGTAACAAAAGACGGCGCGCGCTGGAAGCGGAAGTGATCTTCACCACCAACGACCTATATCTGGTAATCGATTTCCGGATCTACATCTACCTTATCGCAGCCGGCCAGATAGTTGGCATTGGCTTCTTGCCGGCCCTCGAGCACGCTTAACCGCTCGTTCAATTCCTTGATGCGGTCGATAACCGCGTTCAAGGCTTGGGAGAGCGGGTCGTTGATCTGTTTGGGATCGGTAATTACGACCCGCTTGCCATTCTGAAAGACAATATGTCCGGGGACGCCGACCACGGTGGAGTTGCCGGGCACGTCGCGCAGCACCACGGAACCGGCGCCAATGCGGCAATTTTCTCCGATGGTGATGTTGCCCAGCACCTTGGCGCCGCCGCCGATTACTGCGTTGTCGCCTACGGTGGGGTGGCGCTTGCCCTGTTCTTTGCCGGTGCCGCCCAGGGTCACCCCCTGATAAAGCGTCACGTCGTCGCCCACGATCGAGGTTTCCCCGATGACCACGCCCATGCCGTGGTCGATGAACAGCCGGCGTCCTATTTGCGCGCCGGGGTGGATCTCGATGCCGGTGACCCAGCGGGCCACTTGGGAAAAAAAGCGCGCTGGCGTGCGCACTCCGTGCGTCCACAGCCAATGATTAACGCGATAGGCCCAGACCGCGTGCAGCCCGGAGTAGCACAGGAACACCTCGAGCCCGTTCTTGGCGGCGGGATCGCGCTCGAAAACGGAAGCAATATCCTCGCGCATCGAAGCAAACAACCCCGGCCGTCCGGCCGTGGCCTCGCTAAGCCCGTGCGAGATGGTGGTGCTTGTCATACCGGTACGGCTTCCAGTTCCATCGCCTCCTTGCGAAGATTATCAAACAATATGCTGGTTAGATAGCGTTCGCCGAAATCCGGCAATACCGCAACGATCAGTTTGCCCCTGTTCTCCGGGCGTTTCCCCACCTGCACGGCAGCCCAGGCGGCGGCCCCGGCCGAAATGCCCACCAGCAGGCCTTCTTCACGCGCCAGCCGGCGCGCCATAACGATCGCATCATCGTTGGTTACGCGAACGGTCTCGTCCACGCAAGTGGTATCCAGGTTATCGGGTATGAAGCCCGCGCCCAAGCCCTGAATCTTGTGCGGTCCCGCGGGGCCGCCGCTGATGACCGCGCTGTCCACAGGTTCCACGGCCACCACCCGGAACTCCGGCTTTTTGGGTTTGATGTACCGGCTGACTCCGGTCAGCGTTCCGCCCGTTCCCACGCCGGAGATCAGAATATCGACCTTGCCGTCCGTGTCCTCCCAGATTTCGGGGCCGGTGGTGCGGAAATGGATGTCGGGATTGGCCGGGTTGGAAAATTGTTGCAGGATGTGAGCGCCCGGGGTTTCGCGCAGCAGTTGTTCAGCTTTGGCAATTGCGCCCTTCATGCCTTTCGCGCCGGGAGTAAGCAAAACTTCGGCGCCCAGGGCGCGCAACAGCACGCGGCGTTCAATGCTCATGGTGTCCGGCATGGTCAAGATCAGGCGGTATCCCTTCACGGCGGCCACAAAAGCCAGGGCGATACCGGTATTGCCGCTGGTCGGCTCAATCAGGACGGTGCGCCCCGGTTTGATCTGGCCGGCGCGTTCGGCCGCCTCGATCATGGCCGCGCCGATGCGGTCCTTCACGCTGTTACACGGATTGAACCCTTCGAGTTTGGCGGCGATAGTCGCGCCCGCACCCTCAGTGACGCGCTGCAAACGGACCAGCGGGGTATGGCCGATCAACTCCGTAACATTATTTGCGACTTTCATGCAAAGCTCCTCGCTTCCTCAATAGTACTGATGAATTCCCAACACAGAGGCTGGCGCACGATAACGCGGGTCAACAACAACAACAGCAGCAAAGAACGGAACGGAACTCGAGCAGCGATACCATGACGCCTCAAGTAAAACCCTCTCCGCTGGTGATGTCAAGCGCGGGCGTGAAGTTGAACCCGCCTTTTTTCAATTGCCCAAAATAAAATTTCGGGCATCTGCAAGACGTGCTTCCAGCCAATCCAGAGAAAACATATCGACATTTATTCTGGATGCGCGGCAACGCCCTATAGTTGCTATAACTAACCAGGTCTCCTTCCGATACATCTAACCTCCGGGGCCTTCGGCGGCCGTGATTACGAGCTCCGTTTCCCTGCTGACGCGCCAGGGCTTGGCCCCGGTGATCAGCGCAACCGCGGCCACGATGACGACCGATCCTGCCAGAATATATCCGGTAATCCTTTCCTGCAGAAGCAGCCATCCCAGAACCACCGCAACCATAGGGTTGACATAGGCATAGGTGGAGACTTTGGTGGTGGACACATGATTCAGCAGCCAGATATAAGAACCGTATCCTACCAGCGAACCGAAGATCACCAGATAGATCACAGCGCCGGTGCTGCGCCAAGACCAGATCGAACGCGCCCACTCCCCGAGCGCGAGTCCGGCGCCGCCATTGATCAGGCCGGCAAAGAGCATCTGATAGCCCGCGGCGGCAAGCGGATCTACCGGGAGCCGCCAGCGTTTGGCAGCCAGCGAGCCAAAAGCCCAACTCAGAGAGCCGCCCAGCAGGCTGAGGCAGCCAAACAATTCGCGGCGCCCGAGACTGGTGGCGTGGAGCAGCTCTGGCCACAGTAAGATTACGATGCCGATGACCCCGAAGATCAAGCCGGTCACCGCCCGCCGGCTGATGCGGTATCCGGCGGGAAAAACCCAGGTTTCCAGCAGCAAGAACCACATGGGGGTAATCGCCACCATCAACGCCGCCAGCCCGCTTGGGACCCATTGTTCCGCCCAGCACAACACGGTGTTGCCGATACTCAGCAGCAGCCAGCCTACTACCGCCAGTCGCACCGCTTGCTCCCGCGTGACCGCAATCGGCCGTCCCGTGAGCCGGCACCAAGTCAGCATCATCAGCCCGGCGGCCGCGAATCGCGCGCCGGTCATCAAGGCCGGGAGAATCTCGGCCACGGCAATGCGTATGGCAAGATAGGTTGACCCCCAGAACAGGTACAGTAAGGCAAAAGCTACGACTACCTTCATACGCTTGGGGTGCTCGGGGTTCATGAGGATAGGGTACCCATTCTTTGGCTTGAGGCTTGGCGCCGGGAGCTATTTTTTTATCTCCACCGCATAAACGCCGGTTTGGCCTTCCATATTCGAGCGAAAGACCAGCCATTTCATGTCCGGAGTAAAGGTAACGTTCGGCTCCAGCGTGTAATCATGATTTGCCATGTTTACCAGGCGTTCGGCGGTGAACTTTCCGGACTGAATCAACTCCGGCTTGTCGAGGCCGCTGTTGGGAATGAGCTGGGGGTGAAACAGATAGATCCACTTGCCGCCGGAGGCGTGGGCCACCATGCCTTTGTCGCCGCCGTCTCCCGCGAAGAGCGACCCATCGGGAGAAACGTTGAAGTGTACCGACCACTCGTCCCGTTCCAGGTGATAGCGGACACGATGTCCGGTGGCCACCTCATAGCCGGCCACCCAGAAGTCCTCGCTGCGCGGGGTCTGCAGATCGTACCAGATGGTCTTGCCGTCGCCGCTCCAGAATTCGTGGCCGGCGATTTCCATGGTCATGGTGCGCTCGTGCACTTTCGTGAGGCCGCTGCCATCGGAGCGGATGAGCCAAATGCGGTCCACTTTTTCCCAGGGACCTTCATGACAGAACATGAGCAAACCGGGATCGGCCGGCGAGAACTGCAGATGATTCAACCAGTCGGTGCTGCGGAGGATGGTCTTGATTTCCCCCGTCTGCACGTTGAGGGTGAACATGCCCATGGGGATGTGGGCGGCAAAACGCTCCCGCAGAGATTCCGCGCGGGCCTTGCGTGAACCCGGCGGCGCGTCTTCCAGTGGGGGCGCCTCCGCCTTCTGCGGCTCCTCGTAGGTTCCCGCCAGCAGGGTTTCATCGGCATTCACGGTGTGGACATTTCCGTGCGGCGGAAGCTTGGCAATTTCCCGCGTGGCATGGGTGGCGGGATCAATGACATAAACGGCCTCTCCCTGGGTGTAGTACACCTGGCCGGTCCTGCGGCCGGCCATCACCGGCTTGGCTCCGTCCCCAACCAGCGGCTCGATTTCCCCGCTCTGTAAGTTGATGGTAGCCAGTCCGTGGGGAGTGGTGATCAGAACCTTCCTCCCCCCCGCCGTGTACGCATACTGATGAAAGTAGAGGCTGGCGCTGCCCGGCTCTTGCGAGAGCCGCATAACGCGATGTCCCGTATCCGGATCCACCCATTCTTTTGGCGGCCCGGCCGCAACGCTTGGTACGCTAAAGGCCAACAGAAGGCCCGGTAAGATCGGTTTCCACAACCTTCGGTCTTCGAAGCGGCTGGCCATAGAGTCACACCGGCGCGTCCGGATACTGGATGACATTTTAGAACAGTAGTACTCAAGGGATATCAATCCGCACAATTTTCTGCACCCCGGTTGCGGGGATTCACGAGCGCCGGCAATACGAATGTCCTGCGGCCAGCAAATATCCTGCAGGGGCCGCCGCGCGCCCCAAGTGCCACGCACTATACTGGTTTCATTCGGAGGTCTTATGTCCGTTATGGTTCGCACTCGGCTCGGTTTGGCATTTTTGCTTTTGCTGGGCGCAAACGCGTGGTGCGCCAAGCCGTTCTTCAACGTGCTGGATTATGGAGCGCGCAACGATGGCTCAGCCAGCGCCACCGAAGCCTTTCGAGCCGCGATTCAGGCCGCCAAGGCGGCGGGCGGAGGCACGGTGTATGTGCCCGCCGGCAACTACGTTACCGGACCGATCGAGCTGGTGAGCAATCTGGAGCTCTACCTCGAGGCCGGCGCCGTGGTGCGTTTTCCCGCTACCCGGCTGCCGTTCACCAAGGGCCGGGTACAGGGCATCGAATGCCTGACGCCGGTACCCCTGATAGGAGGACGCAACCTGGAAAACGTCACTCTCGCCGGCCGGGGCGTGCTGACTACCGACACCGACGCGTGGCTCAAACTGATGCCGCGGGAAAAAGCCTCCGCCGCCGGGCCCGGGACCGTCTTCGGCCCGAATTGGGAGAAGCTGTTGCATGACCTCGAGGTCAAGACGCCCGCGCCGGAGGCGGAATACGAAAAGGTTGCGCCGGAACTGCGGCCTTCCTTCTTTCGGGTGATGGACAGCAAAAACATCCTGGTCGAGGGCGTGCATTTTATCGGCTCCCCCATGTGGACGGTTCACTTGCTGTACTCGGATAACATCGTGGTGCGCGATGTGATCATCGAAACCTACCCCGGCGTGCACAACGACGGCATCGCCGTCGATTCCAGCCGAAATGTGCGCATTTCCGACTGCTACATCGATACCGGCGACGACGGCATTGTCCTCAAGTCCGGCAAGGATGCCGACGGGCGGCGCGTCAATCGGCCTACGGAGAACGTGTCGATTACCAATTGCACGGTGCGCCACGCCCATGGCGCCGTGGCCATCGGCAGCGAAACTGCGGGAGGCATCCGCAACGTCGTGGCCAGCAATATCACTTGCCGCGATACCCACATCGGCATGCGCCTCAAGAGCCGCCGCGGCCGCGGCGGCTTCGTCGAAGATGTCCGCTTCGAAAACTGGACGATGGAAGACGTGGTCGAGGGAATCGTGCTTACCACCTACTACATGATGGAGGGCGAAGTGCCGGCCACCGATACGTCGCTTTCGGAGCGAACGCCTGTGTTCCGCAATATTGCCGTCAGCAATATGACCATCAACGGCGCGCGCTTGGCCATCGACCTGGAGGGCCTGCCGGAGATGCCGCTTTCGGGAGTGCGCATCACGGACGTGACCGCTTCGGGAACCAGAGGCATGTTTGCCGCCGATACTGTGGGTCTGGAATTGCATCACGTCCAGGTAAACGCGGAGCAGGGGCCGGCTTTCATGATTCGCGACTCCCAGGACTTGGAACTGGACGGCGTTTCTACGAGCAAGCCGATACCCGGCCTGCCCGTGGTGCGCCTGGACCGCTGTCCTGGCGCTATTATGCGCGCCAGCCGGGCTTTCCCAGGTACGGGCACGTTTCTCTCGGTTGGGCCCGGGGAACTGAAGAGCATCGTCATGGAAGGCAATGCCCTCAGCGCTGCCCGGAAACCCTCCGAAGAGATTGCCGCTGACCCGCAAAAGTTCAGCGTGCCGGAACGGGAATTGGAGCCGTAATCGGGAGGAATACACAGATCATCCCCCGGCGAAAGACCGGGTGCGCCGCCTCCAAGTCTCAGAAATTACACATGGTTATCTTCGGCTGGGAGCTTTGAGGTTTTTCTTAAAGCTCCTTCATCTTCCAGTCGATGTTTTATGAATGAGTGCGAGTTGCGCCCCTTTGGAGGAGACGCTCGAATGCCCGGATTTTCTGATCTGAAGATCTCGACAAAGCTGTTTGTCGCCTGCGGCATGATTATTGTCCTGGCCGCGGTGATAAGCTTATTTTCCGCGTCGCAAATCTCCATCTTGAGCAACAACTCCAAGCACTTGGCCGCTCATGACTTGCCCGTCGTCCTGAAACTGGCTGACATACGGATGACCGTAGCCAATCTCCGGCGTCTTCAGTATCGCCACCTTATCGTTGACCGCTCGGGGTTTCCCGCGCTGCACAAAGAGATGAACGACATGCGCGAGCAGGCTCGCGCCGCTCAAAGCGCCTTCGAGCCTCTGCTGGAAACCGACAGGGAGCACGAGCTGTACAACCGCTTCAAGGCTTCCTGGAACGGTTTCTCGGCCGGTCTCGACGAACTCATGTCGCTGGCCGATCAAGGCAAGGTGGAGGAAGCCAACCAGCTTGTGCTCAAGAAAGCGCTGGATGATTTCAACGGCTGCCAGGATACGTTAAGGGAACTCGATACTCTTGTCGGTAAGCAGGCAACCGAGGGCGTGAATGAAGGCCAGGCCCGGGCCGCTTCCATCTACAGTTGGTCCATGGGTCTTCTGGTGGTCATGGTCGTAGTGGGCATCGCTCTTACCCTGGTCAATGCCAGGAGGATCGCCAAACCGTTGCGGGAAGCCGCGGAAACCATCCGGCAGGCCGAGAGCAGCGACGACCTCACCGTGCAGATTCCCCTCGCTTCGCACGATGAAGTCGGGGAGATTTGCCAGTGTTTCAACAGCTTCGCCGCCAAGCTGCATGCCGCCATGTGCAAAGTCGCCGCCGCGGCCGAGCAACTGGCCAGCTCCACCGAGAAGATTTCCGCCGCGGCCAGCGAGAGCGCTGAAGGCTCACGCACGCAGAGCGATCAGACCGCGCAAGTCGCTACCGCGGTGCAGGAATTGGCGTCCTCGGTTCTGCAGATTTCCGATAATTGCCAGCGGGCCGCCGGGGCCGCGCAATCGGCCACGCAAAGCGCCAAACGGGGCGGTGGGATCGTGCATGAATCCTTGAGCAGCATACGCTCCATCGCCGATTCCGTGGGCGCTACCGCCAAGCGCATCGAAGAATTGGGCAAGCGCTCCGATCACATCGGCAAGATCGTTGCCGTCATCGACGACATCGCCGATCAGACCAACCTGCTGGCCTTAAACGCCGCCATTGAAGCCGCGCGCGCCGGAGAGCAAGGCCGGGGTTTTGCCGTGGTCGCCGATGAAGTCCGCAAGCTGGCGGAACGCACCACCAAAGCAACCAAGGAAATTGCGCAAATGATTGAAGGCGTGCAGAACGAGACCAAGACCGCAGTCGCCAACATGGAGGCCGGCACCAAGCAGGTGGAAAAAGGCGTCGATACCACTACTCAGGCGGGCACCTCCATCGAGGAAATCATTATGGCGGCCGAGCAGGTAGGCGACATGGTCACGCAGATTGCCACCGCCGCCACCGAGCAATCCAGCACCACCGACCAGATCAAGGACAACCTGGAAGCCATCGCCCGGATCACCCACGAATCATCCAAGGGCGCTCAGCAGTCGGCCAAGGCTTGCCAGGAGCTCTCCAGCCTCGCCTTCGATCTGGAACAACTGGTGCGCCATTTCCATTTGCGGCGCGAGGAACAACCCGCTCCGGAAACCCGCTCCGCTCACCCGCCGGAATGCACATATTCCTCTCTCGGCTCGCCGCCCTCGAAGACGAATGGCCACGGCGCAATCGATCATTACGATTTCGGCGGCTCACACAGGGTGCAGTAACTAAGTAACCGGCCCCGGACTGAACAGCGCGGGAGCATTGTGCAGCCCCCAACGGTCGGCCCAGGTTTGTTTTCGCCCGCTGGCCGCGTCCAGGATGAATTGGAAAATCTCCTGCCCCACCTGCTCGACGCCCGCTCCTCCCGTGGCAATGCGGCCCGCATCAATGTCGATCAGGTCAGGCCAGTGCTCGGCCAGTGCTGTGCGCGAAGACACTTTGATGACCGGAACCAGGGCCAATCCATAGGGCGTCCCTTCGCCGGTGGTGAAGACGTGCATGTTCATACCGGCCGCCGTCTGCAAAGTTCCACAGATGAAATCGCTGGCGGGCGTGGCCGCGAATACCAGCCCTTTCGCCGTTACCCGCTCTCCCGGACCGTAAACCGCCCGCAGCGCCGTGCTACCCGCCTTGGCCAGCGAACCAAGCGCCTTCTCGACGATGTTGGCCAATCCGCCGCGCTTGTTTCCCGGGGCGGGATTCGCCCTGCGGTCGGCGCCGTTGCGCCGCAAGTATTCATCGAACCAGGCGACTTCCCGAATCAGGGCGCGCGCTACCTCGGGACTGCCGGCGCGCGGCGTCAGCAGATGGACAACATCGCGTACTTCGGTCACTTCCGAAAACATGACCGTGGCTCCGGCGCGCACCAGCAAATCGGCCGCGCAGCCCACCGCCGGGTTGGCCGTGACCCCGGAGAAGGCGTCGCTGCCGCCGCACTGCACTCCCACGCAAAGTTCGGAGGCCGGGCACATCACCCGGGTGCGGCGATTCAGCCTCTCCAGACGCGCTTCCGCCAGACGCATGATGGCCGCCACCATGTCGCCGAAGCCGCGATACTCCTCATCCTGCAGGCGCACCAGCCAGGGTTTGTCCTGCAGCACTGGAAAGGATCCGCCGGGAAAGAGGACCGCCGGCTGCAGCTTTTCGCAACCCAGGCTCACGACCAGCGGTTCTTCGCCCAGGTTCGGATTGCGGCTGAGATTGCGCAGGGTGCGAATGGGAATTTCCGCGCCGGGCGCATCAATCGCCACCCCGCAGCCGTAAGGGTGAGTAAGCGCCACCACATCGTCCACCGCGGCATAGCGCGGCAGGACCTCCGCTTTGATTCGCCGCACCGCAAACTCCACCGTCGGCGCCACACATTGCACCGTGGTGGTAATGCCCAGGATATTCTTGGTGCCTACCGTCCCATCCCGGTTACGGTAGCCGGCAAACTGGAACCCTTCCAATGGCGGCGGCGGGGGGGGAGTGTGCGTTGCCAGCGGCAACTCGTGCAGATTCGGCGCCGCCGGCTCGGTCAGGAATTCCTCCCGCACCCAGGCGCCCCGGGCGATCGAACGCTTCGCCTGCCCGATCACTTCGCCGTAGCGAATCACCGGCTCGCCCTTGGCCAATTCCCGCAGCGCGATCTTCTGCGATTGCGGTACCGCTTCGGCCAGGACCAGTCCATCCGGGAACCTGGCCCCTGCCGGCAGCCCTTCCGCATTCGCGACTATGGCGACGTTGTCACGCTCGTACACGCGGACGTAAAGAGGTTGCATAGACAGCTCTAAGTTTACCGTTTGCAGTTTGCCGCCAAGCTGCAAACGAACGCATCCTAACCCTGCAGCGCGCCCATTTCCTTAAGAATCTGTTTGAGCTTAAGCATATTGGCCTGCGTACAGCTTGTATTAGGCATGATCGGAGAGCCCACCTCGAAGCCCAGCAGATTTGCGGCGTCCTTGATGACTACGGGGAAACTGCCGAGATTAAAGGCCACCCGCAAGGGCGCCAGCCGGAATTGGGCTTCCCGCGCGCCCGCCAGATCGCCGGCCATGAATTTCTCGTATATCTCCACCACCAAGGCCGGAACCACATTGGCGGTGGCGGCCACGCATCCGGCGCCGCCATAAACCAGCGTGCCCAGGATCATCAGGTCCCGCCCGGCCATGACCTTGAAGCCCCGCTCCCGCGTCCGGCGAATGAATTCCGCCGTAAGGCCTAAATCGCCGCTGCTGTCTTTAATTCCCACGATATTGGGGACCTCCGCCAGGCGCGTAATCAGGCTGGCGGAAATGCCCGCGCGCATGCGCTCTGGATTGTTGTACAGCAACACCGGCAGTGGAGTGGAATCCGCCAGAGTGCGGAAATGCAGATAAAGTTCGTCGTCGTTGGGCGACAGGAACATAGGCGGCAGCACGGTAATTGCCTGCGCCCGGCGCTTCTCCGCCAGGCGCGCCAGTTTCACGCAAGCGCGCGTGGAGATGGCGCCGATTCCCATATATACGGGCACCCGCCCCCGCGCCTCGTCCAAGGTGATGGCCAGCGCTCGTTCTTGCTCTTCCGCATCCAGTCCGAAGAACTCTCCGTTGCTGCCCAGCGAAAGAATTCCATGCACGCCGCCCCCGATCACATGCTCGACCATGCGGCGCAATCCGCGCTCTTCGACGCGATCTTCACTATCCACGGGAGTAAGGATGGGCGGGATCACTCCGCGAATAAAGCTGGTGTCCACGATTTGTCCTTTCTTGCCGGCGGCCGTTGGCGCTGGGTCGTCTGCTCTCTGTGGCAGAGTCCAGGTTCAAGTGCCGGTACTGCCGAAGCCACCGGAGTCGCGGCTGCTGGCAGACAGGCTTTCAACCTCCTGGAATTCGGCCTCAAACCGGCGCACGATGCGAAGCTGAGCGATGCGGTCGCCCTGGTTCAACATGACGGTCTTCCGCCCGGCATTCGCCAGGATAACGCGGACCTCCCCGCGATAACCTGTGTCAATCACCCCGCCCAGCGTGGTGAGGCCCTGCGAGGCCAATCCCGACCGGTCTTCCACCAGCGCGCCAAAGCCGGTGGGGAATTCCATAGCCAGACCGGTGCCGACCTGCGCAACGTCCCCCGGGGCGAATTCGTGCGCTTCGACGGCATAGAGATCAGCCGCCAAATCCCCCGCCGTTCCCTTATGCGAGTACCGCGGCAAAATCGCTTCCGGCCTGAGCCGCTTTACGCGAATGACTAAATCCATCGCCGCTTCCATCAGTAGTTAGTAGTTAGTAGTTAGTAGCTAGTAGCTAGGGCAACCCATTTCCCTCTATCTAGCTCCTGATGTTCCATGTAAGAAGTTGTCGTACCACCGGCCCCTAACTACTAGCTACCAGCTACTAGCTACTATTTAACCGCCATTTCCGCCTCATGCCGGGCGCGCCGCTCGCCGTAAAGCGGAAACAGTTCGCACATCTCCAGTACGCGCTTGCGGATGCGGGCCAGCCGCTCGGGGTCCTTGCGATGGTGCAAGGCGTCGCCGATCCAACTGGCGATCTGCCGCATTTCCGCTTCCTTCATGCCGCGGGTTGTCATGGCGGGCGTACCGATGCGAATGCCGCTGGGCCGCATGGGAGGATTGGTATCGAACGGAATCGTATTCTTGTTCACCGTGATGCCCGCCTCTCCCAGCGCCTTTTCGGCTTCGTTGCCCAATATGCCTTGGGAAAAAACGTCCACCAGCAGCAGGTGCGTATCGGTGCCGCCGCTTACAATGCGCCAGCCGGCGGCGGCCAGGGTTTCGGCCAGCGCGCTGGCGTTGGCCACGATCTGGCGGACATATTCCTTAAACTCAGGCTGCATCGCCTCGTGGAGGCAAACCGCCTTGGCCGCCACTATGTGCATCAGCGGGCCGCCTTGCGCGAAGGGAAACACGGCCTTGTCGATCGCGGCCGCCAGGTTCGCTTTGCACAGGATCATACCCGCACGCGGCCCACGCAACGTCTTGTGGGTCGTGGTAGTAACGATTTGGGCGTGCGGCACCGGCGACGGATGGATGCCCCCGGCCACCAGGCCGGCAAAATGCGCCATGTCCACCAGAAAAGTGGCTCCCACCTTGTCCGCAATCATGCGCATGCGCGTGAAATTGATGAAGCGCGGATAGGCGCTGCCGCCGCCGATGATGAGTTTCGGGTGTTCGCTCTCGGCCAGCCGTTCGAGCTCATCGTAGTCGATGGTCTCGGTCTCCTTGGTGACGCCGTACGGAACGATTTTGTATGTCTTTCCCGAAAAGTTCAGGTGATGCCCGTGCGTCAGATGGCCGCCGTGGGCCAGATTCAGGCCCAGGATCGTGTCTCCCGGCTGCAGGACCGCGGCATACGCGGCGAAGTTGGCCGTACTGCCGGAATGCGGCTGCACATTGACGTGCTCCGCGCCGAACAGTTGTTTGGCGCGGTTGCGCGCCAGTTCCTCGGCCACATCAGCAAATTCGCAGCCCCCGTAATAGCGCTTTCCGGGATAGCCTTCAGCATATTTGTTGGTAAGAACCGATCCCATCGCTTCCAGCACCGCCTCGCTTACGAAATTCTCGGAGGCGATCAGTTCCAGGCCTTCGTGTTGGCGGCGTTCTTCACTGGCAATGGCGTTGGCCACCTCGGGATCAATGGCCGATAAGGGCTGCGACATACGGTTGTTCATAAGGGTGTGTCCAGGCAATAGTGTCGAAAAGATGATTGTAACCTGCCCGCGGTAACCATGGCATTTCCTCCTTGCCCCCAAGGATGTGCCGTGACTACAGGGAAAGCGCGGGCGGGTGGCGCTGGACCAGCTCCGCGCGGTGGATCGCCACTGCTTGGTGCAGAAGCTCGGCAGGGTCCCGGCCGGCACGGCGGACGCGGCCTCGCGCACCTTGCTGGAAATGTTCCGCCGGGAATAGCAGCGCCCCCAGGAACGGTGCGCCGCTGATTTATTTATACTTTGATGGTCCGCTATGCCCGCCACATTGAGCCAAATCGTTGAAGCATCACGGCTTCGGGCCGCCGAGCGCAAGCAGGCAGCCGGCTTCGACGCGCTCGAACAGCGGGCGCAAGCGCACATCCCCCGGGGATTCCGCGCGGCTTTGCTAAAACGGACCACCTCCGGCGTCGCGGTGATTGCGGAGCTGAAGAAGGCCTCGCCCTCAAGAGGTATCATCCGCGCGGATTTTGACGTGCCGGACCTGGCGCGGCAGTACGCGGCTGCCGGAGCGGTAGCGCTCTCCGTGCTGACGGAGGAGCAATTTTTCCAGGGGTCGCTGGAGTACCTGCGCGCAGCTTCGGCGGCCGTTGCCCTGCCGTGTCTGCGCAAAGACTTCATTGTCGAGGAGTTCCAATTGCTCGAGGCCCGCGCCTGGCATGCCGACGCGGTCTTGCTGCTGGCTTCCGTGCTGGACGACGGGGAATTGGCCCGCCTGTATGCCCGCGCCTGCGAGTTGCAGCTCGATGTCCTGTGCGAGGTGCACGACGAAATCGAACTGCAGCGGGCGTTGCGGGCCGGGTGCAATGTCATCGGCGTGAACAACCGGGATTTGCGGACCTTTCACGTCGATCTGGAAACTGCGTTGCGCCTGGCGCCGCGGATTCCACCGGGTATCGTAAAGGTGGCGGAGAGCGGCATCCATTCCGCTGCCGATCTAGCACGCTTGCGGGAGGCAGGGTTCGACGCGTTTTTGATCGGCGAGTCGCTGATGCGGGCGGAGCGGCCCGGCGAGGCCTTGGCGCGCCTGCTGGAGTCCCCATGACCTGGATCAAGATTTGCGGCATCACCCGCCTGGAAGATGCGCAACTGGCGGCCGGCGCGGGCGCCGATGCCGTTGGATTCATCTTCGCCGACAGCCCTCGGCGCGTGGACCCGGGATTGGCGGCTTCCATCGTGACGCATCTGCCGCCCACGCTGGAAACCGTCGGCGTATTTGTAAACGAACGCTCTTCCCGGATTCGTGAGATCGTTACGCTGGCGGGTCTGACGGCGGTGCAGTTGCACGGCGATGAGCCGCCCGGCTTTGCTGAGCAATTGTTTTCCGAAGACGAAGCCGGGCGCCCCAAGGTCTATCGGACGCTCTCCATGAAGACCGTGTACTCGGCGGTCAATGCTACCGCATTCCTAAGCGCACACAAGACGAAACCCGTTTATGCCGCGCTGTTGCTGGACTCCGGCTCTCCGGCGAGCGGCGGGGCCGGCGTCACCTTCGATTGGGAGCGGGCGCGGCCCTTCGTTGCCGGCCTTAAGAGAACCGCAAATGTCATTGTTGCGGGCGGCCTGACCCCGGAAAACGTGGGCCGGGCCATCGAGATTTTCCGGCCTTGGGGCGTGGATGTGGCCTCGGGAGTGGAGAGCGCGCCGGGCAAGAAAGACCCCGAGAAGGTCAGGGCGTTTATCGCCGCCGTGCGCAAGCAGGAGTGACCCCGGAGAACACCGAGGCCACCGCGGCGCCAGGAAACAGGAACCCGGGCCACCGGTCAACGCCGACAGGCGCCATTAGGGGAGCACCGGTTTGAGGTTCAGGATTCGGTCTGCGCCGGTCCGTGTTGATCTTCGGCTCAAATCCTGTTTTTCTTCTTTGCCCACTACGGCGATAATGGATGTTTCATGCCGACGCAGGAAAAATTCGCGGCTGAGCGCATGAGCGCGGCGCCGGGCCGGTTTGGGGCCTATGGCGGGCGCTACGTGCCCGAAACCTTGATGGCAGCCTTGGAAGAGCTGGAGCTCGCTTATGAGGCGGCGCGCAAGGACCGCAGATTCCAGGCGCGGTTGAACAGCTTGCTGCGCGAATACGCCGGAAGGCCGACGCCGCTCTCTTTTGCGCGCCGCTTGAGCGCCCGCCTGGGCGGAGCCAGGATCTATCTGAAACGCGAAGACTTGCTGCACACCGGCGCGCACAAGATCAACAACTGCCTGGGGCAGGCCCTGCTCTGCGAGCGCATGGGCAAGCGCCGGATCATCGCCGAAACCGGCGCCGGCCAGCACGGCGTCGCTACCGCCACCGTCTGCGCCCTGCTCGGTTTTGAGTGCGTGGTGTACATGGGTTCCGAGGACATGCGGCGGCAGGAGTTGAACGTGTTCCGCATGCGCCTGCTGGGCGCTGAAGTACGCCCCGTGAATTCCGGCTCGCGCACCCTGAAGGACGCCATTAATGAAGCCATGCGCGACTGGGTGACCAATGTCGGCACCACTCATTACCTGCTGGGCAGCGTTTTGGGAGCGCATCCTTACCCCGCCATGGTGCGCGACTTTCAGGCGGTGATCGGGCGCGAGGCGCGCGCCCAAATCCTGAAAACCGAAGGCCGCCTGCCGGATGCCATCGTAGCCTGTGTGGGCGGCGGCTCCAACGCCATGGGAATTTTCCACGAATTTGTGCGCCGCAAGGAAACCGCGGTGCGTCTGATCGGCGTCGAAGCCGGCGGACGCGGACCCGCCCTGGGCGAGCATGCGGCCCGCTTTCAGGGAGGCTCCCCCGGCGTCTTGCAGGGGACTTACTCCTACGTGCTGCAGGATGACGCGGGACAAATCGCGGCTACGCATTCCGTTTCGGCGGGCCTGGACTACGCCGGAGTCGGCCCGGAACATTCCTGGCTGCGGGAGACGGGCCGCGCCGAATACACCTCGGCCACTGATGCCGAGGCGATCGACGCTTGCGTCCTGCTGGCGCGGACGGAGGGAATTATTCCCGCCTTGGAATCGGCTCACGCCGTGGCCCATGCCGTGAAATTGGCCCCCGGCATGAGACACTCTGAAATCCTGATGGTTAACCTCTCCGGCCGCGGCGATAAGGACATGGGAATCTTACAGGAAGAACTGGGAAATGGTTTGATAGCAAAGTAACTCAACGAGTCGTCTTTACCGTAGCGGATGGCGGAGGAGAATTCAAATTTTAAATTTGTAATTTGTCATTGAACCCGCATGGCGTGCGTACAGCCCGTCTTTCAATTTCAAATTACAAATCACCCATTACAAATATGCCGATTAGATTTTTCCACAAACCCGGGCTGGTGGCCTATGTCACTTGCGGCGATCCGGATTTGCCGGCGACGAAAGCCGTGGTCCTGGCCGCCATCCAGGCCGGCGCCGACGTCATTGAATTGGGCGTGCCTTTCAGTGATCCCGTTGCCGATGGTCCGGTCATTCAGCGCGCCAGCGAGCGGGCGCTGCGCCAGGGCGTCAGCCTGCGGAACGTCCTGGAACTGGCTGCCGAGGTCCGCCGCGAGACTGCCGCCGGTCTGATTGTCTTCTCCTATCTGAATCCCATATTGAAATTCGGGCTGGAACGTTTTTGCAGCACGGCCGAGGCCGCCGGAGTGGATGGCGCTCTGGTCACCGATTTGCCCGTGGAAGAGGCCGGGGAATATCTCGCGCGGATGCGGGCCCACGGCCTGGCCACCGTGTTTCTGGCCGCCCCTACCTCGCCGGATGAGCGCCTGAAGCGCATTGCCGAGTCTTGCCGCGGCTTCGTCTATGCCGTCTCGCGCACCGGCGTTACCGGCGCGCGCGCGGAACTGCCGGCGGACGCCCGCTCTCTGGCTGCCCGCATCCGCCAATTCACGGCGCTGCCGGTGGCGGTGGGCTTTGGCATTTCCACCGCGGAACAAGTGAAGGCGGTGGGCGAATTTGCCGATGCGGCTGTGGTGGGTTCGGCAATCATGCAGGCTATTGAAAATTCTCCCGGCGCACCCGCCCAGGCTGTGGCAGAATTGGTCAACCAGTTGCGGATGGGCTGCTAAGGGCCGCCTCCGGGAGGCGAGGAAACGCGCCGGAGGATGACGGCTCCGGGTTTCAGAGGGCCCGCCGCCTCGCCCTCGGGCGGCAAACGGGAAACGGGAAACTGGAAACTGCGAACTCCTGGCAATGGGAGAGTGACTAACGTATGGACATCGCTGGTTGGCGCAAGCACATTGATGAACTGGACCGTAAGCTGGTGGAATTGTTGAGCCAGCGGGCGGCGGCCGCCAAGGAAATCGGAAAACTGAAGCGGCAAACGGAACTGCCCATCTACGAGCCCGCGCGCGAGCAGGAAATTCTGCAGAATATCCGCCGGGCGAACCCGGGCCCGCTTCCCGACCGCGATCTGGTGCAGGTTTTTGAACGCATCATCGATGTCATGCGCAAGCTCCAGCGCGAGCAGATTACCGGCGGCGCGGAAGCGCAGCACCCCACCGGAGGCACGGAACTGGAAGCCGAAAGCAACGAATGAAGGAACTGGCTAGGCAACGAAAAGCGCAGGTGGTGATCACGCCATGATTGTGGCCATGCAAGAAAACGCAACCGAGGACCAGATTCAGCACGTGATTGCGGAACTGGTCAAGCGCGGCTTCGAAGTCCACCGCTCCACCGGAGTCACCCAGACCGTGTTGGGCGCCGTCGGCGCCAAGGTGGACTTTGATATCCGCGATATCGAAGTCTTGCCCGCCGTAGGGCAGGTGCACCGCATCAGCTCGCCGTATAAGCTGGTGGGCCGCACCTTCCGTCCCGAAGGCACGGAGATCCGCTTCCGCAATGGCTTGACCATCGGCGGCAAGGAGGTCGTCATTATGGCCGGCCCCTGCTCCGTGGAATCGCGCGCGCAGTTGTTTTCCACGGCGGAAGCCATTGCCGCGGCCGGCGCCCGCGTGTTGCGCGGCGGCGCTTTCAAGCCCCGCAGTTCTCCTTACACCTTCCAGGGAATGGGCGAAGAGGGGCTTAAGCTGCTGCGCGAAGCCGGCGAAAAGTACGGCTTGCTCGTCATCAGCGAAGTGATGGAAATTTCCCAGATTGACCTGATGGAGCCTTATATCGATATCTACCAGGTGGGCGCGCGCAATATGCAGAATTTCAATCTGCTGCGCGAGCTGGGCCACTCGCGCAAGCCAATCATGCTGAAGCGCGGCATCTCGGCGACCATTGAAGAGTGGCTGCTCAGCGCCGAATACATTCTTTCCGGCGGCAACTACAACGTCATTTTGTGCGAGCGCGGCATACGCACGTTCGAAACCTTCACCCGCAATACGATGGATATTTCGGCCATCCCGATTTGCAAGAAGCTCTCGCATCTGCCGGTGGCCGCCGATCCTTCGCATGGCACCGGCTTGCGCGATAAGGTGGCGCCCATGGCCCGCGCTGCCGTCGCCGCCGGCGCCGATTCCGTGATTGTGGAAGTGCATTGCGCTCCGGAAAAAGCCCTCTCCGATGGCGCTCAGTCGCTGTATCCGAACCAGTTTGCGGAATTGATGGACCAGTTGCGCGTCATCGCGCCGGCCGTGGAACGTAAGATCGCATGACGCCGGAAAGACGGGCGTGGAGGTAACTTGACAGAAGGCGAAGGACATACTTGATGCGGGAGGCTTCTCTGCGTCCCTTGCGTCCTTTGCCCGGCAAGGCCAAATCATGAGCTTTCAGCAAATCACGATCGTAGGCGTAGGGCTGATCGGCGGATCGTTCGGGTTGGCCGCGCGCCAGGCCGGCTTCCGCGGACGCATCACCGGCTGCGACCGCCCGGAAGTACTGGCGCGGGCTTGCCGCTGCGGCGCCATCGACTCCGGCGAACCGGAGCTGGCGGCGGCGGTGCGCGGCAGTGATCTGATTCTGCTGGCGACGCCCGTGGGAACCATCATCGACCTGCTGGAGCAGGCGCCGATTTTTCCCCAGGACGCCCTGATCACCGACGTAGGCAGCACGAAGCAGGCGATTGTCGAGCGCGCCCGCGCGGTGCTGGGCGCTGCCGCGCCTCAGCGCTTCCTGCCCGGACATCCCATGGCTGGCAAGGAACTGAGCGGCGTCGAGCAGGCCGAGGCCGGTCTGTTCCGGCAGGCCGTCTGGCTCATCACCCCCATGCCGCGCCAGGAGGTGACCTCGGGCTCCATCGCCGCATTTCTCGCCCTGGTGGAGCGCATGGGAGCGGGCGTGGTCCAAATGGAGATTGAGCGCCACGACCGGCTTTGCGCCTGGATCAGTCATCTGCCGCAAATGCTCGCTACCGCCTTGGGCGCCACTTTGGAAGAGGAATTTGGCGACGATCCGGAACTGCACGCCATCGGCGGGCGCGCTTTGCGGGAAATGACGCGCATTGCCTCCAGTCCCTACTCCATGTGGCGTGACATCGCTCTCACCAATACCGGCAATATCCAGGAGGCCGTCCTCCGGCTCGAACAGCGGCTCGCATATATCCGCGAAAACCTCCGCACCCGGGCGCTGGCGGAAGAATTCGAGCAGGCACAGAAATTTCGCCGAAGTAATCGCTAGGCCGAACTTCTTACCCCATCTCTTGACGTGCTCTCCCGTTGACAGCAGCAACTGGCGCGGCGGACAGTTTATCGCGCCCAGCGGCCGCGTGGCAAAAAAGTAAATCGCGGCAAACCGCGGATGTGTAAGATAAGTTGAACTGGCAATCACGGAGATCAACCTATGCTGCTCCGATGCAGGCCGTGCGGGCTGATGGGCCATGGCGCATGAACGCGCCGGCCTACAGCATTGTCGTTCCGGCTTATAACGAAAGCGCCCGCTTGGCCGCTTCCCTCGACCAGATCCTGGATTTCTGCCGCCGGCAAGGTTGGGACGCCGAGGTGGTGGTGGTCAACGATGGCTCCCGCGACGATACGGCCGGGATCGCGCGCCGCTATGCGGAAAGCGATCCGCGGGTGCGCCTGGTGGAAAACCCGGGCAACCGCGGCAAGGGCTACAGCGTTCGCCACGGCATGCTCGAGGCGCGCGGCGAAGTGATGATCTTCAGCGATGCCGATCTGTCTTCGCCCATTGACGAGGCGGAAAAGCTGGTGGCGGCGATTCGCGCCGGCGCGGATGTGGCTATCGGATCACGCTGGATGCAGCCGGAACTGATGACCGAGCGGCAGCCGCTTCGCCGCCAGTTCCTCGGCCGCCTCTTTAACCTCCTGCTTCACGCGTTGCTGGGTTTACGGTTCAAGGACACCCAGTGCGGGCTGAAAGCATTTACCCGCAGCGCCGCGCTGGCCCTCTTTTCCCGTCAGCGCATAGAACGTTGGGGCTTCGACCCGGAATTGTTGTTCCTGGCCCGCCGCCTGCGCCTGCGCACCGTGGAAGTCCCAGTAGCGTGGGCTCATGATGACCGTTCCAAGATTAAGCCCCTGCTCGATGGCATGAAGATGGCCTGCGAGGTCCTGCGCATTCGCTGGTATGCCTGTTCGGGCAAGTACCAAGGCGCTTAGGATGCCACCGCCCGGTAGAATTCCGGCTGGTCGCGCCGCACCACCACCACCTTCTGCTGATGCAATGCCAAGGTCATGATGGCGGCACAACGGCCGCATAACCAGAAATGCTCGACCTTACGCGGCGGCTTATTGTCGCCGGCCATCGAGGTCCCATTTGCCGTTGGGCTCAACTCAAAACGGTACAGGCGGCCTTCCCGGAAATACTGGAAACTGGCTTGGCAGGCGGGGTTCGCGCACGTGGAGAGCATCTCAAAACTCCTAGAGGCTCCCGGACGGGACTTGCACCGAGGGCGGGATACACACTTTAGAACATAAGATGCATCCCGGCCAAAGAGGTCGCACCGGATAAGCGTTTTTTGCTTCCATCGCTGTGGAAATCTAAGTGGCTAGCCCTTATGCGTAGTGCTGCCCTGGCGGAATTCATCTGGCATTCACATTCTGTTCATCGGTTTGCAACACGCCTCCAGCAAGATCGGAATGGAGACCTTTATGGCGTCAGGCGAATTAGCCCGGATGGACCCCGGATCGGCGTATGCGGGAATTCTGGACCGCGCCGTGCGTGCGCTTCTGCTGACCCAAGGTGCGGCCGCCTCGTTGGCGGACGCATTGGCGTCCAAGACGGCCGTTCACCTCGATGCGGTGGACCGGGCGGAAGCGGAGCTGGACCGCATCGACCGCGAAATCGACACCACCGTCGCTTCGGCCGTGGCTGAATCCAGTCCCCGGCAGGCACGCGAGTTGCTGACGGCCATGAAGATCGTGATCGACCTGGAGCGCATTGGCGATTTGCTGGCTTCGGTGGCCGCCTGCGCGCGCGCCTTGAAACAACGCCTGGACACCGAGGATGCCGGCGAGCTGATCCGCATGACCGCGATTCTGGAACGGATGCTGGCCGATGCCTACGACGCTTTTGAGGAGCGCAACCTGGAACGCGCCATTTCCGTGCTGCGCATGGATAGCGACATCGACCGCCACCGCAACCTGCTCCTGATCCGCCATCTCGAGCAGGGGCCGGCGCATACCCCCCACGAAAGCGTTCATGTGCTGTTCATGGCGCAAGCCCTGGAGCGGGCCGGCGACCATGTAAAAAACGTGGCCGAGGAGATTTGCCATTTGGTTTCCGGCCGGACCTTGCGCCATCTGCTCCAGTCCGAGACCAAGCCCGGCGAACAAATGTGCCTGGAACCGCTCGGCCGGCAGCCCCTCGGAGACGAACCCGGACTCGTAGTTGGCAGCTAGCGATTTGCGCTAAACTGCAGTCATGCTCGCCACTTATGCGGTGCGGGCCGAGCAATCGTTGGGACGGCGCCATGCGGAGCCGCTGCACCCTTACCGCAATCCGTTCCAGCGTGACCGCGACCGCCTGATTCACGCGCGCGCCTTTCGCCGCATGGAAGACAAGACGCAAGTTTTCACCCGGCGCTATTCCGATCATTTCCGCAACCGCCTGACCCACACCATCGAGGTGGCCCAGATCTCGCGCACCATCGCGGAGCAACTGCGGCTGAACACCGATTTGGTGGAAGCCCTGGCCCTGGCGCACGACTTGGGGCATCCTCCCTTCGGGCATGCCGGAGAAAAAGCTCTGGATGCGGCCATGCGCGGGCAGGGCGGCTGCTTCGACCACAATTTGCACGCTCTGCGCATTGTGGAAGATTTCGAGCTCCGCTATCCCGGTTTCCGGGGACTGAACCTGACCTTCGAGGTGCGCGAGGGCATCATCAAGCATTCGCGAGACTACGATCCGGCGGCGCACCCCGAAATCGCCGAATACCTGCTGGAGTGCCGGCCCCCGCTGGAAGCGCAACTGATTGATTTGACGGATGAAATCGCTTACAACACGGCCGACCTGGACGACGGCTATGAGGCAAAGCTGTTGAAAGTAGAACAGATTCGGAGCGGCGTGCGCGTCTTCGACCGCTTCTACGGCGAAGTGGAACAGCAATATCCCCGCGCCCTGGAAAAACTCAAGTTTAACGAGGCCCTAAAACGGCTGTTTAACTTGCTCGTAACCGATTTGATCGAGAACACGGCAGGCCGCGTGTCCGGCGCCGGAATTGAGACGCTGGAAGACGTGCGGCGGCACCCCGCCCGCTTCGCGGCCTTCAGCGCCGAAGTCGAAGGCGAACGCGCCGAGTGCAAGCAGTTCCTTTACCGCCAGCTCTATTTCAGCGCTGCCCTGGCCCCCGAAAAACAGGACGCGGAGCGGATCATCGGCGAGTTATTCGAGTACTGGATGAGGTGCCCGCAGAAGCTGCCTCCCGCTTACCGGGAGAAGCTGAGCCGGGAAGCGCTGCCCCGGGTGGTGTGCGACTATATCGCCGGCATGACCGACACCTACATTCTCGCGCAGCACGCCCACATGGGCCGGTAGTGCCGGCGCTGCCGGCCGCATCGGGCCGTATTTTACGGCGCCCGGTGCGTGATAACATGGCGTGTCTGCACGGCAGCCGGCAAACCAGCGTTGGAGATCGCAATATGGGAATCATTGGCGCAATTGGCGTGGGCATCCTTATTGGCATCATTTCCGGTCTGGTAGGCATTGGCGGCGGAGCGCTGCTCACCCCTATTCTGATTTACGCCTATCACATGAACCAGCACCGCGCCCAGGGAACATCCTTGGCCATGCTGCTGGCCCCCAGCGGGCTCCTGGCTTTTTGGAAGTACTACCAGGCCGGCGAAGCCGATTTGCGGCTCGGATTACTGGTTGCCCTGGGATTATTCATCGGCGGTTACTTCGGTGGGCAATGGGCTCAGTACCTTTCCAACGCAGCGTTGCGCCGGATTTTTGCCGGCTTTCTCGTGGTCATTGCGGTCAAGATGTTCCTGCAGAAGTAGGCACGCTCAAAAGCTTCCGCCCCCGCCCTGGAACAGCAGCCACAGCTTGTCGGCGCCGACGCGATAGAGGGCGAAATCGTAACCGGTATCGCTGATCTCGCGGAACAGCAACTGGCCGGCGCCCGAGCCCTCGGCATCGACCACGTCGATCAATTCCAGTTGCGGATAGGCATCCAGGTGAGTGGTATCGGTGACCTGCGCGAGGAGCTGGTGCAGCTCGCCATAAATGTCCACGCGCGCCACCACCGTCACCAGGTAATGAAACCTGGAGTTGACGCCAGGGGGCAGCAACTCCGGCAGAGCGGCGGAAAAAACGAACTCGGGCTCGTTGTTTAAATTTGCGTCGTAAACGTGGAACTGCACGCCGGTCATTTCCGTTGCCGCCGCCGGCTTGCGGGACGCGTGCTCTGCGGCAAACTTGCCGATGGCGGCATACGCCATCTGCCCCACCGCTTTTTCATAGCGCTCGCTGTCGCCGGGAGCCAACTGCATCGTGTATGGCCGCGGCGTGGGACCGCCGGCGTCGGAGACGGCGGTCAGGACTTCCACGCCTGCCCCGGCGGGCTGAGCCCGCACGCCCTTGGCTGCGGATGCTCCCGGCATGGAATGCGCGGCGCCGGGCTTCCCGGCGATCATGGGCGGAAGCTCGTCGGCGGACTCATGCGACACCGGCTTGCCGCGCCGCAGCACGGGCCGGTTGGGATCCTCTTGCGCTTGCGGGGTGACCTCCGGGGTAGCGGCAGGCTTGCTGCCGGCCGCGAGCTTTGGCTCCGCCGCCGGCGAGGCGGTAGGAGCGGGCGAAGGAGATGGCGCCGCGGCCGGTTTCGGTCTGCGCAGCACCGGACGCTCGTCGCTTTCATCGTCGTTCCGCGTATGGAGTAGCGCGGCTTCTGCCGGTTTATTTCCCGCCTGGGACGCGGTTTGGGACCGCCACTGGCCCAAGCCCACCCAAACCCCGCCCATTTCTTGTGACTGAGTTACGGTGAACAGGCCCACGGAATCGCCGCTGCGCTCGGCATCGTACACGGTGCCGGGCAGCAGCGCCATGGGACTAGGATCGGCGCGGTATAGCCCGCCATCAAAGAATTTGTCGCCGGCCTTGATGACAATGGGGACCAGGCGGGCACGGCCGTCAGGCGCCAACTCCAGGATTGCCGTGGCCCGCAGACTGCTCGTGGGCCGGCTGCGCGGCGAGCCGGAAAACTGGCCAAACAA
>Ga0326728_10003855_pt1 | contig 45555 bp, 48 predicted proteins | sample MB3enrmetagenome_FD_207602 | JGI IMG/M metagenome (GOLD analysis project Ga0326728, IMG submission 207602) | Lab enriched peat soil microbial communities from McLean, Ithaca, NY, United States - MB31MN | ecosystem: Environmental > Terrestrial > Soil > Wetlands > Peat | place: USA: New York...
AGCTTATATCGGCACTTTATGTGATCTCGAAGGCAAGACCCGGTGATCGCCGCCGGGGGCAAATGGAAAGCGCGAAATCAAACTATAAAAGGGAGTAAACGATGGACGTAACCACGATTCGAATTATCGCCGGCATCGGTGCGGTAATAGTTTTGTTCGTTATTATTTGGAGGCGCCGGAAGAAGGCCTCCGAGTAGTAAATCCGAGTGACTTCCCAACGAAAGGCGCAGGTCCTGAATGTGAGCGCGGCGGCAGGCCATCATGGCGATTCAACAGCCAAACCGTTTTTATGTTTATAACACGACACGCGAGACCTTTGTCGCCACAGAGGCCAAGTTGGCCGACGGGTATTTCAGCCGGCTCGTCGGCTTGTTGGGCAAGACCCGACGCTGGGCGCGCCCGGGCCAGGGATTATGGATTGTGCCCTCGCACGGTGTGCACACGATCGGAATGCTGTTCGCTATCGATCTGGTCTTTCTCGACCGCGACGGGCGAGTCGTTTACACTGAGGAGTATGTGCGTCCCTTCCGCATCTCGAGGGTGACTCTCAAGGCCCAGAGCGTGCTCGAGCTTCCCCCTTACACCGTCTTCCGAAGTGGGACCCAAGTTGGTGACCGGCTGGAGATCGGGCAAGTGGATGGGCGGCCGGGCGTCACGATGGACGACCGGGCGCCTGCGCGGTGACGCTCTACGGCGAGACAGCCGGTCGAAAGGCGGTGGAGCGTGCCTCACCGGTGGTTCCTGAGGCACGGCCGAGGGGCCGCGAGAGAGCGGAAGCGGGAAGTCACGCTGGATTGGCAAGTTTCGAGTTCTCGAAGGGGTGAGAGGGAGAGGGCGGGCTGGGCGGCAAGCGCTGTCCTCGGTGGCTTTTGAGGCGCCGCAGGCTTGGCTCGGGAGATCGGTCGTCTGAAGAGGAAATCATGGGTGGAGCGCAATTCCAACACGATCGTGAACCTTCGTCGGAGACGTTCGGCAGCGAATCGAGGCCGGAAGGTCAAGAATCCGAAACTCTGCGAACCCGGATCGCGGGCGAATTGAGAAGCGTAGACCGAATGCAGCGCGTCGCTCGGCCCTTAGCCTTGATCGTCTTCACGCTGCTGGGGCTGCTCGCTGTAATGCAGCTCTATACCTGGTCGCGGGTGGAACAGTTGAGCGCCTTGAGCCAGCGCCGCGAGGAGCGAGTGGCTGCCGCCCTAGCCTCCATGCAGGAAACGATCGATAAACAAAGGGTGACTTTGGATGAGGCCACTCAGCACTCGGCATCCCCGGGTCACAGTCACAAGAAGGCCGATCTCGAGGCGAGGGAAACCTCGGAACCCGCGCCTCCCGTCGCCGTTCGGGAGCTTCCGAAGCCCAGTAAGACCAGCCGAGAGCCTCAACCCGCGGCGCATACGGCCGCGCCACGCCCTGCGGACCTCCGGCCCGCTCCCGAGCCGCAGACTGCGGCCCCGCCGGCGCCGGACTCTCAGCAGAACGTGCAGCCGGTGCGCCAGAGCACCAAGATTGAATTCCAGTCTACCGCCTCCAACCGGTTGGATCTATCCGCCGACCGGACGGACGCGGCGATGCCAAGCGGCCAAGGCGCATCCGCTCGTCAGGGTGGCGAGGCCGGACAGGACGATCGGCATGACGTTGCGGAGCCCTCGGGCATGCGAGTGACTCAGGCCGACACGGTCATCGCTCGCGATCACAACGAGATCGAACGGCTGCGCAAACTCGGCAGACGGGACTACGTCGAGTTTACGCTGGTTCGCGCCGGCAATCGCCAGGAGGTCGCGCCCGACATCAAGCTGGAATTGAAAAAGGTGGATTCAAAAAGGTTGCGTTGCGCCGTCAACATCTATGCCGAGGATTACGAGTATCCGACCGATTTGGGCATCAACGAGCCCGTGGTGTTTCCGGTCCGGGCGATGTGGGAATCCGTGGAACTGGTGATCAACAAAGTGGGGAAGGACACCGTGGGAGGCTACCTGACGGCACGGAAGGGCGTGTTGGCGGCACGCTGAAGATCGAGGCTCACAATGCCTCGCGGCCTAGGCGCGATCCCGCGCGGGAAAGACTGGTGGAGAATGGCGAGCTCTGGAAACCGAATATTCTTCATCCCCCTCGCTCTGCTGATTTTTGGGTTGGTGGTTCTTTACCCGGTTCTGAATTTGCCGTCTCTGAGCCAGCTATTCCAACCAACTCCCAAGGCCGCGAGTGAGAAGACGTCCGTCAAAATCTGGGCGAACCAGCGATCGGGACTCTATTATTGCCCAGACAGTAAGTTTTACGGGAAGCTCACGCCCGGCGCTTACATGTCCCACGACGAGGCGATACAGAATGGATATCAGCCGGCCGCGAATCAAGCGTGCCGGTAGTTGGAGTGGGGAGAGTTCGAGCCGCGCCGCGGCCCAGGTCCGGTGCTGAGCTTGGCAAGACCAGCGATCGCCGGCAATCAGCAAAACCGGGTTTACGGGGAAGCAGGGTGCACGCATGGCGAGTGAAGTTCTAGTCAATAAGGCGATGGCGGGTGGGGAGGCGGCCACGGCAGCCCAAGTCATCGAGTTGCCGCACACCATAAAAGACCTGGGGATCAGGAAAAGCCTTGTGCAGAATATCGCCCTCAAGATCCTGTATTTGCAGGGTGAACTGCTGCTGGTCCACTTGGCCGAGCAAATGCGGATCAGCTTGTCGGTGGTCACCGAGATTTTCGAGCTGCTCCGCAAGGAGCAACTGCTGGAAGTGAAAGGAATGGTCGGAGGGGTTCAGCGAGTCACCACCACCACCCTGGGGAATTCACGGGCCCACGAGTTGCTGAACCTCAGCCACTACGCAGGCCCCGTTCCCGTATCTCTCGACGACTATACGCGACAGGTTCGAGCCCAGAGCATTCGCAACGTGAGCTTTCACACGGCGGATGTGGAGAAAGAGTTCGCTCACCTTGTCCTTCACCCGGCTACCCTGAGCCAGCTCGGCACGGCGATCATGTCCGGCCGTTCAATGGTGCTGCACGGGCCCCCCGGGGTAGGGAAGACGATCGTCGCAGAGACCATTGCCGGAATGTATCGGGACTATGTATGGATTCCTTATGCGGTGGAGGCCGGCAACCAAATCGTGACGGTATTTGACTCCAACCTGCACGACGCCAGCCTGGAACGCGTCGAGGAGCAAACCGACCGGAGATGGGTCCGCTGCCGGAGGCCGCGAATGTTCGCCGGCGGGGATTTGCGGGTCGAGATGTTGGATTTGCAGTTCAATCCCGTCGGCAGGTACCATTCCGCCTCCTTGCAGATGAAGGCGAATAACGGAGTTCTGGTCGTGGATGATTTCGGCCGGCAGCAGGCGCGCTCGGAAGATCTCCTGAACCGGTGGTTGGTCCCGCTCGAGCACGACATCGACTTCCTCAACCTGTTTGGCGGAGGAAGATTGTTCGTGCCTTTTGATGTGTTTGTCGTGTTCGCGACCAGCCTGGATCCCATTAAGTTGGCGGACGAGGCCTTTCTGAGGCGCGTCCATACCAAGGCAAGATTAAACTACGCCTCGGTGCCGGAATATCATGAGATCTTCCGGCGAACGTGCATCGAATCCGGTCTGACCTACGACGCGGCGGTTGTGGATGGGCTTGTCGCCTTGCTGGAGAAGAGCGGGCGGCCGCTCCGGCCCTGCGACCCCGGTGAAATTGTTCAGCAAATTCGCTGGGCAGCGGGATACGAGGGCAAACCGCCGTGCCTCGATTCACCCTCGGTGGAGCAAGCATGCCGGAACTACTTTTTCTCGGCATAGCAGCCCGGCATGACTCGTAGGGGCAACCCTTGTGGTTGCCTTGGGCGGCCACGAGGGCCGCCCCTATAAGCCGTCTTAAGATTACTTGTACTTGCAGTCGGTCGGAGCCCAAGAAGCGGAGAGTTATATGCGAGATCGACCATGGCCTTCCAGGCCCTTCAAACTAAGGAATGTGGGTATCGTGGGTTGGTGCCTCCTCGCGGCCGCCCTAGTACAACCATCCAGGCAACTCGGCGCCCCCCTTGACGGCAGTGCCGATCGCACGACGCAAACGGCGCCCAAGATTGCGAGCCAGGGGCCGTCCAAGGCCCAGCAGGCGCGCGCGGTCGCGGCGTACGGCAAGCTTCCCCTCGGCTTTGAAGCCAATCAGGGGCAGACCAACAGCCGGGTGCGATTCCTTTCCCGCGGCAGCGGCTACCTGCTCTATTTGACGCCGGACGCGGCCGTGCTCGCTCTCGAATCCGAGCGGCCCCAGCTTTCGGGGCGGACCTCCAAGCTTCCGCAGCCGGGTCATGAAATTGCCAAGCCCAAGCCGCCCGCCGTGCTCCGTATGGAGTTGGTAGGCGGCAACGCCCAGGCCGGCATGGTGGGCACGGACCTGTTGCCGGGTAAGAGCAACTATTTTCTTGGCAACGACCCTTCCCAGTGGCGCACCAACGTTCCGAACTATCGCAAAGTGGCCGAACACGCCGTTTATCCTGGAATCGACCTTATCTACTATGGTACGCAGAGTCAGCTCGAGTATGACTTCGTCGTGGCGCCCGGCGCCGATCCGCATGCGATCCGCCTGGCCGTTCAAGGCGCACAAAAGTTGCGGATTGACTCGCAAGGCAACCTGATCGCGACCGTCGGGAAAGGTGAAGTGTCTTTCCAGAGGCCGGTTGCTTACCAGGAAGATTCTGATGGGACCCGGCAGCCCGTCGCTGCGCGGTACGCGATCAAGGGCGGGCGGAACGTGGAGTTTAAGGTCGGCAAGCACGATCCCAGCCGGTCGCTGGTCATCGACCCGACACTGGCGTATTCCACTTACGTCGGGGGAAGTCTTATTGACGGCGCCAACGGAATCGCCGTGGCACCGGACGACTCGGCATTTATCACCGGAGAAACCTTCTCGTCAAACTACCCTGTTGTCGGCGCTCGTTTCCCTGCGAATGCGGCGGGGAGTGAGGTTGCGTTCGTATCCAAGGTCAGCCCGGACGGTTCCGCGCTTCTTTATTCGACCTATCTAGGGTGCAACCAAACCATTGGGTACGGCATTGCCGTTGATTCTCTGGCTGAGGCCTATGTTACGGGGACGACCGACTGCCCAACCTTCCCCGCGACGGAGGGCGTGCCCCAGGGATTGTGCGCCGACGACGGAAAATGCGGCGCTTCGTGGAATCCGCAGGGCTACATTGTTTACAACTGCTGGGTCACCAAGTTCAATGTCGAAGGAACCGCACTAGTCTACTCAACCTTTCTCGGAGATTACTCGAATTGCGCGGGCCGAGGCATTGCCGTGGATGAGGCTCAGAACGCCTACGTTACGGGTGATATCAGCCAGAACATCATGGAGACGGTACCGCTGGTGCCGCCCGAAGAACCGCCCCCGTTGTTCTGCAATTATAAAGCCTTCCAGCCCTTCTTTGGCGGCAGTGGCGGCAATCCGTTTGTCGGCATCGGGACAGACGGTTTTCTTGTGAAGCTCGACGCCGCCGGCTCGGAATACCTCTACTGCACCTATATCGGCGGCAGTGACGAGGATGTGGCATATGGTCTTGCGGTGGACGCCGCTGCCAACGCCTACGTCACGGGACTGACGTACTCGTCGGACTTTCCCACGGGAGGCGGAGCTCTTCAGACCACCTACGCAGGAGCGGGGGATGCGTTCCTGACCAAGGTCAACACGAATGCGGAGGGAGGTTTCTCGCTGGTTTTCTCCACCTATTTGGGAGGCAGCGGACTTGACCAAGGCAACGGCGTAGCTGTTGATACCGCGGGCAGCGCCTACGTTGCCGGACTCACCACCTCGACGGCGAGCACCTTGCTCTTCACTCCTCCCTCAGGCGCTTATCAGTCGGACTGCGCCTTGGATACGCTCAAGGTGTGCGAGGGCGATGCGTTCATTGCGAAATTCGCTCTCAGCGGCACGCCCGCCTTGAGCTATTTCACTTACCTGGGAGGCAGCCTGGCGGATTCCGCGAATGGCATCGCGCTGGACTCGAGCGGCGACGCCTACGTGACCGGTTCTACGGTGTCGACTAACTTCCCGATCGCCGGCACGGTTTTCCAACCAACCTTCGGTGGCGGCAACGCCGATGCTTTTATTACGGAGCTGAATCCCACGGGTTCCGATCTGGTCTACTCGACTTATTTGGGTGGGAGTGCCACGGACATCGGGAACGGCATCGGAGTCAACCCGTCTGATACCGCTTCTTGCGCGACGGTGCCCACGGGGTCGGCTTGCAGCGCCTATGTGGCCGGCCAAACCTGTTCGTTCGACTTCCCGCTTGCCAATCCGCTCCAGCCGAACTACGGCGGCAATTGTGATGCCTTCGTAAGCAAAGCCAGTTTCCTGGTAGGTATCGCTCTCAATCCTGCAGGCCTCTCATTCCCGACCGAAAGCTTGGGGACGACGAGCCAAGCGGAGACGGTCACGCTTACCAACGGCGATAGCACACTGACGATCAACAGCATTACTCTCACCGGTGCTTCCGCAGGCGACTTCGCCGAAACCAACAATTGCCCGGCAACCATGCCGCCGGGAGCCCAGTGCACGATCAGTGTGACCTTTACTCCCGCGGCGCTGGGCATTCGAAAAGCCTCGATTGAAATCAGCGATAGCGCGCCGGGCAGCCCGCAATACATCAGCCTGACGGGCAGCACTTCGACGGTCGGTATCACGCCGGCCTCAGTGGCGTTTGGAAGTCAGGCGGTTGGCGTCGCGAGCGCCGCTCAAGCCGTTACCATTACGAACGTAGGCAACGCCGTGTTGACGATTTCGGCGGTGGCCACCAGCGGCCCCTTCACCCAGACGAATGACTGCACCGCCGCGCCGCTCCAGCCGACGGCCAATTGCGTGGTCAACGTGGCGTTCGCGCCCATCGCCCCCGGTCCCGATATCGGCGCTCTGACCGTCACCGACAGCGCTCCGGGCAGCCCGCAGGTGGTGCTGCTGACCGGCGCCGGAGTCGCCGCGCCCGTGGCCAGCCTCTCGACCACCACGCTCACGTTTGCAACCACCACGGTCGCGGCCACCAGCCCCGCGCAGACCGTAACGGTGACGAACACCGGCGGCGCCCCGCTTACTATTTCGAACGTTGGCGTTACCGGGGACTTTGCTCAGGCGAACAACTGCCCCACAAGTCTCGTGGGGGGAGCGAAGTGCGAAATCAGTGTGACTTTCACTCCCACAACGCCGGGTAATCGCTATGGTACGCTAACGATCACCGACAACGCTGCCGGCAGCCCGCAGACCGTCACTCTCTCCGGCATCGGCGGGGCGGCTCCGGTGGTTAGTCTGTCGTCCGCGAGCTTGACTTTCACCAGCCAGGCGCTGGGATCCACGAGCGCGCCGCAGACGATCACGATGACCAACACAGGCACGGCGGCCTTGACTATCGCCGGAATCACGGTGAGCGGCGACTTTGCGCAGCTCAATACTTGTGGAACGGGGTTGGCGCCGGGCGCGAGTTGCGCCATCAACGTCACCTTCACCCCCACAGCGACAGGCAGCAGAACCGGTTTGCTCACCATTACCGATAACGCGGCGGGAAGCCCGCAAGTCGTGAACTTGGGCGGCGGCGGTGCAGACTTCCTGGTTTCCAGCTCGCCGACCACCGCCTCGGTCATCGCCGGTCACTCGGTCAGTTACACGATAACGGTGACACCGACCTTTGGGTTTAATGCCAAGGTCTCTCTGACCTGCAGCGGGGCGGTGCCAAAAGCCACCTGTTCGATTTCGCCGTCCAGCGTGACCCCTGATGGAACCAATCCCATCTCGGCTACGGTGACTGTCGCGACGACGGCCCGCACCCTGGCGCCGCCACGGTCCGGGCCGAATCTGAATCTGCCTCGTCTTCTGACGCAGTTCAGGTTCACCTGGTTCATGGGGCTACTTTTCATTTTGACTTTGGTGGCCAGCCAGGCGATGGCGCGCCGGCGCGGCGTGTTGATGCGCCTCGCCTTAGTGATGGGCTTAGTGCTCCTCTGGGCCGCCTGCGGCAATGGTGGATCTCAGACTAACGTCGGCGACGGAACTCCGGCGGGCAGTTACCAGCTCACGCTCTCCGGAACGGCCGGATCTCCGGCAATCTCGCACTCGACGACCGTAACCTTGTCGGTACAGTGACGGCTGGCGGGCCGGCGCTCGCCGGGTGGCGCAGGCGCTCCAGCCTGTGCCACCATCGTCTAGACCGCCCGGTGGACCGGCACATACACATGGAGGAAGTGATGATGCAGAAGGCTGGATTATTGTTCGCCCTGGTTCTTTTCTTCTCTGTCGCCGCAGCCGCGCAGGAAACGCCCAAAGTGGAGGTCTTTGGCGGCTATTCGAATCTCTTTGCTAACCTGAACAACTCGAGCTACAACTTGAACGGAGTGCATGTCTCTGCCGCCGAGAACGTGAACAGTTGGTTTGGCGGCGTTCTCGACTTCAGCACCCACTTTGGATCGAATGCCGGTTATAATATCAACGCGGAGTCTATCATGTACGGACCCCGCATCGCATACCGGAAGAGCAGTGCCATCACACCCTCCGTTCACGCTTTGTTCGGCGCTATCCGGGGAAGCCGAGGCTTTGATGGGATCTCGGAAGCAAACTGGCGTTTCGCCCTGGGAGTCGGCGGCGAGATCGATGTTCGATTAAACGACAAAGTGGCGCTTCGGCTTGTCCAGGCCGATTACATACCCACTCACTTTCTGGATTTGCGGCAGGATAATGTCCGGGTTTCGGTAGGGTTCGTATTCCGGTTTCCTCGTTGGTAGGAGCTCGTTTTGAGAAGCCGACGGGCGGAATTCCGCCATTATCATAAGAGAGGTTCGGAGGCCTGTGGAGCAGGAGGGAACACAAATCCTGGCCCGCAAGAGCCCGAGTCACCGCTCGTTCGGCCAAGAACTGGCGTTGATCTGGGAGACGGATACCCCATTCCAGGCGCTTGGCCTCCACGGCTCGCAGCCCTGGCCGAAGTACCACCGCTCCGTCCCCGGCATTTTATTGTCTTCTCTCCTGCATTTCTCCGTCCTCTTCCTACTGGTTCGCCTTCCCATTGCCAAGCTGTTGGTTAAACCTGATGCTCCAGAGGTGCACCACACGGAGCATTTGGTGTACATGCTCCAGCCCCTGAGTTTCAAGGACCGCCTCCCTACCTTGAAACCGCCCGGATCAGGCGGAAAACCGGGGCGGGGAAGCCGCCCGGAGCGCCCGCCGGCGCGTGGCGGCCAGGCTTTCCACCCCACTCTCACCATCATTTCGAATCCGCCGCATCCCGATAACGACCGGCAGACGATCATTCAGGCTTCTTCGCCACCTGCGCTGAAGATCCCGAAAGAGATTCGCCTGCCCAACATCTTGATCGGCAGCTTGCCTCCGCCTCCGCCCCGTCCCGCTCCGCCCCCGCCCAAGCCGATTGAGACGCATGTTGTCGTGCCGCCTCGCTCCACTGTGGCGCCGCCTTCTGCTCCCGTGCTGGCTCTCGTGCCTCCACGCAACCCCTTGCCGAACCCTTCGATGCCTGTGCCTCTGCCTGCGGCTCCTGCGGCGCCCGCACCGCCGGAACCCGCTCCCCAACCCACTCCGCAACCTGCTGCGGCTACCCAGGCTGCTGAAAAGGCTGACGCAAGAACCCTCGCAGAGCTGGATACGCGGAAAACTTCTGCCGCAAATGCGGGACTACTCAGTCTCAGCGTTGAGCCCGCGCCACCGACGGACTCTGTGACTCTTCCCGCGGGCAATCGCCAGGGAGCGTTTTCCATCTCGCCGCAGGGAGGTAAACCCGGCTCGCCAGGCGGGGTTTCGGGTGGGGATCCGCTTGGAGGCGGCGCGGGCGGGAATGGGCCGGCCGGCGATTCAAGCACGGGTGTTGGTTCTGGAGATAAAGGCGGCGGGGGAGCAGGTTCTTCGGGACCCGGTATTGGACCGAATGTCAGTATCACGGGCTCAACCTCCGGAAACGCGGACGCGCTTTTGCCCTCCTTCTTCAGCGCCGCTGCGGTTTACCCCGTGGCTCATCCCGGCCTTCCGCGTCCGATGATGGTGGTCACCACCGGACCGACAGGCGGAGGCGGCCTCCGTGTTTACGGTGTGTTGAAGGGCAAGAAGATTTATACGGTCTATCTTCCCATGCCCGAAAAGAACTGGATTCTCCAGTACTGCGCGCACGATAGCTCGGGCACCGGCCAGGAGCCCGAACACCTTCGCGTGGATGTCAAGCTTGAAGTCCCCGTCGCCCCCCCCTCATCAATAGAACAGTTTGACTTCCGCCGCCCTCCCGTCCCGCAATCTGAGCCGAAAAAGAATGAGACGATCATCCTGCAAGGTATAATCCAGGAAGATGGCTCGATCGCCGAGCTGAAGCTCTACAAAGGTGTTGGTGGAGTTGTCGATCAGGCCGCACTGGCGGCCTTCGGTCGTTGGAAGTTCAGGCCTGCTCGGCGCGACAGCAAGCCGATTGCGATTGAAATCCTGGTGGGAATCCCGATCGTCTTGCCGGCGAAGTAAGGACGACTTCTATGCCAATCCAGCGGCGCCAACAGCCGTGGGCCAAAGGTGCCCTGGCTCTCGCCGCGCTTCTAATTCTTCCGGTAGCCGGTTGCAAGCGCGCGCCTGCATCTCCATCGCGCCCCATCGCCAAAGGTCAACAATCCCACTCAGAAGCAGCGGCGACGGCGCACGAAGCGGCGCGTGCCCCCGTTCAGGTGCCCGTCCAAGCGCCGCGCTTCGCCGTTCAGGTCGCGGCATTCGATGACCGGCCAAGCGCTGAGGCTTTGGCCTCCCGGCTCTCCGACCACTTCGGTCTTCAGACGTTGGTCGCTCCGGTGGAATCGAACGGCGTAACCCTTTACCGGGTTCGACTGTTAGTTGGAAGCAAGGATGAGGCGGATAAGCTGGCGGAGACGTTCCAGCATACCGAGAACCTCAAAGTCTGGATCGTTCCATTGTAGGGGTGGTTCTACGGGCCGGCCTCAGTCAGACTACATGTCTTGCCGTAATCCACTTCCCCGGCGTTAAGGGTTGCGGCCCGGAGTCTTCAGCGGCATCAACTCTCCCGCGGCGCGCCGCAAGCGTCGCATGCAGTTCTCCCACTCTCCTTCCAAACACTGCGGTTTGCGGCAGTCGAATTCGCAAAGTGCATCCTCGACAGGAACTTCTCGTGAGATCTGTCCCAACAGCCAACGCCAGACGGTCTGAAGACGCTTCATGCAGGCACCTCGACGCCGTTCAGGTTGTCGATGATATCGGAAACATCTTCCCCCACGTTTGCGCCAAACCAAGAGACAGAGGCGCGTGCTCTGCTTCTTGAATCGGCAATCCAGCGCTGAAACATAAGGTCATTCGGTTGCTTATTGCTGCCCTGTCACTATCATAGCACAAGGGTTGGGAAGTCAAGGACATTTTGTACACACCATGCTTCTTGCCCTGTTTTACAGATACGCTTCGCCTTACCAAGCTCTTGCCGGCCGGCTGAACTTTCTAACCACGAAGAGATTCATGGACTTGGCCTCAGCAGCTAACCCGGACGCTACGGGGGTTATTCCGAAGACACTTGCTCGCATTTCCTTCCGGGCGTAGCCTAAAGTCCGAGGGATTGCCATGGACGCGCTTAACAAGCCTGGGGAGAGCAGGCCCCGAGTTCTCATCGTCGACGACGAGGCAGGAATCTGCTTGCTGCTGAATGAGTTGCTCAACGACGCAGGGTACCAGTGCCAGACTGCGTCGAGCGGTGAGCAAGCGCTCGAGATCCTGCGGCAACAGGAATTCGCTGCCCTCATCTCCGATCTGCGAATGCCGGGCATGTCCGGTCTGGCGCTGCTGGAAGCTGCGCGAGCCCAGCATCCTAAGATGATCTTGCTGTTGGCAACCGGCGTTGGTGATGTGCAGACGGGCATCGAAGCGGCGAAGCATTGCGCGCACGCCTACCTGGTTAAACCCTTCCGCCTCGACTCGGTGGTGTCAACCCTCCGGCGCGCGCTCGAGAATAAGCCCACGTAACGAGGCCCTCCTGCGCTCCGCCCGCTGCTCTCCGCAACCGAGACATCACTTGGGCAAAGCAAAAACGCAGAAGTGATTCAGGCCGTCAGGATACATGGCCTTGAAGGCGGCGCCCCGGGATTCGGCGCGCTGCAAGGCGGGCACGACTGCCGCTTTGGCTTGGGGAAGAAGCTGGGAACGATCCATGGCGATTGTCCCGTTCCAGCACTTCATTGCCGTCTCCTGATCCTTGACAGGGAAGAAGACGTCTTTGGACGGGTCGAATTTCTCGTGCCCGCCGGGGCGCGGAAACCCGCATTGATATAGCGCGGGCGGCATCTTGTCGATGATGCTTACGATGGTGCTGATCACCCGCTGCGGTAGGTCCAGCGTGATTGGAACACCGCCATAGGCTGCGATGTCCACCGCCCGGCAAACAACCTCGCCGCTCTTCTGTATTTCCCCGTGCATGGACTGGTTGTACCGGTAAAGGCTCAAGGCTGTCAAACGGCCTCCGTCCAGCACGGCGATCAGAAACTTCAGCAGTTCCTCGGAATATTGAACCGTCTTGCCGTTGATCTGTTCGCCTTCGTAAACCGCCAGGAAGTTGCGCTTGTCGGACACGTTAACGAAGCTCAGCTTGCCTTGCTGAATGGCTTGATAGATCTGGGTCATGGGCGTCAATTTGATGGCCGTGTCCATTTCAATGACCGTGACCTCGATCCAGTCCCACACGATTCCGGCACGGCTGACCGCTTCCACTCGCAGGCGGCCCAGACTGTTCCCGCGCAGCTTGAATTGCTGAATCGTCCAGTCGCGAAAGGAATTGAGAGGGTCCGCGAAGCTGGCGATCGCAGGGTTTGACACCCGAATGTCCAGGTACCTTCCCGGCTCTTCCTGCGCGCCCCAGAGCCCCAGTGTCATTGTTTCGCCAAGGGGTAGAAACAGATTCTGCCTCGAAATCCTTACGTCCGGTGGCTTGAAGAATTGCGCCATCGCATCACCCTCTGCTCTTGGTAGGCTCGCCCCATGCGACGCCCTACGATATCTAATGTCGCCCCGCCATGATTTGGATGATCCTGCCCGTAAGTCAAAATACCGAGGCCCTCTGCCGTTGTCAAGCCCCTTCAACGACTTTTCCCAAGCCGGAGGCTAGGTTAGTAGTCCTTACCCAGCCTCGCCGAGGGCCTGGATTCGGCTCCTGAGGCCCGCAAAGCCCATCCTCCGCACGAGTTCGGCAGTCGTTTGCCCCATCGTCAAGAAGCGGGTCACCATGCCCAGGCGTAGGCCTCGACGCGCGGGTCGGCGCCGGCGCTGAGCACTCCCGACTTTTTGTCCACAATGATCCCCGCGTTCGAACCCAGCGACCACGGACCCGCCACCCGCAGTTTGTGCCCACGTGCCACGAGCGCCTGCTGCGTAGCCTCGGGGATGCGCGCCTCGACGGAAGCAGCGCCCGGTTGCATGGTGTGGGGAAACACCGAGGACGGAAAACTCGAGGTCGACCAGCGCGGTGATTCGATGGCCTGCTGGATGTTCATGCCGAAGTCGATGACGTTAATGAGCGTCTGGATGGTGCGCATCACCTGATCGTCGCCGCCCGGGCTTCCCAGGATTCCAAACGGCTCGCCGTCCTTCATGATGAGGGTACTTTGCAAGGTGCTGCGCGGCCGCTTGCCCGGTTCGAGGGCGTTCGCTTCGCCTCTCACCAGCGAGTAGTAGTCGCCGCGGCAGTTGAAGAGGATGCCCGTGTCGCCCATCACGACGCCCGTCCCCATGCTGCTGTGCAGGCTCGGCTCAAAACTCACCATGTTGCGGTCCTTGTCGATCACGCCGATGTAGCTCGTGTCGCCCTCGTAATCGGCGTTGCCCTCCCGAACCACCACGGCCTGCCGCTTCGCGGCGGGGGCATCGCTCATATATTTTTCCGGCGATCCCGGGCGCAATTCGAGCGAGGCCGCATTCATGTCGATGAGCTTTCTTCGATCTGCCGCGTATTCCTTGGAGAGCAGCCCGGCATAAGGAATCTTGATGTAGTCCATGTCGCCGAGATACTTTTCGCGGTCCGCCATGGCCAGTTTAATAGCCTCGATTTGGACGTGCAGGAAGTCCGGGCTGTTCAGGCCGAGCGCCCTCAGGTCATAGCCTTCCAGGATATTCAGGGCAAAGAGTTCCGTAGGCCCCTGGCTGGCCGAAGGGTTCTTGTAGATCTGATAGCCGCGGTAGTTGATGGAGACCGGGTCCTCGACCTCTGCCGTGTATTCGGCGAAGTCCTGGTAACGGAACAGTCCGCCGTTCGCTTCGGAAAAGGCCGCGAATTCGCGCGCGATGTCGCCTTTGTAAAAGCGGTCTCGCGCCGCTTTGAGCGCCTCGTGCCGGCCCTTTGCCTGAACGGCTCTTTCGGCTTCGACCAGCTTCTCCAGGGTTCGGGCGAGATCGGGATTCCTGAATATCTCGCCGGGTTTAGGCGGTTCGCCATTCGGCAGATAGATCTTCACGGTGCTCGGATATTTGAGGATCTTCTTGGTGAGGGCAATCGCATGGGCGCGGCCCTCGCTGATGGGGAATCCGTCTCGCGCCAGCTCGATCGCCGGTTGGAGCACCTGTTCGAAGCTCATCGTGCCCCAACGGTCCAGCAGGATATACCACGCGTCAACGACCCCCGGAATTCCGCCGGAGAGCAGGCCGTCGCTGTCGGGGATCTTGCCGCCGTTGTTCTTCTCGTACCAGTCGATCGTGGCGAGCTTGGGGGCGCACGGCTCGGCGTTAATGGAGAGAACCTTCCTCTGGCTGGCCAAATAAACCAGCAGCACAGCGTCCGAGCCGACGCCGTTGGAAGGGAAGTCCGTTACCGCCAGCGCCGCCTGGCCGCCCACCGCCGCGTCGAAAGCGTTTCCGCCTTCTGCCAGAATGCGCCGCGCAGCCTCCGTGGCTTGGGGCATCATTGAGGAGATCGCTGCCACCCGTCCACGAATAACCGGACGCATGGTTCGTGCCGGGGCCGCCGGACTTTCCTGGGCCAAGGCAAATGGCGCCAGGCAGAAGCCGAGAATTAATGCACAAAAGCCGAGAACCGTTTTTGAAGCTGCCATCAGAACCTTCCTTGGACGTGGATGTCCTGCCGTCTTAATTACCGGCTGGCCCGGGGCGAGGACCTTTTTTCCATGGACGGAAAAACCTTCCGACGCTGTCATTCTGAGCGAAGCGAAGAATCTCGCTCTGATCTTTTCGTTCTCGCTTCATCACGGACCAGAGCGAGATTCTTCGCTTCGCTCAGAATGACAGCGCGTTTTCAAAGGACCGAGGAATCCCAGTCGGCCACTAGCCGACTGTCTGTCGCTATTTCCAACCCTCAAGCTTCGGTTCGTTTTGCGCAAACAGGCCTGTTTTGGCTCCTTTTGCGCTCCGATTTGTGCAAATATGCGCTCAAAACGCGCATAATCTGCACCATTCAAAAAGGTGACTTCCTTTGTTTTCAAGTACTTCTTAGCTTCGTTCCCACTCTTTTTGTATTTCTACGCAATTCGTTCTTTCCCCAGTCGCCGGGCCCATTCCATTCACTTGAGCGGCTCGGCAGCCCCGGCGCGCGCCTACGACAAACTGTCCCCAATTCGACCACAGTTATAGGCTATCATAAGGCCGGCGGCTTGTCAAGCGAAAAATGCGAAACAACCGCCGGGTGGCGCACACGCCGAAACCGCAGGCGTCCGCGCCAGCCAGCGACTCATGAGAATTTCCGCCAGGCCAGGGCGGAGGAGGTATAATCAGCCGTCATTTAACGCCTGCCGTCGAGGTAAAAATATGAGTGATGCATTGCACCAAACCGCAGTCTTAGAAAAATTCGCCGGATGGGCCTACTTGCTGTGGGGCCAGTGGAACAAATACGTTTCCGGTGGAGCCAACACTAAGGCCATCCAACGCCAAAACCAGTTTCGCGGATATATCAGCGCACTTTGCGCCGAAGTGAATATTTACAAAGTGAATACCTATTTTGAGGTGTTGAAAGACCGTGGGAATTTCCTCCGGTCCGATTGGAAGCTAAAGCTCCGCGAGATGCTGTTCAGCGACGATAATGTAATACTGGGTGACTATGTGGCGCTTTGCAAGACGGCCATCCATGAGCTGCGCCATTCAGAACAATATTACCGGATCGCGCAGGGGTTGTACTTGGGGCATTTGGAATTTCCGGGAGGAATCAAAAAGAAGGGAGTGTCGTTGGTTGCTTCAAGCGCTCCGCAGGCGGTCACGGCAGAAGATATCGAAGAGGCGCTTTCTGTGCCCCATGATGTCGCCCAACATGCCATCGGCAATTCCGCACGCTACGATAATTTTGCCCGGTCGGCGCCGCTCAGCCACTGCGTGGTCGGCAAATTCCCCAACCGCCCAACGGATAAGTGGACGTATACGGTCGATAACTGGCTCCAGCGCCGGTTTAAGCCCGACATGAAGATCTGGGGGCAGAGGGGATTGAATGCCAATGGGGGTGTAATCGACAAGCAATTCTATTGGCGGGGTGAACTGGACACTGACACTTTCGCGGTGGCAGACCTGCTGGAAGGGCTATTAACGAAGAAATGGAATAACTACGAGGCGGTGAAGGGCAAAGGCAGGAAGGATACCAAGGCCTTTCCGCCTCCGCCGGCGCTCCAGCCCCAGGCTCAACCCAAGCTCCACACCCTCGCCCAACCCAAGGTCAGTCTCCCGGTGCTGAAGAAGGCGGCCTAGAGCGGGTGGGGTTGGCTACCCGCTCCACTTTCCGGCGCGCGGGCTGGCGCAGACTTCGCCTGTTGAAGTCTGTGCGATGTCGCGTAGCGAAACTGTTGGGGGCGATGGCCGCCCGGTGGCGCAGACGTGTCGCCTTCCGGCGTGTCTGCGCTCCGGCGGATTCGGAGAGGCGCATACATCAGGATAAAGGGCGTCCTGACGTATGCGGCACCCCGCGAGGAAGCGGTTGTGTGCGCTGGCCTACCCAGGTCGATCTGAACTTGACGCGCCGGGGCTGTAGGCATATTATGTGCAGGCAGGAATAAAGGCGACACCGGAAAATCCGGCTGAGTGTTTCTCCCCCCTTCGGGCCAAATTCAATAACGGGCGGCCAATCTACTTTTGTGGAGGCTTCGGATGAGGCAAGTCAAGAGTATTGTGTATCTTGGGCTCTTGTTTCTCTTCTTGGGAATCGCGACGAGTCCCGCCCTCGGGGATGACGGCAAGAATCAAGCCAACTGGGACAGGCTAAAACAATTGTCGGCAGGCGAGGAAATTCAAGTCGTACAGAACGACGCCAAGTCCAGTCGGAGTAACTTCCGCAGCGTAACCGACGAGGCGATTGTGGTGAGTACGGCGGCCGGCGAACAGACAATAGCTCGGCAGAGTATCCTCCGCGTTTCGTCCAAAGGCAACGGGCACCGCATGAGGAATGCACTGATCGGCGCTGGAGTCGGGGCGGGCGCCGGCTTGGGGATTGGCGCGGCGGCGGATTCCCACAAAGCTTGCACCGGAATCTGCGTTAACATTCTGCCCAACGGAGGTAAAGAGATAGGTACTCCGCTTGGCGCTATTGTGGGCGCCGGTATCGGTGCGGTGGTTCCCACGGGCGGTTGGCACGAAATCTATCGTGCTCGCTAAAGAGGGGGGAAGGTGCATGAGGCACAGATGCCCAAGAAGAAATTGATTATTCCTAGATTTGCGTCGGAAGCGGAAGACGCCAAGTGGCACGAGCGCAACCGCCCGGCGCTCGAGCGGGCCGCAGAACGCCGCATCCGAGAGGGATCCACGCTCACCTTGCACGAAGCCGCAGCTCGCGCCAGAACGCGGCCGGTCACGCTGCGGTTGGCGGTCGACGATATTGACCTGGCGCGCGCCATGGCCGCGCAAAAGGGCATGGGCTACCAAACCTACGTCAAGATGCTCTTGCACGAAGCCTTGCGCCGAGAGGCCGGGAATCAATAGGCCCGCCGTGACCGTGAGGTGCGAGACCTGATCGTGCAGGGAGAGGCCTTGCGGTCCGTGGACCCGCAATGGACGAAGGCCGCAGAGCTTCGCTGTGCGCCAGCCGCGGAGACCGCGGAACTCCGCTCTGCGCGAGGCAAGGTTCCCTCACTTGGTGGCGTGCAACCCTCATTCTTGCTCATTGCACAGTGAAGGCATCGTCGAGGGTGTAACTTTGGCCGTCAGGGTTCGTGATCGTCATCTGGACGGCGCCCGCAGTGAGTGAGGGCAAAGTGACTTGCAGGGTGTTACTATCCACGTAGTAGACGGTCGCCGCCGTGCCATTGGCTGTGGCGGTGGTCGCCTCTACAAAACCGCTCCCACGTATCTTGACCTGAGTGCCGGCGGCACCCGAAGAGGGGGTCACGCTGCCGATCGAAAGCGGCGCGGAATCGAGTTGCGCGATGGTGAGGCCCTTGTTGGTGATCAGGAAGATTCGTTCTCCGGTTTCGTCAATGGCCATGTTGTGAACCATCGTACTAGTCAGGTCGCCGAATGAGCCACTTACCGCCGGCATCTGTTCCGTAAGATATACTCGTTCGCGCAAGTCGCCATGGTGAACATCAAAGATGTCTACACCTTGCGGGAAAGGTATATAGAGCAGGCTGCCCGAGCTGTTCAGGCGAGACCCAGCCAGATAGCCGGAAGTCCCACCCCCGGGCGAGAGTTCATAGAGAAAGTCCGGCAAGCCGGCAGTGCCCAGGAGATTCGCCTGTGGGTCGAGGAAACTGATTGAAAGCTCGAAGCTCGGATTACCGGTGCCGAGTGCCGAAAAAAAGTTGCCGTCCCCCGACACGCTACCGTCGATCAAGAAAGTGCCTAAAAGCTGGTTGGTCCATGTGTTGGTGGCGGCGCTATAAAGGATAACTGGCCCACCGCTGTTGTCGGGTACGGCGATGACAGCCCCGGAACCATCCTGTGAGGAAGAAATCCAGTTTCCCGCGACCTGCAGGTAGAAAAGCCCGGGGTCATTGTCTTTCGAAACCTGAAGCGAGCCGAGATCCAACACGTAGACTGACCCTCCGCCACCCTCAAGCCCTGCATTATTGCCGGTAACGATAAACGCCGTGTTGAGACTTGTGGTCGCGATTTGGTCGGGAACCGGGCTCAGGTATGTGCCAGGCGGAGCGATCTGAACCGCTGTCGCTGAGGCGGGCGCATCCGGATTGACGATCGCCACCGAGTAGTCGGTGAAGTTAGCCACCAGGAGCTTTGAACTGTCGGGAGTGAGAGCCATTCCCACCAGGTTGCGCTTTCCTCCCAGGCTGGGAGGAGTTATGGGCGGAAGATAACTGTTGCTCGAGAGCGAGAACACGTCCACGTGGTTGCCGGCGCTCAAATAGACCTGCTGGCGAGACTGATCATACAAGACGTCCAGAAGAGTGTCGGAGGTAGGATAGTCCTCAAGACTGTTGAGGACATGAAAACCCTTGGGTATCGTCGTTGTCCCAGTCGGAGCGTTAATGACGATGTCGTGCGCACCGGGGGAACCCGAGGGCGGCGTGATTTGCAGGTGCTGAAGGTACAAGGCGAAGGGGGTGTCATTGTAGGAGAACTCGGCTTTGGTCACGGGGGCGGTCTCGCCGCCGATTTGTACCTTAATGGCCGCACTTTGTGCGTCCGCGGAAAAACCATTGCCGAACAAGTCTACCGTCGCTCCGCCTTGAGGCCCGCTTGCCAGGCTTCCGTAGGTAATGGCCGACGGGCCGTAACTGAAGGCTTGGGGCATGAAGGCGGCGGCGCCGTCAGGGTCGAAAATCCTGATGTTGACGGGGCCCGGACTGGCGGCGGGGGGAGCCGTCGCCTGAAGTGTGGCGTTCGCGAGCGAGACATTGGTAGCCTGGCGGAAGCCAAACCAGACGGACGGCTGAGCGGATAAGTTCCCGGTGCTGATGCTTACCGGCGTAGCCGAATTCACGTTTCCTTCGGCAGGTTGTGCGCCAAAGGTCGATGGGTAGATGGCGGTCGGAGAAAAATTGCGATAGAAGGTGGAATCATCCAAAGCCAGCCCGTAATCCGCCGCCCCGAAGATCATCCCAGTAGCATCCGCTCCCATGGGGACTTCGATGAATTCGCCGGTGGAACCAGCGTGGATTCCCCGGTAGGCGGGTGCGGCTCCGACTAACTGGAAGGTCTGCGTATCCACGGTGGAGATGAGGGGCAGGTTCCCGGTTGGGTCCGAAACAACGTAGAGCAGGCGCCCATCCGTGCTGTAGACCATCCCGGTGGTTAGCCCCCCCACGGGCGCAGTCCCCAAGGTGCTCAGGTTGGAGTCCAGCAGAGATATTCCCTGGTCTTGTGCAGCAACGGCAAACTGTGTGCCGTTGGGGTTGGCGGCCACCGCAAACGCGAACTCCTGAATTGTGGTTTGCGCGGAAGTAGAATTGGTGGCCGCGTCGTACAGGCACACGTAGCTTGGGTAAGTGTCGCTGGACGAGATCAATTTGGTTCCATCAGCACTCCGCGCAGACAAGCCACCCGCGCTGCAGCCTCCAGTGATCGGGGTAGCGGTCCCGGTGCTGGGATCGACCAGCGCCGGATAGGTGAGAATCTTGCCGTTCGATAGAGCCGCCAAAACCGGCGCCGTCATGACTCGGCCATTGACCAATGGGAAAATGAGGCTGCCAACGACGGTCAGGGAAGCCGTGTCGATCCAGGAAAGCCGCTGCGTCCAACCACCCACGTACAGCCGGGAGTTGTCCGGTGTCAACGATAGTCCAGCCGCTCCGGGGACGGGAATACTTTTTACAATTTGCTGGCTGGCTGGTGAAACCACATCCACTCGCGAGAGCTTGGCATTGCAAACAAAAACCAGGTTGTGGGTGGAGTCGTAGGCGATTGAAGAAGGGGTGTCATCGGTGCGCACAAAATCTGTGCGGCTGGAAGAAGGTGGAGTTGCCGGAGGCAGGGTGCTCAAGACAATTTGGGCGCTCTGCTGCGCTCCGTCCGTGGACCGCGTGGCGGTTATGGTGACAGGGACATTGCTCTCAGTTGGACCGTCCGCAGGCGCCGTAAACATCAGCGTCGACTGAGAACCGGGCAAGGCGGGATTAGACGAGAAGTTGGCTGTTATGTTGCCTGGAGTCCCGGAGGCCGCCAACTGCAGAGTGTAGTCTGTTGCTCCCGTGCCTGGGTTGAAGCTGATGGTGGTAGACGCCGAGCTGCCGTATTGCACCGTCAGGTTCTTGCTGGTGGGTACCACGCTGAATGATGCGGGCGCTTCAATAACCAGCGCGGCACTTGCTGAGGCGCTCAGCGAATTGCTGCTGGCCTGGAAAGAAAGGGTGTAATTCCCGTTTGCGGCGTTCGCTCCCGCGGTGACGTTCAGCGCCTGTCCCGCGATGGCCAGGGAGAAAGGAGAGGCGGGAGTAACCGTCAGTCCATCCGGCAGGCCCGAAACAGTGACGGTGGCCGTTCCGCTGAAGCCATTTTGAGGTTGGAGAGACACGTTCACTGTCGCGGAGGTTCCCGCTGACATGGAAAAGCTCGACGGGTTAACGGCGATTGTGAAAGATGGTGTGGGGGCTACCGTCCCTGATCCTCCCCCGCCACATCCGCACAGCAACAGGAGCCCTGTCAAAATGAAAATCCTGATGGGAGTTGATGGAGTCAGCATCTTGTTTGGCCTCTGCCGACGGCGGCGTTTCGGCAAGAATCATAAGCTGGCGGGCCGGGAAGTCAATAGACATTGCGTCAGTGCGCCGGGTGGCGCGGATGTGCCGTTCTCTGGTATGTCTGTCCTCATGGGCTTTCGGCCCGCGAGAGCTTATGAAAAACGGTCATATTGACATGCCCGACTCGATTCGCGCTATCCCCTTTGTTTTCAGCGTCGGCTGGTTTTTGGCAAGTGCTTTTTCGACCCTGCGCTCCTGTGGATGAGGAGGGGCGCATACACCAGTACGAGAATCGTCCTGACGTATGATGCGCCACCCCAGGCTGGCGAGGACGTGCGGACTCTAATTCTCCAGTGCCTCTCGGGTAATCTCCGCCCCCAGGCGGCGCAGCCTACGTTCCAGATCGCTGTGACCGCGTTCAATCTGATAAACGTTTTCAACCACCGTCTCGCCTTGAGCAACCAGTCCGGCAAGCACAAAAGCCATTCCCGCGCGAAGATCCGGAGCCGCGACTCGCGAGCCGCGCAGGGTTTCAACGCCTTCGACGTCAGCGAGGTTTCTGGCTTTTCTCGAGATCTTTGCTCCCAGCGCTACGAGCCCGTCAATCTGCGTGAATCGGTCCTCGAAGACACTCTCCCGTATGGGGCTGATGCCCTCGGCAACCGAGGCGAGCGCCATAATGCCAGGTTGGAAGTCAGTGGAGAAGCCAGGATACGGCCAACTCACCACATTCACCGGCTTCAACTTTTCGGGGCCTCGCACGCGCACCAGCGGCCCCTCGGCCGTGATGCGGACGCCCATCTGCTGTAACTTGGCCACCAGGATTCGCATTTCATCCAAATGGGCGCCGACCAACTCGACATCCCCTCGGGTGATGGCCGCGGCCATCATCATTGGTCCGGCGTCCAGGCGATCGGCCATGACGGCGTATTCGACGGCGCGCAGTTCTGGAATGCCTTCGATCCTAATTGTGCTGGTCCCCACCCCATGGAGCTTGGCGCCCATGTGCACGAGGAAATTCCCAAAGTCGGCGACCTCGGGTTCACAAGCGGCGTTTTCGATGATCGTTTCACCGGAGGCCAGGCAGCCGGCCATGATGAGGTTCTCGGTGCTGGTTTGGCTGGGCATGTCGAGGTAGGTGATGTTGCCTGTCAGGGTCTCCGCTTGGATCGTCAATTGATCGTTGTTTCCCTCCACCGCAGCCCCCAAACGCTTGAAGCCGTTGTAGTGATAATCCAGCCTGCGAATGCCCAAAGCACATCCCCCGACGCCACGCAGCTCAACCTTTCCGAGCCTGTGAAGGGAGACAGGCAGGAACAGGATCGAGGCACGGGACCGCGTGGTCAGATGAGGATCGAGTACGTGATTGGATACCGACGAGGCATCAATCACCGCCACGCGTTCGCCTTGGTCGTAGGTTACTTTTGCCCCGACGGACTCCGCCAGCGCCAGTTGAATGTAAACGTCATTCAGGGGAGGCACATTGCGTAAAATGGTCTGGCCCTTCTTGACCAGAAGCGCGGCGGCGATCATCGGCAGGACGGCGTTCTTTGCGCCTTGCACGACGATGGTTCCACCCAGGACCTTTCCACCTCTGATGACATACCTCGCCGGCCGCATACTCTTTGAAATTGTTTCCGGGATCGGTGTGATCAGCGCCATGACTCAATCTTTCCGGTAGTGGTACCGTTTGATGTCGAGGCGGCTTTACGCCGCCATTTGGCGAGCTAAACTCGCCGCTACCACATCAAACTGTACCATTGCCAGCTTTCCAGATAACGACTTCTTCTTCAAGTTCCAGCCCATAAGCCTTAAGAACTCGCTCGCGGACGAGATCCATCAACTTCAGGATATCCGCCGCCGTAGCGTGGTCGCGATTCACAATGAAATTCGCGTGCCGTTCGGACACCACCGCCCCGCCGAGCCGCGTTCCGTTCAATCCGAGTGAGGCAATCGTCTTGCCCGCGGAATGTCCGGGGGGATTCTTGAACATGCAGCCTGCGCTCTCTTCCTGAAGGGGCTGCGCGGCGCGGCGCTTCCGGTTGTACTCTTTAACTCGCTCCAGGACCTCGGACTGGGGGCGGTCCAGCAACTCGAGGGTGACGGAAAGCACGAGATCGTGGGAAGAAAGATTGGTGTGCCGATACTCGAACCCCACCTGCTCGGCCTTCACGGTCTCGACCTGCCGAGTGTCGCCTTGGAAGAGCGTGACGGCGCGCACCACGCCGGCCATCTCGGTGCCGTAGGCTCCCGCATTCATGCGCAGGGCTCCGCCCAACGTCCCCGGCACGCCAACCAGGCCTTCCATCCCGCCCAGATTCCGTTTCGCGCAGGCAAGCACTGCGGTGCCTAAGCTTGTCGCCGCCGGGACGACGACGCGGTTCCCTGCAAATTCTATCGGCTCACCCCGCGCCAGGTGCAGCAGGACGTCCGGCACTCCTTCGTCAGCCACCAGCAGATTCGACCCGCCGCCCAAGATCCGCCACGGCACATCCTGCGCTTCCAGATACGCCACAAGCTCCGGTACGCGGCGCGTGTCATGCACCCGGAGGATGTCAGCCGGGCCGCCCACGCCCAGCGACGTGTGCCGGCTCAGGGGTTCCCCAGGGAGCCACTCCGCACCCCACGCCGCAAACCGTTCCGCAACTCCGACTTCCCGCGCCAATATCGACATCGTTTTTGGTCGGCGACAAACGCTTATACGAACACAGTAATAGGCTACCACGGGCCGGAGTCCTTGTCAAGTGAAAAATGCGCGCTGAGATTAATTCACGCCGAGCGGCCAGGCGATCCGTCCTCCTCCCAACGGAACGCACATCGACGCCTTTCAGATTTTTCGCATACAATACGGGTTTACAAGGAGGAGTATGCAGAAGGCCGGCGTCATTCGCAGGGTGGCGAGGTATCCTGTCAAGTCCATGCGAGGTGGCGCCTACGCTTCCCTTCCTCTGACCCTCCAGGGCTTCGAAGAGGATCGCCGCTTTGCATTTGTGCAAGCTGAGTCGCGAAGCGATTTCCCCTGGCTCACGGCGCGGCAGATGCCGGAACTTGTCCGTTGGCAGACTTCGGTCGAGAAGCCGGGTACGCCGGACGTCGCCGTGACGGTCACCACGCCAAGCGGCGAACGGTGGCCGGTGGCGAGCCTCGAGCTTCGGCAGGCCATCGAGAAACGCTTCGGAAAGCCGGTCTTCCTGCTCAGAGACCATCGCGGCTCGTTCGATGTCGCAAACGTCTCCCTCATCAGCGAGCAGACTGTCCAGCGCATTGCCGAGGAATCGCAAACCGAGGCTAACCCGTGTCGCTTTCGGCCAAACCTGCTTGTGAATCTCGAGGGCGGTGCGGCCTTCGATGAGCTGAAGTGGGTGGGCCGTGTTTTGCGCCTGGGCGACAAGGCGCGCATCGCCGTTATCAAGGTAGACCAGCGCTGCGTCATAACCACGCTCGACCCCATCACCAGCGAACCGTCCCCTCAAATCCTGAAATGTATCGTTCAGCAGCACAACAAGTGCGCCGGAGTTTACGCAACCGTGCTCACGCCCGGGGAAGTACGCACGGGTGACGGCGCCTATCTCGAAGACTGAATGGGATTATCGAATCGCCCTCGAAGCCGTTTTTCTCCGTTAAACTGCGGGGATGCTTCGCTTCGCTCAGCATGACAGCCTACGCTCGGCGCAGCCACGGTTCCCCATCAGCAGTAGGCCCTCGCTTCGGGGAGCGGCGCTTCGCGCGGGATGGTTTGCTCCGCAGGTTCTTTACGCCAGCAGGCCAGCAAAAGAACGGTTCCGGTGGGGCTCACATGAATGTAAAAGATACTGTCTCCGGCTTCCAGGTCATAGAAGTTCTTGCGGCGAGGGTCGGCAGCCGCGAGCACCCCTGCCGCCAGTGCGCTGCGTAGCGCTTCAACCATTTCAGACGGGCAACGCCGAAGATTATCAATCCGAAATGAATCGTTCATCTTGAGTATCATGGTTCCCTCCGTTTGCCGGAAACGCTGCACTCTAACCCTTATTACGTTGGGAGGGGTGGAAATGTTGCACAACTTTGTAAGTCGTCTTACCAAGACCATGCCGGAGAGGCCCCATAGCCCGGCCCCATAGGAACGGGCGCATCGTCTTAGGAATTCCCGCTCGTGGTGCACGCCTTGATTCTTAGCTTTGCCTGTCGCAAGTCGACGGGTGCGCTTTTGCGGCGTGCGGGTGAGAAAAGCCAAGTCAGGCATAGGTAGCGCTAGGGCGGGAAGTTCATGCGGCGCAGAAGGTCCTGGAAGCGCGGGTCGGAGCGCAGGAAGTCGAGTTCGGGTGCGCTCTTCAAGTCGGTGAGGTCCACCGTTGGTTCATGGCAAGCCTGGTTCAACCAATGCAGCGTTTTCTCCCTATCCTTGAGGAGCCCGTACTTGATGGCGACGTACGAAGCGGAATAAGAACCCTCAGCGGGCGCGCCACTCTCCTGCTCCTGCCGACTGGCTTCGTAGCCTCGATCCGTGAGTTGCGCGTCCTTGCGCTGCGCACCGGGCAGGCCCGATTTTGCATAAGCCGCGGCGATCTCCTCCTGGTTGCGGAGCAGCGCCGGAAGGTGCGCCAGAGCCGCCATCTTTCTCTCTTCGGCCAGGGCGTCCGGAACTTTGCCCTCGATCCAGTAGATACGGGCGAGATCCACGTGGGGAAGGGCCGATTGCGGGTTTATTGCTGCCGCTGTCTCGAGCTGCTCCGCGGCCCGATCATATTCGTGCCGGCTGAGGAGTATGCTGCCGCGGAGGAAGTTGATGGGCAAAGAGAACGGGTCGAGTTGCCGCGCCCGGTCGTTCTCTGCCAGCGCCTCGTTCAAGCGCCCAAGGGTTAGCAAGTGGAGGGAATACCAGTGGTGGGCCATGGCATAGTTCGGATTCAACTCAATTGCTCTTTTCAGCTCCTTCTCCGCCTCCGCGAATTTCCTCTGGTACGCACAAGTGACTCCTAGCGATGCGTGGGCTTCGGCGAGGTCGGGTTCGAGCGCCACCGCCTTGCGGGCGTAGGTTTCCGCCAGAGGCTGGTTCCACTTGACCAGCCAGCTTACCCCGTAGTAATCAGCCAGCCCGGAATAGGCGAGCGCGAAGTTGGGATCTTCCCTTAAGGCCTGCTCGAAGTAGACGCGCGCCCCCACCGCAGCTTCCGCAGTTCGCTCAGCCCAAAGATGACGACCACGGAGGTAGGCATCGTAGGCGCGCGGATTGACCGTTCGCTGGCTGCCCAGGCGCGCCTCTTCGGCGGTGGACAGCCGTCCGCTGACTTCGTGGGCGATCGCCAGCGCCGCCTCTTCCTCCAGCCGGATGATTTCGCCGAAGTCCCGCACGTAGGTTTCGGCCCACAGGTGCCGGTCAGTCCGCGCCTCGAGCAATTGTGCGGTGATACGTACCCGGCCGCCGGAGCGTTGCACCGTGCCTTCCACCACGGCGTCCACGTTTAACTCCCGCGCGATTTGCGGCAGCAGCTTCTTAGGGCCGCCCTTGTATCGCATCACCGAGGTTCGCGAGATCACTCGCAGATTTGCAATCTTGCCCAAGTCGGTGATCAGGTCATCGGTCAGGCCGTCGGCAAAGTATTCCTGCTCGGGGTCGCGCGAGAGGTTTTCGAGCGGCAGCACGGCGATGGATTGGATGCGCAGCGCTTGTGCGGATGTAGTGCTATGCCACCCCAGGTAAGGGGCCAGGCGGTCGCGCAGGCCCGCCACATTAAGACCGATGAGCGTTGCGAGCAGCGCGACGAGCGCGCCGGCCATCCCGGCCGCAAGCCAGCGCTTTTGCAGAGGCGTCCCTCGGAGGCGCCCTCGCGGCGGGGGCACAAGGCGCTGCAGGTCGGCGCGAACCTCCGAGGCGCGCTGGTAACGGACCTCGCGGTCTTTCTCCAACGCCTTTTCGATGATCGCTTGGAGCCTGCGATTGATGGCGGGATTCAGGCGCTGTGGGGATGTGGGTTGGCGCGTCAGAATTGCTTCCCGAATCTCCCCCAAATTCTCGCCGCTGAAAGCCTGCCGGCCGGTCGCCATTTCGTAGAGCACCCCGCCGAAGCTGAACAGGTCGGTGCGCGCGTCCAGCTTTTCGCCCCGTGCTTGTTCCGGCGACATGTAGGCCGCCGTCCCCATCGCGGCGCCGGCGACGCTGATATCATCCGGCTCCATGGTTAAGGAGCGAGGATTGCACGGTTGTGCCCCCTCCCTCGTCTCGCGACCCCCAGTACCCTCTCGCCCTGGGGGGCGCGAGTTGTCCTCCACTGACGGATGGTTTCCTGGCCGCTGAACCCCGCTCCCTGAAGCCTGCAATTTCGCCAGCCCGAAGTCCAGGATCTTGGCTTCCCCGTGCTTGGTCACAAAGATGTTCGCCGGCTTAATGTCGCGATGAATGATGCCCTGGGCGTGCGCGGCCTCGAGTGCGTCGGCAATCTCCATCCCCAGGTCGAGAAGCCGGCGCTCGGGCAGCGGTTGGCCGGTGATGAGGTCCTTAAGGGTGCAGCCCTCCATCAGCTCCATTGCCAGGAAGGGTTGTCCCTCCACCTCGTCGATCTCATAGACCGTGCAAATGTGGGGATGATTGAGCGCCGAGGCGGCACGCGCCTCCCGCTGGAATCGCGCCATCGCTGCGGGATCGCCCGCCAGGCCTGTGGGCAAGAACTTGAGGGCCACCTTGCGGCCCAGGCGGATGTCTTCCGCCTTGTACACGACCCCCATGCCACCCCGGCCCAGCTTCTCGAGGATGCGGTAATGGGAAATCGTCTTTCCGATCAAGGGGGAATTCTCTTCGGCTGACCGGCGCGACAGGGCTTGCTCCTGAGCCAGCAGTTTCGCCGCCGACTCCAGCGCCGCCACTTCCATGAAGTGTTCGGCACGCTTGTCGTAAGTCAGCAGTGATCCAACTTCGTCCCGCAGGCCGGGGTCGCCGGAACAAGCCTCGTCGAGGAAGGCGCCCCGCTCGCTCTCCTCCCGCTCGAGGGCGGCGTGATACAAGCGCTCGACTTGCCGCCAACGCTCAAGCTTCATCGCGATGCCCCTCGCTCATCTCGCGCAGGAGCCAGGATTTGGCCAGCCTCCAGTCCCGCAGCACGGTCTCCTCAGAGACTCTCAGCACTTCGGCGGTTTCCTCCACGCTCAACCCGCCAAAGTAGCGCAGTTCCACCACCCGGCTTTTTCTCGGCTCGAGTTCGGCCAGGGCGTTGAGGGCTTCGTCCAGCGCCAACAAGTTAGTGGGTGCTTCCCGAGACACAACCAGAGCTTCGTCCAAGGAAACTTGAGGGGACTCGCCGCCTCGCTTCAGGCGCCGGCGCGAGCGGGCGAAATCGACCAGGATTTGCCGCATGAGCCTCGCGCAAACCCCAAAGAAGTAGGCGCGATTCTGCCAACTGATGTCTCGGAAATCGACCAGCCGCAGGTAGACTTCATGCACCAGCGCCGTGGTCTGCAGGATGTGGCCGGACGCTTCGCCAGCCATATAACGCTGCGCAAGCTGGTGAAGTTCGCCGTACACCAAGGGCGTCAACTTCTCCAGCGCACGCTCATCTCCCCCGCCCCAGGCCTGGAGCAGTTGCGTTACCTCGTGAGCGGAGGGGCGCGCCATAACCGTCTGCCTTATGTGTGACTTCAAGGTTAGCACAACCCTGTTGCACATTGCACTGGCTCAATCACCGATAGTGACTCAGGAGGTGGCACGGCCATCTTGGCCGTGACCGCTCACGGGCGGGACGCCCGTGCCACATCAAAATGAGCCATTGCCCCTCATCCCAAAATATTTATGGGAGACATTACAGTTTTCGAACTCATCTGTCGCCATGACTACTAGAGAGGGCCAGAGACAAGTGTTTTGGCCAAATCTCTAGGTAGGGCAAACGAGAGGCAGGAGAGTTGGCGGCCGCCGCTCGGGCAGCGAAGCGCAATGGCGGGCGTCGATCTCCATGACCGAGTGCAGGGCGCCTTCTCAAGAATCGGATCCGTATGTCCTAACCAAATTCGCACAAGGAGGCAGTATGAATAGAAGCTTTTGGAAGCTGACATCGACGGTGATCGGTCTGTTTGCCGCTTTAACAATCCTGCTTTCCGGAACCTCCGCCCCGGCGGCGCCACAGGTTGGAACGACCGGCGCCAACCATGTGGTTTGGCAGCACGTGGGGCGAATTTACGTGAACCCAAGCACCGGCGCGGCGATATACTACGGCTACCTGGTCCACATCAACGGAATTACCACCAGCTTGTTCAACGGGACGCCGGGCGAGGGAACTGCATACTTCACGTTCCGAACCGATGTCTTGCAGCTCACGCCTCTGCCCAATAATGCAGACATTACTCTCGATCTGGTATCCGCCGGGACATTCAGCGTCTACTACAACCCTAGTCCGACTGGTAACTGGAACGACCCAGACACTTTCTCGAGCGGCACGCTGATTGCCACCTTCGAGAGACAGGAGAGTTTGTTCCCCATCATCGGACCTCTCGGTCTCCATAGTCTCTCAGAAAGCCTGCAGTCAAGCCGGAACTTCACCTTCGACGGGCAGAAGTTCAATTTCAACCGCATTTCCCCCGACGGGATCACGTTTGCACAGTTTTTCAGTAGTGCGCCCCTCACCGGACTCACTGGCGGCTATAGCGGCTATGCAGTCGGTTTCCCCGGCGCCGGCGCCGTCATGGCCGTTGGAAGCAGGCTATCCGTTGCAGGTGCAAGCGAGGAGTGACAATCCCCAGTAAAACTCTTAATCGCTGAAAGAACTGCAGCGCGGTAACCGGGACACTCAAACTTACCCTAAGCAGGATGGGCGCATGCCTGTCCTGCTTGGACCGGTGATCAAGCAGTGCGCGTTGAGCCGGCTCCACCCATCCTGACAGTTTGTCGGTGTGGCACGGTGTCCCTCTTGACCGGCTCTGGAATACGACGGCTACAGCTCCTGTCCGAAAATGGAAGGTCGAATCCCAATACCGGACACTCCGCACCCTACAATTCTCCTGGCAGGTCTTGTAACTCCTTTCTGTAGAGTGAATTCGACCCTTCTGCGATTGGTCCACAGCTTGCTAAAAAAGTGGCTAGCGTCTGGCGGGTTGGCAGTGCGTCCAGCTTCTAACCACACGCCGGTTTTGAGGGAACACGATGCACGCTCTGCTCCAAGATGTGCGCTTCGGCTTTCGGATGCTGGCGAAGAACCCCGGCTTCACGGCGGTGGCTGTGATCACGCTGGCGCTGGGGATTGGCGCGAACAGCACCATTTTCAGTTGGATCAACTCCACCCTGTTGGACCCTATTCCGGGGGCGGCCGATACCAGCAAGCTAGTCTCGGTCATGAGGGGACAGTGGAGCGAGAATCCCATGCCGCCGTTTTCTTATCCTGACTACGCGGATCTGCGCGCCAGCACCGAGAGCTTTTCCGGCCTCATTGCGTACCAGCAGGATTTCATGTCCCTCACCGGAAATGACAAGCCGGAGCGCTTATTCGGAGAGTTTGTTTCCGCGAATTATTTCGATGTGCTCGGTGTGCCTCCCATCCTCGGACGCAGCTTCTCGCTGACGGAAGAAGAAAAAACCGGAAGCACGCCGGCGGTAGTGATCAGCTACGCCCTGTGGCAGAGCCATTACGGGGGAGACCGGTTCGTAATCGGCAAGTCAATGGAGATTGCCAAGCGCCTATGCACGATTGTAGGTGTGGCCCCGCCGGGGTTCGTAGGAGCTGCGACGGGGACCCGTTCGGATCTTTGGGCTCCCCTGGTCTATGGTAACGATCAGTTCCGCCAGCGTGGCACCTTCTGGCTCGACGTGCTCGGAAGGCTCAAGCCCGGCGTCACGCGCCGGCAGGCAGAGTCGGAGCTGGACCTTCAAATGCAGTGGATCGTCAAGCAGTATCCCGATTCGCACCGCGGCCCCAACCAGATCACGCTCGACCCACTCTATCGTTCACCCTTCGGCACCAACGTTTTCATGTACAAGACGCTGCCCATGCTGCTGGCGCTCGCCGCGGTACTGCTGTTGCTGGGCTGCGCCAACGTTGCCAATCTGCTGCTGGTTCGCTTCGTGGCCCGCCGGCGTGAGCTGGCGCTGCGCTTGTCGGTGGGCGCCGGGCGCTGGCGGCTGCTCCGCCAGCTCTTGGTGGAAAGCCTGGTGCTCGCGCTGCTGGGTGGGGGAGTTGCCATGCTGCTCACGAGCTGGACGGCTGGGTCGTTTGTCGCCTTTTTTCCGCCCACCAACCTTCCGCTCGCCATCAACGGTCGAGCTGACCACGTGGTGCTCGGCTGGACCTTCGTCATCTCAGTCCTCACCGCCCTGATCTTCGGAATTCTGCCGGCGCTGCGGTCTTCCAACCTGGCTCCCATCACTGTCCTGAAAGAAGAGGCGGGAAGTATGTCGGGCGGAGTTTACAAATCGCGGCTTTCCCGCGCCTTGGTGGTGGCGCAGATCTCCCTTTCGCTGCTTTTGCTGATTTCGGCCGGTCTCTTCATTCGCAGCCAGCAGAACGCCCAGCGATTGGATCCTGGCTTTGACCCTAACCACGTGCTGGTGGCTTCCTATGATCTTGGAGCTCTCGGCTATTCGCAGGATCAAGGCATCGCCTTCCACCGGCAATTGCTCTCGAAGCTCTCGGCCCTGCCCGGGGTTGAGTCAGCGACTTTGGCGGATTTTTCACCTCTCAGTTTCACCATCCATTCCGAATATATCCAGCCCGACGGTTACCTTCCACGGACCGGTGAATCCATGCTCGTCTGCTCCGCCGTCGTCAGCCCGAACTACCTCCGCACGATGCGCACTCCCATCATTGCCGGGCGCGACTTCTCCGAGCACGACACGGCGGGGTCGCAGCTCGTGGCCATCGTGAACGAGGAATTTGTGAACCGATACTGGCCTGGGCAGGACGCGATTGGAAAGCGGTTCAGCCAAGACGGGCAGTCGTTTAATGTCGTGGGTGTGGCCCGAAATGGCAAGTACCGCCGCTTGGTTTATCCCCCGGAGCCGGTCTTCTTCCGGCCCCTTTACCAGCGTTATCAGGGTCTGGTGATGATTCACGCCCGGGTCTCCGGCGATCCGAAGAGTTACGCCGCGGCGGTGGAGAAATCCGTTCACGAACTCAATGCCGATTTGCCCGTCTTTGGTGTGACCACGCTCAAGGCCAGCATGCAGTTTGGAAGTATTTTCGAACGGCTCGCCGGGACGTTCGCCAGCGCGTTTGGGTTATTGGCGCTGGCCCTCGCCACCGTGGGCATCTACGGCGTGATCGGCTACACCACGCGCCAGCGCACCCATGAGATTGCCATTCGCATCGCGCTCGGAGCACAGCGAGCGGAGGTAATGCGGTTGGTGCTGGGGCAGGGGCTGCTTCTGACCCTTGCGGGGTTGGCCGTGGGGATCGCCATGTCGCTGGCCCTTACGCGCTACCTTAAAAGCGTGCTCTTCGGCGTCACTACGAGCGATCTCGGGACCTATGCGGCAGTGACATTCCTGCTTTGCGTGGTATCGCTCATTGCTTGCTATGTCCCCGCGCACCGGGCAACGAAAGTCGATCCTATGGAGGCGCTGCGATACCAATAGCGACTGCAACCCTCCGCCGTCTCCGGCCGGCTTCGTAGGGGTCAGGTCCAAACCGCCCAGCCGAGGCATCTGCACTGACAAAACTAAACATCCAGTAGCAGGCTGCGGCCTAACACTCCAGTGGCCTGATCCTGCGCCGCCAACGCCGAATCACGCGCGACCCCTGCCAGGCAGCGAAGCTGGTCGGCGAAGTCCCAAGCCAGATCGCGGGCGGCTCGGACATTCCATATGGCCAGAAGCCTGCCAATCTTCCCAGTGTCCTGGGCCAGCTCACCCAGGATTCCTGTGGCGAGGAACTGCAGAGCTTGGGGGAGGACGGCTTCCAGTATCCCGTTCACGTGCTCATAATCTGCGTGTTGCGGGCTCGTCTTCCCGGGGCGCAGGTTCAGTTCGGCGCCGGTCTGCACCAGCGCCAAGGCCAGATCATGATTGATGTGCGCATTCATTCCAGCCAGCGCAAACTGGATGCGTTCAATACCAGGGCGATAGCGGGCTTCGAATAGGGCCTGCCAGGAAGTGGGAACTTGCGCGGGGCTATTCAGCCAATTCAAGATTGCTGAGAAATAGAACTGGGCAAAGACGACGTCGAGGCGGGTAAGCCAAGCCGGATCTTCCCAGCCTCCTTGGGGCGGACCGCTGTCCACCTTTTGAGTGACCATCATGTAGAGAAGGTTGAACCACTTGAGCCCGTCGCCGCTCGGCAACAGGCTGTCGATCCTCCGCATCAACGTGAGAACGTCGCCGATTGTCGCGGGTGGAGGGCCGCTTGTGATTTCGATAAGTTGGCCATCAATGGCAGTGCTGTTCATAGACCACTCCTGCGCTTAGCAAGGCGTCACTGTCATGAAGCCCTGGAAGGGTTCAGCGGCGAGGGGTGCTTAGGCTGGTAGAGCCAGAGTTCGCTGCCGCCCGGAAGTTTCAGGGCGGTGAGCCGGCCCCAGCCGGTGTCGTTGACCGGCCGCGTAAACTCCACACCCTTGCCTTTCAACTCGCGAACCGTCGACTCCACGTCGTCGCACATCAAGTAGAGCTGGTGATGTCCTTTCAACGCGTCGCTGCCCGGCCACGACTTCTCGTCTGTGGGGTGAATGCCGAGCTCGGCCGGAGGTAACGCGAATATCAGCCAGCCTTCACCGGCATCCACCGAGGCCAGTCCGAGCACGTCCCGGAAGAATGCGCGATCCGCCTCGGCATCGCGTGTGTAGATCACCACGTGGGCTGCATTGATCATCGTCCTTCTCCTTCCAGATAAAGCCTGGCCTGCGCGAGGCCGCTCCAGGTTTCCGCTTCGGCAGGCCGGCGAACGGAGATTCCCTTCACAGCGTTGGTTTTGGTGCTTAAATCCCCGTTTCCTACTTTAGAACGCCTTGGAATAGCAGGCAAGGCCGAAGTTACAACCACGGACCTTGCCAATTCACGCTTTCTCCACACGGTGTGAAAGCTGCGCCGCCGAGTCTCACCTCTCCCAGGCCGCTGGATTTACCTCTGTTCATGGCGCTGTCACATTGTGGTTCAAGGATGGGATACCCAGTGCACGATGGCCGTCCTTTTCCTGGTCAACGACTGGCATTCGCCAGCCCTGATGCACGATGAACTTGTTGAATCGCCGGCTCTAGGTTCGACTGATGAAATGGTACCGGAAGTGAAACTACATCCGGTAATTGCAACGCGGTGGACGGCTAAGGGACTCTAAATAATGGCAGGCGTGGAGGGACTCGAACCCCCGGCCCACGGATTAGAAAGGCATTTCCAAGCCTACTGGAATTTCCCAAAATAACTGATAAATCTTAGATTCGACAGCCGCTAGGCTCCCATTTTTTTGTTTGGTATTGTGAGGGTTTACGAGGCATTTTGAAACCTCTTCAGCCAAAGTTTGGTCATAATTGTGGCCGCACACCGGGACCAGTACAGCCAGGCCCGCCCTACTGCTTCTGGAAGTCCGACGCCTTCCGGTGCTCTAAGACGTTATCGTAGCTCACGGCAAGCTCGTCGCCCACGTGGAGAGCCGTGCCCAGCAGCGGTACGTTGTCGAGCCTCCCGAAGAGGACGCCAGCCTCGTCGCCGCAGGAATCCACGACCACCCACATCCGCTCGCTCTTGCCGGTTTCCTCGTCCATGAACTCTGCCTGGACGTAGTCGCCGGGCTGGAACTCGCCCCACATAGGTGAGATGCGGCGGAACGGCCTTATACAGCTGCCGCACGCTCTTGTAACCCTCATGCAGTTTTCTTGAAATAGAGGAACCCATCAGACATGGTTTCTCAGCATGAGCTCTTTGGGGTGAGGTTCTAGGTAGACCTGCCCGCAGAGGTAGGGAATCTCGAAACGGCGAACGTAGTGCCGGATGAGCGTGAGGGGGACAATGAGCGGCACCAGGCCGTGACGATAGTCCTCAAGCAGTGAGTGCAGTTCGCGTCGCGAAGCCTCATCCAAATGTGGCCGCAGGTAGCCGACGATGTGCTGCAAGACGTTGGTTTGGCGACGGGTGGTAGCCATCTCGGCGAGCGCCTGCACGAATCCCTCTTCATAGCGCAAGCGCAGTTCGGGGCGCGGCAACGCCTTGCCAGACGCCACGAGCCGCCCCAGAACTGCGTAAGCCCGCGGCGAGTGGTCATTGTTGTTCTCCTTTGTGGTTTGGTTCGACTATCAATTTAGCCTGACCCGGAGGTGGCTCGGTGTTGAGACGTCGGTTACCACCCTACCCTGGCACCCGGGGGGCGCTCCAGGCAGGGAGGGGCTACCTCTGGTTTCTGAAGCCGCCCCCCAAGAAGCTGTCGCCTTTTCGCGCGCAGCTCACTACACGCCTGGAACGGCCTTGCTGATCAGGGTGAATGATCCCGTACTGAGCGAGCCGACTGCGTAGATCAGATACACGTCGTGAGGTTCTAGCTGGAAGAAATAGGGCCCGATCACGGGGCTCGTTTGGCCGGCAGGAGTCAGCGTAACCTGCGTCCTCGGGAAATTCCATGTCCGCTCCGAGGGAAGCAGGGCGGCGGCTTGCTGCCCGTTGCTCACATTCGGAATAGTCGTGGGCTTGAGCGGCGAGTAGTAATACTCCCGGGCCACGGTGATATCTACAGCAGGTGCATTGGCAGTGTGCTGGACGATGACACGTGACTGCCCGGCCGGGGTTGGACTGAGGTTATTGTCGAATTTCGTGACGCCGGGCGCACCCTCAGCATTCAGGTAAGCTACCACGGACGCGTTCTCGCCTTCGGCAAGGGCCACGCCGTTGGCGGTCAGCAGGGCAGGGTTGGAACACGGGTCAACCGTGTTAGCCAAGCTGATGGTGAAATTGTAGGTTCCCGCAGGGATGGTGAAGGGACCGGCAATCTCCCCAAATTTGAAACCTTGCAGCAGACAGATTGAGCCGTTCACTTGCACATCCACGGGCAACGCGGGGTCAAGGTTCTCGCTTACGTCATGGCCGGGAATCCCATGTACAACATACACGGATGCGTTGGGACTCTGGGCAAGAGCCGGATTCGACGTGAATCCGGATAGCATCAAACAGCCAACTAACAGAAGCACTGCTTTCCAATTCTTCATGGTTCGATTCTCTCCTCGTTTTTTCGGTGGGGTTTCGCTCTGTCTTTCCCCGGTCAAGAGTTCAACCTCTCTTGATCCTAGGTAAAAGATGTTTGACTCTGGAAAGAAGATGCACCATAATAAAACTGATGTGAACTAAGATCAAATACTGGGTGGAAATTTGATTCCCAGTAAAAGGAGTTGGAGAACTTGCTTTCCCCGACCTTACAAGAAGGATTGCAGCGCTACTCCATTGGAGAAAAGCTCCGCGCTTTGCGCTTAAGAAAGAAAGTGGGTCTGGTGGATCTCGGCCGGCATACGGGACTCTCACCTGCCCTGTTGTCAAAGATAGAGCGTGGGAAGCTCTTCCCCACCTTGCCGACCTTGCTCCGTATCGCGCTGGTGTTTAGCGTAGGGCTGGAGTTTTTCTTTACCGACGAGCGCCAGCGTCGGGTTGTGGCGATCGTGCGGCGCGGGGAACGTCAGCGGTTTCCGGAAAGACCTGACACGGATGAGGTAGGCTTTCATTTCGAATGCCTGGATTTTCATGCTGTCGAGCGGAAACTCAATGCCTATTATGCTGAGTTTGAGCCTCTGGCGGCTGCGAGAGTGCGCCTGCACCAGCACCCCGGCATCGAGTTCCTATACGTGATTTCTGGCAAGCTCGGACTGCGCATAAGCGAAAAAGAGAATTCCTTAGAGAAAGGCGACGCCGTATACTTCGATTCGAATCTGCCCCACGGGTACCGCCGGATTGGCAATTCGACTTGTGGTGCTGTCGTTGTAACTACTTCCTGAGTCCCGAAGTTTTTCCGCAACCCCCACATCTAAGTGCATCTGGGGAATTGACTGAAGCGCGAATAAGAGATTTGCTGTAGATAGGCAAAGCCGATGCCGGCCTGCTTCACCCGTGTGCCGATCCGCTTTTCTAGGACCTCCTGCGCTGCATTCATCTCTTACCCTGGGCACAATGAGCGGCAGCAACAAAACTGCCCGAGAAGCTGGGCGGCAACTTCCCAAATCGGGACCCAGGGGTATACACTTGCAGCCTGGTGATTCCAAAATGGGCTTCTCGGGGGAACCGACCTGAGATGAGCGACGTTCCGTTCCGGGTACTACTGATCGGCGATGATGTAACCCTTTACGAGAGACTGCGCGATATCCTCGCTCAGGTTGAGGGGAGACGATATCATTTAGAAAAGGTAGGGCTGCTCAAGGAATCCCTCGACACGCTGGCCCGGCAGGAACACGAAGTTTATTTCGTAGCTCCAAGCAGTGGTCAAGACGAGGCCGCCACAATCCCGCACAAAGCCTCCGCCAATGCTTGGTTCAAGCCCATCATATTTCTTGTCGGGCACACCAGCCCGGAGACTCGTCGCCAGTTCCTCAGGGCTGGAGCCGCCGCTTGCCTTCCTCTAGATCAGCTCAATCCACTTCTTCTTCAGTATGCGATCGAACATGGGTTGGAGTTTGCACGGGCAATGCGTCTTCGTTACGAAAGCGAAGCGGAAGCCGAGAAACTCGCCTTGGTAGCCAGTCGGACGGAGAACATCGTCATCATTACGGACCCTAAAGGGCGCATTGAGTGGGTCAATGACGCTTTCACCCGAATCACGGAATACAGACTGGACGAAGTCCGTGGGACTAGTCCGGGGTCGTTTCTGCAAGGGCCGGAGACAGATGAAGCAACCGTCGCCTATATGCGAAGACGGTTGAGCGAGGGCAAGGGATTTAAGGTTGAAGTCATTAACTACTCTAAGGCGGGTCGCAAGTATTGGCTGCAGATTGAGGTCCAACCGTTCTACAAGGATTCTGGTGAGCTCGCGGGTTTTACTGCAATTGAAAGCGACATTACGGAGCGAAAACGAACCGAGGAAGGGCTGCGCCTGCGAGATCGCGCTATGGGGGCAGCGGCGGAGGGGATCATCATCTCCGATCCTAGTCAGCCCGGCAATCCCTTGATTTACGTCAATGATGGGTTCGGGCGACTAACGGGGTACTCGCGGGAGGAAGTTTTGGGCCGCAATTGCCGTTTCCTACAAGGACCGGGGACGGACCCTGCGGTACTCGAACAGATTCGTGGGTCCATCCGCGAGCGTCGGGACTGCCTTGTAGAGCTGCTGAATTACCGGAAGGACGGTACGCCGTTCTGGAATCGCCTTTCGATTACTCCCTTGCGGGATGCTCAGGGAAGACTAACCCACTTTGTAGGGGTCCAATCTGACATCACCGCCCGGAAGCTGGCCGAAGAACGACTCGCCGCCGCGAACGTCGAGATTCTTGCCTCCAATAACCGCATGAAACGCGAATTGGAAGCGGCCGCGAGAGTCCAGCAGGCCTTGCTTCCAACACTGCTACCCCGCATCGAGGGGGTTGAGTTTGCTTGGCTACTCAAGCCGTGCGCTGAACTTGCCGGGGACCAGCTCAACGTGATGCAATTGGATGATGGGCGGGTGGCTCTGTATCTATTGGACGTGAGCGGGCACGGCGTCGCCTCATCACTCATGGCTGTCGCTGCGAATTTGCTTCTTTCCCGAAGGCTTGAAATCACCTCCCTGGAGTCAGGCAAGCTCGCCGGGGGCAGAGTCCCCAGCCGGACCTCCCCGGCGGATACTGCCATGCTTCTAAATCAGCAGTTCCCACGAGAGAAGACCGCCGGCCAATACCTCACTCTGGTCTATGGGGTGCTGAACTTGAGATCAGGGGAATTCGAGTATGTCGCAGCGGGTCACCCTGGGCCGGTCGTTGTCCGGAAAGACGCGCCACCCATCGTACTGGAAGCACCTACCGGCCTGCCGATTGGTCTCTTCCCCACATCCTTCGAAGAGCGCACCGTCCAGTTATGCCGCGGTGACCGGATCTACCTCTACACGGATGGAATCACCGAGGCCATGAATGCATCAGGAGATGAATTCGGCATTCAAAGACTCCTCGCGCAGCTTGGTGAGCTTCAGTCGCTTCCCTTGGATCAAAGTCTTACCACCCTCATGGAGAGTCTTGAGGAATGGAGATGCCATGAGTGCCTGAGGGACGATGTGTCAATTGTAGCTTTGGAATGGAAGAAGTGAGAATCCCACTTGGTTGGCTGGCGCTTCGTGCGGCGGTCGGGATACCAATCGCCAGTCCAGCGGGACACTCGGTACAGGTATTCTCGCTCGGCGAGGCAGTCTCCGTCATGCGCAAGTCGGTGGCAATCACAATCGTGCCTGTTGGTTGGCCCCCGTTGGTTGAAACTCTTGAGAGAGTTGCCGCCAGGCACATTACGATCTATGCATGCGGAGCGTGCTGCCGTGCCCGATTTGTGACCGAGGTGGACCTAAATCAGTGGGGAGCCAGATTTGGCAGCCCCGCCATCTTCGTATCGCTTGTCGAGTGGGCAGACAGAATTATCACCGAGTGAGGGACCAAGGCTTCGATCGCGAGTCGCAGACTGTTTATCGACGAATCCACAAGCGCATTCCTGAATTCTGGCCGAAGCACCCGGAATCGATTCATTTGGACGTTCAAGTCACCTTTCTGGAGATTACGAACCCGCGCACGCAACAATCGAATCGATGGTGCACTCATCAGCGTCCAGAAGAAAAACTGCACGATCTTAGATTTCTTGAAATGCAAGCCTCTGTGGCCGGACCGGTGCGACAAAGCCTGCACACTTGCCGACAGACCGACGAATTTCCACCCTGTCAGCTACTCGTAACCCTCTAATGAGGAGGACGATTTTCGTAATAAGAGATCTACCCGGCGGGGTAGAGGCCAAATGTCTGTAAGTTATTGATTTGGAAGGCGCGGACGGACTCGAACCGTCGCCCGCTACCGTGTCAATGCGCAGTCCATTGATTTATCAACAACTTACAGGTGCTCGCAGGGGCTGCTAACTTCCGTAAGTGCTTGTAAGTCCGTTCGACATCGGGTTGGCCATCGGGTTGGAATCCGACCGATTCTGCGTTCAATTCGGCGCAAGAGAACAGCTCATCTTCGATAGCCGCACGTTACCCCAGTCTGCCTCCCGACGTAAATTCTCCATGATGGAGTCCGCCCACAACGACCACGAATTTCGTTACTGGCTCTGGTGGGCACCGGTTAGACGACGCCCTGCATTCCTGCGTCGGGTCGCCGCCGCCATTTGCCTTGCGTGCTGGCCCAACTTCGAAATGCTCGGGCCCTTGCTGTTGGAACTGAAGCGCCAGCATCCCCAGCCGCCGCCCGGCCCTGCTTCGCCGGACGACCCCGACCTTTTCGGCTGGCTGTGCTGGGTCTCCAGGGGCGGGAGCGTCCCGTCCTTCGTGCGGACGCTTGCGGAGGCGGCTTTCTGCGCCTGCGCAGGCGACTATGAACTGCTCCGCCCGGTGCTGCTCGAACTGAAGCGGAGATATCCCGAAGCGTGACGGGGCACAGCACATCCCGGCCGGAGACGCTCTCCCGCACCAGCATCGCAGCCCGAGCCTGGGTGTGCCCGGTGACGCACTGCCCTGTACGCAGCGCACGTGGAACGACCATGGAGGCCTGGAATGTCCTCGACCTGCAAATTCACCCTTCCCGGCGTGAGGTTCAGGCTGGAGGAGATAAACATGGCCGAGGAGCTGGCGGCAACCCTGGCGGGCCAGGCGGTTGCCGTCGAGGTCCTTCCTAAAGCCCTGGCGGGGACACGCCGCCTCGACCTGGACGACCTCCCGGACGGCCTGCCGTTCCTAGTCGGCGACGACGGCATCGCAAGGAACGGCTACTGGCCCGGACGGGTCCTCTACACGGACGCTGGCGGCCGTGTGTGGAGACTGCCACGGCACTGCCTCTCGGAAGGCGTGTCGCCTGTGATCGAGGCCAGCCGCTATGAGGCCACGCACGAGTCAAGCTGGCTCGAAAGCTGGTGCCCGCCGACATGGTGGGACCTCGGGGACGTAAATATCGACGAAATACCAGCCGAAGACGGGGAGCGGGGCGCAGCCAACATCGAAGTGAGCGTTCCGCCCGGCGAAATCCCGAAGGTCTTCTGGAAAGGCCCGTCCGGGAAGGCGTGGAGGGTTCCGCACGACTGACGGCGAAGGCGCATCAGGCTGCCAGATTGTGAGGGGCTGCTGCGGAACGGCCTGCCCCCGGACGTTGCCGAGGAATTCGGGGGGAGAATCGTGGCCGTGAACTATCATCCCGGCTCGCGGTGCTGCCTGAGCGGCGGATACAGGGTCCGTGACGGACGGGGCGGGAAGTGGCCCGTGAGGGCGGCCGACTGCGTGGTAGTCGGCTTCGGCGACGAGGCGGAAAGGTATGCCTGAGCGCCGCCGTCACCGTTGAGTCAGGCGACGATATTCTCTGCCTTGGCAGTTAGCGGCTCCTTCGCTCCAACTTGAGTCTGGGCATACTTCAGGATTGCTCCGATCCACGGCACCGGGCTCACGTACGCCTCGTATTGGAAAAGGTCCACTGAATTCAGCGGGACCTGCTTTGCATGTGTCGCCGAGCATATCGGACAGGGCCTGACTGGCAACGCTCTAAGCAGCCTTGATGTCTTCTAAGCTTGTTGCGACAGATTGGCGAAGCACGAAGTCATAAACGAAGTGCTCGTTCCCTGTTGTGCGTGCCAGCTCCAGCATTTGAGTTTTGGCCTCAGTTAGATCGTTGGCGGGACATACCCACACGTATCCCCCGTTAGGAAACCTCTTGAACACACCGTATCGCCCCATCAGGCTTCTCCTAGATTGTGCAACCCTTGCCCGGGAACGGGACTATGGCTTCCGGGTAGTTCAATCCTGCGTCACTCGTGTACTCGATCTTCAAGCTTGGAGAACAGGACCTCAAACTCCCTTTGCGTCAGGGAGCGCTTTCGATTCGTGCGGTAGACTCTGTCCGAGATTCTCGTGTTTTCGCCGCACCGGGGCAGAGTCCATCCTCATCCACGGACGGTAGTGGTCTCTCGCACGCCACGCATTTCATGGCTGATCTTTGAATTCTGTGCCTATGCTCAAGCATAGCCTTACGGACGGGCCGAGGCAATCGGGTGGATTACCTAGGTCCCCCTAGTGATCGGGGAGGTTCCTCGGCAACCCCCTTTGTGATCCTGGGCCACGCCTCCCCAGGGGAGCGCCGGGTCGGCTGAGGATGTCCGGCCTATTGGGAATCTGCACCCAACGCAGCTTCCCGCCTCACACCCAAGGCCGGGGCGATGCGTAGTGCATCCCGACTCACCCGGCTGTATGCTCGTGCCGCTGAGGAGGCAACCCTATGAAGGGACGGGTCCCGTTCGCCGCTGCTGCCGTCGGAATCGGCGTGCTCATGGCGGCCGTGGCCCCAGCGCAGGTTCGCCGCATCGGTCCCGCAGACATTTACCCCGATCCTATTAGGACGCCCGGCGCTTCGAACCCTCAGGTCACCCAGCGGAACATCCAGGGCACCATATGCGGCCGCCGATGGAGCACAAAGCTAATCCGACCCCCGGCGGGATACACGAGCAGGCTGAAGCGGAAACAGCTTCGGGAATACGGGGACACTGTCCATCAGACAAGGGCGCAACTCATTAACCCGAACACCGGGAAAGTGGATACAACCCGCTGCGTTCCGCATTCCGACAGCATGGTGTGCTGCGAGGAGGACCACCCCATTCCTCTCGAAGACGGCGGCGGCCCCGAGGACCCGAGGAACCTCTGGCGGGAAGCGTATTACACCCGGGTCGGCGGCACAATCATGGGGGCTCGCCAGAAGGATGTCGTCGAGGGATTCGTCCATGGCGAAATCTGTTATGACATTCCTGGTGCCAGGAAGAATTCATACATACCTGCGACCACCTCAGTAACGCTGAGGCGGGGCCAGGAGATGCTGGCGGGTGACTGGTATGCGTGCTACGTGTCGATAATGAAGGGGAGGCCGTGCAAGTGAAGCCGCCGCCCCAGCATCGTCCGGCTGCCTGCTTATGGGCGGCAAAGGCACTGGAAGTTTCCAGCCATTTCCTGTTTTACACGGCCAAATGAGCGGCGCTCAATTGACGGGAATCCGACTTATCATTCCCAATCCATTTTGTACGGCTCCAGCACCCATAATGCGCGGAGGAGCCGTTCACTCAGAAGCACTACCCCGTTATCGCTGCCCAGCGCCTATAATGCGCGGAGGAGCCCTTGAGGAAATCTTGGCTTGCAGCCGGGACAGCTTCCCGGTTGATCCAGCACGGAGTGGCGTTGCCGCAGACAGCGCTCTTGGGAACTGTTTCGATACTTGAACTGTCCCGGATAATCCTATCGCGATGATCCTATCGCGTTGACTTAGCTGCAAACGCGGCCTAAGATGGCTACCACAGGCGGAACCCTCGCATGACTGGCAACACCGTTTCCCACTATCGCATCCTGGAGAAACTGGGCGGCGGGGGTATGGGCGTCGTGTACAAGGCCGAGGACACCAAGCTCAAGCGCACCGTCGCCTTGAAGTTCCTGCCTGAAGAACTCTCCAAGGACCGGCAAGCCCTGGAACGGTTCCAGCGGGAAGCCCAGGCGGCGTCCGCGCTCGACCACCCCAACATCTGCACGGTTTATGACATTGGTGAGCAAGAGGGTCAACCCTTCATCGTCATGCAGTATCTGGAGGGGCAGACCCTCAAGCATCGCATCGCTGGCAAGCCGTTTAAGACGGACGAAGTGCTGGACCTGGCCATCCAGATCGCTGACGCGCTGGACGCTGCCCACTCGAAGGGCATCGTACATCGAGACATCAAGCCCGCCAACATTTTTGTGACCAGTCGCGGGCAAGCGAAAATACTGGACTTCGGACTGGCGAAGCTGGCACCGGCACGAGGGTATGCGGCAGCGGGGGTTGGAGCCTCAAGTTTACCGACCGCTGGAACTGCCGAAGAGTCGCTGACGAGCACGGGCGCCGTGTTGGGGACGGTCGAGTACATGTCGCCGGAGCAGGCGCGGGGGGAAGAACTCGATGCCCGCACGGACCTGTTCAGCTTCGGCGTGGTGCTGTACGAGATGGCCACAAGCAAACCAGCTTTTCCCGGACCCACCTCCGCCGCCATCTTCGATGCCATTCTGAATCGCGCACCGACCTCACCAGTGCGGCTGAATCCCGAGTGTCCTGCCGAAGTGGAACGCATCATCAACAAGGCGCTAGAGAAAGACCGCAAGCTGCGGTATCAAACTGCCTCCGACCTGCGGGCTGACTTACAGCGCCTGAAGCGTGACACGGAATCCAGGCGGCCTTCGCCACCGGGCGAGGTGACAGCACCCCAAGTTCCTGCGGCTGGCAGGAAACTCTGGAAGGCTCTTGTTCCCGTTGCCCTGATCCTTGTGGCGGCTGCCATCGGGGGGACGCTCTACTTCCGCTCGCGCCAGGCCATGGCCCGCCTGACCGACAAGGACACCATCGTCCTCTCCGATTTCAACAACCAGACGGGTGACAGCGTATTCGACGACACGCTGAAGCAGGGGCTCTCGGTACAGCTTGAGCAATCACCCATGCTAGCTCTGGTTTCCGAGCGCAAGGTGAACGAGACATTGAAGCTGATGGGCCGACCAGCCGGCGACCGATTGACGCCAGAGGTGACCCGCGAGGTCTGCCAACGCGTAGCCAGCAAGGCGATGGTGACCGGTTCAATTGCGACGCTCGGCAGCCAGTACGTGATTGGCCTCAAGGCAGTGAGCTGCGAAGGTGGCGACGTGCTGGCTGAGGCGCAGGAGCAGGCGGCGAGCAAGGAAGCGGTACTCAAAGCATTGGACGCCGCGGCGGTCAGTCTGCGGAGTGAGCTGGGCGAGTCGCTCATTTCCGTGCAGAAATTCGCCACCCCGGTGGAGGAAGCGACCACACCATCGCTTGAGGCTCTGAAGGCCTACAGTCTGGGGGTAGAGGCCCTCCATTGGGAAGAAGACGCAGAAGCGCTGCCTTTCCTCAAACGGGCGGTGGAACTCGATCCGAACTTCGCCGCCTGTTACACCGTCCTGTCGCAGATCTACTTCGATCTCTGCGAATTTAGGCTGTCGGCCGAAAACGCGC
>Ga0326728_10003856_pt1 | contig 45555 bp, 37 predicted proteins | sample MB3enrmetagenome_FD_207602 | JGI IMG/M metagenome (GOLD analysis project Ga0326728, IMG submission 207602) | Lab enriched peat soil microbial communities from McLean, Ithaca, NY, United States - MB31MN | ecosystem: Environmental > Terrestrial > Soil > Wetlands > Peat | place: USA: New York...
ACCTGGGCATCAGCGTGGACCCGTCCGAGGTGGTTATCGTTCCGGGCGGCAAGCCCATCATGTTCTTCACCATTCTGGCGCTCGTGGAGGAAGGCGAGGAGGTGCTCTACCCCAATCCCGGCTTCCCCATTTACGAATCCATGATCCGCTTTGTGGGCGGCAAGGAAGTTCCCTACGGCCTGCGCGAGGACCACGACTTTGATGTGAACGTGGATGAAATCCTGGAGAAGATCACCGACCGCACGCGCCTGGTGATTCTGAACAGTCCGCACAATCCCACCGGCGGGGTGATGGGCCGCGCGGAGATCGCTCGCCTGGCGAAGGCGCTGGCCGACCGCGATATCTTTGTTCTTTCCGATGAGATTTACAACCGGCTCATTTATGAAGGGGAAGTTGCAAGCATCGCGCAGTTCCCCGGCATGAAGGAGAAGACCATCATCCTGAACGGCTTCTCGAAAACCTACGCCATGACGGGCTGGCGCATGGGCTATGGCGTGATGCGCGCCGACCTGGCCAAGCAGGTTACGCTGCTCATGACCAACTCGAATTCCTGCACCGCCAGCTTTACCCAGATTGCCGGCGTGGAGGCGCTGCGCGGCCCCCAGGATTCGGTGGACGTGATGCGCGAGGAGTTTCGCCGCCGCCGCGCCGTGATCGTGGATGGGCTGAACCGCATCCCCGGCTTCCAGTGCCGCCAGCCACACGGGGCGTTCTACGTTTTCCCCAACATCCGCCAAACCGGCAAAGCCTCGCGCCCGCTGGCGGACGCTCTCCTGGCCGAAGCCGGCGTCGCCTGCCTCTGGGGCACCGCCTTCGGGGGTTGGGGCGAAGGTTATCTGCGCTTCTCGTTTGCCAATTCCGTCGAAAACATCAAGAAGGCGCTGGAAAGAATTGAGGGTTGGACAAAGAAAAACCTCTAATCGATAAATAGCACGTAGCCACGGTCAGTGATTTTCTGACCGTGGGCTCTTTTCAGTGATCAACCTCGCGCCACTTGTGGGCGCGGATGGAAGGTTGGGCGTGAGAAAAACCCACGGTCAGAAAACCACTGACCGTGGCTACGTGCTCTCCATCGCGACGGGTGGATGTGCGGGGTATAAGTCAACCCAGGCCCACAATTCTTGCATCTAAAACCCAAAAGGAGGAATAACTCAAAAGGAGGAATAACCCATGCGTAACCTGGTTGGGATCACAACCATTTCTATTCTGGCAGTAGCCCTGGGAGCGGCCGCGAAGAATCCGCCGCACAACGATGTGTTCACCGCGGGACCCGTGGACGAAACACAATTAGCCCAAAAGATCCGGCATGAGCTCTTGATGTTGCCGTACTACTCGATTTTCACCGACCTTGCCTTCAAGTTGGATGGCAGTGTGGTGACGCTGGAGGGTGCGTGCCCTCCCGACCCACCCTATGACATCCATAAGGACGCTGAGAACGTGGTGAAGCGAATCAAAGGCGTAACGCAGGTCATCAATAACATCAAGGTTCTGCCGCTGTCTCCCATGGATTGGCAGATCCGTCGAGCTGAGGCGAAAGCCATTTACGGCGATCCGGAGATCGGAATGCGGTACGGTAATCAGGCCTTACCGTCGATTCATATCATCGTCGAAAACGGGCATGTGCGGCTGGAGGGAGTGGTGGACAACCAATTCGATGACACCATCATCCGCATGCGCGCCAACGCGGTGCCCAACGTCTTTTCCGTGGATGATGATCTGGTTGTCCTGAATCGCCCGAAGATGAAGCCGGCGTAACAAATTTGCAGGCACGTAGCCACGGTCAGTGATTTTCTGACCGTGGCGAAGTGTCCACGCCGACGTTCTTGGCTACTTGCGTTTAATGATCCGGATTCCCGGGCATCCGCTTCCCACAAGCAATCGAATCTGCAGCATTCGCCTATCTGTGGTTTTGGGGTTCACCACCACAATAGGAAACAATGCCGATGTATGGTAGCCAGATGCGCGTGCCAGTAGTTGGTAGTTCCCCGCGCCCAGGTGTTCAACCGAAAATCTGCCATTCTCGTCAGTGGTGACGGTGAGCACTTTACTTGAGCCATTAAGAATTTGCACCGTGGCCCCACGAATGGGCTCACCAATATCGTTAACTACGACACCGGAAACCTGACGAAGAGGTTTTAGCCTTATCTCAAAGCACCTATACGAGTTCGATTTGCATATGGATGGGAACAGAACTGATGCGACTAGAATTGCCAAATACGTTAAGTGGGGCGGGACGTGGACTTTCTTCATAATGCGCATGCTATGACAGAGTCTCTGCCATGTTCAAGTCCTAATAGGAGTCCGTCCCATCGCAGCAGGGACACAGGCGGTCCGGATTGTTGAATTAAGTTACCCCTCATCCGGCCTCGTACCTCGGGCACCTTCTCCCCAATGGAGAAGGGACAGGAAACAATTAACCGTGCCAAGACTCACGCCAGCAAGTCGCGCTGGCCGGACATGCGAAAAATGCGGTCACGGGCAAAACGCTGAATGCCCGCAAAGATTGACTCCGGATCGAGGTGCGCCTCGGCGATGACCTCCGATTCCAGCCCGCCGGTTAGCCATTGATTGTCCCAATCCGAAGTCAGCGAGAAGGCATCCGTCAGCGGTCCCAGGTTGCGCACCGGCGTCACCCGCCGCGTTCCGGTGCTCACCACCATCAAATCGTAATACGCTTCCGGAGGCAGCACCGCGTGGCGGTACTCCTCGGGCTGCCGGTCGAACAGTTCCTCGCTGACGGCGGCGATGACTTTCACATTCAGCCCGGCTTCGTCCAGGCGCGGCAACAAGCTGACCAGATTGACGGTGGAACTGGAACCTTGCACCAGCACGTAACCGCACCGCGGCTGGCCGGGCGCGAAATCGCGAATGACGTACAGCCCTTTGGCCGCGGCTTTCAGATCGGGGTCGGTGAACTTGCTGCGATCGGCCACCTTGAAGTCGGGCCGCGCCACCTCAATGGAAATGATGCCCACCTTGGGATCGCGCGCGGCAATCTCCGCGGCGGCAAAATAGCCCGGCGCCACGTCGTTGTAATCCCAGAAATTCAGGTGGATGGTTTGGCCGCGCGGGAACAGCTTCCATACTTGCGTCGCAAAAATCCCGAAGTGGGTGCGCGCGTCGGCAGCCGTTTCCGGCCCGGAATGCGCGGCGAGAATGTGCAGAACCCCCATGCGGAACCGGCTGTCCTGGTTCTGCTGGCTCCAGACGCGGGCGGGCGTGTACATCAGCGGCGTAAACGCTCCGTAAGTGCCGCTCATCGCCCACACCCCGGCGAACTGACTGGGTTCAAGGCTGGCGCTCTGGCTTACCAGCCCGATGGCCGTAGAAACGTTGCCCGCCTCCTGAATCGCGGCCTTGATGCGCGTGCCCAGCGGATTCGTCTCCGGATTGTAATGCCCCCACAAGCTGCCGTGCTCCATGTTGATGGACTCGGAGAGGTCGGCGGCGATGGTGAAGAAGCGGTTGCCGGTAACGTAGTTCATCCACTTGATAAATTCGGAGATCGCCCGCCGCGTGCCCGCCATCTCGCCGGGCTTGCGGAATAGGGTGATCGCCACCTGCTTCTCGGCGCCGGAGACAGGATTCGTCACCGTGACCTTTTGCGGTTCAACGGGAAGATTCGCCACACGCAGGCGTTCATCAAGGAAAGGATCGCGGTGAATATCGAAATGCAGCGGGAAGTCGTCCTTGACGGTGTCGCCAATCGCCACCAGCCGGTCCGCGAGCCAGTCTCCCAGGCCGTCGCGGTCGAGCAGCGACATCACGACATCGAGATTGGTTTTGAACTGAATCAGCCGCTCGCGCGGATCGGTTACCGGCCCTTGACGAATGCCCTGGAAGGTCACGCCATAGTGCTTCTCGAACGTACTCGCCAACGCGACAAAATAGTCGGAGTTCATTTTCTGCGAGTACGGGTGGCTTGGATAACTGACGATTTGATCAGGCCCGCCGGGAAGCTTGCCGTCGACGGCCCCCGGCCAGTACCCTTTCGTCGTCTTGCCAATGACGATGATGGGGCGGCGGTCCTGCTCGTCCCAATCCTCCATGGTTTTGAGCGCGGATACAACCTGGGTGTAGTCATTGCCATTCGGCAGCGTCAAGACATTCCAACCGTAGGAAGTCCACTGGTCCACGAGTCGGTATGCGTCGAACTTGCGGTCCACCACGCCGCCGAGAAGCACGTCGTCGATACCCGCGTTGTTGTCCGACAGCAGGACGCGCAGCCGCTTACCCACCTGCAACGCCAGGGCCTGAGTTTTGAGTTCCTGCGCGTGCCCTTCGGTCAGGGCAAACTCCCCTTCCAGCGCGATCACCTTGAGAGAATTCGGCGCGCCCACAATATTCCAGAACGCCGCTTTGCCCGCCGAGGCGGCGATGCCGATTCCTGACGGGCCGCCGTTCACGTCGTTGGTCACATCAGTGCTCTCCGCATGGCCGGCGAGCGCCCGGATGCCGCGCACCTTGGCTTGCGCGAACAGCGGATGGTCCGCCAAACCGTGATCCTGTAGGAGGTGCTTCAGCGCGCCGGCATTGCGGCGGAATCCCAGGGCGTCAATGGGCAACATGGCCACCTTGGGGTCCACGTGGTAGCGCGCCTCGCCCGTAGCCTTGAATTTTCGTTCCAGCGCTTGACCCATGATCATCCACAGCGCATAGCCCGTGGGAATATTGTGCCCGCCCGCCAGCATGAATTTGTCGCAGTAAGGGTGCTTGGGGCGGCGGTAGTCATAGCGCAGTCCGCCGAACTCCGGCCCCGCCAGATGCGCCGCCACGTTGTAAGGCGTGTACGCCAAGGGCCCACCAAAGTGCCCCGTCTGGGAATAGTTCCCGACCAGCACCATGGTCATGCACGTCATGTACCCGACATCTTCCAACCCGCCCGGGCGGTCGATTTGCACTTCCACCGGCTCCACCGACGGCGGCAACGAATGCGCGTGTAACGTCAAGTTCCAACCCTCCTGCTTTGTGGATTCAAACCCTTTGGCATAATAGACCAACTGCCCCGGCCCGTAAACTCCAACCCGGAACAAGACCGTGAGCGCGTTGAATTAGGTTCTACCGGTAGAGACCAAAATGCATCCTGTAGATGGGCAGCGAAAGGTAAACCAAAAGTGCGTTCACACAATAGGTAATCCAAAAGCGCTGAGAGAGATCGCGCCAGCGCAAGGTGATCAGGACCGTAGCGAGCAATTCCCAGGGGACGCTGAGGAGCATGGCCAGGTCACTCAGCCACCCCAGCCAATCGAAGTGGCCGAAATGACCGGAGATTTCGAAGAGCACCATCGGGGTGACGTACGCCACGGGCAGAATCATTCCCACCACGGTCATGTACCGTGCCGCCCCGGCAAGCATGCGTTCTCGATTCAGCATTGCCAATCCGCTGGGCTCACCTTAGTGTTTCACGAGCCTCTCTTTTGCCCAGCCCTCATGATAACCCAACGCCGCCCCCGCGGGGCCGATCGGGGAAATACCTCGCGGTGACTAGCCCAGATACATAATCACGTAGGCCTTTCACCGCCGACGAGAGCAGGGCCACTCTAATGGTCATTTTGTCAGGCCGTATATGGATTTACGTAGTTTCTTGTAACTGGCTTTGTTTCAGTAGGCTGACGGCTTTGGGAGGAGAAAAAGGCCTCTTCCGACCCTTTGTTTTCATGAAGGTGACGGCTTTGGGAGTTAATTCGCTGGTTGGACATAATGTCATCAAGAAATCTGTGCCTTCTGAGGCTAGAGGAATGTACATCATCGATTCCTTCGTGTTTCGCTGGGGCGACCACACGGCGCCGGACCGAGCCCCAAATTCTGCGCGCCCCCTGCCCCGGCGAAGCACTACTTGGGTGTCGCCGGAGTATAACCCCGGGAAGGCGGCGCGTCGTTCTTCACCATGACTCTTCCCGCGCCGGACCGGCTGACCATGCCGGTCCACAGCAGGGCGGGACCGGTATCGATCCTCACGCACAGATTATAGCCTATAAACCCTAGCCTGTCAAGAAGAATTATTGACGATTAAACTAATTGGCCGAAGCTAGTCGTATCGGCCGAATTCGGCGATGGCGTCGAACATGGCGAAGACGTTCTCGACGGGCGTTTCCTCAAGGATGTAATCGTGGCTGGCGCCGGCCACGTATCCGCCGCCGGGTTTCATGATGTCGAGGACCTTGCGCGTATCTTGCCGGACGGACTCGGGCGTGCCCCCGATCAGCACGTGGTGAGAGTCGATCGCCCCATTGAACAAAATCTTGTCGCCAAAGGAGCGCTTCAGCGTGGCCAAGTCCATTCCCTCGCAGGAAGGCTGGACGGCGTGCAGGCCGTCCAACCCGGCCTCAATCATCTGCGGAATCAGCGGGGCATATCCGCCGCAACAGTGCATCATCACTTTCAGCCCGTAGGCGTGCCCCAACCGGGCCAGGCGCTCGAGGTGGGGAAACATGAACCGCCGGAAGAGATTGGGGCTCATCGCGGGGCCGCGCTGGGTGCCAAAATCGTTTCCGATAAAAAAGATGTCGAGGGCCGGCGCCGCAGCGTCGAAAATGCGCTGGCTCACGGCCGCGTAAAAATCCACGAGGTGTTGCAAAACGGCATCCACCAACTCCGGCTCATCGTACATTTTGAGAAAGAGCACGTCCATGCCCAGCAGGTCCACAGCATCGTGAAAGAAGGGCGACCAATCACCTCCCAGGATGGCGTACTTACGTTCGTACTGTTCCGCGTACGGCCGGATGGGGGAGACGTCCATCCACGCGGGGTCCGGCCAGGGATAAGCTTGGACATCCGCGATGGTTGCCTTGGCCAGAGGGTGACTCATGGGCTGGCCGTACCCATAGCCGTCGCGCTCGATGCCAAATATCGTGCGCGAGTTCGCGCCCGGTGAGAGCATGAATTCCGGCCCGGCATAAACCGCAAACACGCGGCGAAAATCATCGCCCATGCGCACGCGCAGCCCTTCGTCATCCAATCCGGAAGCCCGCTTCGCCTTTTCCCAAAACTCCGGCGAGGACCCGCACCACGCCGGAACGCGATCGGGTGGGCGGTGTTCAAAGGCCGTCATTACTCTTTCTCGAGAAGTCATTGCGGGTGATCTCCCTTTAGGGGGGTGTCTGTTCGCTGGATAAGGCATGCGGTTTGCGCGCCTTCCGTAGAACGGGTGCGCTACAAATGATCCTCGTTCACGCCGCCCGGCGTTGGGCGCCGGCGCGCTTGGCATGGAGCTTCAGCACGCGCTCGGCGATGTGCTCCGCGCTCAGGCCGAACCACTGCATCAATTCCCAGGGCTTGCCGGAGACGCCGAAGCAATCCGGGACGCCCACCCGATCGAGCAAAAGGGGCAACTGGAAATTCTGCCGGTTCGCGAGAATCGCGCCCGCCACGATGTTGCCGAAGCCTCCCACCTGGTGTTCCTCCGCGGTCACCACCAGCCCGGTTTCTTCGGCCGCGCGCACCAGCGCCGCCACATCCAGCGGCTTCACGGTGTGCACATTCACGATGCGGGTCTCAATTCCCTGCTCTTCCTTCAGCAGCCAGGCGGCGCGCATCGCCTCCGGCACCATGGGCCCGCAGGCGACGATAGAAACATCCTCACCTTCGCTCTTATAGTCCGTAGAGAGCACGGTCTCAAACGCTTCGAGGAAGCGCGGCTTGGCGCCACGATAGCGGATGATGTTGGCCACCCCGAATTTGAACGGCGTCTCCGGCGTGGTCACCACCGGAGTGGCCTCGCGCGCATAGCGAATGTAGGCCGGCCCGTTCAACTCGACCAGGCTATGGCGCGTGGCCCGCTCCGTTTCCACCGAATCGCACGGCACCACCACGTGCATGTTGGGAAGGATGGCCATGAGGGAGATTTCTTCCAGCGCCTGGTGCGTGGCGCCGTCCGCGCCCACGGAGATGCCGCCGTGCGCGCCGGCAATCTTGACGTTCAGGTTGGAATAGCAGATCGTGGTGCGGATCTGGTCCCAGCATCGCCCGGAAGCGAACACGCCGTAGGTGCCGGCGACCGGGATCAGTCCTTCTTTCGCCAGGCCTGCGGCCACTTCCATCATGTTCTGCTCGGCAATGCCTACGCTGAAGACTCGATTCTTGCGCTCGGGATGCTTGGCCTCGAAATCGGTAATCTTGATCGAGCCGGAGATGTCCGCGTGCACGGTCACCACGCGCTCATCGGCGCCGGCCGCTTCGAGGCCTCGCCCAAAGCCCATGCGCGTGGGGTTCATGTCCACTTTCATCGTCGCGCCCGCATTCCACCAGTAATCGTTCCGGAACTGCGGCATCCCGGCACGCGCCTTGGTGGCTGCCGTTTGGGCGTGCGCCTGGGCTTGGGCCAGCATGGCGGACTGCCGCTCCGCGGTCACCGCCGGCGTAGCGAGATCGACCATGGCTTTCTCAAACTTCTCGCGGTCCGGCGCGATGCCGTGCCAGCCTGCCTGATTTTCCATAAAGGAAACGCCCTTCCCCTTCACCGTATGAGCAATAATCAGGGAGGGGCGGCCGACCGTCGAGGCAGAGCGATCAAAAGCCGACAGAATTCCCCGCAAGTCGTGCCCGTTCACTTCCAGGACGTTCCATCCAAAGGCCGCGTACTTCTCGGCGAGGGGATCAACATCCATGACATCGCGGACCCGGCCGTCAATCTGCAAATCGTTCTTGTCGACGATTCCGCACAAATTATCCAGCTTGTAGTGCCCCGCCGCCATGGCCGATTCCCAAATGCTCCCCTCCTGCTGCTCGCCGTCTCCCATGATGCAATAGACGCGGTAGGGCCGGCCCGCGAGTTTCCCCGCCAGCGCGTTGCCCACCGCCACTCCCAAACCCTGCCCGAGGGAGCCGCTGGAGACTTCCACGCCCGGCAGCTTCAGGCAGTTGGGGTGTCCCTCAAACCTCGCGCCGAACTGCCGCAGCAGCACGGTGTCATCGAGGGGGAAATATCCCGCCTTCCCCAGCGCCACGTAAAGTGCCGGAGCCTTGTGCCCGGCCGACCAGAAAACGCGGTCGCGCTCAGGCCAAGCGGGGTCTTTGGGGTCGTGATTCAGCACCCGCAGGTAGAGCGCAGCGGCGATGTCCATGATGGAGAGCGTGCCCCCGGGGTGGCCCGACCCGGCGGCAAAAATGTCAATCAAATCGACCGCGCGCATCTCCGCAGCGGCTTCTTTCAGTTCCTCGAGGCCCAGCCGTGGGCCGCGTTGCTCAGTGGTAGAAGCCATATGCCATTTCTCCTCGGACGAGCGTCGGGCATATTACCTCACATCGGTGCGAGGATTGACGCGGCAGCGGCTCTGCCCCCAAAGCCCGCCGCGGGCGATTCCCGGGTTAGCCTTGCAATCCCAAGCGTTGAGATTATCTGCTTAATCTTCAACACGATAGCGTCGCCAACCGAGTCCACGCCGGGGCGTGTCTCGGCCCGCATCCCACTACCCCAGGAAGCGCGCCCTCGCCGCACGTTGTCCCACCTTGCACGCGCTGAACCACCCCCGCGACTTGCTCGATTGCCAGTGGCCTCGCCCTCTTGCTTCTTGATTCCTGTGGAAGAGGCTTTATACTACATCGCGCTCCAGAACCGAGACCCATCATGACCCACCGCGAACGTATTCTTACGGCCATCCGGGGCGAGGTACCTGACAGACTGCCCTGGGTTCCCCGCCTGGAGTTCTGGCATCGCGCGCGCCTGCGCCAAGGCACGCTGCCCCGGGAGTTGTGTTCCCTCACGCTTTGCGAGATTGCGAATCACCTAGGAGTGGGGTGCTACTCTTCCATCCCCGATTTCACCGACGTCACCGACGAGACCGCGATGCTCGACCGCACGCTCGGTCTCTTCCATCTGCCCGTCATACCTTACCGCCTGACGCTCGAAGACGTGGACCGGCGCGTTACCCGTCATGGCCAGGAAACGGTGGTGGAATATTACACGCCCGCCGGGTCGATACGCACCGCCTCGGTCTTTACCGAGGAGATGCTGGATGCGGGCGCCTCCATGTCCTGGACCACCCAACATGCCATCCGCGACCCGCGTGACTTCGACGTGGTCGGACACATCTTTTCGCACTTGAGAATCGAGCCGCACTTCGAAGGCTACCTTGCCCGGCGGGAAGAAATTGGGGAACAGGGTCTCGCCGTCGGCTATCTCATGGGAACGGCCTGCCCCATCCAGCACCTTATGAAGGAACTCATGCCTCTCGAACAGTTCTTTTATGCGCTGCATGATTACCCGGAAAAAGTTCATCGGCTGGCGGACCAAATCGAGCCATTCTTCCAGCGAATCCAGGCCATCGGGGCGGAGTCACCCGCTGAGGTCCTCCTGCTGGGCGGGAACTACGACGATTCCATTACCCATCCGCCGTTTTTCGAGAAGTACATCTTCCCCGCCCTTCGCGATTACGCCGAGGTGCTGCATGACCGGGGCAAGTATCTGATGACCCACACCGACGGCGAAAACCAGCGGCTTTTCCCCTTATACCGGCGCGCCGGGTTCGATATCGCCGATTCCGTGTGCCCCTACCCCATGACCCGCTGCCGGTTGGATGAGATTCGCGCCAACTTCGGCGACCGCGTCACCATCTGGGGCGGCATTCCCTCCACACTCCTTTGCGCCAGCAGCACGCCGGAAGACGAGTTTCGCCGCTCGATTGATGAAACCGTGGAACGCTATACCCATCAAAGCCATTTCGTCCTCGGCGTCAGCGACATGGTGACAGCCGATTGCGAGTGGGACCGGCTGCAGTACATCACGGACAGGTTGCTGGTTACAGGGAACAGGTAACAGGAGGGAGCCTCCCAAAGAAAGAGGTCGAGCCGTTGGGTTTTCGGCTATACTGTGGCTATGGATATCGAGCGGACCATGCAGTTCATCGTCGATCAGCAGGCGCAGTTCTGGGCGTCAGTGCAGAAGCACGACGAGCAGATGGCCAAGCATGATGAGAAGATTGCCAAGAACAGCGAGCAAATTGCAACCCTCACCGACCTGATTGGCCGTCTGGCGCAGGCCGAAATCCGCCTTGCCGAGCAGATGCAAGGTCACGAAGCTCGCCTGGCGTCCTTGGAAACGAAGACGACTCAATTCTTAGAGCGCATGGATCGGTTCATCCAGGGGCTCGAAGGCAACGGTCACAAATCCCAATAATCTTCATTAATCTCTAATCGTGTTGAAAGAGAATGAACTTCTCCTGCCTCTACCACGTATGAGGTTGCAGGTGGAGGTCTCATGAAAAATCAACGCATTGTTCGAAATACCCGCTGCGGCACGGGCGGCAAGCGACTCCTCGCAATTCAAGTCACCGCCATAGGATTGCTTCTGGCAGCAGTATTGCCCCTGTCCGCACAAGACAAGAAGGACTCGGGCGCGATGGGAAGCGGCAACAGTATCGGATTCATCGCCAGCAAGGATGCCAGTGCCAAGGAGGTTGGTTTACCTCTGTACCCCGGGGCGCGACCGCACAAGGATAAGTCTGACGACAGCCCCGCAGCGCAACTGGGCTTGTGGGGTGGCGCGTGGGGTTTCAAGCTGGCGGTGCTGAAGCTGGAGTCGAATGACCCGCCGGAGAAAATTGCGACCTTCTACCACAAAGCGCTGGCCAAGTACGGCAAAGTCCTGAATTGCGCTGATGCGGCGAAGGCAGGGGGCACGAATTCTTCCAATGACTTGAGCTGCAATGACGATCAGCCGGAGAACGGCGAGACCGTTCTGAAGGCGGGCACAAAAGAGAAGCAACACATTGTGGCCATCAAGCTGGAGGGTGGCCTTAGCGTGGTCCAGCTTGTCTATGTCGAGGCGCGAGGGTCAGACAGCAACAATTAGGCTCAAGCTCCGCGGAGCTGGCGGGCCCGCCGGAAGAACGCAGCCCCCACCAGGACCGCCGCGACACCCAAATAGAAAAGAGCATAGCGGCCGGCCTGCGCACCGTTGGCGCTCCCGGTGAAGTCGATCCCCGGAACGCGGTGAAGAGGGCCGACGTACCACAATGCCACGTACAGGCCTTCAAAGAATTTGCTGGAGCCGCTCCAAACACCCAGCGCCAAAGCCAGCGAGGGGATGAACAGCGCGCCCGCGGCCCAGGCCAACAGGCCGGCGCTCTGCCCCGCCAGCGCCAAGCGGACGGCGGCCCCCAGCCCGGTGAGCGCCGCCACCAGGATGCCGGCCATCCATGCCGCCGGGAACTGGCGCGGCAGAATCCGTGCGCAAGAAAAGAGCAGTTGCTCGGTGCCGAAGCGCGCTTCGCGCGTGCCGAGCGCCGACCATACGAGGACCGGCCAGAGCCAGGCGACGGCCAGCAATGGCCCGCGCGCCACATCCAGGGGCGCGAAGAACTGGGCGATGAGCAATCCTCCCGCCCCCGCATACCACCACCAACGATAACCCTTCAGGGCGAGCCGCAGTTCTGCAACCAAGATTCGCCAGGCGCCGGAATGTCGCGCTCCTGAGGCAAGTGGAGTGAGATGGGTGGACGTCGCGATGGGCGCTCGCACCGTAGCGAGTTCCGGCACCACCCCTGCCGCCGCGGCCGCGCCCTTCCGCCGAGACTTGGCGCCAGACTTTTGGCGTGATCTTGCCGGGTCAAACCGGTCGAAAAACCACGTGCCGCACAGAACCAGAGCGATTGCTACGGCGATCCAAGCCAGACGCGAGATAACAATCGCAGGGGTCCATTCGACACCATTCCAATGAAAACCCGTAGCCACGCGGACGGACTTATCGGCGATGGTGAGGGAAAAACCATCCTTGTAACCCGGAATCCCCGCGTGCGCCGCCGGGAGCATACTCTGATACACCATCCAAAGGCCGGAGGGATCGAGTTGTGGGTGATTCGTCACAGCGGGCAGAGCAATGCCGAAACTCCAGAGGAAAAACCACAAAACGTTGCCGAATCCCCCGCGCAGAAAGCGGAACGCCTCGAAGAACAAGGCCATCGCCGCCGTCAACGCCATCGCAGGCAAGGTGAGGAAGAGGAAGGGCAAGAGCAGAGCGCGGGCGTGGAAAGTGCGGTCCTCGGCGGCCACAATCTGTATGGCCACCGCGGCCACCGCCAGCACCGCAACCATGGAGGCCAGCACCGCGAAGTTGCTGAGGAGTTTTCCCAGGAGATAGGAAGATTTGGTGAGCGGGGTCGCGGCGAGTATCTCACCCACCCTGGTTTGGCGGTCACGGTCAACGGCGTTCTTGACGATGTAGAAGCCCACGAGGGAAAGAAACGTCGTGGCCACCAGCGAGACCATCACGCCGATCCATGCGGAGGTATAAACGCCGCGATAATCGCCCAGGCGGAGTGAAATGATCCCCGTGCCCGCGGCATAACCCAGGTACACTGCGAAGAGCAAAGTTACGAGATAGCTGTAGCGGCGCACCCGCTCGAGAAAGTCCGCGCGGGCAATGGCGTAGACAACACCCAAGGCTCTCATACCGCGGCCTCGGCGGCAGCGTGGCGGTGTGCTGCCAGGGTGGCAAGATAGGCGTCCTCCAGCGACGGCTCTAGCTGCCGCGCGTCGGACCGGGGAGGCGCATCGGCCACGACGCGCGCGTGCACGCCGTCGTTGCGGTGGGCCGTGCTGCTCACCAGATGGCCCTGCCGCAACGCGGGAAGCTCTCCACTCGGAATCACCACCTCCCAGACCTTTCCATTAACGCCGGCCAGAAGCGCTTCGGGGGCGCCATGGACAACGAGCTGTCCCTGCGCGATCAGGGCAATGTCCGTGGCCACAGCCTCAACATCGGAAACGATGTGGGTGGAGAGGATGACGATCCGCTCGCCGGAAAGCTCGGAAAGCAGATTGCGAAATCGCACGCGCTCTTCCGGATCGAGCCCGGCGGTGGGCTCATCCACAATCAAGAGCTGCGGATCGTTTAGCAGCGCCTGCGCGATGCCCACGCGCTGGCGCATGCCGCCGGAAAACCCTCCCAGCGGCCGCCGCGCGGCATCGGCAAGATTTACCAGCTCCAGCAATTCGCCAATGCGCTTTCGCGCGCTCGCGGCGTCCAAACCTTTGACGGCGGCGAGGTACTCGAGAAACTCCGCCGCACTCAAATTCGGATAAATCCCAAAGTCTTGCGGCAGATAACCGAGGACAGTGCGCAACGCGTCCGGAGCATGCTTGATGTCCGTCCCGTTCCACAGCACCCGCCCGGCTGTCGGCTGGGTGATGGTGGCCAGAATGCGCATCAGAGTGGATTTCCCCGCCCCGTTGGGACCCAGCAGCCCCAGCACTCCCGGCCCCAGTTCCAAACGGAAGCCGCGCAAAGCCGCTATGTTTCCACGATAGGTCTTGCTGACAGTTTCGATTTCGAGCTTCATAAACGCCATTCAACGCGATCGGGGGGCAATGGCACCCTGATGGTGCTGGCCAACAGATTGATCGCCGTGACGATCTCCTCTAACAAGCTTAACTATATCCCCCTTAGCCGAGGGCAGGGGAAAAAGCGCACCGGGGCGCAATTTGGGCTATACTAAACATCATGGATATCGAGCGGACCATGCAGTTCATCGTCGAGCAACAGGCGCAGTTCTGGGCGTCAGTGCAGAAGCACGACGAGGAGATCGCCAAGAACAACGAGCAGATTGCCAAGAACAGCGAACAGATTGGCAAGAATAGTGAGCATATTGCCACCCTCACCAACCTGGTCGGTCGCCTGGCGCAGGCCGAAATCCGCATCGCCGAGCAGATGCAGGGCCAGGAAGCCCGCCTAACGTCCATGGAAACACAAGCGAAGCAACTCTTCGAGCGTATGGACCGCTTTATCAAGGGACTTGAAGGCAACGGCCACAAACCCCAATAATCATAGCAGCCCCAGACTCGCCCAAAGCGCGTCGACCTTCTTCTTCACTTCCGGGTCCATGACGATTTCATCCGGCCAGGGGCGCGTAAACCCTTCGGTGGGCCATTTGCGCGTGGCGTCAATTCCCATTTTCGAGCCGAAGTTGGGCAGGCGCGAGGCGTGCTCGAGTTGGTCGACGGGACCGAGCATGAACTGAATATCGCGCTCGGGGTCGATGTGGTTCAGGGCTTTCCAGGCGACTTCGCCCGGGTCGTGCACGTTTACATCGTGGTCCACCACCACGATGCACTTGGTAAACATGGCGCCGGGCAGGCCCCAGATGGCGCTCATAACCTTTCGGGCATGACCTGGATAGCTCTTACGAATCGCCACCATCATCAAGTTATGAAACACGCCCTGCGCGGGCATGTGCATGTCCACAACTTCCGGCAGTTGCTTGCGCATCAGGGGCAGGAACAGGCGTTCCACGGCGTAGCCCATCCAATAATCTTCCATGGGCGGACGGCCGACGATGGTGGAGACGTAGATGGGATCGCGCCGCCGGGTGATGCAGGTGATGTGGAACGCGGGAAAGTTGTCTTCCAGCGAGTAGTAGCCCGTGTGGTCGCCAAACGGCCCTTCGGGGCGAATGTCGTCAAGGTCCACGTAGCCTTCCAGCACGATCTCCGCGTGGGCGGGAACCTCCAGGTCGACGGTCTCACATTTCACCAACTCCACGGGCTGCTGGCGCAGGAAGCCGGCGAAAAGGAACTCATCCAAATCCTCGGGGAGGGGCAGCACGCCGGAGAGCATGGTGGCGGGGTCGGCCCCCAGCGCCACTGCCACATCCATGCGGCGGCCCTTTCCCTGGCGCTCGAGCCAGCGGAAGTGTTCGGCGCCACCCTTGTGCACCTGCCAGTGCATTCCCGTGGTCCGCTCGTCATACACCTGCATGCGGTAACAACCCACATTGCGGCGGCCGTTCTTGGGGCTGCGCGTTACCACCATCGGAAAGGTGATGAACCGCCCGCCATCCTGCGGCCAGCATTTCATGATCGGCAGGCGCGCGAGGGAAAGGGTTTCCTTCTCGATGACTTCCTTCACCGGCCCCCAGCGTACATTCTTGGGAAAGAACGAGCCAAGTTCGGAAAGCTTGGGAAGCAGCATCACCTTGTCGAAGAAGCCCTCGGGCGGCTTCATGTCGAGCAGTTCTTCCATGCGGCGCGTCACCTCGTCAAGGGAGGCAACGTCCAGCGCCATTTCCAATCGCCGCCGCGTGCCCAGCATATTGATGAGCAGCGGCATGGCGTAACTCATGCCCTCGCGGGCGGAGCGAGGTTTTTCAAACAGCAACGCCGGGCCGCCGGCTTTGGAAACGCGGTCGGTGATTTCGGTGATTTCCAAGTCGACGTCAACTTCCGCTGGGATTCGCTTCAGTTCGCCCTCACGTTCCAGGCGGGCAAGAAATTCACGCAGGTCATTGTAGGGCACGGGGAAACCCTCACGTCTTCAATAGTCAGGTGTCGGATTAAAAGGTAAAGGATAAAGGGTAAAGTTTAAAGGATAAAGGGTAAATGCTCGCGCGCGGCGGAACTGCCCCCCAACGCGTCGTAGGGGCTGGGCTTGCCCTGCCCTCATAGTTTGTCCGTGTTGTGAACGAGGGGCAGGGCAAGCCCAGCCCTACGACGTGCAAATTGTGGCGCGGGCAATTGCGTCCGGCGGCGGTCGGGTGTAGGTTATCGGCCGGGCCGGAGGTTGAAAATCAGAATTCCGGCTCAAACCGAGGGGGAGGCGGGACGGTGAGACCTTCACACCTTTTTCTGGCAATCATGGCCCTGGCTATTTCCGTGGACGGCGGGCTGATGCGGACGATTCCTGCCCAGGAAAATCCGCAACGAACGTCCACCGGGACTGGCTCCACGACGTTGGCGCTGGAAACGTATGCGCTGCGCGGGTACAACTACTGCAACCGCATGGTCGACAAGGACGGCCTGCCTTACTTCAACATTTTCTGGACGGAGCCCGCGCAAGCCGCGCACGATTGGCCGGACTTCGGCGATGTCATGTCGAGGCAGTATCAGGGTGTGGTGATGGCCCGGCACATGACGGGCGTGACGGCGCCCATCGAAGCGGTCTGGCGCAAGAAGTGCCTGAGCTATATCGATCCGGAAAACGGACTGTTGACCCGGCCCGAGACGAGCTACTCCCAGAAGGTGGCCGACGGCGGCGACCAGGCGTTAACCCTCTATGCGCTCGTCACGGCTTACGCGGACGCACCTGACCCGGAGTTGCGCAAAATTATTCTTCACATGACGGAAAGCATGCTTGCCCGAGCTTCCACGGGGACCGGCGGGGGCTTCATGACCGGGTTCATGATCAAAAGCCTGATGACCTCGGCGCGAGTGCTGGGGGATGATTCGGCGCTGAAGCTTGCCGGAATTCAAACCCGCAAGGTCTTTGGCGACGACCCGCTCTTCACGCCCGACAACAAATTCAAGCAGGGCGGGCACATGCATGGAAACCTGCGCACCCTGGTGGGGACCGCGGATTATGCGCTTTACGTTGGGGATCCGGTGCTCTTCAGCCGCGCGGACGCGCTCTATCGTTACGTGCGCTCGCAAGGCACGCGTTTCGGTTTCCTCCCCGAGGTCATCGGGCGCCAGGGTGATATTGTGGCCACGGAGACCTGTGCGCTGATGGATTACATCGGGTTGGCAGTGACGCTGGCGAACCACGGGCACCCGGAATACTGGGGCGATGTTGAGCGCGTGGTGCGGAATCAACTGATCGAGAACCAGGCTCATAATCTTTCGTGGTTGAAGTCTGACCCGGCCCGGCCGGACACGGAACAATTCACCTGGCGCGACATCGCCGAGCGGATGGACGGCGGCTGGGCCGGGTGGAGCTCGCCCACTCACCTGCTGGCTGCTTGCGAAACGCTGGGGCACCACTGGGGCGGGCCGGAACTGCACGACAAAACGCGGGCCTTTCAGAACTGCTGCGGGGGCTCGGGTACGCACGCGCTGTTCATCGCCTGGAAGAATGCGGCACGCTTTGAGAAGGGCACGCTTTCGGTAAACCTGCATATTGACAAACTGCTGCCCCAGGCTGAAATCCGGGGATTTCAACCGTTCAAGGGCTTGCTGACGATTCAGATCAAGGAAGCCTGCGCCGTACGGGTGCGCATCCCCGATTTTGCAGAGCCGAAGGGGATGGCGGTGGATGTGAATGGCGCCAGGATCCAACCCACGGTGTTTGGGAATTATCTCGAATTGGGGCCTCGTGCCCAGGGCGACTTCATCCGGGTTAGCTATCCGCTTCCACTTACGACCGAGGAGGCCGAGATTGGCAACCCGGGCTTCCGGCACTATCGCTATCGGGTCACCTGGAAAGGCGATACCGTCGTGCGGATGGAGCCCTTGGGGCGCGAGTACGCGACGGGCTATTCCGAATTCGATAAGCGGGAAGTGCCGGTCTTCTACGGAAAAAATGGCCCCGGGCCACTCTATCAGCGTGAGGGCTTGGTGAAGGACGGTGAGCCGGAGTTATCGCCCCTGCACATGGACGATGGGTCGCTGAATTTTTGGGCAGGGCTCGAAAAACCGGTTCAGCTTGACATTAAACCTCGTGCGCCGGAAACTAAGAGCGCTGCACGGTAGTGAAATGTCCACATCTGTTGGCTTCTCTTGAACGACGTGCCACAGCTCATCCGTGACTTGGAAGCGATTCATGTTGAGAAAGCTTACCCCAGTTTGTCGGCTTGGACTCGGAGCACGTTCGCGGCGGCTAGCCCTTCTGCTGGCGGGCGCCACTCTTATCGCCGTCCCTCTGAAAGCGCAGCAAAACCCTCCCCAGGAAGTATCCACGCGCGACGTTGAACCCACCTTCAAGCTGCAAGCGGAGCGCAACCTGGTGACGGTCCGGGTGACCGTGCGGAACGCGAAGGGCGAGACGGTGGACAATCTCCACAAGGAAGATTTTCAACTTTTCGATCGCGGCAAAAAACAAACCATAGCGCAGTTCTCGGTGGAGAAACCCGTCGCGAACACCCCTGAGCCGGAAGCACAGAAAGCCGCCGGGGTAACTCCCGAGACGGGAGGCGCCGCGGGGCCGCCGCCATCTTTCAATCTCCGCCGCCGGTTCGTGGCGCTGTACTTTGACGACGTCAACACTGGAGTGTCGGGCTTGGCTCGCGCGCGCGATGCCGCGGACCGTTTTCTTCAGGCTTCTCTCCATCCGGGAGACCGGGTGGGAGTGTTTACGGCCTCCGGCCAGAAGCCCCTGGATTTTACCGATGACCTTGCCAGGGTGCGCCAAGCCCTGTCAGACCTTCGCCCCCATCCGCTCATTGCGGCGGACGAAATGTGTGGCGCCATCACGCCCTATGAGGCGTACCTCATCTCCCAGTTGTCGGGCCTGGGCGAGCAAAATAATGACGTGATAACGCTGGTGCAGACCGAAAAGGTAACCTGCTACGGCCTCCCCACCCCACCGTCCATCGAAGAAATCCGGATGGAGGCCATTCGGGCTCAAGCCGAGTCTGAACAGAAGGCCACGGCGGCTTTGTGGGGGATTGAATCCCTGGTGCGACTCATGACCACGCTTCCCGGCCAACGCTCGATGGTGATCATCTCCGATGGATTCATGAGCCAAACGCTGGGCAGCGGTCTCAGCCAACTTGCCGATCGCGCCCTGCGCGCGAACATCGTCATCAATGCCCTGGACTCCCGAGGCGTCTTCGTCGGATCAGTGGTTGCGGATGCCTCCGTGGCCGGACGTGACCTGCCCCCGGACTCCCAAATGGAGTCGTTGAAGGAGAGGTTGCTGACGGAGGAAGCCATACAGGAAAGCAGCGCCATGGGGACTCTCGCCCAGGATACCGGCGGCATACTCTATGAGAACAACAACGATCTGGAAGCAGGATTCCGGCGCGTTGCCGGCACTCCGGGAACTTATTACACAATGGCATTCTCCCCCGAAAACCTGAAACACGATGGCGCTTTTCATCCCCTCAAGGTCACGCTGGTTTCTGGGAAGGGATTGACGGTGCAGGCGCGCAAGGGCTACTACGCCCCCTCGAAGGCGATTGATCCAGCGGTGCAGGAAAAAGAGGAGATTCAGGAGGCGGTGTACTCCCAGGACGAGACGCGCGAGCTGCCCCTAGACGTCCAAACCCAGTTCTTTATGAAAACCCGGGAAGACGCACAGGTTGACGTCCTGGCACATGTCGATCTCCACTCCCTGCAATTTCGCAAGCAGGGGGACCGCAGTCTTGATAACCTCACCTTCCTGGCCGTAGTATTTGACCAGGATGGCCATTATGTGACCGGCCAACAGAAAGTTCTGGAATTACGCCTGCGGGACGCTACCCTGCAAAAATACCTGCGCACCGGCATTACCATCGATTTGGAACTCGACACCAAGCCGGGAACTTACCTGGTGCGCGTTATCGTACGTGATTCGGGAAGTGGCGAAATCTCCAGTCTGAATCGGACCGTGGAGATTCCGTACTAACGGTCGTAGGTCCATCCTTCCGACGGAGACTTATCGATGTTTCGGTATCGGCTGATTGGCGCATCTGGATTTCTTATCGCCTTGGCCTGGCTGGGCCTTGCGCCTTTGCGAACTCCTGCCGTCTCGGGTGGCCAGAAGAAACCAGAAACCGTCCCCGTCCCCACCGGAGTCATCAAGTCCGAGGCCAGCCTGGTGCTGGTGGATGTAGTGGTGACGGACAAGAAGAAGCACGTTCTCAAAGACCTGACGCAGAAGGATTTTCACGTCTTTGAAGATGGCGCGGAGCGGAACATCGTCAGCTTTTCGCGTGAGGGAGATATCCGGCCGGACTCGCCGGGGCGGCAACGCTACATGGTCCTTTTCTTTGACAACTCGTCCACCGACCCGGAATTTCAGATGGTGGCGCGCGATGCGGCAAGGAATTTCGTAGAGATGACCGCCTCCCCGAATCGGATGATGTCGGTGGTGGATTTTGACAACGGCATGCACGTGGCCCAGAACTTTACCGCCAACGGCGACCTTTTGAACGACGCAGTTCAAAAAGTGAGATTTGCGGCACTCCAAACCAACGCCTCCTCTTCAGGCGGGGCGGGCTCGCGCTCCAGCCAGCAGCAAGCCGAGTTAGCCGTGCGCAATCTGCTGCGCGCCATTCGCGAGGTTGCCCAGATGCTGGGCACGGTCCAAGGCCGCAAGGTCATGATCTTTCTCTCCTACGGATTCACGATGAACTCCGATCTTCAACCCGAGTTTGATGCCACCCTCGATGCGCTGAACAAAGCCAACGTGGGCGTGTATCCGGTGGGGGCTATGGGCTTGGCGGCAACCGGAGGCGCCGCCAGTGCCGGCGCCGGCCGCAGAGGTGGAGGTGTCATGAGAGGGGGTGGGATGGCGACCAACCCCGGCACAATCCAGCAAATCTTTAATCCCCTGGCCTCCCACACCGGAGGTTTTCCCATCGTCAACACTAATGATCTGGCGGGGGGCATGCAGCGGGTATCCGAGGAGATGAATGAAAGTTACATTCTCGGCTATGTTCCGCCCAACCCCACGCACGACGGCCGTTATCACAAGATTCGCGTGAAAGTGGACCGGACGGGCACGGAGGTCCGCGCGCGCGACGGTTACTTCGATCTAAAGAGCCCCGACCTGTTGGCCGGAAAGCCGGAGGGGAACGCTCTGGAGTCGCACGCCACAAGCTTTGAGGCCGGAGAAATCCCGCTCTCGCTTACGGCGCCTTACTTCTACGTGCGGCCGGGCGTGGCGCTGGTGAATCTCGCCTTGTCCATTCCCGGCTCATCCCTGGAATTTGCAAAACAGAAGGGCGCCTTGCATGCGCAGGTGAACGTCCTGGGTATCGCTTACCGCGACGACGGCTCCGTGGCCGCGCGCTTCAGCGACGCGGTGAACCTGGATTATGACAAGGATGAAGAAAAACAGGCCACCAAGTCCCCTTTCGAGTACCAGAAGTGTTTCAAAATCGCCCCCGGATCATACTTGCTGAAGGTGGTCCTGAGTGCTGGAGGAAAATTTGGGAAATATGTTCGGCCTCTGGAGGTGGATCCGTTCTCCGGCAAAGAATTCATCCTGGGGGGGCCGGAGTTCAGCGACAAGATCGTTCTGCTCGCCCCGCAGTCCGAGGATACGGATGAGAACTTGCTCGAAAACACCAAGCTCCTGATCGCCAATGGCGTGCAGGTGGTGCCCTCCAGTAGTAATCACTTTGCGAAGAATGTACAACCCGTGGTCTATGTGGAACTTTATGATCCCCTCCTCAAAATTAGCGGCGTGAAAGTGGGAATTCTGTTCAAGATTCTTGAAAACGCCAGCAACCGCGTGGTCTATTCTTCGGACACCCTTCCTCTGGACCGCTACGTGCGGGCGGATAATCCCCTGGTACCCGTGAGCTTCAAGCTACCCATGGACAAACTCCCGGAGGGAAAATATCGGCTGGAAATCTGGGGCCGCGATTCCGCCGGCAACATTTCGGATTCGCGGACCGGCAATTTTTCAATCGAATAATCTCCCCCACCACCCCTGTCACACTGACATCGTCAGCAATTCCGAAAGCGCTCACATCTCCGGTTTGAATCACACGATGGAAATTCCTTATTAGGAAATCGGCTCCGCACGGACTCGCCGCACCGCTTTCTTTCGCGCGAATTTCTTGTGCTTGACATTGCACCCGGCGCGCCGGAAACTAAGTTCATACCCGGTGGGCATCGACCTGCATGCGACGGTTTTCTGTGTCTGGTGAGCGGCAGGGTCCCCTCGTTAGAATGCACCGGGCCAGGATTTATGTTGCCTTCGCTTACCCTCGCGCGTTGGCCGGAACTCCGACTGCCTTCACGGCTGTTGGCGATGATCCTATTCGCGACGGCGGCCCTGGCGCCCTGCATCATCAAGGCGCAAACAACCAACCCACAAGAGGTCTCCTCCAAGACGCAGACGCCGAACCCCCAGGAAATCTCCTCGCGCGATGTTGCACCCACCTTCAAGCTGCAATCGGAACGCAACCTGGTGATGGTCCGCGTGGTGGTGCGCAACGCCAAGGGGGCAACGGTTGAAAATCTCCGCAAAGAGGATTTTCAACTCTTCGATAAGGGCAAATTGCAAACCATTTCGCACTTCTCGCTGGAGAAACCGGCCCTGAAAACCCCCGAGCCCGTCCCGCAGAAACCCGTCGCAAAAACCGCCACCGAAGCGGAGGACACCGATGAGACAGCCGTGCCGGCCACCACGGCTCGCCGCTTTGTGGCGATCTACTTCGACGATGTCAACACGGAGTTCGGGGACTTGGCGCGTTCGCGCGATGCGGCGGACCACTTCCTTACGGGCCATGCCCAGCCCGGGGATCGCTGGGCGCTTTACACCTCCTCCGGGCAGAAGCAATTAGACTTCACCGACGACCTGGCGCAAATTCATCAAGCCCTTCTCGCCCTTCGTCCGCGTCCCGTTATAGAGCAGAGTACGGAGTGCGGCGCGGTCCCGCCCTACGAGGCGTATTTGATTGTCGACCACCAGGATCCGATCGCCCTCAGTGTGGCCGCCGATGAAATCATGAATTGTACTCCTTGCCCTGCTACCACTGCGGCCCAACAACAGCAGTGCCTTAACCAGGCGCAGAGCATGGCGCAGAGCGAGTCGATGCAGTCGCTAACCCTTTCTGAAACCCAGTCCATGGCGGCCTTGCGGGGGATTGAGTCCGTGGTTCGGCGCTTGACGGCGCTTCCCGGGCAGCGCAGCATGGTCATTGTCTCCGCCGGGTTCCTGACGGACACGCTCCGCTTCGAACTCGGCCAGATTGCCGACCGTGCCTTGCGCGCCGGCGTCATTGTCAACGGAATTGATGCCCGCGGTCTTTACACCGACGCCACACTCGACCCCAGCCAGCAGTACCAGGTCGTCTCGCCGAATGCGGCGACTAACGGGCAGAAGCACATCATGCTCATGGAGAGCGCCCGACAGCAAGCTGAGGGCATGCGTTCCCTCGCTGTCGATACCGGGGGGATCTTTTTCGAAAACAACAACGATCTGGAAGCCGGGTTCCGCAAGGCCGCGGGCGTTCCCGAAGCCTTCTATCTTCTGGCCTTCTCCCCGCAAAACCTGAAAGTCGACGGCGCTTTCCACCCCCTGCAAGTCAAGCTGGTTGCGCAAAAGGGCCTCTCTGTGCAGGCGCGCAAAGGCTACTACGCGCCCAAGAAACCGAACGACCCAACTGTGCAGGAGAAGGAAGAGATTCAAGAAGCGGTCTTTTCCCAGGACGAGATGCATGAGCTTCCCATCGACGTCCACACCCAATTCTTCATGAAGAGCGAGTCCGACGCGCGCATTACCATCCTGACGCGCCTGGACCTGCACGATTTGCATTTCCGCAAGGAAGAGGACCGCAACCTCGACAACCTGACGTTTGTGACGGTGGCGTTTGACCAGGATGGCCACGTGATTACCGGCGAGCAAAAGGCCGTGCAATTGCGCCTGCGCGACCTCAGCCTGCAAAGATACCTGCAAACCGGCATCACCATCCGGACTACCTTGGACGTCAAACCCGGAACCTATCTGGTGCGTGCGATTGTCCGCGATTCCGATAGCGGCCAAATCTCCGGTCTGAATCGCACGGTGGAAATTCCTTATTAGGAGATGGACCTATGATCCGACATAAATTGCTTCTCGCGATGGGCCTCCTCTTGACCCTGGGAGGGCTGGGACTCCAGTCTGCCACGGCCCCCGCCGCCCCGGCGGGCGCGCAGAATCCCTCTCCAGCGGCAGGCGAGAACCCGCCGATGGTGATCAAGACGGAGACCAACCTGGTTCTGGTGGATGTGATCGCCACCGACAAAAAAGGAAATTACGTCACCGACCTGGAGAAGCAGGACTTCCGTGTCTATGAGGACGACGCGGAGCAAACCATTTCCACCTTCTCCCGCGAAGCGGACATTGAACCCAACGCCCCCGGCCATCAGCGATATATGGTCCTTTTCTTTGACGACTCCACCATGAGCCCAAGCCTGCAAATCCAGGCGCGCGCCGCCGCCGGGAAGTTTGTGGAGAGGACCGCTTCGCCTAATCGGCTGATGGCGGTGGTGGACTTCGGCGGAACCTTGAATATTGCCCAAAACTTTACCGCCGACGGGGAACTATTGAAGCGCGCCGTCAGCACCGTCAAGTTCTCCGCCCTGAATCCCAATGCGGGAGGCGGGGGCGTGCAACTTGCGGCCCTGGGGGCGCCCTCTCTGGGCTCTGCCCAATCGGATTTTGCCGCGCGCAGCGTGCTGCTCTCCATGCGCGAAGTCGCCAAAACGCTCACCGCCGTCCCCGGACGCAAAACGCTGATCTTGTTTTCCTCGGGATTTCCCCTCACCCCGGAACGCCAGTCGGAGCTCACGGCCACCATCGATGCTCTCAACAAGGCGAACATCGCCGTGTATCCCGTGGACGTGCGGGGATTGGCGACTTCTGCTAATCCGGGCATGAATCTCTCCAACCCTTCGGTCCCGGGCCAACCCCCCGGCTTCCCGCCGAGTTCAGAACTGCGCAGTCCGGAATCTCCCTTTCCTCACTTGCCGGGTTTGCTGGCCGCGCTCGCGGCGTCTCCCGCTCCCGAACCTCAGCAAGGGAGGGGCGGAGGGGCGGGTGGAGGAGGGACGGCGGGAGGATCGGGAGGAGGTACAACCGGGGGTGGGGGCGGAGGCTCCCGGGGTGGCAGCGGCGGCTCCACAGGTTCCTCCGGCAGCACCGGCGCAGGGAGCACTTCCACCGGCAATCGCGGCGGCAGCACCACCAACAGCTCCGGCGGAACGCGCAACAATCCGAACAATAATCCGTCCAACTCCAACCTTAACACCAACTGCTATTCGACCAACGGTGGCATGGGAGGATTGGGTGGAAACCAAAACCCCAACTGCATTAATCGGCAGATCATTCCCACTATTCCGGACAGTGTGTCAACAAATCAGCAGGTTCTCTACGCCTTGGCCAAAGGCACTGGCGGTTTTGAAATTTTCAATACCAACGATTTCCTCCAAGGCTTGGACAAGGTCGCCAAGGAAATGAACCAGTATTACAATCTTGGGTATACCCCCCCCAACCAGAATCACGACGGCAGCTACCACAAAATCAAAGTCCTCGTGGAGCGCAAAGGCGTGACCGTGCGCTTCCGCACCGGTTACTTTGACGTCAAGAGCCCTGACCTTTTGAAAGGCAAACCCGAAGGGAAAGCGCTGGAGGAGCGCGCCGCCAGCCAGCAGGCCGGCGAGATTCCGGTTTCTCTGAGCGCCCCGTACTTCTATACGGAGCCCGGCGTGGCACGCGTGAACCTGGCCCTGTCCATTCCCGGTTCTTCCATCGACTTTGAAAAACAAAAGGGGGGCTTCCATTCTGACGTGAACGTGCTGGGAATCGCCTACCGCGAGAACGGCTCCATCGCCGCGCGATTCAGCGACACGGTGAAGTTGGATTACCAGAAGAAAGAGCTCAAAGATGTCGCCAAAACTTCCTTCGATTACCAGAATACCTTCAATATTGCGCCGGGATCGTACACGCTGAAGCTGGTGCTGAGTGCAGGAGGGGAGAAATTTGGCAAGTATGTCGTTCCCTTGGTGGTGGAACCCTTCACTGGCGACAGCCTGAGCCTGGGAGGTCCGGCTTTGGGTCAAGGGTTTCTCCCCGTTTCGAAACTTACCGCAAACATGGACGCCGCCCTCCTCGAGGAACGCACGCCCCTGGTTTTCAATGGGATGCAATTAATCCCCTCAACAAACTATCGTTTTGCCAAAAGCGCGCAGCCGGTGGTCTACCTGGAGGTTTATGATCCGGCCCTGAAAAACCAGGAACCGCCCCGCGTGGGAGTGCTGTACAACATTATCGACCGGAAAACTAACCAGTCGGTGGTCTCTTCCAACACGATTCTGATCAACGATTACACGCAACCCGGCAACCCCTTGGTGCCCATCGGACTCAAGTTGCCCGTCGACCAACTCCAGGCGGGCGATTATCGGATCGAACTCAAGGGGCGGGACGCGATGGGCAATGTTTCCACGGTGCGCGCCGCCGATTTCTCCGTCGAGTAATCGGCGTGACCGCAAAGACTCCAAGCAAATTGCGCGGCCGGAGGCGAAAGCCTCCGGCCGTCGTGGCAGGCAGGGCACGCCACATTCATGCCGCGATTCGCCGCGCGCTGCTGGCGTGGTTTCGGGCTAACGCGCGCTCGCTTCCCTGGCGAGGGACGGGCGACCCTTACGCCATCTGGGTCTCGGAAATCATGCTCCAGCAGACGCAGATTGCCACGGTGACGCCATTCTATCAGCGATTTCTCGAGGCTTTCCCATCCATCTCACATCTGGCGCAAGCGCCACTCGAGCGGGTGCTGGAACTCTGGTCAGGCTTGGGTTATTACCGGCGGGCTCGCCACCTGCATCAGGCCGCGCAGGCCTTGGAGCAAAAGTTCGGCGGGAAAATCCCCCAAGACTATGATGGCCTTCGATCCCTGCCCGGCATTGGGGACTACACCGCCAAAGCCGTCTTGAGCATCGCTTTCAATCAACCCTATGCCGTGCTCGACGGAAACGTGGCCCGCGTGGTGGCGCGGCTGGGCAGTTTGCGCGGGAACTTACATCAGCCCCCGTTCCGCCGCACCGTCGAAACGGAACTTGACGGGCTCCTCTCGCACCGCGAACCGGGAAACTTCAACCAGGCGCTGATGGAGCTGGGCCAGACCATCTGCTTGCCGCGGGGGCCGCGCTGCTCCGCGTGCCCGCTCGCGAAATGGTGTGGCGGGTTTCGCTCCGGCAATCCCGAGGCCTTCCCGCTTCCCCGCCCTCGCCGCGCGGCGGAATCCCATCACCTTGCCGTGGCCCTTCTTCGCCGAGGATCGCGTGTGGCTATGATGCGCGGCCTCACCGACGGCTTGCTTGACGACCTGTGGAATTTTCCCGCCGCCTTTGGCCGCTCGCCCGCCGAGGCGTTGGAAGCTTTGCGCGAAAAGCTTGCTGGACTGATGCCCGCTCCCATGGCAGAGGGCACGCGGCACGTACGGGCACGCCATGGCGTGCCCCTACCCACCGTGGGCGAACCCCTGGCGGATTTCCGCCACGGCATCACCTTTCGCGCCATCCAAGGGCGCATTTACCCCGTCGAAATTTTCCGCAACATTCGCCACGCATCCCTGCGCTGGTTCGAAATAAAAGAATTACCGCAAGCCGCTATATCCCAATTGGCCCGCAAGATCGTGCAAAAGATTGCGTGAAAGCAGATCCCCTCCTACTGATCGGAGTGTCTTCAGCCTTCCTTGCGCCGGATCTGAACCGTGCCGGTGAGGCGGATGTCCTGCGAAGAGTCGCCCACGTAGACAGTGTAAACGCCGTCGGCGACATCCCAATTGTCCAAGTCAACGTTCCAGAACGACAAAGCGTGCGATGCCGATTTCGGATCGAGGCTCACCGTCACCCGTTGCGTCTTGCCTGGCTCGAGTTCCACTTTTGCCCAGCCCACCAAACGCCGCGGCGGTTCGCCCGTGCTCGCTGGAAAGCCCAGATACACTTGAGCGACTTCCGCGCCATCGCGTGAGCCGCTGTTTTTCAGATCAAAACTCACCTGAATGCTCCCCGTTCCATCCGTCGACTCGGGAGTTACGCGGAGACCGGAAAAGGAAAAACTCGTGTAAGAAAGCCCATACCCGAAGGCAAACAGCGGCTGGAGTTTGTTCGCCTCATACCACTTGTAGCCAACTTGCAGGCCTTCCGTGTAATTGATGTCGAAATACCCTCCGCCGGGTGGCGGTTGTTGGAAGTGAGGACGCGGCAGTTGCGACTCGCTGCGGGGGAAGGTGATCGGCAGCTTGCCCGAGGGGTTCACCGCGCCGAACAAAATCCTGGCAATGGCTTCACCGCCGCGCTGGCCGGGATACCAGGCCTCCAGCACCGCGCTTACACGGTCAAGCCACGGCATGAGGACGGGATCACCGGTTTCGAGCACCACGACCGTGTGCGGATTGGCCGCGGCAACTTGGGCGATGAGTTGGTTCTGGTTATCCGGCAGGGACAGGTCCGGCAAATCCGCCCCCTCGGCCGTCCATTGATTGGCGAATACGATAGCGACATCCGACGCCGCGGCCAGCTTGGCGGCGGATGCGAAGTCCGTCCCGGCGTTGTACGTTACCGTGGCGTTGGGCGCCTGGGCCCGAATTGCACCGAGCGGAGAAGAAGGGTCCCAGACATGGGGAGCATACAGATCAGTGGGAGAAGCAGCAGGGGGCGGAACGGCATTCCCTCCCACGGGGTCAACCTGCGCGGAGCCTCCGCCGGAGAGCACGCCCACATCGGCGTGCGACCCGATGACGGCAATCGAGCGAAGGCCGGACGCTCTCAACGGAAGTTGGTCGCCGGTGTTTTTCAGCAGGACAATCCCCTGCTCCGCCACGCGCTGCGCTACCAAAGCGTCCGCCTGCGCGTCAATCGGCTTCACAACCGGCGGATTGTCAATGGCCCCCACCGCGAACAGCGACCGCAGGATGCGGTGGACCATGTTGTCAATCCGCGACACGGGAACCTGGCCGGAATTCACCGCGTCCTTCAGCGGGCCCGCGAAGAACGAACTGGAGAAGAACTCCTGATCCAGCCCGGAGAGGGCGGCGTTCACCGTGCTGTGGGTGGCGCCCCAATCCGACATCACCCAACCTTGAAACCCCCAGTCGTTTTTCAGCACGTCGTTCAGAAGGTAACTGTTGTCGCAGGCGTAGACCCCGTTAACCCGGTTGTAGGAGCACATCACCGCGCCCACGCCCGATTGCTTGATCCCAATCTCGAACGCCAGCAGATCGGTTTCGCGCATGGAGCGGGCGTCGAGGTTGGAGCTTACCCACCAGCGCCCCGACGTCTGACGGACGTGGAGGGTTGGGGTAAGCCATTGCAGACGGCCTGCCTCCTGGTCGTTCAGCGCGTAGTGCTTGATGGTGGCAACCACACCCTGCGCCTGGATGGCGTGCAGTTCCGGAGCGAGGATGCTCCCCGCCAGGATGGGATCTTCTCCATGGTATTCGAAGTTGCGCCCGGCCCGGGGGTCGCGCGCCAGATCGATGCCGCCTCCCAGCGACACGTTGAAACCTTCGTCGCGGGTTTCCTTGCCAATCACCGTTCCGAACTCGGTGGCCATCTTCGGATCCCAGGTGGCTGTCTCCGCCAGCGAGGAAGGCAGCGCCGTGGACCGGCCCTTCAGGCCGCGCTCCCCGCTGGTTACACCCACGCCCGCACCCACCAATTGCAGGTCGGGAATGCCCAAGGGAGCGATGCCCGGAACATAGCCGTCACCTCCCAGGGCTTCCGGAACATACTGCCAGCCGTGCCGCTGATGGACCTCCGTGCTTTCATGGAGGAGTTGGATTTTTTGATCCAGCGTCATCCGCTCGATCAATAGATCGGCGCGCACATCGGGCGCGAGAGACTTGTCCATCCAGGGGCGCGGCGGCTCTTGTGCCACTCCGGAGAGCGAAGTCATCAACGTGAACGACAGAAAAGCCAACAGGCCGAAAATCTTAAAATGTTTGGTGCATGGGCTCATATTTGTGCCTCGCGAGATTTTTAGAGGGATGGAAGGTAGCACCTCGCGGTGTTTCTGGCAACTCCCCCTGGTCCACTTCTTGGGCCACTATGGCGGCTCACTCTGGCCTGGCTGGCGGAGCGCGGCGGAGCCGCAACATGGCTCGTAGGGGCTGGGCTTGCCCTGCCCCCGGGCACGGCATGGCGTGCCCCTACAAAACATGCGGTGCGGGATGGTATCTGAGAACATTCCTGATTGCCTGCGAGCCCGCCGTGTTATAATTTTGTTATACCGAGGGAGGCGACGATGATTACGACGATTCGACGTTTGGGAAACTCACGGGGAATCATTATTCCCAAGCCGATGCTGAAGGAGGCGGGATTGGACGAAGAGGCCGAAATCGCCCTCGAACGCGGCGCCATCGTTCTCCGCAAGCCGCGCCGCAACCCCCGCCAAGGCTGGGCAGAAGCCAGCCGCAAACTGGCGGAAGCAGGAGATGACAAGCTCGTCTGGCCGGAGTTCGGAAACCGCGATGACGGAGACCTTCGATGGTAGCCCGGGGAGAAGTTTGGCTTGTCACGCTCGATCCCTCGGTCGGCAGCGAAATCCGCAAGACCCGCCCCTGCCTGATCGTCTCACCGCCGGAAATGCACGACTACTTGCGCACAGTGATTGTGGCTCCTATGACCACCGGGGCCCGGCCGGCGCCCTTTCGCATCGCCGTTACTTTTCAGGGAAAGCGCGGGCTGATTCTCCTGGACCAGCTCCGAACGCTGGATAAGATCCGGCTCATCAAGCGACTCGGAACCGTCAGCCCCGCAGTTTTGGCTTCGACGCTGAAAACCCTGCAACAGGCGTTTGCCTGAGGGCTGTTTACCCCAGGATTCTTCGAATCTGTTCGACATGATTGAGATCGTGGCCGGCCATGTGGGTCGCCAGCTCCTGGACGGTTATCCTGCCACGTTCCGCATGGATCCCGAAGGCTTGCCACTGCTCCGGGCTGAGGTTGTCGAGTAAGCGTAGGTTCGCTTTGCGCAAGAGGCGAAACATTTCCAGCGCCTCATCCATGGACCAAGCGCCGTATTTCCCGAGTTGTTCCCACAGGTTCTGGTCGAAACCGGCGAGCGCGCATCCGGGTGCCTCGAGCATCTGCCGGTAACGCCAACTGGTGACCAACTCATCTTCCGCAAGATGGGCAACGATCTCCACAATCGACCACTTCTGCGGCGCAGGCCGTCGCTTGAGCCGGTCATCCGGCACCCCGTCGATCAACATTGCGATGACCTCAGGAGTCTCCCGTTGCGTCGCCAGCGGATCTTTACCCGCAGCAGAGGAGCGGATACGATCGAGATAAGGCTTCGTGTCAGGCATAATGAATCCTCCTCGCTCATTACCAAGACCCAATTCCACCAGATCCGGGGATCTCTTGCCTGCTTCCTTGGGAGGCGTAGCTCGCAACGCTGCGGTGCGCAGTTGGTCAATGGGAAGGAGCGGAGTGATGCGATAAATGCCGCCCGGGGTTACCGCGTCCTGGCCCGGACAGGGACGGACGGCAAAACACCCCACGGCCAGCGCCAAGCGATACCTGTGGCTTCTCGTCATCCGCCTATTCTACCTTGCCGTACGTTGACGTTCCAGCCGCCCGAAAACGGAAAGGTCCGCGCAGGCGAATCCTACGGGTAGTAAAATGGGCGCCAAACGTCAAATATTCCTTCCGTTTGCAGACATTTTGTCCATGCCTGGCATAGTTATGGATGGGTTATTGCTCGGATGTTACACGGAGAACTATGTTTGCGTGGAAACACGCAGTGCAGATAGGTACCAGGTGTTCGAATTGCCGATTGCCGATTGCCGATCGACGATTGGCGATAGTTGAAGGGGGTGCCGACTTTCAAAGGGTCTCATGGGTACTGGAAACGCGGTAGTTGAACCCTCAAAGAAAGATTTCCTCAGCAGATGTTGATGATAATAAGGGTAGTTGGTGTGTAGCCGGAAACCGACGAACATATTTAAGCGATTGAAATTAAATGAGTTAACAGTAAAGGCTTCGATTTTTAAGGATTTCCTCAGATTATGTTGATGATAAATCACGTACTTAGCGGAATTTCAAACGGCCTCGCATAATGCGCAAGTCAATGAATTCAGGAAAGTTAATGTGATCGGGTGGCATGGCGGCTCGAAAAAAAAGGGGACTCAATAAATGGGGCTAAGCATCCAGAAGTTATTGAGAACACATGTAGAAAAAATGTCACCTTTTGGCTCTGAGCAGAAGTTGATGAAAACAAAGCCTGTAATAGCATTCTGAGCAGAAGTTGATGAAAAGTAATGGGCTTATTGAAGGCGGTCTGTGGCGAATGGCAAGCTAGAGAGGCTAACAACGATAGGGGCGAGTGACATGATACCGGGCTCGATGTCCGATGTTCGAGGTGTCAAAGACAGGAAAGGGACTGACAAGCAATCCGGGCGCCCACACTCCCCTGCATCGGTTATCGGTGGAATCTGGTGAGAGGATGAGCCAACTTGTCGACGGCGAAACTGGAAACTCGAAACTGGAAAATCGCCAATCACCCATGGCTCGATGACCCGATGGATCGATGAGCAGTGGTGCAGTTTAACTTGAACGTAGAAGCGGCTTAACGCCGCCATATGGCGAGGTAAACTCGCCGCTACGAGCCCAAACTGCACCACCACGGAACGATGAGCCGATTTTGCGGCACAGCTTTTCTGCAATACAATAGGAAACTGAACCAGGTCACCCAAGCTCATGGGCAAAAGCGCACAAGTCGTCGCCACCGATCTCCTGAAGCGGCAGGCGAACATCAGCGTGCAGCGCTACTTTGAAATTTCCCTGCTGCTGATGCTCGCCACCGGGTTTTTCACCGTGGCCACCACGGGCAAGCTGGACGTGGTGTCCATGGTCATGATGTTCGGCGCGCTGGGCATTAAACTGTGGAGCCACATCCGCGGCGCCGATTATTCCCTCGGCCCCAAAACCGTCACGCGCATTTGCATCTTCTATCTTTTCTTCTACCCCCTGGATTTCCTGATCTTCTCCAGCGGCCCTAGTCCCCTGGACCGCATGTTGGCCGCCACCGTCCATCTGGTGTTGTTCACCGCGGTCATGAAGATTTTCTCGGCGAGCACTTATCGCGATTACGGCTACCTGGCCACGCTCTCCTTCCTGATGATGCTGGCCAGTGCGGTCCTGACCGTGGGCACGACGTTTCTGGTCTTCTTTACGCTTTATGTGCTCTTCGCCATCTCCACGTTCATCAGCTATGAAATCAAGCGCGGGGTGGAAGCGGCGCGGCGGGCGCCGGAGGGGCCGTTCCGCGTGCCAGACCACAACCGACGGGCGCTCGAGAAGGCGCTGATGACGGCGGCGGTGGGCCTGGCGGTGGGAATCTTCCTCCTGGCCGGAGTCTTGTTTTTCGTCATACCGCGCTATCGCACGGGATATTTAACCAACCTCTCGATGCAGGCGCAGAACATCACAGGATTTTCGGAGACCGTAAATCTGGGAGACATCCGCAAAATCCTGCGCTCCCCCATGGTGGTAATGCGCGTCATTCCGGAGAGCAGTCCCCGGCCGTATACGGGCGTCAAATGGCGGGGCGTGACGCTGAATAGCTTTAATGGCAAGAAATGGTTCAACGACAACGCGGACCGGATTTCCATCCCGGCGGAAGCGTACCAGCGATTCATCGTTCCCCCGCCCGATGGCTGGGATCACCGCCCGCACCATCCGCTGCGCTACCGTGTGCTGCGCGCGGCATTATCCACCGATGTGCTTTTCGCTGCTGCTGAGCCGCGGGAGCTTTCCGGTATGCGTCTGCTCAGCCTGGATCAGACCGGCTCGCTGCACAATCCGCAGAACCTCAGCGTTCCCTTCGCCTACGACGTGGTTTCCGATACGGGCCTTCCCACGGCGCGGGAGCTGCGCAGCGCCGGCACCCAGTATCCGGACGAGATTCGCCTGATTTACCTTCGCCTGCCACACACCTTGGATCCGCGCGTCGGAGAACTGGCTCGCACCCTTACGGCTTCCGCCGCCAATAATTATGACCGTGCCGCCGCGCTTCAATCCTACCTGCGCGATAATTTCCAGTACACCCTGGACCCGCCCGAAATCGAGCCGGAAGACCCCGTGGGGAGCTTCCTTTTCCGCTCCAAGTCCGGCTACTGCGAGTACTTCGCCGCCGCCATGGCGGTGATGCTGCGCACGCTGAATGTCCCCTCGCGGCTGGTGAATGGATTTCAAACGGGGGCTTATAACCGCCTGGGCAAAGACTTTGTGGTGCGCGCCCGCGACGCGCATAGCTGGGTGGAAGTTTACTTTACCGGCTACGGGTGGATTCCCTTTGACCCCACGCCCGCCGACCCCCACCCGGTTCTCCCCGGCGAGTGGGACGACTACATTGACACCGCGGCGCTCTTCTGGAATGAGTGGATCATTAATTACGACTTCGGCCACCAGGTGCAGTTGGCGCGCCAGATCGAGCAGGATTCGCGCGACTTCCAGCAGATCTTCCGCCGCCGCTCCGAGCGCCTCAAGCAACAGGGAATCCGCATCGCCTTCCGCATCGAGGGCTGGCTGATGGCCCACAAAATTCTCGTCCTGTTCATCATGCTCACCATCCTGGCCGGCTTGATCCTCACCGACAAGACCGGAACGCTGGCGGAATGGCGCTTTCGCCTGGCCTGGAGATTTGCGCGGCGCGACGCCGCGTTGAATCCCCGCGAGGCCACGCTCACCTACCAGCGCCTGCTCCAGACGTTGCAGAAGAAAGGCTTTCGAAAATCCCCTTCCCAAACTCCGCGCGAATTTGGCCTTTCCTTCCTGAGCACGCCGTGGGGTGCGGGTGTGCAGGAATTTACGAAGCTCTATAACACCCTGCGCTACGGGCAAGCGCCGGTTTCGCTCGCCCGCCTGCGACAGATTTTGGAGGATATTGCTGGGAAAAAGTAGCGCAAGGCTCGCTCCGTCGCCCGGCGGCTTTTCCACGCGAGGCGGGTTGGGGGGCGGGGTGGTGTCCCTTTGTCGCCAAGTACCCAAACGTGGGCAGGACAGCCATACGGTTCTGGCACTCAATGCAAGAGAGTCGCAAACCAACAGTATTCGCAGGAGCAAAAAACTCGTGAAGCTACTGGTGCCTTTGGTTTTCCTCATTCTTGTTCCGCCCGCACATGCAGAGGCAGCGGATAGCCTTGGCCAACTGACTGTCCGAACAACAATCGATGCTCTTGCCGGTCGGCTCAAGATTTCCGTCCCAACAGGAGCGAGGATAAAAGCAGTCCAGCACGGAATAATGGCGGCTCCTGAGTCGGATCATGAGCAGACGCGTGTTTTCATCGATGCCGGCGACGAGCGAATGGTGCTCATGGTGTATGAGCTATTTGCTCGCGCCATTCCTGACCTTGAGGGTGCGGCCCGAAAAGAGACCAGTCGCTTTCCGGTGAAAGTAGATCTCCAGAAGTGGTCGCTCTCAGCTCCGATGCAGGCCATTGCGTATTTCCCCGTTGTTCCGACGAAAGACCAAGAAGCAAATCTGGTGATGGGCCTTTTCGTTGTTGGATCTGATGGAAGCGTTCAGGAATTGATTTGGTATGTGAATCCAGCGGCGGCCACTCAGTTCACCGCCGCTTTGAATCTTGCGAAGTCAATCGCTAAGACGGTTGCACCCGGCACCAGAGCCTTAGACAGTACCAGTGGCGAGCGCGAATTGTCTGTTTATTCCAAAACGAAAGGCATCTTCATATCTGTTCCACAGGGGTACGCGGTGACTGCACAAAATGGCGCCGATTTCATCGTTCACCATATTCATAAAGTTACACCCTTCGGTGATGCAAGCGCATCTCTGGGTGTTTATCTCGGGGACCATCCGTCGGCCAATCGTGAAGGTTTCCTAGAACAGGGAATGGTTTCTCTTTTGGGGAAGAAAGTCTCTTGGTATCAAAAGGTCACGACTGAAGATGGCAGTAAGATGATCGATGCGGATGCTCTTGTTCCGCTCGGGCCATCCATGTTCGGATATGTTTTACCGGGTATGAGTGATGGTCCATCTTACGCTGACGTGTTTCTCACAGCGTCTGACGCATCAACTATTGAAGAACTGAAATCGATCGCGGCGAGCCTCCGGCTTGGCGAGCGCACTGTGCAGCACTAAAGCTCAAACCGAGATCATGGGCGTCGTGAAATTAATTCAAGGTGTAAAGCGGGTCTCGCGTCCGTGGCTGATCGTGTGGCCCCTCTCGCGAATGGGGTTCATGAATGCGTAAGAACGAGGAATCCGCGCAAGAGAATCGGCCGGAATACAGTTTCAAACGCCCTGGTGCGGCATGTGGAGGGAATCTTGGCAGCGTTTCATGAAAACACGGCTGGGGCCATCGCAGGGATAATCGCGAACCAATGCCTCAAAGATCTCGAGGGCGGTGGTCCAATTCTCCTCACGGAAGGCTTGCAGGCCGCGTCCGAATCGGTCGATCCGGTCGCGGTGTTGGTCCGCTTCGGCCAAAGTTGCCACCAGCTCAAAAATCCTCTCGGGCTTGGCCCTGCCTTTGATATGGACAATGTCGAGTTCGCGCACCAGCATTTCATTGCGCACCGCTTCGCAGGTGTTTTCGCCAATCAGCGCACACGTTCCATACGCTGTGTTAGTTCCGACCAAGCGCCGAGCCAGATTGACGTTGGCACCCATAATTGTGAAGTTGAAACACCTTTTCGAACCCATATTGCCCACCCACATGGGCCCCGAGTTGATCCCCATGCGGACGTCGATACGAGGGAGCCCTTGTGCTTCCCAGCGGCTCTGGAGCTTGACCAGCGCCTGTTGCATTTCCAGGGCAGTGCGGCAGGCACGCACGGCGTGGTCCTCCTGGACGTAGGGCGCTCCCCAAAAGGCCATGATGGCATCTCCAATGTATTTGTCCAACGTCCCCCAATGCTTGAAGATGATGTCGGTCATTTCTGTAAAATATTCGTTCAGGATGTCGACCAATGCGGTCGGGGACAGGCCTTCCGAGATGCGAGTGAACCCCGGAATGTCGCTGAAGAAAGCCGTGAGTTCCTTCTCGTCGCCGCTCGTGCGCAACAATTCAGGCTTCTCCATGATCTGTTTGATCAGGCCAGGGGGCATGTATCGGGTGAAGGCGCGACGCACTTTCCATTTTTCCCATTCTTTCGAAAAGTATGGATAGTTGACGATGGCAGCAAAGATCACGAGCAGCGCTGCGATAGAGAGAATGACATCATCCGAACCGCAGGGAGCGGCGAAGAGGTATTGGGCCAGCACGGAACGTCCGATCATGTGAGGGTTGAAAGCTCCCTTCACGGAATCGACTTGCCGCCATCCACGGCGTAAACCTGGCCGGTGATGAAGTCACCTTGGGTGGCGAGGAAGAGAACCATTTGGGCAATGTCGGCGGCGGCGCCGGCCTTGCGCAGTGGTATGGTGCGGATCATTTTCCGAACTGTCGCGTCGCGCTTCTCATCCGGGAAGAGGATGGTGCCCGGCGCCACACTGTTGACGCGAATCGTCGGGGCCAGGGCTTTCGCCAGCGAGCGCGTGAGGGAGATGAGCGCCGCCTTCGACGCGCAATAGTGCATGTAGCTCGGCCAGGCCTGCAATCCCCCGAGCGAGGAGATGTTGATAATGTTTCCCCGCCCCGTACGCATCATCATTCTTGCAGCCGCTTGGGCGCAGAAAAAAGGACCTTTCAGATTGGCGCCCAGAACGCGGTCGAAGTCTTTTTCCTGCAGCTCATCCCAAGTCTTCGGGAAAAAGACGCCGGCATTATTGACGAGCAGATCCAACCGGCCGAAGCGTTTTTCGATGGCGCGGAACATGGCCGCGACCTGGCTGGGGCGCGATACGTCAGCGCGCAGGGCCACGGCGCGCACTCCCAGGGCAGCGATTTCACGTGCGGTGGCCCGGGCGCCCTGGCGCGACTGGTTGTAGTTTACGATCACATCGGCGCCGGCGCGGCCCAGTGCCAGGGCGATGGCCCGCCCGATCCGCTTGCCGCCGCCCGTCACCAGCGCAACTTGGTGGTGCAAAGGTTTTTCGCTCATGTCATGGTATCCGATTGATAAACAGTTTAACCCTTTTCTCCAAGGAGGTGTAGAAGTTGTATCTTGCGCGCTTTCGCGAATTCGCCTAGATTCACCCGCGAGGTGCACCCATGCGCGAGGCGTCGCTGGAAGATATTACCAAATTCCTGGAGTGCAAGAGAGTCGCCTTTGTGGGCGTCTCTCGCCGCCCCCAGCACTTCTCGCGATCGCTGCTGCGCGAATTTGTTGCCAACGGATACGACCCCGTGCCGGTAAATCCCCAGGCCACGGAGATTGAAGGGCGGAAGTGCTTTGCCCGTATCGCCGATATTACTCCACCTGTGGAAGCGGCGCTGCTGATGACGGGCGCACCGGAGGCGACGGACCAGGCGGTGAACGAATGCAATCAAGCCGACATCCGCAAGATTTGGATTTATAAGAGTGTCGACGACGGCCCCCTCCATGAGCAGGCCATGGAGTTCTGCCGCTTGCGAGGTTCCGCCGTCGTGGAAGGCTACTGCCCGATGATGTTTCTTCCCCACGCGGGAATGTTCCACAGGTTTCACGGCTTCCTTATGAAGGTGGTGGGGAGTTATCCACTCTAAACCCCTGTGGCTTGGTGCCGGCATCGCACCTTGACGCTTCTCCGCCCTTGCTCTTAGAATCCCTTCAGGCGCCGATGATTGAAGTTGTACTCTACACCAAGCCCGGGTGCTGTCTGTGCGATACGGTGAAAGCGCAGCTCAACAAACTGCGCGCCATGCAGCCCTTCGGGCTTCGGGAAGTAAACATTCTCGAAGACAGCGATGCTTACGCGAGATTTCACGAGGAAATTCCCGTGGCCTTCATCGACGGGCGGAAGGCGTTCAAGTACCATCTGGATGAAAAAGCGTTCTTGCGGCGGCTCAAATCACCGCCGGCACAGGAAGAGAAACCGGAACATGGAAGTTGATATCCTGACCATTGCGGCGCACCCGGACGACGTGGAGATCACCTGCGGAGGCACGGTCCTCAAGATGACGGAAGCGGGCTACCGTGTGGGCATTCTCGACCTCACCGCGGGCGAAAGCGGCACGCGAGGCAGCGCCGCTCTGCGCGAGAAGGAAGCGCGCCGCGCCGCCGCAGTGCTGGGGGTGGTGTATCGGGAAAACCTCGGCATCCCGGATGCGGGTGTGGAGAATAATCGCGAAAACAAGCTCATGGTTGCGCAGAAGATTCGCGATTTGAAGCCTCACACAGTGATTCTGCCCTACTGGAAAGGCCGGCACCCCGACCATTACACCACGGGACACCTCGGTTACGAGGCCTGCTTCCTGGCCGGCCTCGCCAAGCTGCCGCTGGCGGGCAAGCCCCACCGACCCTTTAAGATTATCTACGCCTCGCAATATGTGCCCACCGTCCGGCCGACGTTCGTGGTGGATATCACCGCGCAGTTCGAGAAGAAACTCAAAGCCATCTTCTGTTTCTCCTCGCAGTTTTCCCCGCCCAAGGAATTGCAAAACCTCTTCCCTTCCCGCGCCGACATCAACGCGCGCATGGGCTCGGAAGCCCGCCATTTCGGCCATATGATCGGCGTGCGCTACGGTGAACCCTTCATCATGCGCGAGATCACCGCGGTCGACGACATCGTCAAGATCCCGGTGAAATCCATATGAGTGCGGTGCGGGGAGTGTAACAGCCGGATCAGTCACGAAAAGTTGGGAAGGCACCAGCGGCTTCAGAAACCGCGCAATTCCTCTTCACTGAGGCCGAAGTAGTGCCCTACTTCATGCAGCAGGGTGGCGCGAATTTGGCGACGCACTTCCGCATCGCTTCTCGAGATGGCCTCAATGTTTCTCTGGTACAGAAAGATATGGTCAGGCGGGGTGGAATAGAAAACGCTCTTCTCCGTGCGCGGGATGCCGTGAAAGAGGCCCAGCAACAGACCCTGGTTCTGCACTCCCGGCGGCGGCAAGTCCTCCACGATGATGGCCACGTTGGTGAGCCGCTCGCGAAACGGCGCGGGCAGGTCGTCCAGAGCTTGCGCCACCAGAGCCTCAAACTTGTCTCGCTCCATCTTAGTCCCGCGGTTGTAGCTCTAAGAGCCGGCTATGCCGCGCGCAGGCGGTTCTTCCAGCGGTTATGGATAAACCAGATGGCGCCGAGGACAATGACGACGCCCAGAACCGCATCGAAGCGGTGGAAGTATTCGCGGAGGACCGTCCAGCGCTCACCGAGTTTCAATCCCGCGTAAGCGAGCGCCAGGCACCACGGCAAAGATCCGAGAAAAGTGTAAATGTGGAAGCGTGCCACGTTCATCCGCGACACGCCCGCGGGAAACGCGATGAAGGTGCGGATGACCGGCAGCAGGCGCGCGATGAACACGGCCCAGTCGCCATAGCGCGCAAAGAAGCGGTCGGCCATCTCGAGATCGTGATGAGTCACCAGCAGCCAGCGCCCGTATTTTTCCACCAGTGGTCGCCCTCCGAAGGATCCGACGGAATAGGCCACCAGCGATCCCAAATTGCATCCCACCGCTCCCGCCAGTCCCACCCAGAGCAGCCGAAATCGGCCGACATGCACCAGGTAACCGGAAAAGGGCATGATGACTTCCGAAGGCAAGGGAATGCATGCGGATTCGATCGCCATCAGCAGGACAATCCCCAGATAACCTGTCTGTGAAATCACGGCGATGATGAAGGCGGCCAGGTACTCGAGAAGGGCAGAGATCATAGGGAGAGTGGGATCGAGTCATCGGGTCATTGATTCATTGGCCCTATGAGTCACCGGGTTATTGAGCAATAAGGGCGCTCCTTAAATGACTCGATGACCCGATGACCAAATGACACAATACTTAGAAAGCGTCGGCATCCTGAGTGAAGATATAACCGGGAAGTCCCACGCCCTCGGCGGCCTTCTCCACCTTCACGCGGCGAACGTCGTTATCTCCTCCCCCCACTTTTCTGAGGACAGCATAGGAGGCGAAGACTTCCGAATAGACTTTCGTCACCAGCCAATTGTCGCCCGTCGCTTGCAACTGCCAGACTTGACCTAACAGAATCGAGGAAACTGCCACGAGTTAACACTCCTTTATGGGGAGACGGTGTCCGGTCATGGGAAACTGAATCCGAGCCTCGGTTGAAAGCCGATTTAGTTAATCTAGCTGTCCTCGGATGCGGAGTCAAGAGCGCAATACACTCCGCCCTGCTGGGCAAACTGCCAAGTCCGCAATTCCAAGCCCTTATCCTGCTTCCAACTTTGCTGGTCTTGCGGCATTAAGATGGGGAATTCCCTGACGGCAAGCTCCCTGTGGCGCTCCCATTCCTTTGAAACCACATAGGTTATGGAATTTTAGTGGCACAGCGCCCGCGTTCGGTTGGATTTATCGGGGCTTCCCGTCACTTCCCGACTTGGTCCCGCCTCCCGACAGCTCGGATTATGTGTAAGCTCAATTTAACCCATGCCGCCGGGAACAGATGCAACCCTAGTGCTGTCTGTACAATCCAATAAGCGGGTGGGTTCGGGTTGGTCCCGAATAAAAGCCAGAGGTGGCCTTGAAATCAAGGGCGGGGTCAGCGATTAAGAACCATGCCAGATTCGCCATCGCCGAGGAAGGAAATAAAGAAACAGCGGTCGAGCCGCCCGCAGTGGTATAATTGCCGGTAAGGAGCCATGCCATGAGGAAACCGCGTTTCGTAGCGCTAGTGCTCGTCGCGATCCTGTGCTGGACCGCGCTGCCCGGTCGCGCTGACGATAAGAAGGATGACGTCGACGACATTGGCGATCGCAAGGTCGCGCATCGCAGCATTATCTCTCAGGAGAAAGAGATCGCCATCGGCAAGCAGTATGCCGATCAGATTGACAAACAGGCCAAGATTCTCAAGGACCCGGTCATCAATGAGTATGTGAACCGCGTGGCGCAAAACCTGGCGCGCAACTCCGACCTCAAGATTCCCCTGACGATCAAGGTCATTGACGACCCCGCCATCAACGCGTTCACCTTGCCGGGCGGGTTCATGTATCTCAACACCGGCACCCTGATGGCAGCCGATGAGGAAGACCAGGTGGCCGGCGTCATTGCGCACGAGATTGGCCACGCCGCGGCCCGCCACTGGGCCAGCACCATGACCAAGGCCACGATTCTGCAGTTTTCCATGATCCCCATGATGTTCATCCCCATGACGGCGGCGGTTTATATGGGCGTCATGGAAGCGTACATGAACGGCGTGCCCTTGGCCTTCCTGAAATTCAGCCGCAAGGATGAGCAGGAGGCCGACTTTCTGGGTTTGCAGTACATGTACAAGGCGGGATATGACCCGAATGCCTTTGTGGGCTTCTTCGGCAAAGTCATGGACGAAGAGCGGCGCAGCCCCGGGAGCATGGCCAAGGTTTTTGCCGACCACCCGCCGACGGGCGATCGCATCATCGCGTCGGAGGAAGAAATTCAAAAGATTCTCCCCAAGCGCGACCAGTACCTGGTATCCACCTCGGAGTTTGATGACATCAAGGCGCGCTTGCAAACCGTCATCACCCAGCGCAAGCGGCAAAAACCGGGAGATGCCGGGCCCACGCTGCGCAAGCGCTCGCCCGACCAGACCTCCACACAAACCGGTCAGCAGCAGCCCACAACCGATTCCGGCGATGATTCGCCGCCCGTGCTGAAGCGGCGCGACGGCCCCAACAACTAGGGCCCAGCGATTTAATCTGCTCGTAAAAGGCGTCCGGCTTACCGGGCGCCTTTTGCTTTTAGGGTGTGCCGGGGCCGCGGCGGGAATCCCCTCCCCCGTCTGCGGGGAAACGGTCAGGCTTCTGGTGATAAGACTTGGGCATCAGGGATGGCTGGGGGCATTGAAAACGACGCCCAGTTTGCGCAGTTCGTCGTTGTAGTATTTCCGGTAGAGAATCTCCCACTCGCCACTGCCTTCGGGGATGGTGCGTTTCTGTGAAGCGATCCGGGCTTTGATGACTTCGTCCATCTTCTCTTCCTCGTGCATCAACTCGGTCAGGATCTTCACGATTTCCTGACGAATGGTGTTGGGCTCCTCGAAAATTTCCACTTCGTCCAAGGCTTCAATCGCCCCCACAATCCGGTGCGAGACCTGGATGATCTTTTCGTGGCTCAACTTCATCGGTTCAACCCACCGCCCCTTCAGAGGATGATTTTGCGTTCGCGCACGAGCTGTTTCTTGACCACCTTAAAGGCCTCTTCGAAGGTGGCGCCCAACTCCTTCATCTGGTCGCCGTGCTCTTCCAGAATCTTCCGCACCTCGTCATTTATGCGATCCTCGATACTAAACTCATCGAGCATAACCTCATACATAACTTCCGTCACGTATTCGGGCTGGTCGAACTGGATGAGCCCGGCCTTGGTGAGGCGTTTCAGGACCTGTTTGGCCATGTAGGCCACGTACTCGCGCGGGAACTGCATAGTTGGGTCTGTGACTTCCTTGACGATCAAAGACAGCTAGTGTATATTCGTTAGACTGGACTGTCAAGGTTAGTGTGCCGGCGGGCCGCAAGAGTTTACCCCCGCTCCAAGGGAAGCCGGGCGGTTAGCTCAGTTGGTTAGAGCGTCTGCCTTACAAGCAGAAGGTCATCCGTTCGAGCCGGATACCGCCCACCAATCCTATCAGCAATTTGCGGGCTTTACCCCCCTGCCGTCAAGTACAGATTCGTACAAAAGCCCCACGATTTTGGATGCTGCGCCCCTCTTTTCGTCCGAAATTGCCTGCGTGTATAGGTTCAGCGTCGTTTGGATGTTGGCGTGCCGTAGCAGTTCCTTTTGCACGGCGGGCGTGGTTCCGAAGGCATGGAGCAGGGTTGAATAGGTGTGCCGGAAGGTATGCCAGCCGACCACGCCGATCCCCGCGCTAGCCGCCGCAGGCTTGATGTAATCGGCTAGCAGGCAATCTTTCCAGCGCGGTTTTCCCGTCTCTCCCGCAAACACAAAATCGGTGTCCATCACATAATCGGATGCCGCTCTGTGCGCCAGGAGTGACTGAGCAAGGCCCGCGTCCAGGGGCAGCACGCCTTCCGAGGCTTCCGTTTTAGTGAGATTAACCTTGCCCTCGACTACGCTTCGCTGGATCTTGACGGTGAGGTTTTGGAAGTCGATGTCACCCCACTGCAAGCCCAGGAGTTCCGAAACCCGCAAACCCAAACAGGCAGCGGTAAGCACCATCGTTTTGCAAGGCCCCGACAGTTGCGCCAGTAATACCTTGAATTCTGCCGGGGTGAGTACGCGCGGAGTTTTCAGCCGCCTCCGCGATTGCCGCACCAGGTCAACCGGGTTTCGATCCGCTATCTCCCAGCGCAGCGCCGCTTGAAACAGGGTGTGCATGAGATTCCGCACGTGAGATTTTACCTGCCGTGAGCCGGGGTGCGATTCCAGCCATTCTTCCAGCGCCATCGTTTTAACCGTCTGTGCAACTTCCCCGCCCCACCGTGGCCGGATGTGATTCTCGAAAAGGCTGCGATAGTTCCTTTGCGTGTTGGGCCGACACCGCTTCGGCACGTATTCCGCCATGAATCGGTCAATTAGCGCCCCCACCGTCAACGCCCGGAATTGCTCCTGCGGATTGGGCGCATTGATCTTGGAGCGCAGATATTCAACCGCTCTCTCTGCATCCGCCAATGTCGGGAGTTTTTCAACAGTTCCGATTAACACTGACTTCGGCCTTCCGTTTTCCCTCCAGCGGAATTGCCAAACGTCCGGCCCCTTCTTCCGCTGGCGTGTCGTCAGACTTCCATATTGGTATCGTGCCTGCATGGTCCCTCCAATTAGATTGAGTTACCTTGCGGCACGGTTGGCGATTCGGATTGTAGGCGCGAATTTATCCAGCCGTCAAGCGCCGACGCCCGATAGCGCCAGAATCGGCCCACCTTGAGGCCGGGAAGTTCCCCGCGCTTCGCCATCCGCTCCGCAACCTTCGGATGAACCCCCAGGACTTCGCCGACTTCTTTGCTTGTGAGTAGCTTTTCGATTCCGATGGCCATTGCCGTTACTCCTTTGCGGTTTTTCCGGGGTGAGGCCGAAACGCTATAGAATCTCGCGCACACTGGCAAGAATTGAAGCGTTCGGCCTCTTGGTAAGGGTAGGGTGGCTTAAATTTTCTCAGTTGCCGCGTGGCCTTCTCTATCCCGCAAGCCTTGCCACGCCCAGGCGCGGGTCAATCTGAGCAACGTGGGTAAGGTGGAGTGGTCTGTATTGACCCCAGAGGAGCCTGAAACTTAAAAGTACCATCAT
>Ga0326728_10003859_pt1 | contig 45547 bp, 30 predicted proteins | sample MB3enrmetagenome_FD_207602 | JGI IMG/M metagenome (GOLD analysis project Ga0326728, IMG submission 207602) | Lab enriched peat soil microbial communities from McLean, Ithaca, NY, United States - MB31MN | ecosystem: Environmental > Terrestrial > Soil > Wetlands > Peat | place: USA: New York...
AGCACAAAGTGAATGACAGCCAAACAAAGAATGAACTACAGTCAAACAAAACTACAGATGACAGCAAGCCGCAAAAGTCGCGCTTATTTTCAGCGCTCCGTGGTCTAAAGGATGGGGTCCACCTGTCCAAATCACGATGAAACGATTCGTAATCGGGGTTTTTGAACCAAACGCCAAGCAGGCACAGATAACGATGGGCCGGGTGATCCAGATGGTTAAAGACATGGTCGCCGGATTCGTCAATATAGAGGCGGAACCGTTCGTCGTAAGGGCTTTGGCGTAACGGTGTCTGATATGGCGGAATTGGCTCGCTCATGTTACAAGGGCATGGCTTGCTCGAATTTCGAGGCGACGCAAGAAAATCGTTTCATTAAATTCCATAAGTTTCGTCAGTGATCGTTGAAACCAGCCGGCGAGGGCGCCGACTGGGACACGCGAGGGCGCGTGTGCTCCCCGAATCGTTTCGCGCCTACACATAGGGGAGGATCTGGTTCATACGCCATCGGGCGGCTTGGCGGCGGCGGAGAGGGCGGCGCCGAGGGCGCCGGTGAATTGCGGGCGCGGGGCGACGCGGACGGGACAGCCCAATGCCTCCTCCAGCGCGCGGGCCATGCCGGGCAGCAACGCGACGCCGCCAGTGAAATATACCGGCTGCGAAACGAACCGCCCGGCCAGCGCCGAAACGCGCGTGGCAATGGCGTTTTGCACGCCGGCCACCACGTCCGGCAACGGCTGGCCGTCAGCCAGCAGGCCGATGATTTCAGTCTCGGCAAAGACGACGCATATATTGCTGATGAGGGCGGGCTTTTTGCTTTGACGTCCAAGCTCCGCCAGCTTTTCCCAAGTCATGTCCAGCCGGGCGGCGACCATTTCCAGGAAACGTCCGGTGCCGGCGGCGCAGCGGTCGTTCATGGCAAAATCGCGGACGCGCCCGCCCTCTTCCAGGCAGATGACCTTGCTGTCCTGTCCGCCGATCTCGATGATGGTGCGGGCCTCGGGCGCCAGCCGGTGGACGCCGCGGGCGTGGCAGGTGATTTCGGTGATGGTGGTGTCGGCGAAACGAATGGCGTTGCGTCCGTAACCGGTGGCCACGACGGCGGAAATTTGCGGGCGCGCCAGTCCCGCCTCCTGCAAAAGTTTTTCAAAAAGTTCGGCCGCAAGGCGTTCCTGTTCGACGCCCTGGTCGGTCAGGCCGGAGGCGATCATCTGCTGCGGGGCGGTGTCGAACAAGACCGCCTTGATGGAGCGGGAGCCTGCGTCAATGCCGGCGCAAATCATCGGGTCCTCCTGGAGCGGGCGGTTTCGACCAGCGCCCGCAAGCCGGAGGCGAGGCTGGGCAACATGGCGTCACAAACGGGCGGGATTTCAATTTCAATGGCCGGAATCCCGATTTCCCGGCGCACGATTTCGCGGATGATTTCCCCCTCGCGCGCGCAGTGGCTGGCGCCGGGAATGCGGGAGACAGCCACCGCCTCGGCGCGGCCGGCCTGGCATTCGCGAACGATGCGCGCGGCGCGGTCGCCGGTCGGGCCGACCATCGGATCGGCCAGGGCGGAGCGGGCCAGCGCTTCCAGCGGGGGCAGATCTTCGGGGATCAAATCCAAGGCGTGGGAGAACATGAAATCCGAACCGCAGAGGCGTCCGCCGAGTTCTTCCAACAAGTTCATCGCGCGCAAATCGGCGACGGGATTGACCCAGAAAATCCGCGCGGCTTCGGCGCCGATGACAAACTGACTGCGCCGCGCGCGCGATTGGACCTCGGCCAGCAGATCGTCGAGCACGGCGATGGTTTCCTCGCGGTCGGAGCAGAAATGAATGGCGAGCATTTCCGCGACGAGCATTTCCAGGGCGGGCAGCGGCGCGGCGGGCGCGGAATAAACGGCCCGGCGCAACGAATCCAACCGGCGGCGCACTTGATTGGCCGCGCGAATGCCAGCGGCCAAGCAGTCATCGTCCAGGGTTTTTCCGGCCAGTTTGCCCAGCGCCTGGCCAACGCGCTGCAATTCTGTCCGCACGCAGTCCACTTGAATTTTGGGCGCGGCGAGAAGGCCCGGCAGGGCGCAGGCCGTTTCGCCGGAAGCAGGGCGGCGGCGGCGCGGGATTTCCCACCAGAGAATGGCATGGCCGAGATGCTCCAGACGTTGGGCGATGGCGGAGAAATCATCGCAGACGGCGCCGGAGCTGCATATCAGCAAATCCGGGCGCGGGAAATGCCCGCCATCCACCAAGGCCGGGAGCATGGCGCGGACGGGACAAAACGAGGCGTCGAGGCCCATCCTTTCCGCCTTCTGCAGCAGCCGGTCGCTGCATTCCATGAGGCAGGGAGTCCACCAAGCGCCGTCGGGATAAAACGCGCGCAGGCCCGGCAGGGCGTAGGCCATGACCGGGACGGTGCCGAGGTCTTTCATCGTGCCGACAATTTTGTGACCGCCGGCGCGGGCCTGGTGAAGGCGCTGGTTTTCGGTCAGCAGAAAATTCCAGAGCCGGAGCGCGGCGGGCGAGTTGTCGAATCGCAATTGTTGCAGGCGGAAATCTTTTTCGCGGACCATAAGACGCCGCAGCGGGCCGCCGTAAGCGGGTTCGCGCAGGCCGTCGCGCCGGAGTTGTTCGTAGCGGGCGTCCCACTGGTCCAAGTTCAACTGGCGCGGCGCAGAGTTCATCGGAGCGTTTCGACAAAGGCCTGGAGGCGGTTGAGTTGGCGCGGGGCGGCGCCCGGTTCCGCGCCGGCTTCGAGGAGCAAAACCGGCAGGCCGAAAGTTTCCCGCAACGTGCCGGCCTCGGCGCGCCAAAGATCGCAGCCGGTGAAATGCCACAGGACGATGCCGCGGGCCTGGCGGGAAGCCAGCCGCGGCTTGAGCCAGGAATAAAGCCGCGTGTTGGGGCGCTGGAAAACGTCAATGATGTTGTCGCAATAGCCGCGAACGAGCGCGTCGAACGGATGGCTTGCGCCGGCCGCAAAATCAAAGGCCGGCGAAAGGCTGCGTTCGCCCATTTCGGTGGCGTTGAGCGTGACGCGGCCGCCGGCGGCTTCCAGTTCGTCGAGCCATTTCCAGTGCGGCGCGAGAAAAGGCCCGCCGAGAAGGGCGAGGGGAACTTGCGTGGCCGGGGCGGCTGGCGGCGGCGGCGAAAAAGCGCCGTCCCAGTGAAATCGCGCCACCGCTTCGGCAAACCAGCGCGGAGAACTGGCGGCGGCTGAATCGAGCAAACGCTTTCGCGTCGCGCCGGAAAGCAACATTTCCCGGCGCAGCAGTTCGGGCGAAGGCGCGCGGCCGCCCAGGGCCAAAAGAAATTGTCCCAACCGCTCCAGTTCGGAGCGGAAGATTTGCCCGGCCGCCGCCGTCTGCCACGTTGCCGGCAGGTTGAACAAAAACAGGCGGCTCTGTCCGCGGAGACTGGCGGCGTCAAAACCGCGGCGCATCTGGTCGCAGGCCGTGGAAAAAATCACGGCGGAATCGGACCGCTCTCGTGCGAAGCGCACCGCGGCCTCGGCAAAGGCGCAGACGCCGGCCGAAAGGGGCCACGGGCCGCATTGGAAGTTTTCCACTGACCACAAGCCGCGCGGCTGCAGCCCGTGCGCCCGGACCCATTCGGCGGGAATCCAGGGGCTGGCGAGGAACACATCCATTTTGCGGGCCGGTTTTATTTGTGGTTTGATCTTTTGAATGAACTCATGGGAGCCGGGCGCGAATCGTTTCAAAGAGGGCTTCGACGCGCGCGGAAATCCTGGCTGAGTCGGAGGGCGAATAATCGGTGGTGATTTTCAGGTAGGGCAGATGCAGTTCCTCCACGGCCAGTTTGCGGACGTGGAAGGATTCGACGTCGTAGGTGAGGCACGCCTGCCAGACCAGTTCGATGACGCAGTGGGGACGGAATTTCGCGGCCAGCGAGCGCAGCGTGTCGAAACGGCGGGTGTTGGGCGTCATGACCGAGCAGGGAAGGTGGTAGTATTTGCGCGCGATGGCGCGAAGCGTATCCGGCTCGTCCAAATCCACATCGTCAAGAATAGGTTTGAGGCCGGTGCAATTCTCCATGGCCACGACGACCGCGCCGGCGTTTTCGATCAGTTCCAAGACCCGCTCGGCACCGTGGACCATGGGCACACCGGTCAGCAGAACGCGCAGTCTGGCCATGCCGGGCGACGGAGAAGCGGCGGCGTTGCCGAACAATTGGATGGCCCGCTCATACTGCTGAAGGTCCGCCTCGATGCCGGAAATAATGCTTTTGAAGTCAATCAATTGCCGGCCCGTCAGCGGCGGCGGGTCGCGCGACATCAGGTCGGCCAGTTGCCGGCGCAATCCGCGTTCGCGGTTCATCAGGCGGGCGGCGGCGCGAAGTTTCCCGTCCGTGATGCGAGTGTGAAAGCGCTGCTCGGCGTGCTCCTTGAACTTGCGCACCTCGTGCGTCCAATGTTCGAGCGCGTCGGCATCATCGGCTTTTTGCGGCAATTCGAGCACGTACATGGGTTTGGTGGCGCTGAGCAACTCGAACATTTTCTTTTTGCCATCGCAGGCGGTTTCGGCGACGACCAGATCGGCCCAATTGAGGAATGGATTTTTCCCGGTGACCTGATAACCGAAGGTGGACTTGATGAGCGGACAGAGATTGGCCGGCAGAAACTGCTCCGCCGGCGGGATGGTCGCCGCGGAGCCGCCGCAAAGGCAGACGGGCACGGCGCCGGCGGCCAGTATGATTTCGCGCGGAGTAAATTCGCACATGATGCCCACGATGGGCCGGCCCTGTGCTTTGGCCGCCTGGGCGAAATCATAACAATGATCAATCATGCCCGCGAACCACGTTGACGGATCCGGCGCGCCATCGGGGGGGATGGCTGATTGGAGGCCGGCGGCGTGGCGCATAATCGGGAGCAAAGACCTTGTTGTTCTTACATTGGAGACAAGCCTATCAAACCGTGACGGAACAAGCCAGCCAAATTTCTCCGCCAATGGAATCAGCGGGCGCAAATCAGATTTTTGTAGGGTCGGCGCGCCGCGCCGACCGGGACGCCGCAGCGCGGCAGGCCGCAACCAAAACGATGATGGACAAGGCCGGAAGGAAGGCAAAAAGGCAAAGGAAAGATTGGCAGGGGAATGTTCGGCAGAGGAATAAGACTGCAAACTCCTTTTCCGATTCCCCTGCCAATCATTCCCCTGCCCAATGAATTTTTCCGGTCAAGCGTCGGACCGAAGATCTTGTTGGAAATGGGTGATTCTGACGGATTGCAGTGCAGCCCCGAATGCTTTCGGGGTTGCGCCTTTTGGCGGCTATTCCCTTGGCCTCGAAAAACGGCATGATGCGAAGCGCCAAAAGCCTGCTGTGAACGCAGGGAAACAGAGGCGGAAGTTCTCCGCGAAAACGGCGTGGTGCGATTGTCGGCGGCGCCGTCAACTCGGTTTGCATGTCTGGACGCGGTGTGAAACGACGCGGGTTGCTTGAAGATGAACTCTGCCCCAATGAAGTTGAAGGATGGAGACGCCAAGACGCCTCCGCTGCGGTCTCCCGCACAGGTTTGAGATAGACGGTGCTACGCGGATCGTGTAAAATAGTCTTTTAATTTGAAACCTTAAGATATTGAGGAATGTCATGGAAGGACAAAAAACCAGCCTCAATTGCTGCGGCTTTGTTCAATATGAAACTGCGGATACGTGCCCGATCATTGTGCTCGGTCTGGGTTGTCGTGGCAAAATTGATTTGCTGCTGAATTGCACTCACTCTGCACGTATCCCGTGTTTCGTTTGAGAACTCAGCGGCCAATTCCATAAGCAGCCTGTCATACTCCGCCCTTTTTGCACGAGGCCGTATTTTTTCATCCCAAACACGGTGGGGGCCAATTTCACTGACAAGCCTCGAATATAATTTTTCTCTTCTTTTTTGAGTCCACGTCATTGAGTTAATTTCACTCCTTTCTTTACATGGTGGGCGATTTAAACGCGCACAGCCGTTTCTGCTGATTGCGCATACCGTGAATATTCACTATGCAGTGCCTTTTGGAGCGTCCAGCGACCGGGGGTTTCCTCCGTCAAGAGCACGAATTCGCCAGGTTGAACCTTCGCGTCCTTGTAGAATCGGGCGATTTCCCCACGGGCGCGGAGTTTTTTGCCCTTATCGGAGACGACCGTCTGAAAGCGTTCACCACTAGGAAGTGCTTCGATGACCAGTTCTTCACCAACCCTGATTCTGCCTCGGTTGATGTGCGGGGTCAGTTTGAGCAGGTTCTGACGTATGTCGCCTTCGGTCACATTGATCGGCAGTTTGCGGATTTCTGCGTTCGACTGCAGGTCGGCCACGACGGGAGCTCCGGTTTCGGCGGCATCCTGTCTCGCGATCAGCGGCTCAATCGATTTACCCTCGGATTCAGAGATAGGCAGGCCGAGCTTGCGCTTCAAGTACGCTTTCGTAGCGAGCCGGGCCTGCCGATTTGCAATTACTGAGTTCGCGACCATGCAGATGTTTTCCCAGTCGCGGTTTTTCTTGCTCCAGTTGATCGTCGCCACGTCTGCCAAACGGTCTTTCCATCCCGACGGATAGCGCTTCATGATCTCCGCGCCGACGCCGCCGAGCGCACGCAGCACTACGGAGTGAGTCGAGATATTTTCTTGCCGGAGCTCGATGGGGCGAATTTCCCTGTTTTTTATCTTCCACCAATCGGGCATGAATTTTGAGACGGTCGTCCAATAGTCAACGGCCGTCGCGACCATTTCATGGAAACCTGCATTCTCGCCATTTTTCTGTTCCTCCAGGAGTTCTTGAGTCGCATCGTAAAGCGAGGCGAGCGTAAACGCCTTTTCAGAGCGAGCGGGCAACGACACGTTTTCCTTGTCCACCAAGCCCTGAAATGCCGGGACCTTCTCGCATACTTCCAGTGTGATCCTGGCCTGCGAGTCCCTTTGATCGAAGAGGATATTGAGTGGTCGCGGCGGTTTCTGGACGTACCGGTTCAGGTCCGAAAACATCTGCTGCACGCGCTCTTTGCTTTCGTACGGGAACAGTAGAACCGATATAGACTCCTCGCCAATGGCGGGGTTGGCTCTGATCGCTTGCGCAATTGCAGCGCAACGGTGTTGCCCGTCGTTAATGACGAAATTGGCATCCTGAAAATCCATTTCTAGGAAGCCGTGCCCATCTGGATTAACCGGCTCGAAACGCGCATTGCATTTGTACGAGGCTGTAATTGAGGAAAACAGATAACCGTCCTCATTGTCAAGAATATATCTGGCGATGTCCGGTATTCTGTGCTTGTTGAGGACCCGTTGTTCTCGATCTTCGGGTGTGAATTCAATCCAATCCCGGAAGGTAAACATCTTAGGGATAACGGCGAGTTTCATAACGCAAGCGTAGTAGGTACGCTGCCCGATAGTGGCCTGCATGGCCGGGAACTTCACTTTCATTTAACCTTTCTGAGAGTTCTGCTTTGTTTATCACCGTTTCAGAGCGAACATCGCTCACACGGCTTGTTCTGCGAACTCAACGAGGCATATCCTCTGCCAACTGAGGCAAAATGTCAATGGTTAAAAGTGAAAAAAATTGCCGCCCCTCGCGGCGGCGGAGAGTGAGTAAAAGCGCCGTCTGATTTCTCCCCATTCCGCGGCAGCGGACAGCTAAAACTGGCATTCTAAAAGCGGCCTTCACCCCGTGTTATCATTCCCGTGATGTGTAAGTCGTTGGCTATCAATGGAGCGGGTGAATCCGCCGCCGCGCTTCGCGCTATGGCGGGACAGGGGGGATCGAAGCCTTGTAACGATTATGGTGGCGCAAAATGGTGTAGAGTGGTTTTCCGTCGGCGAAAGTGGTGTAAAGTAGCGCAAAGTGATGCAAGATTATCCCCCAAATCATCCGATCCCACAGCCGCGGAAGAACTGCTTCCGCTGGTTTACGAGGAGTTGGTCTTCTGCCCGCCGGCTTCATCGGCCTCGTTGCGGATCGCCGCCGCTATGCGCCTCACCGTGTCTTTGCGCCAAAGTCTCCTCCGGCTGCGCGCGAGTGCCGCGCCCCGAGAGTCGTCCAGCCTCTCACACGTGCGGTGGCATTGACGGCGGTCTGCGGCGTGCATGCAGGATCCAGCTCAGGACTCATCGAAGATGCTGGTGAGAACTTTTTCCCGCCGCTCCGGCGTCATGGTTCCGTGCCAGAGGGCGCGTCGGTCCACAATGTCCTTCAGCGTCATCGCCACAAGGTCGGCGGTGGCCACATCCGGAAAATCAGCGTTCTGCGTGACCAACGCGAGCCACCGGCCGGTTATCTCCAACTCCTTCAAGATGCGCGCATGCTCGCTGAAATCTTCCAGGGTCGGCTCATCCGCCAAACGGCGCTCCTCCCAGAGGCTGAGACGGCGGCAAACATCATACCAGTCTTCGACCTGCGCCTTGAAAGATCGCAGAAAGCGCTGCGAGAGGCCGCCGGCCACGTCAAGCGGCTCCGACGCCAAGGGTTCCAGAACGTTCGTTTCCATAGTCCCATTATGCTGTGCCAGGCGTTCTTTGGCAAGCGGCGGAAACCGGCCATCGGTGCCGTCTGTGACCGGAATGATGCTGAATTGGGATTACGTCATAACGATAACAAGTCTGATAGTCAATGGAGCGGCTGAATCCGCCGTCGGGCTGCGCGCTGTGGCGGGAGAGGGGGAATCGAACCCTTGTGAAAACCATGGAATGCAGCGTATTTGTATCAGAAGAATTCCACCGGACAGATGGGAAACCGAAGACCGGAAATTGAATTCAGACCAGCCTAAGCGGCCGATTGTTCATCTTCTTTGAGTTTTTGCGCAAGCCATTCCTTGATCTGAGCTTGCCGCGGCAGGCCTTTGCGCCGGGCGACGCGGTCGATTTTGAGAATCATCCAGTGCGGGATGTCCAGATTGATTCGCTCTTTCTCCAGGAGAGGACGGCTTGCCTTGGCAAGGTCGAAATAGTCCGTCACGTCCTCACCTTGGTCAAATCTTTTCTCCAGATTTTCCGCTGTCGTTTTATTGCTCATAATATACGCTCCACGTTGACAGTGCTCGCCGGAATCAGGCAAGAATCTTTTTGACGACTTCGCCGGCCACGTCGGTCAGGCGGAAATTGCGGCCCTGGAATTTGTAGGTCAGCTTGGTGTGGTCCAAGCCGAGGCAGTGGAGGATGGTGGCCTGCAAGTCATGCCCGTGAACCCGGTCTTGGACGACGTTCCAGCCGAATTCATCGGTGGCGCCGAGGGTGTATCCGGCCTTGAGACCTTTCTTTTCTCCTTGCGTTCGCGGCGCGGGTCAAATCTGCTTGGGGGGCATTTTATGCGCCGGCTTTTCCGCCGCAAATCGCTTGACGCCATCGTGGACGAGACCCGCGAGCCGCACCGGCAGCTCAAGCGGGCGCTCGGGCCGGTGCATTTGACGTTGTTCGGAGTGGGGGCGATTATCGGCGCGGGGATATTCTCCACGGTGGGCACGGCGGCGGCGGGGGGGGCGGACCACATCGGGGCCGGGCCGGCCATCATGGTTTCATTCCTGATCATGGCGCCGATCTGCGCGCTGGCGGGGCTGTGCTACGCCGAATTCGCCTCCATGGCCCCCGCGTCCGGGTCGGCTTACACTTATGCCTACGCCACGCTGGGCGAGTTGGTGGCGTGGATCATCGGCTGGGACCTGATCCTGGAATACGCGGTGGGCAACGTGGCGGTGGCCATTTCGTGGTCCGGGTATTTTCAGGTGTTGCTGCATCATAATTGGCCGGGCTGGCTGGGGGTGGATTTTCGCTCCGCGTTGCAAGCGGCCGGCACAGTGGCGGACGCGGCCGCCCGGCACGTTGATCTGTCCACGCTGGATGCCGGGGTGTTGCGCGCGGCGCAGGCCTGGCAGGATGCGCCTCACGTGCTCGGTGTGCCGATAATCTTCAACCTCCCCGCCTTTGCCATCGTCATGCTGCTGACCTGGGTGCTGGTCATCGGCATCCAGGAAAGCGCCCGGTTCAACTCAGTCATGGTCGTTGTTAAACTGGTCATCCTGTTGTTCTTCCTCATCATGGGCGCGTTTTACATCAAACCGCAAAACTGGACGCCCTTCGCGCCACATGGATTGAAAGGCATCGCCAGCGGCGCGGCGGTCATTTTTTTTGCTTACATCGGATTCGACGCGGTCTCCACGGCGGCGGAAGAAACGCGCCAGCCGCAACGCGACATGCCCATCGGCATTCTGGGCAGCCTGGGAATATGCACCCTCATCTACGTGGCGGTGGCCGTGGTGCTGACCGGGATGCTGCCCAGCAGCCAACTGGACACCGCCGAACCGCTGGCCACCGCCTTTACCGGCCTGGGCTTGAACTGGGCGGCGGCGATTATCTCGGTGGGCGCGCTGCTGGCCACCACGTCGGGCTTGCTGGTCTTTCAATTGGGCCAGACGCGCATTTTTTTCAGCATGGCGCGGGATGGATTGCTGCCGCCCTGGGCCGCCGCCGTGCATCCCAAATATCGAACGCCTCACCTCTCGACCCTGTTGACCGGCCTGCTGGTGGCGGCCTTCGCCGGGGTGACGAATATCGCTGAGGTGGTGGAACTATGCAACATCGGCACGGCCTTTGCCTTCATGCTCGTCGCGGCGGGAATCATCATCCTGCGCCGGACCGAGCCGGGCCGCCCGCGCGGTTTCAAGACGCCGTGGGTGCCGTGGGTGCCGATGGTCTCGATCCTGAGTTGCGGCTGGCTGATGGCTGCGATGCCACGGGTGACGTGGCTGCGTTTCGGCATCTGGCTGGTGGTGGGCTTGGCGTTCTATTTCTGCCACGGCTTTTGGCGGAGCAAACTCAGGACCGGGGCCGATGGCCAGGCCAAGGGCGCCGCTACCGGGAGCTAGAAGAAGCCGCGTGAGAATCCGGCGCGCTTCAGTTTTTGGACCGGACGGCGTAGGGAGAGCACAGTGGATCGCCGACGACCACATCCTCCCAGCCGACGAAATGGGAGGCGGCATAAAAACTTTCGGCCATGGTGTATCCGGAAGTATAGCGCTCCAAGACAATCGTGGGAGAAGCCACCGCCTGCAGGAGCGGTTCGTCCACGTAACCTTTCCCGCAGGTAAGCCCATGAGCAATCAAGTCAACCAACAGGGATTGTCCACCCTGGGTGGGCAGGAAAGTCCGGGCGCTGGTGGAGACGGCGGTATCGGACAAGGAGCCCGGCGCAAAGAGAAGTGTTTGATAAGCATGGTCGGTATATTTGGGATCATTGCTTCCCCAGGAAAAATAGCCCAGCAAATTCGAATGTTGGCCGACGAACGTTGCCGTCAAATCCAACTCGTCCGGTATGCCGCGTTGGACCAGCAGGTCATGAGCGTGTTGCATATCCGCGTTAAATTCGCTCCAAGCTGACTCCTGTAGAATGATTTTCTCCCGGATCGGCGCCGGTTGGGTTGCTTTGTCACCCAATCCAAACTCCGGCTGGACATCCAAGAGCACCTTTCCGTTCCCAAGTCCTTGTTCCGCCTCCAAGGCCCGGGACACCAGTGCCTTGGCATCCGCTTCCGTATAGCCGTCCAATCGAGTGACCAGGTAGCCTCCAAATTGGGCGTGGGAAAAGCGGCTGGCCGCATTCCAGTAGCGATTGGAAAGGGCGCAACCCACCGCGCCGGACCCCCTGATGTCAATCTTCGTCGTGCCGGGGAGATTTGTGTAATCCAACGCGGCCAGGTAACTATCAACCGACGGATGCCCGCGAACGCCGACCGGTTCACGGCTTTGCTCGCCGCAACTCCCCAGCGCGGCGCCGGTGATCCGGATGGGGATGCCTTTGGTGAGCACGATAAAGTCAATGTTCGTGTGCGCCGCCAGATACCCGCGAACGGGAGATTCAATTGACTGCGTGTAGGCGGCGAGGGCGATGGTCTCGTTACGGACGCTCAATGCGGAATCCTGGCATTGAACACGGATGATGTTCTTGACATGCCGTTTGAGCGCGTAATCCGCGGCGATCGCTTTGGAAATAGGGCTGTTCTGGTTGACCACCAGCAACACCTGGCCGGGGCTTCGCTTTTGCGGGACGTTGTCGTTGCCGGCGAAGGCCAGCAACGGCAGTAACCCGAAGAAGGCCAACCGGATGACATTCCGTAGATGAAAACCAACTTTCTTCACGCTCATGCCACTGAGCTTGCCCCATGGCGGAGCGTGATCAAGCCTGTTCAGGGCTTGATCGGCTCGCTGGCGCCCATGCCTGGTCCCAGGGTGATGGCATTGGCGAAAATGCGCGAGGTGCCCAGTGCGGCGCCGCGGAAGGTCGGGTCCGACGCGAAGAGGATCAGTTGTCCCGCCCCCACGGACTCACGGGTCACGTAGGCGGCGTTGGCCAGGCGATCGGCGGCCTCGGGCCAGAGCAAGCCGCTCATGCGCAGGCGCATTTCAAAGCCCGGCGGCGCGATCGTCCAACCCGGGGAAGGCTTGGTCTCGTCTTTCTTCTTGTCCTTGCTCTCGGCGCCGGCAGCGGGCACGGCCGCCTCCGGTGGCTTCGCAGGAGCCGGGTTGAAAAAGCCCAGGCGTACCGGCGCCAGCACCGTGGGAGGGGCCAGCAAGACGGTCTTGCCGGAGTAAATCAGCGGCACGTACTCGCCGCATCCGGCCGTCAACCAGCTTCGGTCATCCACCCGGCCCGCCAGCAGCGCGCCTGCCGGCATGAAGATCGCGCGCCAGGAATCGCGGCGTTTGAGGTCGTCCTCCTTGGCTTTGTCGTCGCGTTCGCCGATGAGCCAGGGGTAGATCACTTCCGCGGGGGGTGAGAAGGCCCAGACCTTTGCCGGATCGGGGGTCGTCTGGCGGGCTTCCCATTCGCGCACGACGGCCTGGCGGTAGTCGTCCATTTTTCCGAGCACGTCGGGCAGTTGGCGGGTGGCGCCCAGGCCGTCCTTTTCCCTGGCGAACACGGCGGCGGAGGAGCCGATGGCCACCAGCGTGCCGCCGGCGGTGACCCAATCCTTGAGTGGTTCCATGCCATTCTTGAGGGAATCGGCATTGGCCCCATCCGGCAAGACCAGCACGTTGTAACGGCGCAGATCGGTGGACGGGAGATTATGGGTGTCGAGATAGGAAGCCCGCAGGCCAAGGAAGTGGTCAATCAAGTGCCAGGCTGATCCATAGCTGTCCGGTCTGATCGGTTCCCGGCCAAAGATGGCGATGCGGGGCGGCTTGAGGAGTATAAAATGTTCCCCTCCAAGGTCCGGCAGATCGCCGGGGCCGTAGCCCGTGCGCACACCGATGGCTGTCAAGCTCAACGCGGCGCAAATGTTGCTCACGGCGTCCGTCAGATTGCCCGCAAAATTCGCGTTGTCCTTGCGCGCGACAACCACGCTGCCGCGGGCGAACTCGCGATGGTCGAACTGGAAGGGCTTGTCCGCCACGCGCACCCAGGCGCCGCCTTCCAGCAGGCGGCCGGCGGCGGCGACGGAGGCGTCGTCAGCGCCGTCAATGACGAAGGCCACGCTCGTGTCGGAATGGGTCATGGGCGCCACCGCCGGCGCGGGGAGCGAAACGGGTTTGGGCTGCGCTTCGGCCGGCAATCCAGCAGGGAGGTCAAACGTCTGGAGGTCGAAGAGCATCGGCAGACTCCAGCCGGTGATGTCGTAGATGCGGCTCCGGCCGAAGCGCAGCAAATCGCGGCGCTCATCGGTGAGGAACTGGGGGATGGTATGCGGGTCGAACTCCAGCATGGCGTTGAGCAGCCGGGCCAGGGGTTGACGCACGGGAATGAGCAGCGTGCCCGCCGGGAATTTCATCTCCTTGATCTCGCGGCCGAGCCGGTCCCGGCCTTGGGCAGTGAACGGTTCTCCAGCCGCGTAAACCTCGAACCCCTGGAGAGACATCAGGTCCAGAAAGCGCTGCTGACGGGTGCCGTTGGCCGAAGGCAGGACGGCAAACGTATGGGCCGGGATGCTCGCGTCGGCTCCGGCGCATTTGCGCTTTTCGGCCAGGAAGTCCGCCAGGATGGCTTGGCGGTTTTTGGCGAGAAAGTTCAGGTTGGCCATCGAGGCGGCCAGTTGCTTGTGAACGGCCTCGCGGTAGGGTTCGAGCGTCCCTTCTTCGCGGCGCACGGCGTCGGCGCCAATTCTGGCCTGCTCGTAGAGGTTGGCGACCGAGCCGCGCAAGGCAGACCAGGAGGAGGAGTAGCCGGGATACCAGTCATCGTTCCATTCGCCGGTGTAATAGCGCCAACCGCGGGCGTCAAAGGCCGCCGCCAGGTCTTGCGCGAACTCCACCTCCCACTTCCGCACGTTGTCGGGTTGATTGAGGTTGATGGCTTCGCGCCCCGGCAGGAACAGGAATGTGCCCTGGGACTCCATCTCGTGGCTTTCCACGAAGTAATGGGGGTTCCACTCACTGACCGCGCGGAGCCGGCCCCGGGTCTCCGGCTGGGTGGCGAAGATCCAGTCGCGATTCAGGTCGAACAAATAATGGTTCATCCGCCCTTCGGGCCACACCCCGGTGTGCAGCAGCGATTGGTCGTCCACGCTGGGTTGGACGGTGCGGTTCTGCGCCTGCATGGCCAGGAACCGATCCCGTCCGTCCGGATTCATCAAGGGGTCAATGATGACGACCAGGCTGGCCAGCAGGTTCGTCACCTCGGCGTCAAGGCCGGCGGCGAAACGATAGGCCAGCGCCAGCGCGGCGTCGGAGCCGGACATCTCATCGCCGTGGATGACATAGGCCATCCAGGCGACAGCCGGGAGAGTGGCGGCCAGGCGGTCGCCCTCTTCTTTGGAAACTTTCCGCGGGTCGGCCAGCCTGGCCAGGTCGGCCTTGAGACCGTCAAGGCGATCGAGGTTGGCCGCGGAGGCGATGACCATGTAGTAGAGGGCGCGCCCTTCGTGTGTCCTGCCGTACTCCATGAGCTTGCAGCGCAAGCTCTTGGCCCCGAGCGCCTTGAAGACCTCCTCGATTTGCGCGTGCGTCGCGGGTTTGGATCCGACGGGAAAACCCAGCACGCTGTCGGGGGTGGGCACGTTGGGATCGAACTTGGCATTCGGGAAGAACGGCTCTTGGTAGGCCAAGCCGGGCAAGGCACTGGGTTGCGGCGCCGGCAGGTCCTGCGAGCGGCCCGTCCGCGCGCACAGCAAGGCCGAAGCGAGAGCCGCGACCAACAGGCCCGTGTTGCAGGCCGGAAGCCGGCGGATTCTTCTCCGCAACAGCGCCCGGCTTGCAGGAGTCCGCGTCCGAGGGACTTTCGCCCCAGGGAACCCGCGACGGATTCCTCGAACAGTCAATGGTCCCTCCGACGAGGTCATCATTGGCGCGGAGTATTCAACGCTTTCCGATGAGAAGGCAAGTTTTATGCTAATAAAGTGGTTAGGTGGATTGGAGCGGGTAAAGGGAATCGAACCTTCGTTTTGATTAACCTGAAAACGTTGGCGCTTCATTGAAGGAGCCGAAAGAATTTTGCGGGGGCGGTCATGTCGGTATTGGTGTAGGAACTTCCTGTCGTGGAAATATTGCTGAAGGGTCCTAATACGGTTGGCGCCCATTGCAATGTGCCGGCGCCCGTCCAGTTTATGAGCAACCCCGAAGACGTTTGGAATGCCTGCATCACCGATCGCACGGGGCTCAAGGCCAGACCGTGATAATTGCCAGATGCGATGCTGACCACCCCGGCCAAACTGGAAGGCACATTGATCTGGCCATAAGTGTCATCGCCCCAGCCGACAACCTGGCCATTGGCCAAAAGCGCCAGCGTGTGATAATCACCCGCGGCTATAGCAACAACATTGGACAAGCCGGGAGGGCTGTTGGTCTGACCGAACGAGTTATTCCCCCAAGCTACGACCGTCCCGTTGGCCAACAGAGCGGCGCTGTGCAAATAGCCCCCTGCAATCGCAACGACATTCAATAGATTTGTGGGCGGCGATGCCTGTCCAAAAGTGTTATATCCCCAACCAGCAACCGTTCCGTTGGCACAAAGGGCAAGGCAGTGATCACGTCCAGAAGCAATGGCTATGACATTCGATAGGCCAGGAGGGACGGTGGTCTGGCCGAAGGAATTATCTCCCCATGCAACCACAGTGCCCGCCCCTGTCAAAGCCATGCTGTGGGAATCGCCAGCGGCAATGGCAGCTACTCCGTTCGAAGCGGCGGCGGGAATGTTGCATTGTCCCGACCCGTTCCGTCCCCAAGCGACCAGAGAACCGGTTTCCGTGATGGCAAGATTATGGGCCGTGCCGGAAGCAATTGAAACAAACGGGAGCGCGTTAGTGGGCACATTGGTCTGCCCGTCGCCATCGTAGCCCCACGCCAACAGAGTTCCATCATGATAAAGCACGAGGGTGTGGTAATCCCCGCCGGAGACGGCGACAATGTCGGTCAGATTGGGAGGCACGTTGGTCTGGCCGCCGGAATCGTCCCCCCAGGCAGTGACCGCCGATCTCAATTCGAATACACTCACCCGGGCGGCGGAGGAAGCACTGCCATAGTAATTTGTGACGGTGACGCTGTAGAAACCCGACTCTGCGGGCTGAATATTGCTAATGGTGAGTGTAGAATTTGAACCGGAGACCGCCTGCCCGTTCAAGCGCCAGGAATAACCCAGCGTGGGACTGCCAAGCACATTAGGAGAAAGGACGACCGTGGCGCCAATGTCCACGATCTCGTTGGTCAAAGCCTGAGTGAATGTCGGGGTTTGGTAAACTGTGAGTTGCGCCGGAACGCTGGGTGTAACTCCAACGATGTTGGAGGCGAGCAAAACATAGGGGCCGCTGTCCGTGAAAGCGAGATTTGTCAAACGGAGCGAACTTTGAGTAGCGCCAGGAACGTTCGTGCCATTGTGCTGCCATTGGTACGAAATGGGCTGGGAACCGTTGGCTGCTCCAGAGAGCGTGCGGCTGGAACCACCGCTGACAGCGGCCCCGGCGGGCTGCGTCGTAAAATACGGCGCCAACGGTGTGACCGTGAGCGCCGCCACCGTGCTGGTCGCCGAACCGAGTCCATTGGACACCACGACCTGATAATTGCCGCTGTTGCCGGCTTGAATGCCAACCAGAGAATACTGAGCAGCGGTGGCACCCGAAATGGGCGCATTGCTGAAGAACCATTGATATACCATAGGCTGGCTGCCGGCCGCCGTAACGCTAAAAGTCACATTAGAGGACGCGGGCAAAGACTGAGGAACTGGATTGCTCACAATGGTGGGGGCGGCGGGATCCACCCGCAACGAAATGACGGCGCTCGTGGCGGAACCCACCGAGTTTGATACCAACGCCCAGTAGATGCCTTCATTAACCGACTGCGCATTTTGGATCGTCAGGGTGCTGGCGGTAGCCCCGCTGATGGCCGAGTTCTCAAAAAACCAGAGGTAAGTGAGCGGGGCAGTACCGCTGGCAGTGACCGAAAAGGTAAAGGGCCAGCCGGCCAAGACATTGGTGCTGGGAGACTGATTGCTGATGGCGGGCGGGGTGAGCACCGTTACCTGCGCCACGGTGCTGGTAATGGAACCAATCGGGTTGCTGACAACGACCTGATAACTCCCTTGTTCTGCGGGTTGAAGGCTGGGCAGTGAAAGGAAGTAGTTGGTGGCCCCTAAAACATTGGTTCCGGCAAGAGTCCATTGATAAGAGAGCGGGGCCAGTCCCATGACCGTCACCGTCAAGTAAACGGCGCTGCCAGCGGTGACGCCCGTGTTGGCAGCCGGTTGCTGCGTGATGGAGGGCGATTGCACAATACTCATTGGCACGCTTCCCAGGGTGCCATTGGCGCTGTTAAAATACCAAAAGGACTGATTCTGTCCGTCCACAATGGAAACGGAACTGGAAACAGGCAGATTGTAGATGGCCAGTCTCGTCGTGCTGTCAAACGCCTGGTTGGCGCCGAACGCGACGCGACCGTTGCTGCTGCAGCAGTAGATTTCCGTCCCGAGGGTTCCGAGATCATCGAGGTTGGTGTCATAGACGTAACTGTTCCAAAAGAGACGGGTGCCATCAGGGGAGAGGACCAGGTTGCGCGTGCCATAGGGATGCTGATCACTGCCTGCGATTTGCACCGGCGAGTCGTTGGTCATGACAAATTTGTGAACATAGGCATCGGATATATTATCGTCGCAGTGATAATAAAAGTTCCCAGTCGGGTCGGCTTTGCCGTCGCCTTCTCGTTCGGGGTAAGGGAATGAGCCGATATTTGTCCCTCCGACAGTATCAACGATATTCACCGCGATCCATTGGTCTTCGCCCTCGGTAACCACTCTTCCCGGCCTGCCTGCGCTAATTTTGTAAATATCGGTGCCGAGGTTCAACGAGGGGAGGAGGGTTTGGGTTTTCAAATTCACGACGTATGTCCAAGTTTCACCCCAACTGGCTATATACAGATTCCCTTCGCCGTAATTGATGCTGAGGTCCACCGGGTTGATGCCGATGGTCAGCGTCTTGTCAATGTTCCCGGTGACGCTGTTGATGAAAAGCAACAATCCGTCCTGTCCCGCAAGCGGAGGCGGTTGCAAGGCATAAATATAAGGGCGCTGGCGATCCGCAGTCATTTGGACAATGTTAAGCGCTGTGATGCTCAACGTTACTGGCAGTTCCAACTTTAACGCTCCCACGGTAATTTCGATGTTGTTGCTGTACTGTCCGGACGGGAGGGCGGCGGTATTGTACGTGATAGCGACGTTGGTCGGCGAAGTCCCGGCGGCCGGGTTGAGCACCAGCCAATTCGAACCTGTGACCGCGGCCGTCCAGCCAACGGGAACCGCGCTGGTCAGGCTTAATGTCGTGGCGGGAGGGTTGTAACCGGCGATGGCGCTGACGGCGATCTGGGAAGGGCTGATGGACACCGTGGAAACAGTGAACGACCAAACGGCGCCCACGTTGGTGGTGCTGAAACCCTCCACATCCACCCGCCAGTAATAGTTGCTTCCCGGATAAAGCGACTGGGAGAACGGCATTCCCGGCGCAGTCACTTGCCCCAAATATTGGGGGGAGGTCTCGCTCGCGGCCGCCACCTGGGCCTGATTGGTGCCAAAATAGACATCATACGCCAGCGCAAACGGTGAGACGGTCCAGTTCAGATTCGTCAATGGAAGGCTGACGACCGAACCATTGGCGGGTGTTGGCACCAGATTGGGCCCGCTCACGGGCGCGATGGTGCTCATGTCATAAATGACGAGGTCGGCAGTCGAGGCATTGTAACGGAACAGCTTCGTCTGGTCGCCGGACAAAGTCTGAACCGTGGCCGAAAATGCCAGATTGGTGAGAATCGTGCCGTTCAAGGTATTGTAAACTTCGGTCGGTCCGAACGCGATGGAGCCATCCAGTGAAATTGCGTAAATATTGTCGGAAAATTGAGCCAGCAGGACCGAAACGTTGGTTGCCGACACCATTTGCACCTTGTTGAAGACCCGCTGCTGGGCGCCATCGAGCAAAATCGGCGTGTTCAGCGGGTCGCGGTTTTGCGACGGGCCGGTTGCGATCGCTGTCAAGGAATTGGATCCCGCAGCGACGAGGCTTACAATGGCCGAGCCGGCGTAGCCTGCACTCCATCCATATTGTTGCCAGATATAGAGAGTATTGCCACTCCTGTTCAATACCATTCCGCCAGCGCCGCTATACTGGTTGCCTCCGGTGTCTAAAACCAGCGTGCTCGTCCCGGTGGTATAATCGAGAAAATAGATCTCCGGGCCCCAGGCCCCGTCCGTGAAATAAACAAAATTTGATTCCCCCGCAGCCACGTACAGGGGATTGGACAAGCTGTAAGTGTTGGGCGTGGAGATTGCTTCGTCAGCGACGACGCTAAAACTGGTCAAATCCACCTTCGAAATAGTCCGGCTCCCGGTATTAATAACGTAGAGGGCGTCGCCAGCCGGCGTCATTGACATGTCTGTGGGGTTCAGGTCGAGGGAGATTTCATTGATGATTGCTCCGTTGGTGGAATTGAGCGCCACGAGTGTTCCCGCCACAGAACCATTGCCCTGATTCAGGGCATAAACGCTGGCACGGGAATAATCCGGCAGCAACTTGACCAAGGTTCGACCTGGCAAAGGTATCGTGATTTGTCCGACAGCCGCCGCGGTCCATAGCACGGCAAGCAACGCTGTCAAGCATTTCGTAATGTGAGTTTTTCGGTCGATTCCAACCCATCCCGACGATGAGGCAACTCGGCAAAGAAAATATCGCGCAGTCATAAGATAAAATTTACCGCGACTGTAGTTTTACGTCAATCCTTAATACTCCGTGCGCGCATCTCAGGGGATCAGGCGCACCTGCGGGTGCCACAGAAGCCCTTCAATCTATTCGGGAAGGAAGATTTCGTTGTCCCGTTTGTCCCCCTCCGCTCCCAGACGCGGTTAATTGAAAGTTTGGCACTAAACTGACACTAAAAGCGAGGGAATATGCGTAAGTCCTTGTGGCTGTTGGAGCGGGTAAAGGGAATCGAACCCTCGTATCCATTTTTGCTCAGGGCTAAGTTCTTGCCCTTCCTGGTTGACAGGTGGTAAGGTGGGGCATGGATATGCCAATGACATTTTCTTGGCGCCGCCGGCTTTGGGTCGCCGCATTGTGCCTGACGACCGCGGCGCGGTCCTTGGCCGCCACCATCACTTGGGGATCAGCAACCACGGTGGCGGGCGACACGGACGTGCAGACCAATGGCGCCCTGGTCTATGCCTATGACGAGAGCAACGCCGGCCAAACGGTGAACGGGGTGAGCTTTGCCGGCGGCAGCAGCCAGTACGCCCTGGGCGGCGGCGACGTGACCTTTTGGGGATTTGATGGGGGAGTTTATGATGGTTTTGGTCCCCCGGCAGGCGGCAGCATTTCCGCCGCTTACAGCAATGTCCTGACCGGAGGCGCTTGGAGCACCAGCGCCGGTAATGGCACGGTCACGCTGAACAACCTCACCCCCGGCCGCGCCTGCCAAGTCCAATGCTGGGTGGCCGATTATCGCAGTTACGGGCTGACCCGAAGCGAAACCTTCTCGGGAAATAATGTCCCGACCCTCGGCTATAATCCCGGCCAATATGCCATCGGCGCGTTCACGGCCGACGGCACGAGCCAGTCGTTCACCCTGAGCGCCAACGCCAGCGTGCAACTCAACGCCCTTCAGGTGCGCGATGTCACCACCGTGCAAGGGCCAACGGCGGGCGGTTGGGCCAGTCCGGCCAATCTCGCCATCGGCCAGTTCACCCTCGTCACCGTGACGGTCACCAATGGGACCAGCCCGAGCATTACCAATGTCACGCTCGACGCCAGCCAGCTTGGTGTGGCGCAGCCCATCATCCTCTACCCCGCCGGGGGCAACGTCTTCACCAACACTGTGACGGTGGGCGCCGGCACGATCTATGGCAACCTGTCGCTGCCGGCCACCGTGATGGATGGCGGCGGCCAGCAGGGCCAGGCCGGCATCGCCGTCTATTTGGCCGCTCCCGCGTCCTACAAGACGCCGGCGGCGGATCTGGAGACCTGGCGCTCGAACCGCTTCGGCATGTTCATCCACTGGGGGCCGGTCACCCTCACCGGACTGGAGATCAGTTGGTCGCGGGCCAATTCCAACCCGCAATGCCCCAACAACGGCCCCACGCCCGTTGATGTCTATGACAGCCTTTACACGCAATTCAATCCGACCAATTTTAACGCCAGCAACTGGGTGGCCGTGGCCCAGGCGGCGGGGATGAAATACATGGTGCTGACCGCCAAGCATTGCGACAGCTTCCTGCTCTGGGATTCCCAGGCCTCGGACTACAATATCATGCACAGTCCCTTCCAGCGCGATGTTTGCGCGGAACTGGCCGCCGCCGCCCATGCCGCCGGGATGAAACTGGGCTGGTATTTCTCGCCCTGTGACTGGAAGGACCCGCGCTTCCGCACGCCGAAAAACCCGGCCTTCGTCAAAACCATGCAGGCCGAACTGCGCGAGCTGCTCTCCAATTACGGCAAGATTGACATCCTCTGGTTCGATTGGGACGGGGGAACCAATTGCTACGACGTGAGCAACACCTACGCCATGTGCCGGAGCTTGCAGCCGGACATCGTTATTGATAACCGCCTGGATCTCACTGCCAACTATAACGGGCCGCTCATCGGGCCATGGGCGGACTATTACACGCCCGAGCAATACATCGGCGGTTTTGACAATCAGCAGCCGTGGGAAACCTGCATGACCCTGGGCACGCAATGGGCCTGGAAACCCGACGACACCCTCAAACCGCTTTCGCAATGCCTGACCACCTTGCTGCTGTGCGCGGGGGGCGATGGCAACCTGCTCCTGGATCTCGGCCCGATGCCCACGGGCGCGTTCGAGCAGCGTTACAGCGATACCATCGCCGGCATGGGGGCCTGGCTCGCCCAAAACGGCGAGAGCGTCTATGGCACGCGCGGCGGTCCCTATCAGCCGGCCGGCAACTTTGCCAGCACGTGCAAGGACAATAATATCTACCTCCACCTGTTCCCGCCGCAAAGCTATGTGACTCTGTCCGCGCTGCCGACCAACATTCTGTCCGCCTCGGTTCTGACCGGCGGCAGTGTCACCTTCACCCAAACCACCCAATCCGTCGCGCTGCAACTCTCGCCCGACGCCGTCGCCAACTTTGTGGCCACGGTGAAACTCACTCTCGCCGGCCCGGCGACGAATATCCCCGTGCTGCCGGCCGGGACCTTGTCTTCAGCTCCGACCACCAATACCTGGCAGGCGCCGCACACCATCGCCTCCAGCTCGGAGGTCAACACGCAGGGCGCGCTGGTGATCGCCCGCCAGGCGACGGGCAGCGACATCGGCGGGAATGCCGACCAAACCGTCAATGGCGTGACGTTCCTCGGCAACGTGAACACGGAAAATGGGGTGACATTCTCGGTGGGAGGACAATCCGGTTACGATCCCACCACCTTTATTTCCACAAAGACACTCTCCGGGCCGGATGCGGCGGCCTACGAGGAAATGTTGGCCGGCGCTTGGTATGGCGACACCAATCCGGTGACCCTCGGGTTGGACGGCCTGGCCATCGGCCATGATTATCTCATCCAGATCTGGGTGGCCGATTTCCGGGCCATTACCAACGCCCGATCCGAAACCGTCACGGCCGCCAGCGGGACGGATATCCAGGCCCCGACGTTGCTTTACTTGACGGGTGATGGCACGGACCCCGGCAGCGGGACAGGTCAGTTTGTGGTCGGCGCCTTCACCGCCACCGGACCCAGCGTGACGTTCAATCTGACCGGCAACCAGAGTTCCCAGCTCAACGCCTTCCAGCTCCGGGACATCACGCCCCCCAGCCCGCCCACGCTCACTTGGTCGCTCAGCGCGACGGAACTGACACTCTCCTGGCCGGCCGATCACCTTGGCTGGACGCTGTTGATGCAGACCAACCGCCTGGCGCAGGGGATCAGCGCCAGAACCAACGACTGGATGCGCATCCAGGGCACTGCGGCGACCAACCAGTTTGCTATTCCTCTCCCCGGAACCAGCCCGACGGAGTTTTACCAGCTCGTATATCCTTAAATCTTCAACTCCAGCCGGTCCAGCCCCGGATGGTTGCCTGGAGCTTGGCCGCCAAGTTGACGCCCTGCCGGACACGCGAGGAAATAAGGGGTGTCTGGACCGGGACAAATCCGCCCGGGATTATATACTTTCCAAACCCACAGTGCTGTGTTAGGTTTTTGCCATGAAAGAGAAAAAAACAGGATTTAGTAATGACGAATTGAACCTGATAACGCTTGCCAAAGAGTATTCCGACGAAGGGAAAGCGCGTGCGTTATTTGAGGAATTGCGGTGGCCCAATGGCCCGGTCTGCCCGCATTGCCAGAACGACGGAAAGGCGAAAATGATTTATCAACTTGAGCCAAAAGCCAGCAGCAGGGCCCCGGCCCGCAAGGGCGTCTATAAGTGCGATGCGTGTCGAAAACAGTTTACAGCGACAATTGGGACAGTTCTTGAGGCCAGCCACATTCCGATGAGCAAATGGATTATGGCTTTATTCATTTTGTGTGCCAGCAAAAAATCAGTCAGCGCACTTCAGTTGAGCCGCATGATTGATATTACATATAAAAGCGCATGGTTTATGGCTCATCGCATTCGTTTTGGGGTTGGCCCAGAAAATTCAAACCCGCCCACATTGACTGGCACTGCTGAGATCACATATCGCCAGGTTACCTGAATTTCGCGGCTGGCGCGGGCGCAGGATTACCTTGTAAAACCTGGAATCGTCATGTACGGTTGGGGCAGGAAACGATACCATGAAAAGAAAGCACTCCGCCAAAAGGGCGCCACATAATCAACCGCCGTTGAATCTTACTGGGATGAAATTCGAGGATGCGGTGAGAGCGATGTTCAAACCCCTGCCTTCAAATCGCCAGCGAGCACACTCAATTATTAACGATTTAAAAAAATCCCCTGAAAAACGACCAAATTCTTTGTGAAAGGAAGGGCTTTTTGTCCAGCCTTCGTTTAAGAAACTTAACAGCCTTACCGTATTCCTTTCCTTCAACCACCGACAGGGTTTTATGCTCAATATCTTCTCCACTTCCCATTTTGCTTGTCCATACCCGTTTTGGTAATGAGCGCGCTGCATGTGTAGGAATCCCTTTGTCGGTTGCGTAGATTGCGACTTTTTCTATACCTCGCTTGAACTTGCCATTCTTGCAGCGTATGTACCCTTCTCTTTTAAAAGCCTTTATAAAATTGTCAATGGTTTCTTCTCCGGGAGCCTCCCTGTCCAGCCCAGCTGGCCAAAAAGCGGACGGATCATCAGTGGGCCACCACCAAACGTCAGTTTTTCCAGCTGCCCATGCGATGCAATTATATCCTCCATTTGGCAAATGATCTGTCGGATCACTGCTGCAATCAAAAGTACCAACAAGGGCGTTCTCGAACTTGGGCGGTATCCAAGAACAATCTCGTTTTATAGGTAATTGTTTTGATACCCCCATTCCAGCCATTTCATCCTCGCTTCCTCAAAATTAGTAGCGCCGGCCGCAGCATCAAATCCGGCCATATATTTCAGGGCATAAAACCACCTTGTTGGATTTTTTTCCAAGTCATTCAACACAAAAGGAATCGCATCTTTTCCCATGCCAATAATCCTGACATACGCTGGATGAGTGAAAAGCTTGCCGAGGGACGAATGGAAATAAGTCTCCTTTTTCCACTTCTCACAAAGTTTGTTGAATTCCTCCTGCAATTTGGATTTCCGTTGCGGGGTCGGTTCCAAAGCGGGGCCAACATACCGAATGCTATCGCCCTTCTTCCACCAGTCGGCCGGATCCGATTCATGCTCTCCGCAAAATATATATGCGCATTTACTGCGATCTCGATAAGTAGCGGTACTTATACTCATAACGATTCCTATTCTAAGTAATCAATGCCGCATTTTGTAATCATTGCCTGCAATTGTTTAGCCTTTTTCTCTGCGCGCTCAATTACCATTTTAAGATCATCTAGCTCGCTGTTGTCTAATGCGAAATAAGCCTCTTTATGGTCTCGTCCTTGATGATAACTAATATTCAAATTGTGTACGACAACGGCACCCGCAATCGAATCTGCCGATGGGGAAAATATCGGTCGAATATCCGAATAAATCTTAACACCGCAAAAGACGTTTTGATGCTCTGTGGCTACATCAAGGGCTTTGGCCGTAACGGCGATTGCCTTGCCAATCCCCAAGAGTTTCTCCATCCTGCTTGCAACGAGCGCGGCCTCCTCTGGCGTAAAACCGAACCGCTCTATCGTTTTGAGTGTCTCTTTAATGTCGGAAGCAACCTTTTGCGCTGATTTTTGGTGGTTCTCCATTACCGGATATAATCCGCAGAGAAGCTGCACGTATTCCTCCATGTCTTCCGGCGGAATGGACGTGACCATTGCAGCAAGACGGTCCCAGAAGCTCTCAACTGACAGCGAAGGTCCGATCTCGCCAAGTCCTTTTACCAGGTCGGCAAGCTGCGGTTCTGTCAACTCAGAAAGTTTTCTAAAGATCGCGCCTTGGCTCTCTGGAATATTTAAGATTGCCATAATGATTCCAAATCGTTGTGTGCTGACCGGCTCAATGCCACATTTTTATAATTTCCGCATTGCGGTAATTTAAGTTTGTCCGATAAATCGTCAATCCGATTCCCTTGGTACTGGTTCGCAGAATCAGTACCAAAACGCGCTATACGAGGGAATGCGGGATGCAAAGTTTTTGGGTTTGCGAAGTATATAGTCCCAAATCCGCCGGCCAGTCATGGGAGTCTGTGGCCGTTTTGCGGCGGGGAGATTGTCAGCCGAGTTTCCAAGGCGGGCGAAACGGGCGGGTCAGCAATTCAGACGCCTCCGGATCATCCAAAATCTGCTCTTGCCGGGCATCCCATTTGAGTTTCCGGCCCACCAGCATCGAAATCAGCCCCAGATGGCCGGGAATCGTTGAGTGATGCGCCGTCTCGGCCGGGGTTATGGTGGGTTGGCGGGATTTAATCGAGTCCAGGAAATTGCGGACGTGATCGGTGGAAACCATCAGCTTGATCTTGCGCTCGCTTTGGGGCAGTTGCTTCATGTCGCGCCAGTCTTCATGCGACGCTTCGAACCCGTCGCGATCCACCCACACCCAGCCGTCAGTCCCGATCCATTTGGTGCCGGCTCGAATTTCTTGGTATCCGCCTGCGATGGTCATGCTGATATCATCCGGATAGGTGAGTTCAATGCGGTACTTCGTGCAAGTGTTCCAGACGGCGTCGAGTGGAGGGAATTCGCCGTGGCCCTCGATTGTCAGCGGCCCCGCATTGTCAAAGCCACAGCCCCAGTGCGCGATGTCGCAATGATGCCCGACCCAATCCAGTAATTGGCCGCCGCCGGTATTGTAGTTCCACCGCCAGTTTTCGTGAACCCGGGCCCGAACATAGGGCATCATGCGGGACGGTCCGATCCAAGTCTCATAATCCAACTCCGCTGGCGGCTGGCTCGGCATCATGAATGGGGCGTTGCCGCCGGCGTCCCCATTGCCGGCGGGCAGACCCACTTCAACACGGCTGATTTTGCCGATCAAGCCGTTGCGCACAATTTCCGCCGCCTTGTGGAACGCGGGCACGGAACGCTGCCACGAGCCGGTCTGCCAGATGCGCTCATGGCGGCGCACCGCCTGGACAATGGCCTGCTGCTCGGCGACCGTCCGGGCCAGCGGTTTCTCTCCATAAATATCCTTCTTCTGCCGGGTGGCTTCGACCGCAATCAATTCGTGCCAATGATCGGGCACGGCAATCATGACCGCATCAATATCGGTTCGCGCCAGCAACTCGCGGAAATCGTGGTAAGCTTTGCAGTCTTTGTTGTCGTAATGTTTGTTCACCTCAGCGACCAGATTGTGCAGGTGATTCTTGTCCACATCACACGCGGCGACGACCCGGCAATCCGCATGGCCCAGAAAAGAGTTTGTATTGCCGGTCCCTTGGCCGCCGCAGCCGACGACGCCGAGCGCAATTTGTTGCGAAGGTGGTTTGCGGGCCGTCGCGCAACCGGTGATCAGGTGCGGCATGGCGAGAGCAGCGCCGCCAGAAAGAAGAAAACGGCGCCGGCTGACAGATGGACCAACTCTTGGGGCAGTCATTATTGCAAAGAGACGAGTGAGGACCGCGAGTTATTCACTGAGATTGCCTGCTGGAACCAGGGGTCTGGTTGGTCTGCCTTCACACCGCCAGTTATGCTCGCCATCGAAACCGGGCCGGGCCAAAGCCCGGCCATGTCGCCGGTGGCCATGCGTTACCGGCTTCCGATGTCTTTGCCGACCGAGAACGCTTGGCCGAGCCGTTGGCCAATTCCGTAATATGCCTGGGCGTCGGGCGCGAATGCGAGCGGCTTTAGTTTTCCCATATCCAGCACGCCACCGCTGGTCAGGACGCCTTCCTCAGCCTTCACGTCCACCACCTCGCCCACAAATTGCGTGTGCAGCCCCAGTTCCACCACGCGCGCCAATTTGCATTCCACGATCAGCGGAAACTCCTTGACAAACGGAGCATCCACCAGCTCGCTTTTGACCGCCGTGAGTTTCGCGGCCGCAAACTTGTCCGTCTCCCTGCCGGAGACCAGTCCGAAGTAGTCCGCCTCTTTGACGTATTCCTCCGAGGGGATGCTGATGGTGAAGGCTTTCCGCTCCAAAATGTTGCCGTAAGTATAGGTCGCCTTGCGTAACGACACCGCGACGCAGGGCGGTTGAGAGCAACAGATGCCACCCCACGAAGCCGTCATCACGTTGGGTCTGCCGGCTTTGTCGTAAGTTCCCACCACGAAAACCGGCGCTGGAAAAACCAGCGTCTTGGCTCCAAGAGACGTTTTCATACAGGCGGACATTCTAAGGCAACCTCGCCTTGCCTCCAAGCATAAAAAGGCGGGCCGATGTCACAAGGAGGAGCAGCGCCAGGTTGGCAGCCATTCGAGAGGGTGCTCTTATCACCATCCTCGCCTCCATTACTGCTTTCCAATGGTCACCGGGCCGTAGAATGCGCGGAGGGTCATCGCCTTGGTAATTGTCGGCGTGACGCTGCTGGAGTTCGGGCCAACCAGACAGACGGTTCCGCCGGTGGCTACTGCGCTGGTTCCCGATTCCAGGGCGCAAAAGGCATTCGTGTAAGTGCCGTTGCCCGGACACGGGCCGGAGAAATTCACCCAGATCGGTCCGGCGTATCCAACCAGCGCGTCAATCATGGCCTGCCCGTTGGGCGTGCCCCAGCCGGTGCAGAGATCGTAGCCGGGGGCGGCGTTGTACTCGCCTGAGCTGCCGGGCCAGATGTTGTTGCCGTTGGTGATGTCGTGGAAGGCGCTGTTGTAGAGCGGCGACTGGCCAATGGCGTAGAGGGCGGGGTTGAGGAAACCAACCGAGGGCAGCCCCTGGTTGGCGGCCTGTTCGTTGACCAGGGCGGTGAAACCCGCCCAGAGCGGCGCGGCGCAACTGGTGCCTTCATAACTCCAGTTAATGCCGTTGTCAAAGAGGTTGTAAACGTTAACAGCGGTCAAAGCGACATCGGGCGTATTGCGCATGGAGGAGGATCCTCCAACGGCGGTCACATTGACGCTTTGCTGCCAGGGTGGAATGGAGTAGGTGGTGCTGACTCCGCCGCCGCTGCCCCAATAGGTGTTGCTGACCGAGTTTGGGTTGCCCCACCACCCATTGCTGACGCCATGGCTGCCGTCATTCCAGACCGTTTCCGACGCATACGAAGCCCCCGAACCCTTCATGGTCAAATCTGTTCCACCGGCAACGGTCACATTGGTGTCGTCGCCTGGAAAGTAAATCGGCACGACCCACGCGTCCCCATCGCCAGAGAAGGTAAAGAAGGATTGGCCCTGGGCTTGCATGATCTGGAAGTCTTGTTCGGCGGTATCATCAGGATTCAGTGCCCAGGAAGTGCTGAATTGTTTGATTTGGGTGTTGGTGATCATGGCGCCCAGAAGGTGATCCGTATTGGTTCCCTCAAAGACATACAGCCCGGTCATGCCCGGCGCCATCGAGATTGGCAATTCAATGTCCACCGAACATTCGGCTATGCCGTTGGTGTCGGATGTGTCTATGAAATTCTCTGAGTTTAGCCCATCCATAAAGATATTGGTCAGGGGCACGTATGGCAGTCCGGCCTTTTTCTCGTAATTGGTGATGTCACTGGCATAGTAGCCCTCCCGCTCTACCAAGCCGACGTACTGGCCCGCACCCGTCACGGTGACATTTGAAGCGTAAGCGTTCCTGAAATCGCGGCCCATGTAGAGACCACTCGGGCCTGTGCCGCCCGCATCGCCCTTGGACCTCGTTGCCGGCATTTTATGCCCCATCGGGTGACGTCCGACATAGTTGTCCAGTCCGCTGACGTCCAGTATCGGCAGGCTCGCATCCACCGACGCCTCAACGTCCGGCGCGTAAAAGTGCCGGGATTCGGCGGGATGCTGATAGGTGCGCAATGTGACTTGGAAGGCCTTCTCAATATCGGACACGGTTGCAAAAACATCCACCATCAGGCGGTTGTCGTAGGTGCCCGCCACCTGCAATCCGTTGGCCTTGGCAAAATTAATGACGGCCTGGTAATCCGCCTCCGTCGGACCAAACCTGGCCCTGAGTTGGTCCGGAGTCAGGTAGTGGTGAAAATTGGGGCTGGCCGGGTCGTAGAGCTGTTGCAGCAGAAGGTCGAACTCCGCCTGGTTGCGCAGCGGCAGTCCGATAACCAGCTTCAGGCGGTCGGTGGCCGGAAGGCGGCCCAAGGGCGTCAAAGTCGTCACCACCGCATGGACACGGCTGTGCAGCACATGCCGGTCCGCCGCCAATGCGGACGTTATGGCAAAGAGGAACACGACAGCGCCCGTCAAGCCGATGATCGCTCTCAGCGGCGGTTGCCCGGCCCTGTTGGCTGATATTCTGTTTTTCATAGAATTCCTCCGGGAATTACTGCAATGTCATCAGCACCAGCACCATGCCTTCGCCTTCCTTGAGCGACGTCATCGCCTTGCCCAGAATCGCGCCAGAGGCTCTGGCGTGGTCGCTGACTTTCATGGCGTGGCCCGGCGTGCCGGAGGTCGTCAGCAGGTCGCCCGGCTTGATGACGCCGTTGGAAGTGTCGGCTTGGACATAGACACGCCCGGTCAGCGCCACATTTTTGCCGCCCTCCAGCAATCCCTGTTGCTGCATCTGGATTCCGGGATTGACGCCGTTGGCGCCGCTGATCACGCCCGCCACGCGGGTGTCGTAGGCCTGGCTGCTCAATTTCAATTGCCCGGGGTTCTCCTCGTCAATCACCACCACCGAGCCTTGCGGGATTTCGCCGGACGGGCTTGAAACCTTGAACGGCTCGGCCAGGTCGGAACCGCCGGTAATAGTGATGGTACTGCAATTAATATGCATATCCGCGTTGTCGTAGGCGTTGTAAAAGGAAACCTGAGTGACGCCGTGGGTCAGGCTGCCCACCTGGACATCGTTGCCAATGCCGTCATCGCCCATATAGCAGTCCACGCCGCCAAGCCCGTCCACCATTAAAAACTCACCGTTGACTTCCAGTGCTTGCGATGGAGAGCCTGTGTTGATTCCGACGTTGCCCAGCAAAATTGCGTTTGTCATTATTGGGGAGGTTATTGTTGGGACGCTCATGATTGCGCCCACAATCGTGGAAGAGGTCATCGTTCCCCCTACTATGCTTGGTGTCACAATGGCTCCGCCAACAATAGTTGGGCTTTCAATCGCGCCGGCGATGTAGGTCGCGGTCTGACCGTTGCCGATGCGGATGACTTCGTTGTCGGCTGAAGATCCGCCGTTGCCAATGTAAATGTTATTTGTGCCGGCGACGAGGCTGTTCCCGGCGCCACAACCAATCGCGACATTGCCGGTGCCGGCCGTCATGATCTGAAGCGCGTAGGTGCCGACGGCCGTGTTTTGGTAGCCAGCCACATTGAGTGGGAGCGCGTCAACCCCAATCCCCACGTTGTCGAAGCCGGTCGTATCGCTGTAAAGCGCCCGATAACCGGCGGCAGTATTGTTATAGCCGGTCTGATCGCTGTACAGCGTATAGGCTCCATCAGCGGTGTTGCCGCCTGCCGTTACAGAATATGCGGAAAGCGCGTAAGCGCCCGTTCCCGTGTTGTAGCTGGCGGTCGTGTTGTAGACAAGCGCGTAAGCGCCATTGGCCGTGTTGTTGCTGCCAGTCAAGTTGTAAAGAAGCGCGTAAGCGCCGAAGCCCGCATTATAGGAGCCTATGGTGTTCAACTGGAGAGCACCCGCGCCCTCAGCCGTGTTATTGGAGCCAGTCGTATCTGACAAAAGCGCCGAATTACCCATCCCTGTATTCAGGCCCCCGGCCAGCGTCGGATTGCCTGCTGATGGGCCGGCAAAGAAATTGCCCGTTCCAGCATCACTAAGCATGGCGACGGTGGCCGGCAATTGCGCCAGCGGAATGGTGCCGCTGGTCACTTGCGAGGCGTTGAGATTGATCAAACCGCCGCCATCGCCGGTGATGACCCCGGCAAGGAAGGTCTGGGACTGGCCGAGGCCGATGCGGATGAGGTTGGTATCGGTGGCCAGGCCCGGGTTGCCGATCTCAATGTTTGAGCTGCCCGTGGTGAGGTTGTAGCCCGCAACATAGCCCAGCGCAATGTTGTTGCTGCCGGTCGTGCTCAAGCAAAGCGCATAAGCCCCATCGGCCATGTTGCAGGACCCGGTCGTGTTCTGCCAAAGCGCTTGAAAGCCATTGGCCACGTTGTTGCTGCCGGCCACATTGAAAAAAAGCGCGCCCGCGCCCTCCGCCGTGTTTTTGGAGCCGTTGGTGTTGGACAACAGCGCATCGGTGCCGGTGGCCGTGTTGTTGGCGCCGTCGGTGTTGGCGAAAAGCGCATCAAAGCCAACGGCCGTGTTGTCAGCGCCAGTGGTATTGTAGAAAAGCGCGCCCACCCCGTCCGCCGTGCCGTAGGAGCCGCTGGTGTTGGCGGAAAGCGCGCCCACGCCTTGCGCCGTGTTGTAGGAGCCGATCGTGTTGGAGAAAAGCGTGCCAAAACCCACCCCCGTGTTGTCAGACCCGCTCAGCGCGGAATTGCCGGAATTCTGACCGGCGAAGAAGTTCAGCGATCCATAATTGTTCAGCAAAGCGGTGGAACCGGCGCTGGTGGCGTAAATGGCGTAAGGGCTGGGCGACAATTCCACGCGTGGACTCAAGGGCGTGAAATTCGCGCCCGTGCCGTTGGTGCGCACGCCGATTTGCAGCCAGTAGGACGTGCCGGTAAACACATCGCCAAAGTCCATGGTGATGATGAACAGCCCGTTGCTGACGGGCACGGCCAAATTGGTGTAAAACCCGGCCGCCAGAATGCCACCGGTGTTGGTGGGGAAGAGACTGGTGCGAATGTCGTACAGGCCGTTGGCCGGGGCGCCGGAGTCCATCAACTGGCCTTGGTAGGTGAAGGCGGTGCCCTGGGCGGCAGTTCGTTGAACGCCGGCCAGGCAGGCCAGGATGAGGAACAGGGAGGGGATTTTTGTTTTCATAAACGATTGAAGATTCATAACATTAGATCAGATGAACTGCTGGGCTGATTACATCAGAACATCTTACATTATCCCCGTTCAAGGCCAACACCAAAACCGCTCAAAGACCGCTTTTTCGCGTACGCAAGGGCCGGCCAAGGCGCACAACCGGCGGCGGCGGTGATGTCTTCCTGAGATGCTTCTCGTCTTCAGCGAGAAGCCTGCCGGGTTACGATGGGCACGTAGCCGGTCTCCAATCCTTTCGGCGGCGTGACGATGAGGGATGAATCGAGCGTGGCCAGCGTTCCCATGCCAGGCGGCGGCAGGTAATCCTTGTCCATGGTCCAATGGCGGTGAATCTGTTCGGCCACCGTTTGCAGGTGTTCCTTCTCCGTGCCGCTCAAATCGGCCTCCTGCATGGCGGGCTGATCGACAAAGCGATACCACCAATAAGTGACGACGCTCCCGTCGGAGAGTTGCGCTTGAAAGGGTCCGGCTTTCGGGCCGGGGTTTTTCCAGATACTGTCTTCCGTTTCGGGAGAGGCGTAGGATTCATTGGTTGTGGCGGGCGTGAAGCGTGCCTGCCTCAAGCCGGTTTCGTCAAGAACCGCCTGAGCCGTGATGGCCAGCAGCTCCTGACCCGCCTGCCGATAATATTCGGGAAGGACGCCCCGCCGCAACGCACCGCTCCACGGCTCCAGTGCCGACGGTTTCCATCGCAGGCCGAAGGTGTTCGTGTCAAAGACGCTCGTTTCCACCCGCTGCTCACAGCCTCGGACAAGCCTTTTCTCCGGACCCTGGCGCAGGGACAATGGCTCGGCCCTACAAGAGGAAACGATGGCGGCTCTCTCGTCGAATTTCCCGGATGCCGCTTCATGTCCGGCCAGCCATCTCTCCACTTGGCGGTAGAGCGCGTCCTTTGAGTAGTGCGTCAGGTGATGGATCAGGATGGTGCGCCCTTGTCCGTCCGCGGGGAATTGCAGCCGGGGGATGCGCGCGTAGCGGGCGCCCTTTGCATCTTGGCTGATGAATCGTGGCACGGTGTTCACTTCAATCGCACCGCCAGTCACCAAGCCAGGGCGCGCATCCAAACCGCGTCCCACAGCCGGGGGATGCCGGCGGGAGATGCGGCTCCAAGTGACGGGGGTATAGAAAGCCACTGGTCCTTTGAAATTCTGCGCGTTGATAAAGAGGGTCCACGACTGATTGCCCGTGCTGACCGGCAATCCGGCGGTGGTGGCTTTCGCTTCGGTCAATGGCAGCGCCATCCAGGCGTAGCCAAAAAGTTCTCCACACGTTCCGTCGCGAAACGTGATCCCATCGGGCGGCACCAGGAGCCTGGGACTAAGCTGGGCGATGCCCATTTCGTCCGGCTTGAGCGCCGTGGTCTGGCCGAAACCCCAGCCCGGCGATGAAATCTCATGGTTGTAGCCGTCGGCCGTTCCGTTCATGCGGAACTTGGCCGTGGCGCTTCCGAAACGGGTGCTGGCCCAGAAGCCCAGTCCTCCCTCAATCGTCTGAAACACATCGCGGTAACTCGGGCCTCGCTCCGGCCAGTGATCACGGGCCACGGTGCCGGTCGGCAGCAGCGGATAATCAATCTGCCGGTTTTCGGGAACAATCCAGATGGACGCCAGACCAATCTGAAAATCGCGCAGCGGACGTTCCAGCAGCGGCCAGGCGGCGGCGTAAAGGCTGACGCCGAAACCGTAGCCTTCCGGAGGCGCTGGCGCGTCCATGCTGATATAGCCCGACAGTCCCTCGGACACCAACTGCGGCTTTGCAGCGTCAGCCGCGCTGATGGAAACTCCGGTCAACAGAAACAAGGTCGCAAGTCGTATTTTCACGTTCAATCTCCGCCTGTCGCCTTCCCCAGGGCTTTGTCGGTCTGAATCGGCGGCGTTCAGCATTCAACGTGAACCAATTGAAACTGATCCGGCATCCTTGGCAAGATTATGCTGTGCCCTGCGGTCCGATGGCGAACCTTTGGACGAGGATCCCAAAGCCGCCGGGGCGCATCTCAATTTCTAAGCGCCGCCAGGCAAACGGCTTGGTAGGGTCCCTACCCGCTTAGTTGTGGCAGGGGTGAATCGGGGGGGGTGTTTAAAAACTACGATAGGCTCATCTGATAGATTTGGAGCAACCATAAATTGGCGCTAGGCACATTCCGGCTCCAATGTGCCTAGCGCCAATTTTAAGCCCATCTTCTGCTTTTGTCCAGAAAATTCGAAGATTGACATTATGCCCTTGGGGCGCCTTTATTCGGACGAGAAACGTGTCGGAAACAATTCAAAGGCAGTGGAAAATTGCATTCCCCCTGGCGAGAGTACAGGGACGGACCTTTTTGCGCTGCCCGGGCGGATTTCGACGGCCCGGCTTTATGACTCGCTTGACGGCGAAGAACATTTGGCCGCCGCATAACCTTCCGTGAACCCAAAAGAACTCACGGGCAAAGTCGCGCTCGTCACAGGTGCGAGCAAAGGGCTTGGCAAGGCCATGGCCCTGGCGCTGGCTCAAGCGGGCGCGAAGTTGGCCCTCGCTTCGCGCGACGAAAAGCTGCTCGCTGAAACCGCGGCGGCCATCGCCGCACAAGACGGACAAGCCGCGGTGTTCCCGGTTGACGTCTCGGACGAAGCGCAGGTCGTCGGGTTGGAGAAGGCGGTGGCGGCGCGCTTTGGCCGCATTCACATCCTCATCAACAACGCCGGCATCAACCTGCGCAAGCCGATCACCGACTTCACCCTGGAGGAATGGAATCGCATCCAGGCCACCAACGTGACGGGCGCCTTCCTCATGTGCCGCTCCTTCGTTCCTCACCTCAAAGGTCGGGGCTACGGTCGCATCCTCAACCTGACTTCGATGATGAGCCACGTCTCGCTGCCGGGCCGCACGGCCTACTCAACGAGCAAGGCGGCGCTCCTCGGCTTGACGAAGGCCCTCGCGCTGGAACTCGCTCCCGAGGCCGTCACTGTCAATGGGATCAGCCCCGGGCCATGCTCCACGGAAATTAACAAGGGACTCATGGAGAATGCGGAGTTGACGCAATTCTTCCTCTCCCGCGTCCCCCTCGGCCGCTGGGGCAAGCCGGAGGAGATCGGTCAACTCGCGGTCTATCTCTGTTCCGAAGCCGCCGGCTTTATTACGGGCGCCGACATCATTATTGACGGCGGTTGGACCGCTCAGTAAGCCTCCATTTGAAAACGGCGCCGCATTCGGTTTATACCCGGCAACGACATCATGAAATCATTAACCGGACATTTTATCCCCTTCACGCGCCTGCTTCTCGCTGGTGTTTCTCTCCTCTTGTTCATCCACTCCGCTTCTGCGGCTGGACTGGTCCTGGCCGACCATGGCCGGAGCAGGTACAAGATAGTCATCGCGCCCGATGCCGGCGCGACGGTCAAGCATGCGGCGCAGGAGTTGGCTGACGACTTGAAGCAGATCTCGGGCGCTGCGCTGCCGGTCATGAGCCGGAAGCCCCGCGGCCCGGCCATCTTCGTGGGCGCCAGTCCGTTCCTCCCATCCGCCTTCAGGAAGGTGCGGCTCGACAGCCTGGCCGGGGAAGCCTTCGTGGTTCGCACGGACCGGCGCAACCTCTATCTGGCCGGCCACGACGACCGGGGCACGCTTTATGCCGTCTATTCCTTTCTCGAAGACCACCTGGGCGCGCGCTGGTATGCGCCGGACGCCACCGTCCTGCCGCCCCAAGACGTGGTGCGCCTTCCGGATCTCAATGAGACTCAGGCGCCGGCCTTCAGCTATCGGAATACCGACGAGGCGATCGTGCATGGACAGGGCCAGTGGGATGCCCACCTCAAGCTCAACGGCGTCAGTGTGCCCGACCAGCCCGGCCTGGGCGGCATCAACCGGCTCTTCAACGGGTCGGAGAACTTCTACGAACTTGTCCCGCCCAACCGCTATTTCGCCGGCCACCCCGATTACTACAGCCTGGTGGGCGGCAGCCGAAAGTGCTCCTGGGACTCCCAACTCTGCCTCAGCAGTCCCGGCGTCTTCAAGGTGGTGGTGGACGCCCTGGTGGCCGAGGCGAAGGCCAATCCGAAAATGCTGACCCTGGGCCTCTCACCTAACGACGCTGAACGCGGAAACTGCGAGTGCGAGGCCTGCCGGGCCGCCGATGCGAAGTTCGGTTCCCCGGCCGGGACACTTCTGGACTTCGTGAACAAGGTCGCTGCAGCGGTGCAGGCCGCTCTGCCGGATCGGAAGATCTGGGTCGAGACGCTGGCCTACCAGTACACCGAAAAGGCTCCGACGCCCGACGCCATCGCTCCGGCCGATAACGTGCTGGTCTGCCTGGCGCCCATCTACGCCTGCGACGGCCACCCACTGGCCAGCGACCCGCAGAACAAGACGTCCAACGAGGCGCTCCTCGCCTGGAAGAAGGTCGCCCCGGGCCATCTGCAAATCTGGCACTACGTGGTCAATTTCTCTCACTACCTCCAGCCCTACCCCGACTGGGACGAACTGGGCGCCGACATGGCTTATTACCGGGACAATGGCGTCTCCGGGATATTCTGTGAGGGTGACTCCCAGGGGATTTGCGATCTGCAGGCCATGCACACCTGGGTCATGGCCCACCTTTTCTGGAACCCGCGCCAGCAGGTCTGGGGGCTGGTCCGGGATTTCTCCGACGGCTACTACGGCAAGGCCGGCGCCGACATCTACGCCTATCTCAGGCTCTTCCACGACCGGCTGCAGCAGCCCGACGTCCACCTGCACCTCTACGATCCACCCACTTCCCCGCTCTTCAGCGCCCAGTTGCTCAAGTCGGCCAACGATCTCTTCGACCATGCCGAGGCCGCCGCCGAAACCCCGGAAGTCAAGCGCCGGGTGCAGGAGGCTCGCATGGGCATCCGTTACATTGAGCTGGCGCGCCAGGTCCCCGGCGAGAATGCCACGGCCGCCGAGCGGGAGGCCTTCCGCGCCCGCCTGGACCCTTTCATCGCTGACCTCGGCCGGTTCAAGATCGTATCCCTCTCCGAAGGCCACAACGCTGACGAATGGATCAAGCAAATGAAGGCGGCGGCAGGGGAGTAGCGCTCAATCACTGCATCGCTGCCAGTGTCTTTGAGCTTTGATGAAACCGCGATTGAGGGGCACAGTGAATAATTCCTGTTGCCGGATCGTCGAATACAAGCCGCGCACTCGGTCGCAAGATTTGGCATGTTGAAGGCATTCACCAAAAGCAAGCAAGCGTTCACACTGATTGAATTGTTGGTGGTGATGGCCATTATTGCGATTCTGGCCTCCTTGCTTCTGCCCGCCTTGAGCAGAGCAAAAACCCGCTCCAACGACGCCAAGTGCATGTCCAATCTGCGCCAATGCGCTGTGGCGCTCAATCTGTATCTCCAGGATTACAATGATCGCCTGTTTTGGAACTCAACCAACGTCGACCTCGACGGCATGGATTGGTTTGTCTGGGCCGGTCGGACCAACAACAACCGCATCGGCGCGGCCCAAGGCAATCTTTTCAACGACACCGACCGGCCCTTGAACCATTACGGATTGACCGAAGGCGTGGTGACTTGCCCGATGGACCAGGGGCGTTCGGTGGACCAGACCACCTGCGATCTGTTCGAGTGGGTTGGCAATTCCTACATTTTCAATTGTCTGGGCTTGCCGCCCTTCCAGCCCGGGCATGGTTTGGACGGCTTGGCCGCCAGCCGTTTGACCAATCTGACGCAAACCGTCGTCTTCGCTTGCGGCGTTCTGTCCTACCCGGCGACCGAAACCAGGGGATGGCACCGCACCACGCCGGCCGGGAACATCCTCTTTGCTGACAACCATGTCGGTCTTTACCCGGCAACGGCGGCGACCAACTTGAATTGGTAACTCACCTTGGGTGGGCAGTGAATAGTTACGTTTATTGGAGCGGGTGAAGGGAATCGAACCCTCGTTTGCTGGCTCATTCCTGTGACAGAATCTCCGGCATCGTCAGTACCACGCCTTCCTTCTGAAGAATCTCAAGCCGGCGGAAGACCGAGGCCACGGCCGCAGTGCGCCGGGGGTCGAGGTTCCGCAAATAGGGTGCGGCCAACTTGAACAGGGAATCCCCGCCGGCCGCAATCCTGACGTGTCCCGCCTCGTCTTTATCGCCGGAAACCCGCTCCATCAACTGCTCCAGAAAGTTCTTGGGCTCGGGAACGACGCGCGTGTCGTAGTCCTTGATTTTCGCCTGGTCGGCTGCGAAGGCGATCGCGTCGCTCATCGTGCCGAGGCGGTCCACCAGCCCCAGTTCCAGAGCTTGCTTGCCCGTATAGACCCGGCCGCCGGCCAGTTCATCAATCGGTTTCTTGAGCCGGTTGCCCCGAATCTCGGTCACATGGTTCTTGAAAACGCCGTAAACCTCGTCCATGAAAACCCGCATCCGGGCGCGCTCGCTCTCCGTAAATACCTCGTCCGTCGAAAAGATGCCGGCGTTCTGGCCGCGTTTGTATTCTTTGAAAGTGATCCCTACCTTCCTCCACATTTCGGTGGTGGCAAGTTTCCCCGCGACCACGCCAATGGAGCCGGTCAGAGTCGTCGCATCCGCGAAAACCGTGTCCGCAGCGCAAGCCACGTAGTATCCCCCGCTGCCCGCCACGTCCCCCATCGACACCACGAACGGTTTCTTGGCCTTTAACCGCTTGGTCGCGTCGAGAATGATCTCGCTCGCGGTGGCCGACCCGCCGGGCGAATCGATCCGCAACACCACCGCCTTGATCGAATCGTCCGCCGCCGCCTTCTGCAAAGCCTCCCGAACATCCGTGCTGAACGCCGCCTGGCTGCTCTCGAACGGGCCGGCCGCCGCTTTTCCGTCGAGGATCGGACCGCTGACATAGACGATGGCGACGGCGGGTTTGGCCGCGTTTTTTTTCTCGGGTCCACCCAGCAACTCCAACCAAATTTTGAAAAAGGCGAACGGCGAGGAGAAATCAATGTCGGGTCGCTTCTGGCGGCCGAACTTTTTCTCAAAGATCACGTCACTGCCATACCGCTCCTTGAGCATCCCCTCAAAATCCCCGCGTTGCTCGACCGCGTCAATCAACCCGGAGGCTTTGGCCTGCTCGGCGGTAAACACACCGCTGTCCAGCCAACCCTGCACCTTGCCGGCGTCCGCCTTCCGGCCCTGGGCAATTAGATCCTTTAAGCTGGCGTACCAACTGTCAAACAGCCAATTCATCATTTCGTCGGCTTGGGGGCTGGGTTGCTCGCGCATGAAAAGTTCCGCCGCGCTCTTGTAGGCTCCCTCGGTCAGAAAGTCGGGTGTGACGCCGATCTTGTCCAACAAGCCGCGAATATGCATTGAACTCCCGTGCAGGCCGGGGACCATCACCAAGCCGGTCGGCACCACGGCTATGCGCGAGGCCCCGCAAGCAAGAACATACTGGCCTGTCATTAGTGAATCGGCGTGGACGTAAACCTCTTTGCCGTGGCTGCGAACGAGAGACATCGCCGCGCGCAACTCCTCCACCTGTCCCAACCCCGGCGCTGTGCCGTCGGGCAGGAGGACCACTGCCTTGACTGCCGAATCACCCGCGGCCTTGCCCAGGCGCGCCACCAATTCCTTCAACGACGTTCCGGGCGCGCCGAACATCGCGAAGGATTCGTCGGCCGGCACCTCCGTCAGCGGGCCATCCAGCCGAAACACGGCGACGATGCTCCGTTCCTTTTCTTTGGCCGGTGGTTCATCCGGCGTTGCTGGCGCGGCGGTTCCGGCCAGTACCAGCGTCAGAACCGTGCTCCAAAGAACGGCTGATGCGGTTGGACACTTGAGGTTGTTGAAGCCGGCGCCAGTTGGCGGAAACAGGTTATTGATCGTGCTCATTGTTGATATTCGTTACCTCCATAACGCACACCCGCGGTCCGGAGTCAAGCCCGGCGGAATTCCAGTGCCGCCCGCTCCACTGGGCTTTGTGGCCTTGACTGGCGGCCCTTTCCCCTATGCGGGCGGTCAAACCGCGCCGCTACTGTTGCGCTTAACGTCTTTGGAAGGGGGGCTACTGCATGGAAAGGGCAATTGACGACTTTGGACAACGCTAGACAGGCTTGAATTGCGGTGAACGTGTTAGCAGCAGGCGTTAGCAGTAGGACGTTTTTCAGACTGGTATGACTTTGTAATCATATTGTACCAAAGTCCTTAAGTTGATTGGAGCGGGTGAAGGGAATCGAACCCTCGTGTGGAGCTTGGAAGGCTCCCGTTCTACCATTGAACTACACCCGCCGCCAGATTGCCGGGCGCATCTCAATTTTCAGGCGCCGACAGGCAAATGGCTCGGCAGGAGCCTCGCCCTACCCGCCATGTTGGTAGGGCGAGGCTCCTGCCGAGCCGGGGTGTTCAAAAATTGAGATGCGCCCCAGCCAGCCCCATTCTACCGCCCGGACTTGCTTTGTCAATCCTCCCCGTGTATGCTCGCGCCCGATGAATTCTTTGCTCGTGACGGGCGGGCGGGTGGTGGACCCCGCCAATCATTTCGACGCGCTGGCGGATGTGCTGATTCTTGAAGGAAAAATCAGCGCCGTCGGCGCCGGGCTGGCCGCGCAAGCGCCCGCCGGAACCCCTCGCCTGGATGCCGCGGGCCGGGTCGTTTGCCCCGGCTTGATTGATCTGCACGCCCACCTGCGCGAACCCGGACAGTCCGCCAAGGAAACCATCGCCACCGGCACGGCGGCGGCGGCGCGCGGCGGCTTCGCCTCGGTGGTCTGCATGCCCAACACTTCGCCCGCCATTGACAACGCCGGGACGGTCGCGCTCATCCACGAGCGGGCGCAACGGGAGAGCAAGATCAATGTCTTCGTCGCCGGCGCCATCACGCGCAATATCGCGGGCGAGGAATTGGCTCCCATCGGCTCGCTCAAGCAGGCCGGGGTCATCGCCATCACGGACGACGGCCATTGCGTGCAAAACAATGAGTTGATGCGCCACGCGCTGGAATACGCCCGCATGTTTGATCTGCCGGTGATGGATCATTGCCAGGACTATTCACTGGTGACAGACGGCGTGGTGCATGAGGGTTACTGGAGCGCCGTGCTGGGCTTGCGCGGCTGGCCGGCTTGCGGCGAGGAACTGATCGTCTCGCGGAACATTCTGCTGGCCGAATTGACGGGCACGCCGGTGCATTGCCAGCACTTGAGTTCGGCCGGCAGCATCCAATTGCTGCGCGAGGCCAAAAAGCGCGGCGCGCCTGTCTCCGGCGAGGTCTGCCCGCATCACTTCACGCTGACGGACACCGTGCTGGCGGGGAGCGAGAAGTTCTGGGAGACCGACGGTAAGGACCTGCAGCCGGCCGGCACTGAGCCTCCGCGCTGGCCGGCCTACGACACCAATTTCAAAATGAATCCGCCCGTGCGCACGGCCGCCGACCGCGCGGCGCTGCTGGAGGGGTTGGCCGACGGGACGGTGGAGATCATCAGCAGCGACCACGCGCCGCATTGCGATTACGAGAAGGAGGTCGAGTTCGATCAGGCGCCCTTTGGCGTCATCGGTTTCGAGACCGAATTGGCGCTGGCCTTGATGGCGCTCTATCACTCCCGGCGCATGTCGCTCCCGGATGTGATCGCCAAGTTTACCGTGGCGCCGGCCCGTTTGCTGCGCCTGCACGCCAAGGGCGCCTTGCGCACGGGGGCCGACGGCGACTTGACGATCATGGACCTGGACCGCGAATGGCAATACGACGTCAAGGCCTCCGCCAGCAAATCGCGCAACAGCCCCTTTGCCGGCTGGCGGCTCAAGGGCAAGGCCACCGCCACCATCGCCAACGGCGCGCTGGCCTGGGCGGAGCGGAATTAACGGAGAAATTGTCCTTGCGCGGCGGCGGATGATGCGGCATGATGCCGGCAGAAAGGAATCTTATGAAACGTATTTTAGTTGCTTTATTTGTTTGTTGCATGGCCGGAAGTCTCATGGCTGCGGATTCGAGCTGGTTGACCAGCGTGCCGGATGCCAAAGCCCAGGCCAAAAAGGAGAATAAGCTGGTGCTGCTCGACTTCACCGGCTCGGACTGGTGCGGCTGGTGCAAGAAGCTCGACGCGGAAACCTTTTCCAAGCCGGCATTTGCCGATTACGCCAAGAAAAACCTGGTGCTGGTCGAGGTGGATTTCCCCCATGCCAAAGCTTTGTCCGCGGACCTGAAGGCGGCCAACAAGGCCCTGAAGGAGAAATACGAGGTCACAGGTTTTCCCACGCTTGTGGTCATGAAAGCAGACGGGACGGTCGTATGGAAACAGGTGGGCTACCTGAAGGGCGGACCGTCGGCCATGATCGCCAAACTGGACGAAGCCAAACAGAAATAGGGCCGCCGCAAAATAGCAGATTCCCCGGCCTACCTTCACCAGATGCGCGCCCGCAATTCGGGCGCGCGCCACATCGGGTCGCCGGGCTTGATGTCGAAGGCCTCGAAGAATTCCTGATAGTTGATCAACGGGCCGAAGGCCCGGAAACGGCCCGGCGAATGCGGGTCCGTCATCACCAGCCGCCGCGCCTCCGCCTCGCGGACATTGGTGCGCCAGACTTGGGCGAAGGAAATGAAAAAACGCTGCTCGGGCGTCAGGCCGTCAATAGTTTTTCGCTTGGCCGGGTTCCGCGCCAACTCCCGTTCCAAGGCGTCGTAGGCGATGCTGACCCCGCCCAGGTCGGCGATGTTCTCCCCCAAAGTGAGCCGGCCGTTGACATGCACGCCGGGCAGCGGTTCGAAGGCGTTGTATTCCTCCGCCACCTTCTGCGCGCGAGCCTCGAATTCCTTCGCGTCCGCAGCCGTCCACCACTGCTTCAAGTTGCCCTCCGCGTCGTGCTTGCGCCCCTGGTCGTCGTAGCCGTGGGTGATTTCGTGCCCGATGACCACGCCGATGCCGCCGTAATTGACCGCGTCATCCTGCGTCACGTCAAAGAAAGGCGGCTGCAAAATGCCGGCCGGAAAGACGATCTCGTTTTGCAAGGGATTGAAATAAGCGTTGACCGTCGGGGGCGTCATGCGCCACTCCGTCCGGTCCACCGTTTTGCCCACGCGCGCCGTTTGGCGCCGCTCCTCGAAGGCGGCGGCCCGCCGGACATTGCCCAGGTAATCGTCCCGCCTGATCTTGACCGATGAATAATCGCGAAACTCGTCCGGGCAGCCGATCTTCTGCGTGAAGCGGGCGAATTTGGCCAGGGCCTTGGCGCGGGTGGCGTCGGTCATCCAATCCACTTTCTCCAAGTGATCGTGAAAGACGGTCTTGAGATTCTCCACCAGCTCTTGCATCCGCGCCTTGGCTTCGGGCGGAAAGTATCTCTCGACGTATAGCTGGCCCACCGCCTCGCCGATGCCGCGGTCCAGGGTGCGGGCGGCGCGTTTCCAGCGCGGCTCCTGTTCGGGCTGGCCGCTGAGGACCTTGCCGAAGAAATTGAAAGTCTCCTCCTCGGCGTCGCGGCACAAAAAGGGCGCGGCCCCGTGCAACACCTGCCAGCGCAAATAAACCTTCCAGTCCCCCAGCGGCCGGGAAGCCAGCAGCTTGTCCACCGCCTGGAAAAACTCCGGCTGGCCGACAATCGCGTAAGGTATCCCCGCCAGCCCCCGGTCCGAAAGATAGACCTGCCAGGTGATGGCGGGGTTATTGGCCATCAGTTCCGCCCTGGTGAACTTGTTGTAATTCTTCTCCGCATCGCGCAATTCCACGCGCGAGCGGCCGGCGCGCGCCAGGGCGGTCTCCAGGTCCAGGACGATGCCGGCCTCGGCGTCGGCTTGCTCGGGCTCCTGGCCCAGGAGCGTGAACATTTTGGCCACGTGTTGGCGGTAGGCCCGGCGCTGAGGGGCAAACTCTTCCTTGAGGTAATAATCCCGATCCGGCAGCGAGTAGCCGCCCTGATGCAATTCCAGCGCGTAAATGGAACTTTGCTTGGCGTCGGCGCCCACGCCCGCGGCAAAAAGGCCGCCCATGCCCCGGTCATGGAACCGCGCCAGCAAGCCGACCAGATCGCGTGTTGACTTGAGGCGGTCAATCCGTTTGAGATCGGCGGCGATGGGTGCAAAGCCCAGCTTCTCAAGCCGGTTGGTGTCCATGGCCGAGGCGTAAAAATCGCCCGCCTCGCGGCGCGGCGATTTGCGCGGACCCGGCGCCGCCGCGGCGTCTTCCAGCAGCCCGTGAATCAGGTAGGAATTCCGTTCCGCCAACTGGAAGAAACTGGTCCACCGCGCCTTGTCCGCCGGAACGGGATTGTCCTTGACCCATTGGCCGTCGGCGAACGCATAGAAGTCCGTCTCCGGGCTGACCGACCGGTCCATGTAAGAAATCGAGAAGGCCGGGACGGGCGGTTCGGGGCCAAGCGGCGCCAGCGGCCCCGCCGTCGCGCCGGCCACCCCGATCAGGGCGGCGGCGGCAGCGGCGGAATTGGTTCTTGCGTTGGCCAGAAAAGCAATCTTCATCGTCAAAGCCGCCGCACCATAAACAACTCCGCCCCGACTGTCACCCGCTTTTTTGCCGTGTATCCTGCCGGGCAACAGGATATGCTGGCGGGGTGGAAAAGGCAGCCCGCATATTTCACTCCTTTGCCGAAGCCGACAAGGCGGATGCGGAATACTACCGTTCGCTCACGCCCGAACAACGGCTGGAAATCCTTTTCGATCTGGTCAAATCCCAACTACCCGATGAGCCTGAGCAAAGACTTGAGAGAGTTTGTCGAATTATTAAACTCCAGGAAGATTAAGTCATCGAATAGACATCCTCA